>Ga0316204_10001754_pt1 | contig 55018 bp, 46 predicted proteins | sample 6monrhotite_MG_2_FD_205661 | JGI IMG/M metagenome (GOLD analysis project Ga0316204, IMG submission 205661) | Microbial mat bacterial communities from mineral coupon in-situ incubated in ocean water Damariscotta River, Maine, United States -... | ecosystem: Environmental > Aquatic > Marine >... | reverse complement strand
GAGCATGCCGAGGCGGACGGGGAGGCCGAAGCGCTCGTCGTCGTAGGCGATGCGCAGGGGGGAGAGCACGGCCCGGTCGCCGTCGAAGGTGACGCGCTCGGGGTCGACCTTGGCGACGAAGAACTTGGTGTCCTGGGCGACGTAGCCACGGAGCACGGTCTCGGCTTTGGCGGGGATGTTGTAGCCCTCGCGCCGGAGCCAGGTGTCGAGGCCCCCGGAGTCTTTCGCAGAGAGGATGACGATGTCGTACTCGGCCACCGCAAAGGCGGCTTCGACGGTCACACCGAGGTCTGCTCCGCCGTCGTCCATTTCCATGACCGACGAGTTGTACCCGAGGGCTATGAGCTGAGCGGTCGTGGGGTCGTCCCAGCCCGGGTTGCAGGGGTCCTGCTCCCAGTACTCGACGAGGCGTGGCGCCGCGAGGGTGTCGACCTTGGCGAAGACCTCCTTGGGGAGGGTCTTCACGTCCTTCTCGGATAGCACCTCGGGCACAGGGACGACCATGGCGAAGTCCTCGGTCGGCCCGGTGTAGTCGTTCTGCATGGAGAGCACGGTCTGAGTGCCGTCCCGCATCATCACGACGACCGTGGCGTCGTTGTACAGATCGGCGCCGGCGCCGCCGACGTAGAAGCCGCAGAAGGCATGGGCAGATGCGATGAGCCAGGTCAGCATGGGGTCTCCGGGGGGCTACTCGCCCATCTCGGGGATGAGGCCGGGCTCGGCGGGGGCTGCGCCGGGCACGACGCCGGGGATGGGGTCGAGCAGGAGGGTGGCGAGGTTCGATGCGGCGGTGACCGCGCCGGTCTGCAGGCGGCTCTTCGCGACGTCGGTTCCAGGGGCTGGCCCGCTGGGCGGTCCCCCCCATAGGCCTCGCAGGGGCTGCTCGCAGGAGAGCTCGCCGACCCACGGGTGCAGGATGGCGTAGCGGCCCTGGAACTGGTTGCCTTGGGAGGAGCTCTGGGTCTCCTCGATGAATCGGCCCTCGGCATCGGGGGTGCCGCGGCCACCGAGGACGGCGGGGGCAGTGCGGAAGACGAAGTCTTCCCCGAGGGACTCGGAGGTGTAGCGGGCGTGCATGCGGGTGAGCGTCCACTCCCTGGGGTTGTTGGCGTCGAGGACGTCGCCGCCGAGGGTGGCGATGTCGTTGCCGTCCAGGGCCGGGCCGGGGCAGGGGTCGCAGGAGCCGGCGAGCCAGCTGTACTCGGTGACCACGGCACCGGGGTTGCGGCGGAAGGTGTGGGCGAGCACCGCTTCGTAGAAGCCGCCGAAGTCGTCGCGGACCTTGTCGTGGACCCGGAGGTTGGTCGGGATGGTGATGTTGGGCTTGTTGGCGACCTCGTAGCGCTGGTTCTTGGCCAGGACGTGCACGATGAGGTCTTGGGGTCCCCGGGCGTTGAGCATGCCGAGGCGGACGGGGAGGCCGAAGCGCTTCTCGTCGTAGGCGATGCGGAGGGGCGAGAGCACGGCGCGGTCGCCTTCCCAGGTGACCCGATCGGGATCGACCTTCGCCACGAAGAACTTGCTGCCCTGGGCGACGTAGCCGCGGAGCACGGTCTCGGCCTTGGCAGGGATGTTGTAGCCCTCCTGGCGCAGCCAGGTGTCGAGGCCGCTGGAGTCCTTGGCCGAGAGGATGACGATGTCGTACTCGGCGACCGCGAACTCAGCCTCGACGGTGACCCCGAGGTCCTTGTTGGGCTTCGACCCCCGAGAGAGCCGCATGTTGAAGCTCCGGCCCGAGGTCGCCGCCACTTCTTCTTCGCCCCACATGGGCTGGCATGGATCCCTCTCCCAGTACTCGACGAGCCGTGGCGCTGCGAGGGTGTCGACCTTGGTGAACACCGCCTTGGGGAGGGTCTTCACGTCCTCCTTGTCGAGGACCTCGGGGACGGGCACGACCATGGCGAAGTCTTCGGTGGGTCCGGTGTAGTCGTTCTGCATGGAGAGCACGGTGCGGGAGCCGTCCCGCATCATGACGACGACGGTGGCGTCGTTGTACAGATCAGCCCCGGCGCCTCCGACGTAGAAGCCGCAGAAGGCGTGGGCCGAGGCGATGAGCCAGGGAATCATGGGGTCTCCTCGGGGAACAGAGGGCCGGCGTCGACGAGAGGCACAGGGCCTCGACGGGCGCACTCGTCGTCTTGCCGCTCGCAGGCCATGCGCCAGCGGTCGAGACCGTCCGGGCGCTTGTGGTCGTCCCACGCCACCCAGGCCGCGTCGGCCTCGGGGTGGGCCAGCGCCTCGGCGGCCAGGGCCTGGACCCGCAGCAGGTCGGAGTCCCGGGGGGCCAGCTCGAGGCCGTGCTGGCAGGCCTCCAGGGCTTCGTCGGCATGGCCTGCGGCGTAGGCGGCTTGGGCGTAGTAGCCCCAGGTCTCGGCGGAGAGGGGGGCCAGCTCGACGGCGCGTCGCAGGCTCGGCAGGGCCGCCTCGAAGCGCCACACGGCCAGGTAGGCCTTGGCCCGCGTCGCATGCACGGCAGGGTGGTCCTGCTGGGCCTTGGGGATGGCCGCGAGGGTTGCGAGGGCTGCGTCGATGCGCCCCTGTCGGCCGAGGATGCGGGCCTCCACCACCCGGGCGGTGGGGGCGGGCAGGCCGAGGGCGACGGCGCGCTGCAGGTCGGCGAGGGCCTGGGGAAGGTCCTCCGTGCGGGCCCGGGAGCGGGCCAGGGCCAACGAGTGGAACGCCTCGGCGGCGTCGCTGGCGTCGGGGCGGGAGAGGGTCACCACGGTCTCGGGCAGGGGCAGGCAGCCGTCGAGGGTGAGGGGGCCCGTCACGGCGCAGGCCGCTGCCGCCAGCTCGGGCCGGTGGGGTCGGTGGAGCAAGGTGCCCTCGAGGGTGAGGGGGCCGCCAGGGGCCACGAAGGCGACCTGCATCAGCTGGGCCTCGCCCGGGGGCACGGTGTGGTCGGCGGCGCCCGCGGCGATGCGGTGGGGCAGGTGGTTGCGGACCGGCAGGGCATCGAGGCCGATGGGCAGCGCGCGGAGGCTGGGCCCGTCGATGCGCACGTCGCCCTCGGCGGTCGACACCTCCAGGACCAGAGCGGTGTCCTGAGTGTCGCCCAAGCCGCCCGGGAAGCGGTGGCCGGTGGCGGTGTTGCGCACGACGGCGTCGACGACGACTTGGGCTCCTTCGGGCGCCTCCATGCCGGGCTCGTAGGGCAGGGGAGTCCCGTCGATCCACACCTGGGGGATCCACAGCGTCACGGCGTCGTGGAGCAGGTGCTCGGGCTGGATGGCAGTGCGGCCCCCCTCCATGGCGTGGCCATGGCAGTCGGTGCAGCCGGCCCGCTGGGGGTCGGGGTCGAGGCGGGCCGCGTCGGTGCCGGCCCAGCCGCTGCCTTGCCAGGCGCCCCAGTCGTCGAAGCCGATCATCACGTGGGGGGCGCCCATGTCGGGGAGCAAGACGCCTCGGTGGCAGCCCTGGCATGCCGTGCCGTCGGTGAGGGCAGGGGAGGCCATGCGGGCGCGGTGGCCGTCGAGGTCCTTGCGGGGGTTGGGCAGGTCGCGGACGTCGACGACGAAGGAGCCGTTGCCGAGTCCGTTGCTGTCGACGACGCCGTGGCAGCCGAGGCAGGGCACGCCGAGGTCGGCGAGGGGATGCTCGAGGTCGAGCTCGGGCTGGTCGATGTCGCCGTTGACCAGCAGGGCCGGGTCGTGGCATCCCGCGCAGTGGCGGGAGGCGATGGGCCCGACCTCATCTCTGAGCACCTGCAGGCTGGCCAGGTACCAGGGGTTGTCGAGGCTGGCGTGGGCGTGGGCGGAGCCCGACCAGCTGCGGGCGTTGGCCCGGTGGCAGGCGATGCAGTCGTCGGTGCGGGCGTAGCGGGCCGCGTCGCCCAGGAACTGCGCGGACGAGGGGTGAAGCTCTCCGGCCGACGGCAGCTGCAGCGGGGCCGCGAGGGCGTGGGCGAGGAGGAGGAAGGTCATCACTCCCCCAGCTCGGGAATGAGCCCGGGGGCCCCTCCGGTCTTGCCGGGCGTCACCCCAGGGATGGGGTCGAGCAGGAGGCTGGCGAGGTTCGAGGCGGGCCGCACGGCGCCGACCTGCAGGCGGCTCTTGGCGACGTCGGTGCTGCCTGCGCCTCCGCTGGGAGGGCCGCCCCACAGGCCGCGCTGCGGGGTCTCGCAGACGAGCTTGCCGGTCCACGGGTGGAGGACGGCGTAGCGGCCCTGGAACTGGTTCGCCGACGAAGGCTGGACCTCCTCGGTGAAGCGGCCCTCGGCGTCCGGCATGCCGCGCCCTCCGATGACGGGGTCGGCGGTGCGGAACACGAGGTCCTCTCCGAGGGACTCCGAGGTGTAGCGGGCGTGCAGGCGGGTGAGCGTCCAGGTCATCGGGTTGCTGTCGCCGATGAGGTCGCCGCCGAGGGTGGCGATGTCGCCGTTCTGCAGGGTGGGGCCGGGGCAGGGGTCGCAGGAGCCGGACTGCCAGCTGTACTCGGTGACGACCGCACCGGGGTTGCGGCGGAAGGTGTTGGCGAGCACGGCCTCGTAGAAGCCGCCGAAGTCCTTCTTCACGGTCTCCTGGACCCGAAGGTTCGTGGGGATGGTGACGTTGGGCTTGTTGGCCATCTCGTAGCGCTGGTTCTTGCCCAGGATGTGCACGATGAGGTCTTGTGCGCCCCGGGCGTTGAGCATGCCGAGGCGGACGGGGAGGCCGAAGCGCTCGTCGTCGTAGGCGATGCGCAGGGGGGAGAGCACGGCCCGGTCGCCGTCGAAGGTGACGCGCTCGGGGTCGACCTTGGCGACGAAGAACTTGCTTCCCTGGGCGACGTAGCCGCGCAGCACGGTCTCGGCCTTGGCGGGGATGCTGTAGCCCTCGCGCCGGAGCCAGGTGTCGAGGCCCCCGGAGTCCTTGGCGGAGAGGATGACGATGTCGTACTCGGCGACGGCGAACTGTGCCTCGACCGTGACCCCGAGCTGTTCCGCCTTTCGCTTCTCCCGGCTGGGGCCTTCGCGGGCGGCCGACATGGGCATGTCCAGCACGTCGTCGTCCCACATGGGGCGGCAGGGGTCCTGCTCCCAGTACTCGACGAGCCGGGGGGCCGCGAGGGTGTCGACCTTGGCGAAGACCTCGCGGGGGAGGGTCTTCACGTCGTCCTTCGACAGCACCTCGGGCACCGGGACGACCATGGCGAAGTCCTCGGTCGGTCCGGTGTAGTCGTTCTGCATGGACAGGACGGTGCGGGAGCCTTCCCGCATCATGACGACGACGGTGGCGTCGTTGTAGAGGTCGGCGCCGGCCCCCCCGACGTAGAAGCCGCAGAAGGCGTGGGCGGCGGTGATGAGCCAGGCGAGCATGCATCCTCCAGAATGCTGGGCGCACCGACAACGGGGCGGGACGCGCGCAGCTTACAGGGGGAGGTCAGCGGGGCCTGTTCATGTGGGCGGCGTCGGCGGGGTCAGCACCGCGCGGCACAGGGTCTCCTCGCCCCGCTGCAGTGCGAACGCTCGCTGCCCCGGAGCCGTGGGCGCATCGGGGGCCCAGGTCCGCACCACCACGGCATCGTGGGCGACCGCCTGTCCCCGGTACTCCACGTCGAGACGCTGGGCGGGGAACAGCGCGTCCTCGGCGAAGCGCACGTAGTGGGAGCCGTTGACGTGGCCGAACATGTCGCAGTCGCTGGGGCGCACCACCATCGGCTGTCGCGTGGCGTGCTCCGGGACGTCCCGCTGCACCAGCTTCTCGAGGACGAGGGGCTCCTCGTGCTCGTCGGGGGCCAGGAACGAGCTCGCGACGCCGGCGGTGGCCTCGCCCCGTCGGGCATCCATGGGCTCTTCGGTGACAGCGGCTCGGGTCGTGTCGGGGATGCGGGCCATGCGCCCGGTGGGCCCGAGCCACACGGCCACGATGTTCGCCTTGGCGAGGAGCACGCCGTCGTCTCGCACCAGGTCCTGCTCGACGCTGCACTGGACCCGTCCCACGCTGCGCAGGGAGGCACGCACGGTGGCGCGGGTGTCGATGCCGAAGGTGCGCGTCCGAGCGATGACCTGGCGGTGCACCACGAAGAAGTGCCCGCTGTGGAGGCCGTCGACCAGACCTAGCTCGGGTCGCATGATCCACGCCCAGCGGCAGTGCTCGAAGTAGGAGAGGATGCGGGGAATGCCGACGATGCGGTCCGGGCCGCATTCGTAGCCCCTCACGACGAGGTCGGTGGTGTGGATATGGCTCATGGCGCCACCTAGCGCGCCACTTGCCGCCCCGTCTTCTCCAGCCGAGCGGCCTGCTCAGATGGTCCGGATCGACGCCATGCAACCCAGGTGCATCGCCGGGATCCGGGAACCTGTTCGCCGCGCAGCTGCGGTGCTGCCCTGCGGCGGAGGCGGTCGCGGAGCACGTGTGTAAGCACGTCTGCAGCTGAACCGTTGGTGGGTCGACTCCCCGGATGCGGCGCTTCTCGCGGCATCGTTCCAAGTCACCGGACGTCACGGTTCGTCAGGACGGGGAGCAGAGCAGTAACCAAACGGGTCGCCGTGACGACTATCTTTTTGCGAAGATCAGGTATCGACCCGACTGAACTTTTCGTTCGGTTGGGCCGTAACAGTAGCAGGCTGCATTGGAGGAACTCATGGCCAATCCCCCCCGTCGCGGACGCTGGACCGCGGAGCAGGAGCAGGACTCTGCCCGCGCGATCTTGGCGTGTGAGACTCGAGCGACCGAGGCCATCCGTGGCCTGCCGGTGGCCGACGTCATCCTCGATGCCCCTACGAAGCGCACCGAGCGCACCCGTGCAGCGGCCGTCGGGCGCCTGGAAGACGCGGTCGACGCCGTGTGGACCGCAGCCCGCACCGACAAGTCCATCAAGACCGCGGCCCGCAAGGCAAAGCAGGCCATGGTCGAGGCCGAGGACCTTCGCTGGAACCTGGCCATGAGCGGTCGCCGCATCGCCCACGGGGAAGCCCGCAAGCTGGCGGGGCCCTTCATGGACGAGGCCGACCTCGTGCAGGAGGGCTACATCGGACTGCTTCGCGCCGCCAAGCGCTTCGAGGCCGACCGCAACATCCGCTTCAGCACCTACGCTCGCTGGTGGGTCCGGGCCCAGATGACCCGCGCCATCGACCATCACGGCCGCCCCGTGCGCCTCCCCGGCGGTGCCGTCGAACAGACCCGGAACCTTCGCAAGGTCGTGCAGATGTACGAGCATGCCGGCGAGGACTACACCATCGCGGACCTCGCCCGTGAGGTCGGCATCGAAGAGCGCCGCGCCCGCTTCTTGCTCTCTCAGGGCAAGACGGTGAGCCTCGACGAGCCCGTCGAAGACGGCCCTCGCCAGCGCTCCGTGGAGAACTTCCTCGAAGACGACGACGCGGTCCAGCCCGAAGACGAGGCCATCCGCACCCAGGAGCTGCATCGCCTGTACGACGCCCTCGGCTCCGTGCTCACCGAGCGGCACCGCCACGTCCTGTCCCGCCGCTACGGCCTGGACGACGACAAGTTCCGCACCCTTTCCGAGGTGGGCAAGGGCCTGAACCTCTCCCGGGAGCGCGTCCGCCAGATCGAGCGGGAAGCGCTGGGCAAGCTGCGTGACGCCGACATCCGCGACGTCGCCTGATCGGGGTCACTTGGGTGTCTGGAAAGGCCGCGAGCACGGTGCTCGCGGCCTTCGTGCTCAGCCGAGCACGCCGTGGATCCAGCGCGTGATGTCGCGGAGCTCCTCGGCGCAGAGCTCGTGGCCCATGGGGTAGGCGTTCCACTCGGCCCGCCGCTCTGCGCCCGCGCGCTCGTAGGCATGGCGCCCGCCGGCCATCGGGACGACGTCGTCGCGGCTGCCGTGGCCGAAGAGCATCGGCGTGTCCTGGTTGGCGGGGCTGACTTCGGCGTCGAGGAGCTCGTCGAGGACGAGGTAGCCGGAGAGGATCATCAAGCCGGCCAGGGGCTCGGCGTGGCGCAGGCCCACGTGCAGGGCCATTGCGGCCCCCTGGCTGAAGCCGGCCAGCACGATGCGCTCGCTGGGCACGCCACGCTCGCGCTCTCGAGCGATCAAGGCCTCCACGAGCTCGGCGGCCTCGCGAACGTCGCCCTCGGGCTCCCGGCCGGGGCCGCGCTCCATGGAGACGATGTCGTACCAGGCCGGCATCACGTGGCCGCCGTTGACGGTGACGGGGCGGGCCGGCGCGTGGGGGAACACGAAGCGGGTCTGCGGAAGGTCGATGTGGGGAACCAGGGGCGCAAAGTCGTTGCCGCTGGCCCCCAGGCCGTGGAGCCAGATCACCGAGCGGATCGCTCCGTCGCCGGGCGTGTGTTCGAGGCAGTCGAGCAAGGGATCTCCTCGGGGTGTTCGGGCGGAACCCTATTGCGCGCGAGGGGCACCTGCCGCTGCATCGATGGTCCTTGACGCCCCTCCGACAGGCGTTAAAACGGCGGGGCTGGTTCCTTTGGGAACGGTGGGGGCCTGTAGCTCAGTTGGTTAGAGCGCACGCCTGATAAGTGTGAGGTCGGCAGTTCAAATCTGCCCAGGCCCACCAGTTCCATACCAGCATGGCATCGGTCAGGGCATTGGCCCACAAGATGTCGAGCCCGTCGGCGTCAGCCAACGGACCTTCGGGGGTATAGCTCAGTTGGGAGAGCACCTGCTTTGCACGCAGGGGGTCATCGGTTCAAATCCGTTTACCTCCACTCTTTCTCGCTGACATCGCCTCGAGAGTCGCCATGCCCTCCCCTCCGCCGGACCCTGCCGCCCGTGGCTTCATCGCGCCCATCGGAGGCGCTGAGGACAAGCTGAAGGAGCGGGCCATCCTGTCGCGGTTCGCCGACCTCTGCGGCGGCGCCGACGGCCACATCTGCATCATCCCCACCGCTTCCCGTCTCGACGACACCGGCGACGTGTACGCTCGGCTGTTCGCCGACCTCGGTGTGGGCATGCTCACGGTGCTGCGCGTCGGGAACCGCGACGACGCCGCCCAGGCCCGCTGGCTCGAGGCCCTCGACCACTGCACCGGTGTGTTCATGACCGGCGGGGACCAGCTGCGGCTGTCCACCATCCTCGGTGGGACGCCCTTGGCCCAGAAGATCCGTCGTCGGAACGCGGTGGGCGTGCACGTGGCGGGCACCTCCGCTGGGGCGGCGTTCGTCTCGGAGCACATGATCGCCTTCGGGTCCTCTGGCAGCACGCCTCGGGTCGGCAACGTCACCCTCGCGCCGGGCCTCGGGCTGACGAACCGGGTCATCGTCGACCAGCACTTCCGCCAGCGGGATCGGCTGGGCCGGCTGCTCTCGGCGCTGTCGTACAACCCCTTCAGCATCGGCATCGGCCTCGATGAAGACACCGCGGCGTTCATTGCGCCCGATGAGGTGATGCACATCCGCGGCACCGGAGCCATCACCATCGTCGACCTCGGGGAGCTCGAGTACAGCGCGATGGCCGACACCGAAGAAGGGGACCCGGTCGATCTGGTCGGGGTGCGCCTGCACGTGCTGACCGAGGGAAGCCGCTACGACCTCGGCACCCGGCGGGCCATCCCCGCCCACAAGGTGCTGCAGCTCGAAGAAGAGTAGGTCAGCGCACGATCAGCAGCAGCGAGGCCACGGCCAACGTAGCCCACACCACCGTGCGAAACCGTGCCTCCTCCACGCGATCATGGAGCCAGTAGCCGGCCGCAATGCCCACGAAGGCCGTCGGTAGCAGGGTCGCGGACACCAACAACGTGCCGAGATCCGCACGTCCCTTCATCAAGAAGGAGCTGAAGAGCACGCCGTGGAAGGTCAGCCACACGACGGTCAGGGTGGCGCGGAAGGCCGCCTTGTCCAGTGTCTGCTGGCCGAGGGACCAGACCAGCACGGGGCCGCCGGTGGCGAACAGCCCGTGCACGAGGCCCGCGGCGAGGATGCCCCCCAGGCTGACGGCCTTCTGCAGGCGGCTTCCAGACCGCGGCCGTGTCCCCAGCAGCAGCTCCCTCAGGGCGAGGACCAAGATCATGGTGCCTAGGGCCGGCTTCATCCAGGCGGCGTCGGTGTCGACGAACAGGATGGTGATCATGAGCCCCAGCCCCATCAGCGGCAGGATCCGGCGGAGCAGCAGGGGCCACACCACCGCCTTGCGCTTCTGGGAGACCACGATCACCGTCTGGCTCAGGGCCACGGGCACCAGCAGCGGCACCAGCTCCCCGACGGGCAGCACCAGGGAGCCGAGCGTGACCGAGACCAGCATCGCGCCGAAGCCGATGGTGGTCTGCACACAGCTGCCGAGGGCCACGATCACGGCTAGGGCCACGAGCTGTTCGGGTGGGTAGGGGAGCACGGTCGGCGGTTTATCGCCGCCAGGTGAAGGTTGGGTTGGCGGTGGTGTGCTCCGCGAAGGTAAGCCCCGGCCCGGAGGTCCCATGGACGCCCCCCTCAACGTGATCGGCACCCCCCTCAAGGCTTGCAGCCTCGACCCCAAGACCGGCTGGTACCGGGATGGCTGCTGCAACACCGATGCCCACGACCGTGGCTCCCACACGGTGTGCGCCGAGGTCACCGAGGAGTTCCTCGAGTACCTCCAGCAAGCGGGGAACGATCTCGTGACCCCGATGCCGCAGCACGGCTTTCCCGGCCTGCAGCCTGGCGACTGCTGGTGCGTGTGCGCGGGGTCGTGGCGGGATGCCGCCCTGGTGGGTCTGGGGTGTCCCGTGCATCTGGAGAGCACCCACGCCAAGGCGCTGCAGGCCGTGCCGCTGGAGCTGTTGATGCAGCACGCGGTCGCAGAGGAGGCTTGATGTCGCTCGCCGGATAAGGGCGGGCAACGCGGAGGCTCTCTTGGATCTGCCCATCACCCAGCGCCACAACAAGGCCCTCCACCCCGCGGGCACCCCCCCGACCGATGCCCCCGACTGGATCTACGGAATCGACAACCCGTACCTCCACGGCCTCTTCGCCCCGGTGCAGCACGAGCACGATGCCGACGAACTCCAGGTGGAAGGGGAGGTTCCTCGCGACCTGTTCGGCGCCTACTTTCGCAATGGGCCCAACCCCCGCCACGAGCCCACCAACCGCTACCACTGGTTCGACGGCGACGGACTGGTGCAAGGCATCTGGTTCGAGGACGGCCGTGCCCGCTACCGGAGCCGTCACGTCGGCACCCGGGCGATGGCGATGGAGACCGAGGCGGGCCGCGCCATCTGGCCCGGCGTGCTGGGGCCCTTCGACTTCTCGCTGCCCTTGGCGCCCATCAAGGACACGGCCAACACGGATCTGACCTTCTTCCAGGGCCAGCTGATGGCGCTCTGGTACGAGTCGGGACGGGTCCACGCCCTCGATCCGCACACCCTCGAGACCCGGACCGATGCCCCCCTCGCGGGGCTGAGTGTCCCGGTCTCGGCCCACAGCAAGGTCGACCCGGCCACCGGCGAGCTGCTGTGGTTCGGCTACGGCGACCGCCCCCCGTACATGCGCTACGGCGTGGTGCGTCCCGATGGCACCGTGCACCAGACCGAGATCACGCTGCCCGGGCCCCGCCGGCCCCACGACCTGGGCGTCACGCCGAACCACAGCGTCGTGCACGACTTCCCGGTGTTCTTCGACCCCGAGGTGTTCAAGAAGACGGGCAAGCGCATCCCCGTGTTCCATCGCGACGTCCCCACCCGCTACGGCGTGCTCCCTCGCTATGGCACCGACGCCGATGTGCGCTGGTTCGAGTTCGACCCCTGCTACATGCTCCACGTCGTCAACTGCTGGGAGGAGGGCGACGAGATCGTGATGGTGGGCTGCATCACGAAGGACCCGACGCTGGATCCAAACCCCGCCGACGGCAAGCTGGCCGCGATGCTCTCCTTCCTGACGCTGCAGGCCAACCTCCACGTGTGGCGCATGAACTTGGTCACCGGCGAGACCTCTGAGGAGGACCTCCACGACCTCAACGCCGAGTTCCCGACGATCCGTGCGGACGCGATGGGCCATAAGAACCGCTTCGCGTACCTGCAGCGCATTCCCTACGAGAGCCCCGCCACCTTCGACGAGCTCGTGAAGGCGGATCTGCAGACCGGGTCCATGGAGCGCTTCCCCTACGGCCCCGGCGTGTTCGGTTCCGAGGCGCCCTTCGCGCCCCGTCCCGGGAGCACCGAGGAAGACGACGGCTACGTGGTCAGCTTCGTGACCGATGCCAACGACTGGACGAGCGCGTGTTGGGTCTTCGACGCCCAGCGCATCGCCGACGGGCCAGTGGCCAAGGTGAAGCTGCCCGCACGCATCCCGGCGGGGTTCCACGCCACCTGGGTGCCCGGCGCCCAGCTCTCGTGAGCCCTGAGACCCTTCTCGGCGCTTGGTCGCTGGTGTCGTTCGTGGTGCAGCGTACGGGCCGGGAGGACCGGCATCCCTTCGGGATCGATGCCCGAGGCCTCATCGTCTACGAGCCCTCGGGCTGGATGAGCGCGGTGCTCTCTGCCGCGGACCGGTCGAGCGGGGCGACGCGGCTGGAGGACGCCCACCGCGTGGATGCAGACGCGAAGGGTAGGGCCTACGACAGCTACCTGTCGTACGCGGGGCGTTGGCGTCTGGAGGGCGACGAGGTCGTGCACGACGTGCATGTTGCTCTCGTCCCGGAGGTCGTGGGGCGAGAGCAGCGGCGCCGTGCCTCGTTCGATGGGGAGGAGCTGGTCTTGTCGTACGAGGTGGAGGGGCGCTCGGGTCCTGCGCGCTTCGTCTTGCGATGGCGTCGCGCTTCTCGATGATCCCTCAGGCATTGCTTGAGGTATACTCTTGGCGTGTCCACCCCCGGGTGGTCCACACAGGAGGTCCTATGAACCCCGGAGTCACCGACGTCGCCAGCTACCTGGCGGCTCGCATTCCCACTGGCGCTCGCTCCCTGGAGCAGTCCATCAGCGACTGGCGCCTCACGCTCTACAACGCACGAAACACGAAGGCGCTGCGCCCGCTCACCGAGCTCGTGCGTCGCTCGCTGCCCGAGGACCCCGAGGCGGCCAACCTCTGCGAGTCCCTGAACCCGAACCGCTAGGCGAAAGGGTACGCTCGCCTCCCTCGTACCCTCGGGTGCGAACAGGAGGTTCGAATGCGTGCGATGCGGTGGCTCTTGCTCTTGGCGACCGGAGGGTCGCTGGCGTGCAGCCCCCATGTGGTGGAGGCCGGCACTGCCGGGGTGCGGGTCGACTGGGGTGCCGTGCAGCCCGGCGTCATGCCCGAGGGCCTGTACTGGAGGCCCTGGTTCAAGACGTCGATCATCAACCTCGACGTTCGGGTGCAGAAGAAGGAGGCGCGGGCCACCGCGTCGTCGGCCGACCTTCAGGTGGTGACCGCGGTGATCGCGCTGAACTACCGGCTCGACGGCGCGAACGCGTCCACCATCTTCCAAGAGATCGGCGACATCGATCAGGTCGATCTGAACATCATCGACCCGGTGCTGCAGGAAGCCGTGAAGACGGCGACCGCTCGCTACAACGCCGAGGAGCTGATCACCAAGCGGCCCGAGGTGAAGGCAGCGATCAACGACTACGTCACCAAGGTGCTGGAGAGCTCCAACGTTCAGGTCCTCGACCTCAACATCGTCAACTTCCAGTTCGCCGACGGCTACCAGCAGGCCATCGAGGCCAAGCAGGTGGCAGAGCAGCAGGCCCTGGCGGCCACCAACGACCTTCGCCGCATCGAGGTGGAGGCTAAGCAGCAGGAAGCCATCGCCCAGGGTGTGGCCAACGCGACCCTCATCCAGGCCCGTGCCGAGGCGGAGCGGCAGGAGCTCCTCCGCAAGACCATCACTCCGGATCTGGTCCAGTGGCAGGCCATCCAGCGCTGGGACGGCAAGCTCCCCATCGTGGCCAGCGATGGCGGCGGGGCGTTGTTCGATGTCGGCAACCTCGTGGGCTCGAAGTAGCTCAGGCCTCGAGGAGCACGCCTCGGGTCAGTGTGATCCGCATGGCGGACTCAGCCCAGGACTGCAACGTGGCCAGCACCGTCTGGGGTACCGACGGGCAGCGACGGGCCAGGAGGGCCTCGGCGTCGGCCAGCTCGTGGGTGGCCAGCCAGGCGGCGAGCCCGTCGCGGTCGAGGACGTAGGTGTCCACGACGTCGCGGCGGGTGCAGTGCCCGAGGCGCTCCAGCTGGTAGCGCTCCCATGGGGTGATGGACCCGGGGGGCACCGTGACGCCGAGATCCGAGCTGATCCACACCGGGGGCCGCCGCTCGGGCTCGCCGAGGGCCCACAAGCGTCCGTCGGCGGTGGGGGCGAAGACGCCGTCGGCCCGTCGCACGAGGCCGAGGCGATCCAGCACCCGGAGCAACGCCTCCAGCATGCGGCCCTCCACCCGCTCGAAGTGCTCGTCGTCGAAGGGCAAGCCCGTGTCGTCGTGCTCCGACATCGGGTAGACGTCTTGCCCGTCGCGGTGCCACGGGGCGTGGAGGACGTCCCGCTGTTGCTCGGCGAGGAGCTCACGAAAGATGAGCTCGTCGACCGCGCCGTCGCTCGGGCCGCAGGCGTCGGCCAGGGCAGAGCGGACTGCGGGGATGGCGGCCTGAAGATCGGGGTCGACCAGGCGATGCACGAGCCGGTCGATGGCCTCGGCAGTGGTGCCCGTGAGGGTGTCCTCCATGCCCGGTTCCACCGACAGGGTGCGAGCGATGGGGTCCATGGACAGTGCGCCGAGCGCCTCGAGGGCGAACAAGGCCCGCTGCCACCGGTGCGTCAGGTCCCCGCTGGAGGCGACCTCCTCGTCGGCCAAGCGCCGCCCCAGCTTGCGGGTGGTGACCTTGTCGAGGGAGCCCGCGTGGGTGCGGCGGGGCGGGTGGCGGCTGGCGGCCGCGGTGAAGGCCGCCAGATCGTGCAGCAGGGTGACCAGGCTCTCCCGGGCCTCCGACAGGTCGTCGGTCTCGGGCATGGCGGCTTCGGTGAAGTCGTGGTCCGGGGAGGGCGCTGGGGGCAGGTCGGGGTGGAGGCGGTATGGCCCCCAGGGATGGGGCTGCTCGCTGGGCAGGGCCTCGATGAGCCCCGCGCCGACGAGGGCCTGCACGTGGCTTCGGTCGAACAACGGGTCCCACACGCGGCTGCCGAGGACCACGCCATCGCGGGCGTGGCGCTGGGCCCGGTTCAGGAGGGTCTGTGCCTTGCGGGGCAGGGTGTGGACCACCTGCTCGACCTCGGCGTGGGCTGCCTCGATGTCGGCTGCGCTGCGCCGCGCGTAGCGAATCAGGACCCCCAGGCCCTGGCGACGGAGAATGGGGAGCGCTTCGCGCTCGAACGCCGGCAGGGCCTCGCGCACGAGCGGGTCGTCGGTCGGTCGCGTGGTGGCGTCGAGGTCGACGACCGCCGCGAGCTCTTTCCAGAGTTGTGCGCGCTGCACCCGCAGCAGGCTGGCCACGCGGTGGGATGGTCGGTCGTGGACCCTCACGAGGTGGCCTCGACGAGCGACGAGGCGGCGCGGATCCGGTAGGGGTAGCCCTGCTCCGAGAGGAAGAGCTGCCGCCGCTCCGCGAACTCCTGTTCCTTGGTCTCGGCGCTCACCAGCGTGTAGAAGTGGGCTTGATTGGACCCCTTCTTCGGACGCAGCACCCGGCCGAGCCGCTGGGCCTCCTCTTGCCGGCTGCCGAAGGTGCCGCTGATCTGGATGGCGACGCTCGCGTCCGGCAGGTCGATGGCGAAGTTGCCGACGCGCGAGAGGCCCAGAACGGCGATGTCGCCCGCCCGGTAGGCCTGAAAGAGGCGCTCCCGCTCGGCGTGGGGGGTCTTGCCAGTGATGACGGGGAAGCCAAAGCGGCGCCCGACCCACTCCAGCTGGTCCAGGTAGGTGCCGAGCACGAGGATGGACTCGCCTTCGTGCCGGGCGATCAAGGTCTCCACGATCGGGCCTTTCTTGGCGTTGGTTGCGGCGAGCATCGACTTGGAGCGGGCGCTGGCCGTGGCGTAGCGGAGCCGGTCTTCGTCCGAGAGCGGGACACGAACCTCCACACAGGTCGCGCTGGCGATCCAGCCCATGTGTTCGAGGGTCTTCCAAGGCATGTCGAAGCGCTTGGGGCCCACCAAGCTGAACACGTCGGTCTCCCGGCCGTCCTCGCGGACGAGGGTCGCGGTGAGCCCGAGCCGACGTCGCGCCTGCAAGTAGGCGGTCTCGCGGAAGATGGGGGCCGGGAGCAGGTGCACTTCGTCGTAGATGACGAGGCCCCAGTTCGCCTCGTGGAACAGCCGGAAGTGTGCGGGGGGGGCACCCTTTTCTTTTCGCCAGGTGAGCAGCTGGTAGGTGGTCAGGGTGACCTCCCGTAGTTCCTTGATCTTGCCGGTGAACTCCCCGATCTGCTCCTCGGTGAGGGTGGTGTGGTCGAGGATGTGGCGCTTCCACTGCTGCAGCGCGGCCTGACCCGTGCACAAGATGAGGGTGCGCATGCCCAGGCGAACCATACTGGCGACGCCCACCAGGGTCTTCCCCGCGCCACACGGGAGCACGACCACGCCACTGCCGCCCGCCTCGCCGCCATGAAAGCTGTCGATGGCGTCGATCTGGTAGTCCCGCAGTGACCAGGGCTCGCCGGTGGTGCCGTGGACCTGGGTGAGGGCCATGGTGAGCGGGTCCCCGTCGTCGTAGCCGGCGAGGTCGCGCACTGGATGCCCGAGGCTGGTGAGCACCTGCTTGAGTTCTCCGCGCTTTGCGGGCTTCACGCGGCAGCTCATGGGGTCGTCGGCAGGGCCCAACAGGTCCTGGACTCCCTTGAGCTGGCGGACCTCCAGCATCCGAGCCGCGGCGTCCGCCTCGAGTCGCAGGTAGGCCCCGTCGCGGGTCAGGGTCAGGGCGCCGTAGCGGCCCATCTTGTCGTGAATGGAGGCCGGGATGTGCTCCGGCACCGGGAACTTCGCGAGGTCCTGGAGGGTGGCGACCACCTCCTCCGGGGTGTGGCCCGCGGCCGCGGCGTTCCACAGGGACAAGGCGGTGATGCGCCATGTGTGGACGTACTCGGGGGACTTCACGAGTTCGGCGAAGGGCAGCAGCCGATCCCGCCCCTCTTCGTAGCGAGGGCCCATGGTCTCGAGCAGCATGGTGTGGTCGCCTTGCACGATCAGCGGATTGTCGGGCGTGTACGACATCGGGGGGCCGTAACCCTCGTGGGTCACCGCCGTGGTCGGACCCGGTACTAAGCGCGCGCGGGGGCGCCTCACCGGTGGTATGGTCGCCCCTTGGAGACCCATCATGCGCGTACCTTTCGGCCCCTTGCCCCTGTTCATCCTCCTGGCTGCCTGCGCCGGTGAGGGCAAAGAAGAGTCCGATGTCGACGGCGACGGCATCGAAGCGCCGGGCGACTGTGACGACAACGATCCGGCGGTGAAGCCCGGTGCGGTCGAGGTCTGCGATGGCGTCGACAACGACTGCGACGGCGAGATCGACGAGGGCACCGGCGAGCAGTTCTACGTGGACGCCGATGGCGACGGGTTCGGCGACGACGGCTCCGCCCGGGTGTTCCTCTGTGCGCTGGAGACCGGCTACGTCGAGGAAGGCGGCGACTGCGACGACAACGACTCGGGGATCAACCCCGACGCCACCGAGAGCTGCGATGCGGTGGACCGCAACTGCGATGGCTCCTTCAACGCTGGCGCCCCCGACGTGGTCGAGTGGTACATCGACCGCGACGGCGACGGGTTCGGAGCGGGCCCCGAGTATGGCGGCCTGAAGCCCGTGGAGTCCTGCGACCCGCCAGGTGCGAACTACGTGTCCAACGGCGAGGACTGCGACGACACCGCGGACTTCGCGAACCCCATGGGCTCTGAGAGCTGCAACGGGATCGACGACGACTGCAATGGCATCATCGACGACGATCCCGACGACGGCCTGCAGCTGTTCGTCGACGCCGACCTCGACGGATTCGGCGACGTCAACTCGCCCGTGTTCGGCTGCGAGGCCACCGGTCTCGCCAACAACGAGGACGACTGCGACGACACCAACGACGAGATCAGCCCAGAAGCCGAAGACATCTGCAACGGCGGCATCGACGACGACTGCGACCCGACCACCGACGAAGACACGCTCTACGGAGGCACTTTCTATGTCGATGGCGACACCGATGGCTATGGCGACGCGGTGGTGGTGGCGTGCGAGCAGCCGGCGGGCACGTCCACGGACGACGGCGACTGCAACGACAGCGACGACGCCATCTCTCCCGGTGAGCAGGAAGACTGCACCGCCACCGACCGCAACTGCGACGGGGACCCTGTCGACGGCGCCGCCGATGCGGTCACCTACTACCTCGACGCCGACGGCGACACCTTCGGCAACGCCACCAGCGTGGCCAGCTGCACGGTCCTCACTGGCTACGTGGAGCGCTCCGGCGACTGCAACGACGCCAACGACCTCATCAACCCGGACGCGCTCGAGCTCTGCAATGGCGGTGTCGACGACGACTGCGACGCGCTGACCACCGACGACGACTCCCCGACGGCGCCCGCTTGGTACTTCGACGGCGACGGCGACGGGTTCGCGGGCGCCGACTCCCAGGTCTTCGCCTGCGAGGCGCCTCTCTACGCCTTGCCCACGTCCGACGACTGCGACGACCTCGACCCCTACATTTACCCTGGCGCGAACGACGTGTGCGACGGCGGCGTCGACAACGACTGCGATCCGCTGACGGACGAAGAACTGGTCAATCGCCTGTACGAGGACGCCGACTTCGACGGCTTCGGCAACAACTCGGTGTACGAGCTTGGTTGCCTACCGAGCGGCACCCTCACCAACGCCATCCCGGTCGGGGATGACTGCGACGACACCGACCCCAACGTGAACCCGATCGACACCCCCGACTGCACCGTCGAGCACTGCGGCACGCTCGCATCGAGTGAGACCTGGCGTGCCAACGTTCAGCACCTCGTGACCTGCGATGTCCTGGTTCAGGGGGCGAACACTCCCACGCTCACCCTGGAGCCTGGCGTGGAGGTTCTGTTCGAGGCGGGCACAGAGGTCAGGGTCGGCGACACGGCTACCGGTGCGATCGTCGTGGACGCCTCGACGCCTGCTGTGTTCACGTCGGCCGAGTTGGTGCCCGCCAACGGCGACTGGGACGGCCTGTTCATCGGGGACAAGCAGGACGGGTCCTCGATTCGGGGGCTGGTCATCGAGTACGCCGGTGGCACCGCGGGGCTGGAAGGAGCCGGCCTACGGCTCGACCTCGGCGACACCGACCTCGAGATCTCCGAGCTCACCGTGTCCCGCAACGCGGGGGATGGCGTGAGGGTCATCACGGGAGAGCCGTGGATCCACGACTCGGTGTTCACGGACAACGATCGCAACGGCCTCTACGTGAAGGCGAACCAGGGCTTGGAGCGGCTCGACGACGACGGTGTGCCGAGCTTCACCGGCAACGTGATCCTCGGAAATGGCGAGTACCCGGTCTCCATTCCGGGAAGCCACGCCGACGAGATCAACTACTCGGTGGCCGTCGATCCGCTGGCGCCCGACGCCGACGGCGATGGCCTTCCCGACGAGCTCGAGACGCAGCTCGGACTCAACCCCGCCCTCGCGGATTCCGACGGCGACGGGGTCCTCGACGCAGACCAGTACCCGATGAACGTGTTCCTCGATCCTGCCAACCCCAACGGCAGCGAGGCGGTGGAGCTGCTGAGCGGGACGATGCGGACCACGGGCACGTGGCTGCAGCACGACATGCCCTACTACGTCCCGCCGAGCGCTCGTATCGTCGTGGAAGACGGTCCCAAGGCCATCCTGACCGTGGCCGATGGCGTGGTGGCGTACTTCGACCTGGCCGCAGAGCTGCTGATCGGGGTTGGCGCCCAAGGCGCGCTCATCGTGGGGGACTACCCCAACCCGTCCTCGCCGGAAGACGTCGTCTACTTCCTCGCAGACCCTGCCCTGTCGGCTGGCAACCTCAACTGGGATGGCGTCACCATCGGGCCCGGCGGCTCCGACAGCAGCATCGCGGGGTTGGTGATCGAAGAGGGGGGTGGGAACTTCTTGGGCAACCTGTGGATCGATCGAAGCGCCCCGTCGATTGCCTACTCAGTCTTCCGGTACAGCGACTACTCGGGCATCCACGTCAGCGGCGTGGGGGCCGCCCCACGGATCACCAACACCGACATGGTGGAGAACGACACCTACGGCCTCTACGTCTCCAACAACAGCGGCATCTTCAGGGAAATCGTAGGGGGGTCGTTCTTCAACAACTCCTTCGTTCGCAACGGCACCACCAGCGTGGCGCTGCCGCCGAACTTCGTGGGGGAGCTCGACTCCTCCTCGACCTTTGCCGACACCGACCCGACGAAGCGAGTGCGGATCCACAGCGGTGACGTGCTGGACGACGCGACGTGGCAGAAGCTGGATGCGGACTACGAGGTGCTGGGGCCCCAAGGCGTCGACGTGGGCGGACCACGTGACCCGATCCTCACGATCGAGGCGGGCAACAATATCTTCATGGAACTGGGCACCTTCATCACGGCCGGGGGTCTCACGGATGGGGCTCTCATCATCGATGCTGAGCCGCCCGAGCCGCGCGTGACCTTTACCAGCGCCAACCCCGCCCCTGGGCCCGGAGACTGGTATGGGCTGATCATCGGCGACAACGGGCCGTTGGATTCCCGGCTGCAGAGCGTCCTGAATGGCGTCAACGTCGAATACGCCACGGCTGCCGTCGTTGTCGCCGGTTGCTTCGATTCCCCCACCAAGGGGCCACTGGTGGTCTCCAATATGGACATCATCTCCTCCGCGGGCATCGGCATCGACCATCAGAGCGGCCCCCTCGTCATCGACACGGTGAACGTGCCGCTGCCCTTGGAAGGGTACTGCTTCGAACAGCCGCCGGATCCGCCCCCTGAGACGTGTGCGGCCGAGCTGCTCAGCGCCACCGACCTCACCTGCCCGGGCGTGGATCTCGGGTTGTTGAACGCGAAGAGCCTCAGCGCGGTGCCGCCGGGCGTGGACTTCGGGTTCATCACGTTCGAGGGTGGGAACTACGACCAGGACGTCAGCCTTCCGGGCCTCACCAGCTCGTACCGGGTCGTCGGTGACATCAACATGTACGGTCCCACAGACCCCACACTGACCATCGAGGATGGGGCCACGGTCTACTTCGACCCGGGCGTGGGCATTGCGATCGGTGGGTCCGACGATGGCTCTCTGGTCATCGAAGGCACGGGCTCGCAGCTCCTTCCCTACGACCTCAACCAGTGGGATGGCATCTGGCTGCGGGGCAACTGCTCGGCGGACATCCAGGGCGGCCTGATCGACGGAGGCGGTGGCAACGGCACCGGCGCCATCTGGGTCGACGGCTGCGAGACCGGCACGGTCGGCGACGCGTCCTTCGTGAACTCGTTCGGCACCTGCGACATCTACCATGAGGGGGCGTTGGAGCCCGGGTTTGACATCACGGGCGCCCTCTCGGCCTTCGTGTGCGCGGTCCCTTGAGCCGAGACCCCCACGCCACCCTCGTCACCCACAATCGGGCCGCTCACCGGGCCATCGATCGCATGTTCGATCGGCTGGCCACGGTGGCCCGTGAGGGAACGGCTCCGCGAGGGGTGTTGGACATGGGCATCGAGGCCGGCGCCACGATGCTGATGGCCCATCACGACTACGAGGAGGACCTCCTCCTGCCCCTGCTGCGCGCCAAAGGAGCGAGCGGCCCGTGGGAGCAGATCGAGCACGAGCACGAGTCGCTGAGCACCGCGCTGGAGTCGCTCCGGGTGGCCAGAGGTGGCCGAGCGGAGCTGCTGGAGGCCCTGCACCGCGACGTCGTGCCCCACATGGAGGCCGAAGAAGAGGTGCTGACCGAGGCGTTCTGGCGGGAGCTGCTCACGGTGGAGGAGGCCAGGGCCTTCGGCAAGGAGATCGCGGCCCACAGCCGCGCCCACCTCACGCCGTCGGCGCGCATGCTGCCCCTGGTGCTCTACAACCTCGACCCCGAGGAGCGGGCGGCGTTCACCGAGCCCATGCCGAGCTTCGTGGTCCGGGGCCTCGTGCCCTACATGTTCCGGGCCTCTTGGCGTCCGCTGCGTCCGTTCATGGCCTACCCTCCGCGACGGCTCACTCCGCTGCCATGATGCGCTCCACCGCCGTCGGGCTGTGGGTGGTTCTGGGGCTCGTCGGGTGCCGCAAGACACCCACGACGCCGCCAACCCCCGTCGAACCCGCTCCCGCCGTGGTGCCGGTCGATGTGCAGCCCGAGCGTGCCTCGGGGTGCCGCGCCGACGTGCCCGAGGTGACATCGACCGGCGGGCTGGTGGTCGCTGCGCATCCAGAAGCGGCCGCCATTGGAGCTCAGGTGCTCCGGGATGGCGGGAACGCCATGGACGCCGCGTTGGCCGTCGCGGTCGCGCTGACCCTGGTGGAACCGCAGTCCTCGGGGATCGGTGGCGGGGCCTTCTTGCTCCACTACGACGCAGCCAGCGCGGAGCTGACGGCCTGGGACGGCCGCGAGGTGGCCCCCGCCGCTGCGGATCCGTCCTACTTCCTCGTGGATGGCGCGCCCGCCCCCTGGCCAGAGATGGTGGCCGGCGGTCGCTCGGTAGGGGTTCCGGGTCTGGTGCGGATGCTCGAGGCGGCCCACGAGGCCCATGGGGTCTGGCCCTGGGGCGCCCTGTGGCAGCCCACGGCTGAACTGGCGGAGGCCGGCTTCGCCGTGACCCCGCGCATGCATGGGTCCATCGAGGGGATCGGACAGACCCCCATGAACGTGTTGGCACGGGATGCGGCCGCCGCGGCCTACTTCCTTCCGGACGGTGAGCCGCTGCCCGTGGGGCACGTGCTCAAGAACCCGGCCTTGGCCGAGACGGTCCGGCGCATCGCGGCGGAAGGCGCCGATGCCTTCTACACGGGCCCGATGGCGGAGATCATGGTCGCCCGCGTGCAGCAGGCCTCCGACAACCCCGGAATCGTCACCGCCGACGACTTTGCCGCCTACCGTGCGGTTCGCCGGGCGCCAGTGTGCGTCCCGTTCGCCGGGCGCTCGGTGTGCGGCCATCCGCCGCCCACCTCGGGTGGGGTGACCACCCTGCAGATCCTCGGTCTGCTGGAGGCAGACGGCGCCACGACCACCCCGCATCACTTCGTCGAGGCGGCGCGCCTCGCATGGGCCGACCGTGGACGGTACCTCGCCGACCCCGATGCCGTCGCCGTCCCCACCGAGGCCCTCCTCGACAGCGCCTACCTGGCATCCCGGGCAGCCTCCATCGGGTCGACCCGAGGCCCCACGCCGTCCCCCGGCGAGGTGGCGCTGCCTGCGGCTCCGACCGAGCCCCTGTGCTCGGAGGGCCGCGACACCACCCACCTCGTCGTGGTGGATGGCGAGGGCAACGCGGTCAGCATGACCTCCAGCATCGAGAACGCCTTCGGGTCGGGTCTGTTCGTGGAGGGCTTCCTCCTCAACAACCAGCTCACCGACTTCGACTTCGCCCCGACCCGGGACGACGGCTCGGCCGTGGCCAACCGGGTGCAGGCCTGCAAGCGCCCCCGGTCCTCGATGTCGCCGCTCATCGTGCTGGGCGCCAACGGCGTGGAGCTGGCCGTGGGCTCCCCCGGCGGCAGCCGCATCATCCAGTACACCGCGCGGGTGGTGGTCGATGTGCTGGAGCACGGCGCCTCGGTCCACGAGGCCATCGCGCGGCCCAACCTGGTGTCCCGTGGCGACCATGTGGAGGTCGAGGACGGGTGTGGAACGCCGGCGCCCACGGTGGACCTGCAGGTGCTCACGGACGGGGCCCACCCGGTCGTGCGGACCGAGCTCAACTCGGGGCTGCATGGCGTCGAGCGAACCGCGGAGGGCTGGCGGGCAGGGATCGACCCCCGACGAGAAGGGGCTGCGGTCGCCGTGGAGTAGACGGCAGCGGGCTCGGGACTCCTTGCCGCGCTATGGGCACCCCTTCAGGAGGTCGTGCGCGGATGAACCCTCGGCTGCGCTTCACCCTGCAGACCGTGGCCTTCGTGGGCCTCACCGTTGCTGGGGCCTGGTGGGCCTACCAGCGGGGCGGGGTGGTGCCCGAGGATCTCCAGCATCTCAAGCAGCTTCCGCCCAAGTACTGGGCGTGGATCGGGATGCTCTCCATCGGGCTGTACGTGTCCGACGCATGGCGGTACGTCACCACCGGGCGCGCCATCGACGTGTCGGTGTCGTGGGCCACGGCGGTGCATGCCTCGATCGCCTGCAACTTCTTCAGCTGCCTCACCCCCGGCGCCGCATTCGGGGCCCCGGCATCGATCGTGATGCTGGCGCGGTCGGGGTTGTCCTGGGAAGTCAGCACGATCATCGGCTTCGCGAAGTCCACGGTGGGCAGTGCGATGCTTCAGGCGTGCGCCTTCGTGTTCCTGCTGATCGGCCTCGGCCCGGTGCTCCCCAAGGGCATCACGGGCCTGCTGCTGTGGGGCAGCGGCCTGTCCGCCTTTGGGCTCGGCTTCACCTTGGTCGCAGGCATGTACCCGAAGCCGGTGCAGGCGGCGGCCCGGCGCCTGGGCGCGTACATGGAGTCCCATCCGAACCACGCCGACACCATGATCGGTCGGGTGGTTCAGCGGCTGATGACGGGGCTGGTGGTGGCGGTGGAGCGCCTCCAGGCGTTCCGGCCCATGCGTCTTCCCGAGGTGTTGCTGAGCCAGGTCGTGTACTTCGGCTGCTTCGTCGGCCTCGCGGTGGTGCTCGGCACGGCCCTCGGCGCCACGCCGACCAAGGAAATGTGGGGGGTGTCGACCGTCTACGTCGCCTTCCTCTACGTGGCGCCGACCCCAGGGGGCGCAGGCCTCGCCGAGGGCGCGGCCCAGGACTTCTTCGGTGCGCTGCTGGCTCCGGCAGCGGCGGCCCTCACCGTCATCCTGTTCCGCGCCCTGACCTTCTACCTGTACGTCCTGGTGGGCATGCTGCACGTGATGTGGGTCGGCGGCGTCGGCTCGGTGTTGGCGGAGGTCGAGGCCGCGGGGACGGGCGAGTGACCCCCCAGGCCCTGGGCTTCGACGACGACGCCTTCGCGCGGGAGGGCTTCTGCATCCTGCGCGGGCTGTGGTCAGCGGAGGAGGTGAGGGCCGCCGCGGTGGCCTTCGACTCCTTGCTCACGATCGGGCGCTCCTTGGCCGCGGAGGCCGAAGAGGGCCAGGTCGATCGAGACGGCAGCCGCTTCGTGCTCGACCCCGAGCCCTTCGCCCTGCGCCGGGTCGTGTGGTGTGGCGGCGCCGCCCCGGACCTGGCCCGCTACGGCGCCGACGAGCGCTTCGTGGGGCTCGCGGCCCATGTGCTGGGCGCCCGACCGGTGGTGCAGCTCATCCAGCAGGCCCACTACAAGCTGCCGGGCGACGGCGTCGACTTCGCCTGGCACCAGGATGCCTCCAACCGTCGCTACGGAAGCGACCGGTTCCACGACGTCAACGGTCGGGGAAGCTTCGTTCAGATCGTGGTGGCCGTGGACCCCATGACCCCGTCCAACGGGCCGCTGCAGATGCTGCCCGGCAGCCATCGTCAAGGCTTCGTGGCCGACCCAGAGACGGGGCGCTTGCCTGCCTCGGCCACGGTGGGCGAGCCGGTGACGGTCGAGCTGGAGCCAGGGGACGCTGCGGTCTTCGGGCCCTTCGTCGTGCACGGATCGGGGCCCAACCAGGGTGCGGTGGCCCGGCGCCTGTTCCTGCAGGGCTACACCCTGCCCGGAGCCAACCGGAGGACGTACCCGGGCTGTGGCACCGGTGTGACTCGAGCCTGACCCTCGGGAGGGGCGCTCGTCGCGAGCCCGGCATACAGCGGCCGCATGATCACATTCTCCGACCTCGGGCTGAGTGAGCCCCTGGTACGTGCCGTCGCCGATCTCGGCTACGAAGAGCCCACCCCCATCCAGCTCGAGGCCATCCCGCCCCTCCTCGAGGGCCGAGACCTGCTGGGCTGTGCCCGGACGGGCACTGGGAAGACGGCGGCGTTCGCGCTGCCGCTGCTGCACCACATGGCAGCCAAGAGCCGTCGGCGCACGCCAAAGGGCTGCCGCGTGCTGGTGCTGGCCCCCACCCGTGAGCTGGCGCTGCAGGTGCAGCAGAGCTTCGCGGACTACGCGAAGCACCTGCCCGGCGTCACCACGACGACCATCATCGGCGGCGTCGGGCAGAACCCCCAGGTGCGCGCGATGGCGAAGGGGGTCGACGTGCTGTGCGCCTGCCCCGGACGCCTGCTCGACCTCATCGGCCAGGGCCACGTCGACCTGTCCACCCTCGACGCCTTCGTGCTCGACGAGGCGGACCGCATGCTCGACATGGGCTTCCTCCCCGATGTGAAGCGCATCATCCAGCGCCTGCCGAAGCAGCGCCACAACCTGTTCTTCTCGGCCACCATGCCGCCCGACATCGTGGCGCTGTCGAGCTCCATCCTCACCGATCCGGTGAAGGTGGAGGTGAGCCAGGAGTCGTCCACCGCCGAGGGGGTCGCCCAGCGGGTGATGTTCGTCGACAAGGTCGGCAAGCGGGACCTCATCGTGCAGGTCACCAGCGACGAACGCGTCGAGCGCGCCCTGGTGTTCAGCCGCACCAAGCACGGAGCCAACAAGATCGTGAAGCGGCTGCTCGCTGAGAACATCACCTCGGCGGCCATCCACGGCAACAAGAGCCAGGGGGCCCGGCAGCGGGCCTTGGCCGGCTTCATCGATGGTTCGGTCAAGGTGCTGGTGGCGACCGACATCGCCGCCCGTGGCATCGACGTCGAAGGCATCACCCACGTGATCAACTACGACCTGCCCAACATCCCCGAGACCTACGTGCACCGCATCGGCCGCACGGCCCGGGCCGGGAGCAAGGGCATGGCGCTGTCGTTCTGCGACCAAGAAGAGATCGCCTACCTCCGCGACATCGAGGCCCTCGTCGGGGAGCGCATCCCCGTGGCTGGCGACCGCATCGGGCTGCCCGCCTCGGTCACGGACCCCGGTCCGGTCGGCAAGGTTCGCCGGAGCGGGTCGGGGGGCGGCGGCAAGAGCAAGCGTCGTGGCGGCGGCGGCGGGCGTCGCGGCGGGCGTCGCTAGGTCCTCCTCGAGGGCAGGCCGTCGACCCCACAGAGACGAACGCCCCGCGCGGCCACTGGCCGGCGGGGCGTTGCTGTAGGGGCGGTGAGGCCCCTGCAGTGGTTTCGGCTCAGTTGACGTTGAGCACGTAGTCGCCCGTGGACGAGCTGCCCCAGCCGTCGACGACCACGATGACGGTCTGCCCGGCGTAGAGCGTGGCGCTCACTTCGGACTGCAGGCCGACCGCGTCGTCGTTGCAGACGGCCGTGATGGCCGTGGCGGGGTCGCAGGAGTCCTGCAGGTAGATGACCGTGTCGTAGGTCGACCCGATGGTGTCGAACGTGTAGTTGCCGGCAGCGGGTGCCGTGAACTCGTAGGTGACGTCCGGGCCGTTGCCATCGCCGACGCAGTCGGGGTGGTTGGGCACGAAGGCGTTCAGTTCACCAACGTTGGATCCGGTGTACGAACCGAGGGCCGTGATGACCTCCGTGGGGCACACCAGGGGGCACTCGACGGTGCCGGCACAGTCGACGTCCGCGCAGTCGGTCGTGTTGTCGGCGTCGTTGTCGACGCCGTCGTCGCAGATCTCGGGGCCACAGATGGGGTCGCCGGCACAGTCGCTGTCGAAGCAGTCGGTGCTGAAGTCGCCGTCGTTGTCGACGCCGTCGTCGCAGATCTCGGCGCCGCACGGAGCGATGCCGTCGCAGTCGTCATCGCGGCAGTCGGTGCTGAAGTCGCCGTCGTTGTCGACGCCGTCGTCGCAGATCTCGACACAGCTGGGGTGGCCGTCGCAGTACTCGTCGTAGCAGTCGGTGGCGTAGTCGCCATCGTTGTCGATGCCGTCGTCGCAGATCTCGGCGCAGGCCGGATCGAGGTCGCACTGAACGTCGTTGCAGTCGGTGGCGAAGTTGCCGTTGTCGTCGATGCCGTTGCTGCAGTCCTCGACACACGCCGGCTCGTTGGCGATGCAGAAGGGGTCGTTGCAGTCGGTGCGGCCGTCGCCGTTGTCGTCGACGCCGTTGCTGCAGTCCTCGTCGCAGACCGGGTTGCCGGCGCAGTCGGCATCGCGGCAGTCGTAGTCGAGGTCGCCGTCGTTGTCGATGCTGTCGTCGCAGCTGGTCTCGGACGCGGCGACGGCGTCGATGGTGAGCTGCCAGAGTCCGGCGTTGGAGCCGAAGCCATCGACGATGGCCACGACGGTCTGGCCGGCCGTGAGGGACACCACGACCTCAGAGGTCGTGCCCGTGATCGGGATGTCGTCGTCGCAGGCGAGCTCGGTGGCGAAGAGGCACGTCTCCGTGACAGCCAGCGCGGTGTCGAAGTCGGAGCCGATGGTGGAGAACAGGTAGTCCCCGGACGCGGGGGCCGTGAACTCCACCGTGTCGTCCGGCGCGTTGCCGCCGACGCAGCTCGGATCGAAGTCGTTGCTCAGACCAGTGGTGTCGCCGGTCAGCACCGCGGGCACGGTGGACGCGAACTGGGCGGGGCAGACGTCGGGCGGTCCCGTGTCCACGGTGCCGGAGTCGCCGCCAGAGTCGCCACCAGAGTCGCCGCCGGAGTCGCCGCCGGTGTCGGTGTCGGTGTCGGTGTCGGTGTCGGTGTCGGTGTCCGTGTCCGTGTCGGTGTCGGTGTCGGTGTCCGTGTCGGTGTCGGTGTCGGTGTCGGTGTCGGTGTCCGTATCGGCGTCTGCGTCGGTGTCGGTGTCCGCGTCCGCGTCCGTGTCGGTGTCGGTGTCGGTGTCGGTGTCGGTGTCGGTGTCGGTGTCGGTGTCGGTGTCGACCGGGGGCGTGGTGGTGTCGTCGTTGGCCTTGTCGCCCGAGCAGGCGGCGAGCATGGCGACGGCCATCATGATGGAAGCAATGCGCATGGTAGTGGTCCTCACAATCAGAGCTGTGTGAAAAACGCCGAGGACGGCCGCGTCACTGTGCCATGTAGGACATGGACCCGCGTGGTTCGTGTATCGGCCGCCCGTTGCTATCGTGACGACTCCCATTTCGCCTCGTCTGCGGGTCCCCGACGCAACGCTGGCGGACATTGTGACCGGGTCTCGACGTCGAGCAACCCCTAGATTCGCTCGCGCTTGCACTGCACGATGCGAAAGCGGTCGGCCACGAAGGCCAGGTCGGTGAGGCTGGCGGTCCCGGCGGGGTTGAGCCCCGTCACGTGCACGTCGCTGTAGGCTGCGGCGTAGTTGATCGGCGCCTGCCGGTGCAGGTGGATGCCCACGCTCGTGCCGGCGGACACGAAGGCGCGCTCCACGTCGTCGGCGAAGGCGGGGTCCACGGTGTAGGCGTAGGCCGAGATGCAGCCGCACTGCGCCGCGTCGGTGGTGGCGTGCCGCAGTGCGGCCTCGCGGTCGGCCACCGGCAGGACGAAGCCCACGGGACCGAAGTGCTCTTGGCGATGAAGGTCGGAGGCCTCGGGGTCCACCCGCAGCAGGAGTGGGGTGGCCGTGCGAGCGCCGGGGTGCTGCGGGTGGGGGTACGGGGCGTGGGGCCTGAGGACGTCGGCGGTGTGGTGGGCCGCCAGTGCGTCCAGCTGGGCGAGGGTGGCCTCGGCTTGGACCGCGCCGCAGATGGCGGCTGCCATCGTCGGCTCCGAGACCCAGTGTTCGATGGCCGCCACGAGGCGTCGCTCGACCTCAGCGAGCGGCACGACGCCTTCGGGGGTGTGGACGCCGGCTGCCGGCACGAAGATGTTCTGGGCGGCGGTGCACATCTGCGCGGAGAAGATGCACAGGCTCTGTGCGACGGCCCGCAGGGTGGCGTCGAGATCGTGGGTGCTCTCCAGCACCACGGGGTTGCAGCCGCTGGTCTCGGTGTAGGCGTGGCGGCGACGGCGCTCGATCTCGCTGCCGAAGCGCTGGCTCCCGGTGAAGTCGACGATGGCCACGTCGGGGTGGTCCACGAGCTCCAGCCCGACCAGCCCTTCTGGGGGGTCGACGATGAGCTGGACGAGGTCCTGGGGAAGGCCCAAGTCGTCGAGGGTCCGGCGCAGGGTGCGTACGACGAGGGCCATGGGCAGGACGGCGGCAGGGTGGGGTTTGAGGAGGACGGGGTTCCCCACCGCCAGGTTGGCGAAGATGGCGGGGTGTGCGTTCCATGCCGGGTAGGTGGCGCAGGCGAACACCGCTGCGACGCCGCGGCCGACGACGTGGAAGCGCTTGTCCAGGGTGACGGGCTCGCCTCGTCCGAAGCGACGCACGAAGGTGCTGGTCTCGGGGAGCTGGCGCATGGCGAGGGCCGCCATGGCGAGGGCCTCCAGCCCCCGGTCGAGGGCGTTGGCCCCCGAGCCAGCGAAGGCCATCATGAAGGCCTGCCCCGCGGTGTGGATGGTGGCATGGGCATTCAGGAACAGCTCGCGGGACAGCCGATCGATCATCTCCATGGCCACGGCGACGCGGTGCTCGGGCCGGAGGGCCTGCCACGGTGGCATGGCGGCCCGCGCTGCCGTCACACCCGCAACGACCGGGGTGCGCTCGTACTGGATGCCGAGGGGCTGGAGGGTGTACGGCGAACTCTCCGGGGGCTGAACGAGCCCCTCGTGGACCTGGCCGAGGAGAAGCGGCTCGCCGAGCAACGCCTCGAACTGAGCGAGCCCGTCGGTTGCGGCGCCGTCCGGGTGGAGCTTGCGGCTCGGGGACTCCGGGAAGGGCGACCAGTGATCCCGGGCGCGGACCGCTCGGATGGCTCGCTCCAACCGTGGGGCATGCTCGTGAACCAGGCGCTCCAGGGCGGCGTCGTCTCGCTGCATCGGACCTCCTACCGGCTCGCGGGCATAGCCCCACCGCACAAGCTACGCTCCCCCATGACCGAGCCGTTGGCATCCACCGAGCTGTTGCCGCGCTTCGATCCTGCGGAGCTGCGTGGCTTCGAGCGGGTCGCGGTGCCCATGCTCACCCGCTGGAATCGCTCGCCGATGGCCAAGCGGCTCGTCTATGGCTTTGTCCGCTACGTCTCCCATCCCTGGATCCAGGCGTCCATCCGGAACCGCCTCGTGGAGTCTGGGGTGGAGCGGGTGCAGGGGCTGCGACCTCCCAAAGGCGTGCTGTTGGTGTCCAACCACCGCACGTTCTGGGACATGTACATCGCCACCTCGGTCCTCGAGACCCACACCGACTTCATCCACTCGCTCTACTTCCCGGTGCGGGCCCGCTTCTTCTACGACCATCCCGTGGGGATGCTCGTGAATGGTGCGGTGAGCGGCGGCTCCATGTGGCCCCCGATGTTCGACGGCTTCGGGCGGCAGACCATGAACCTCACTGGGCTGCAGCAGTGCGCCCATGTGCTGCGGAAGCAAGGTTCCCTCGTGGGGATCCACCCCGAGGGAACCCGCAGCAAGGGGGAAGACCCTCTCGAGTTCCTCAAGGCTCGGGGCGGCATCGGGCGGGTGCTTCAGGCCTGCGACCCCGACGTGGTGGTGCTTCCGTACTTCCTTGCCGGCTTGAGCAATGCCTTCGTCAAGGAGGTGCGCCAGAACTTCCGCCCGGCGGGCCAGCGGGGGCTTCCCATCACGCTGTCGTGGGGCACGCCGCTTCGGGTGGGGGACCTGGATCTCGACCGCGCGCCGATCGTCGTGGCGCGGGAGCTCCTGGCCGGCATCCACGAGCTGGGGCGCGCGGCACTGGCCGACGCCCCGAAGCTCATGTGACCCCAAGTCCGTTCGCTACGGTGCGAACGTCTGTGCGTAGGCTGCCACGTCGGCGATCTCCTGGTCGTTCAGGCTCTCGCTGTACGCGCTCATGATGCCTTCGCCGAAGTACACGGTCTCGACGATGTCTTCGAGGGCGATGGCCCTCTGGAGGGAGGGACCGGTGCCACCGGAGCCGTCGGCGGCGTGGCAGAAGGCGCAGTTGTCGTCGTAGACCGTCATGCCTGCGCCGCTGTCGCCGGTGAGGGCCAGGATGGCCTGGATGGGATCCTCGGTGTCGTCATCGTCGTCGTCGTCGCCGGTGATGCCAGTGTCGTCGGTGGTGTCCTTCGCGTCGTCGCCCGAGCAGGCGGAGAGGGCGAGAGCCGAGAGCAGGATGAGCCAAGTGCGCATGGGGGGTCCTCCGGGTGGCCAGGTCGAGCCGGGCTTTGCGTCTGCATTCGACTCTAGCGTTCGGATTGGGGGTACGCTACGCCGCCGTGCACTGCGGTGGCGTCGCCCATCCGTGCTGTCGGTCCGGAGGCCGCGATGTCCCTCACTTCCCGCCTGTCCACCCCTCTGTCGCTGCGGCTCGGGCTCAAGTACCCTTTGGTCTCGGCCCCGATGTTCCTCATCTCCAACAAGGAGATGTTGGTGGCCTGCGCCGAAGCCGGCATCCTCGGGTCGATGCCCAGCCTGAACGCACGTACGTCCAAGGCCTTCGAAGAGGTCCTGAAGTGGGTTCGGGCCCGCACCGACAAGCCCTTCGCGATCAACCTCACCATCGGGCTCACCGACCCCGAGCGCCTGGAGCGCGACCTGGCGCTGTGCTTCGAGTACGACGTGCCCGTGCTCATCACCAGCTACGGCAACCCGACCGAGCTCGCCCGTCGGGCCCATGAGCATGGCGTGGTGGTGATGCACGATGTGATCCACCTGCAGCACGCCAAGAAGGCCGAAGCAGCGGGGGTCGACGCGGTCATCGCCGTCAGCCAGGGGGCTGGGGGACATGCGGGCACGGTGAATCCGTACGTCCTGGTGCCGTACCTTCGGCAGGAGCTGTCCGTGCCCATCGTGGCGGCCGGCTGCATCGGCGGCGGCGAGCAGGTCGTGGCGGCCCTCGCGCTCGGCGCGGAGCTCGCCTACATGGGCACCCGCTTCATCGCCAGCACGGAGTGTGGTGCGGGAGAGGGATACAAGGACATGGTGCTGGACAGCACCCACGAGGATGTCGTGTACACCGACAAGGTCTCCGGCATCCATGCAAACTTCCTCGCCGCGACCATTCCGGACGCGACGCAGCCAACCCGTGGGCCAGACGCCGCCAAGCGATGGCGGGACATCTGGAGCGCCGGTCAGGGCGTGTCGCTGATTCACGAGGTCAAACCGATCGAGGCGATCGTCGACGAGGTAGTGAAGGAGGCGCACGACGTGCTTGTGCGCCTGTCCGGATAGGGCCCGGAGGGGGAGACGACGAATGAGGGTACCCGCTCGGCTCGAGCCACTGCTCGAGCGAGGCATCATCGACGACGTGATTCAGCCGCTCCAGTCGGGCAAGGAGGCGGCGGTGTACGTGGTCCTTGCCCAGGGTGAGGAGCGCGTCGCCAAGGTGTACAAGGAAGCGGACCACCGCTCCTTCAAGCACCGGTCGGCCTATGCAGAGGGCCGCAAGGTCCGAAACAGCCGCCAGCAGCGAGCCATGGCGAAGAAGTCTCGCTACGGCCGCGAAGAGATCGAAGCAGCTTGGCGCGACGCGGAAGTCGACGCCATCTACCGCTGCCGGTCGGCCGGGGTCCGGGTGCCGATCCCCCATGCCCACATGGACGGCGTCTTGGTGATGGAGATGATCCAGGGGCCGAATGGGGGCCCTGCACCCCGCTTGGTCGACATGACCTTCGATGCCGAGAGCGCCCGTGCGGTGTTCGACAAGGTGCTTCGTGAGGTGGTGAAGATGCTGTGCGCGGGCGTGGTCCACGGCGACCTGTCCGACTTCAACATCCTCATGGGGCGCGAAGGCCCCGTGATCATCGATTTTCCGCAGTGGCTCGATGCGGCCCAGAACCGCAACGCCCAGCAGATGCTCGAGCGCGACCTCGACAACCTGCAGGCGTTCCTCGGCCGCTACGCGAAGACGCTGAAGACCCGCCGCTTCGGAAGGGAGATGTGGCAGCTCTTCGAGCAAAACGAGCTCCGACCGGAAACGGTGCTCACGGGGACCGCGAAGAAGTCGAAGATCAAGGAAGACCCTTACGCATTGCTGCGAGAGATCGAGGAGCTCGAGGAGGTCGCACGGGCCCGACGAGAGCGGCTCGGTTTGCCCATGCGTCCGGCCCGTCGTCCCGTGGTGCAAGAGGCGCCTCGTCCAGCGCCGGCCCCAGCAGCGTCCGATGCCCCCGAGCGCAAGAAGAAGAAGCGCCGTCGCCGCAAGGGTGGCGGGGACCAGCCGAGCGGAGACCGGCCGAGCGGGAACCGGCCGAGCGGGGACCGGTCAGGCAAGGACCGGCCGGGCGGCAACCGGTCGGGCAGGGGGCGATCGGGCAGGGACCGGTCCAGCAAGGACCGACCCGCCGACGAGCGCCCGAGCGCCGCCGCGGCGGCCATCGATCTCGACGACCTCGATGCCTTGCTGATGATGGACGACTAGGCTGAGCCTCTCAGCTCGCCGACCGGATGGCGTCGGCGTCGCTGCTGGTGTGTTGTGCCGGCTGGGCCTTTGCTCCCTGGTCCTCCAGAATCACCCGCGCGGTCATCTTCGCGCTCATCATCACGCTGGGGGTGCCGGCTCCCGGCTGGGCACCCGCCCCGACGAGGTAGAGGTTGTCGATGTCCGGACACCGGTTGTGGGGACGGAACCAGGCCGACTGGTGCAGCACCGGCTCGGGGCCGAACGCGTTTCCGAGGTGGGAGTCCAAGGTGCCCTCGAAGTAGCGCGGGTCGATGGACTCGACGTGCACCAGACGTTCCTGGAGGTTCGGGATGTAGCCCCGCTCCTCGAGGAAGCTCAGCACGGCGTCCTGGAGCTTCGGGCCGGCGACGCTCCAGTCGATGCCGCTGCCGTTGTGGGGCACCGGGATGAGCGTGTAGGCGGTGTGGTGCCCAGGCGGAGCCAGGGAGGGGTCGGTCAGCGTGGGAACGTGGAGGTACTGGCTGAAGTCGTCGGGCAGGACCAGCTTGTCGAAGATCTCGGTGAGCAGGGCCTCGTAGCGGGGGCCGAGGATGATGTTGTGGTGCTGGAGGTCCAGGGGACGCTCGGGGTCGTCCTTGAAGCCGAAGTAGAGCACCACCAGGCTCATCGAGTACTTCATGCTCTTCACCCGCCAGTCGGGCATCCAGGTGCGGTGCTTCTTCGGGATGAGCTTGAGGTAGGTGTTGGCGACGTCGCCGTTGCTGACCACAAGGTCTGCGGTCAGCTCTTCGCCGCTCTGCAGCCGCACGCCAGAGGCCACCCGCCGGCCCATGAAGCCAGGCTCAGCACCCTGGCCGTCGGTGATGAGGATCTCGTCGACGCCTGCGCTGAGACGCAGCGTGCCGCCGAGCTCCTCGAACTTCTGGACGAACCCACGGATCAGCGCGCCGGTGCCCCCCCGGGCGAAGTGGATGCCCCAGGTCTTCTCGACGAAGTGGATCATCGCGTAGATGGCCGGCACCTTCAGCGGGTTGCCGCCGACCAGGAGGGTCTCGAAGCTGAACACCTGGCGGAGCTTGTCCGAGCGGAAGTACTTCGACGTGAACCCGAACAGGGTGCGGATGGCGTCGAGCTTCCACAGGTCTGGCACGACCTTGATCATGGTCGCGAGATCGCCGAAGTGGGTGTAGCCAAGCTCGAGGAAGCCCCGCTCGAAGATGGCGCGGGCGTCGGCATGGAAGCGCTCGTAGCCCTCGAGGTCACCGGGCTCGATGGCCTCGATCTGCCGGCGGGTGCTCTCCGGGTCGCCGTCGTAGTCGAAGTAGGTGCCATCGTCGAAGTAGATCCGGTAGAAAGGCAGGATCGGAACGATGTCGACATAGCGGGAGGTGTGGGGCCCGCCGGAGATGCCTTCGCGAACGCGCTCTGCTTGGAGTACGTCGGCGGGGAAGTCGCCGACGTCGAGCATGTGCTGGTCACGCTCGAGGGCGAAGAGCTCTTCGATGAAGTGGGGGACGGTGAGCACCGTGGGGCCCATGTCCCATACGAAGCCATCCTTCTCGCGGACGGAGGCACGGCCCCCGGGCTTGTCCATGCGCTCGACGATGGTGGTGTCGTAGCCCATGCTCTGCAGGCGAATGCCCATGGCAAGGCCGCCAATTCCCGATCCGATGACGATGGCGTGCGGACGCTCCATGGCTTCCCTCCTGCTGGCTGCACACGGTTTGCACATACATATAGTCGGTTGCACACGGTTCTGTGCACGAAGCTTCGCGTGCGGATCGCTCAGTCGGTGGGCGACCCCGTGTCCGACGGGCTCAACGCCCACCACAGGACGGCCTCCGCTGAAGGCAGCGGGCCCTCCGTTCGTTCCGCGCTGCGCGCTGCACTCCCTGCGTGGCCTCGCTGCTGCCTTCGGCCTGTCGCTCCGCCGCAACGCCACCTCCAGCTCGCTTCGCGAGCTTTCGCGAACGTTGCTAGGGTAGGGGGATCCACTCTTCGCTGTCGCCAGGAAGCTCTGGGAAGCGTCGCTCTCGCCAGTCTGCCTTCGCCTGCTGGATCCGTGAGGGGTCCGAGTGCACGAAGTTCCACACGATGGTGCGGGGGCCGACGGGCTCTCCGCCGAGCACCGCGACGCGGGCCGCTCCTTCGGCACCCACCACCCAGCGCCCTTGGTCGGCGTGGGTGGGGTCCAGCAGCGCGAGAGCGTCTGCCTCCAGGACCACATCGCCGATGCGCAGCCGCCCCTCCACCACGAGCACCCCCAGCTCCTGACCGTCGGGCGGGATGGGGATCTCGAGGGTGGCGCCATCGTCCAGCGACGCCAGCGCGAGGTGGGTGGGCCCCATGGTGGACACCGGTGAGAAGGCCTCGCCCCAGCGCCCCACGTACACGTCCACGACGTGTCCTGGGCCTTCCACGCGCGGCAGGACGTCGGAAGGGTGGTGATGGAAGCTGGGCTCCACGTCCTGATGGTCGTCGGGGAGCGCCACCCACAGCTGCAGTCCGTGGATGGGGCCCTCGTAGTCCTCGGAGCGCTCCGAGTGCACGATGCCCCGGCCCGCCGTCATCCAGTTGATGGCGCCCGGTCGGATCCACTGTTCGCTGCCCACGCTGTCCCGGTGGTGGATGGCTCCCTCGAACAGCACGGTCACCGTGGCGAGCCCGATGTGGGGATGGGGGCGCACGTCCATGCCGTCGGCGCCGATGGTCGTGGGGCCGAAGTGGTCGAGGAAGACGAAGGGACCAAGGTACCTGCGCGCGACCTGAGGCAAGACCCGCACGATGCTCATCTGGGGGGTGAGCTGTCGGCGCTTGCCTCGCAGCACCTTCACGGGTCGGTCTTCCTGGGGCGCAGCACGTTCTCGACCCGAATGGTCTTCACGTTGCACTTGAGGTCGACCCCGGAGCGGTGGCCAAAGGTCCAGCCGGTGCCCTTGGACGGCACACCCACGTCGGGGTAGCCGAGCCGGAGCTCGAGATCGGTCCTGCGGGCGTCGAAGGGGTCCATCACGTCGACATCGGGGACCTGGATGGCCGGCTTCTTCGACATGGACTCGAAGGTGCTTCCTTCCACCAGCGTGACGGCACGCCAGGTGTGGTCTTCCCACCCCACATCGCCCCGGGCGGTGCACAAGGTGACCCGCAGTCCGAAGCTCGCGATGATGCCAAAGCTCTTGACGCGACTGCCGTCGATCTCGTCCCCCTGCATGCGTCCGCCGGGGAAGAAGCGAACCCGGGCTCGCTGACCACTGAAGTTGATGCCGGTGAAGAACAGGGCTTCGCCGATGGCTCCGTCTTCGATCACCCAGCGCACCACGTGGCCTCCTAGGTCCTGCAGGGGTCGATCCACGGGGGCCTCGTGTGTCTGCTGGACGGTCGGCCACCGTAGCACGGCCTCGGCCACTACTTGGCCAAGGCCTCCGTTGGGGTGGGGCTGGGGCGGTGAAGTGCAGCAACGCGCGGGTCCATGACCCTCCGCCACAGCGGCGGCACGAGGGCCAGCATCACCATCGATGGGTAGCCGAGGGGCAACTCGGGGGCGTCGAGCCAGGGCCGGAGGTGGTCGTACGGACGGTACGCGAAGGCGTGGTGGTCCGCGTGACGCTGGAGGTTGAACAGGAACCGGTTGGTCAGGGCCTGGTTGCTGTTCCAGCTGTGCTGTGGCTGCACCCGCTCGTAGCGGCCCGTGGGGAGCCGCTGCCGCTGCAGGCCGTAGTGCTCGACATAGTTGATGACCTCGAGCAGCGTGACGCCGATCACCGCTTGGATTCCGGCGAACAGGAGTCCCCAGGGTCCTCCGAGCGCCAGGGCGACGGCGACGACCAGCATCATCTCCAAGCCCATGCGGAGCCGGCGGTCGCGAAGGCCCACGATGCCGCGCTTGTGGACGCGCTCTCCCTCGAGGCCCCACGCACTACGGAGGCCTCCGAAGACGCTGCGGAACCAGAAGGTGTACACCGACTCTCCCAGGCGGCTCGTGGCGGGGTCGACGGGGGTGGCGACGTTGCGGTGGTGCCCCAGCACGTGCTCGACGGTGAACCAGGGGTACAGGACGCTGGCCATCAGCACCTCGGCCCCAGCGCGGGCCCAAGTGGCTTTCCGATGGCACAGCTCGTGGGCCACCGTGATGCCGCCGCCCCCGCTCACGATGCCGCAGGCGAGGGCGAAGCCCAGCAGCTGGAGGGGGCTCCAGTGGGGGGCAAGGACCACACCGGTGACGATGCAGGCCAGCTGTGTCGGGACCCACAGGGCCAAGATGGCGTCGAAAGCGGCGGGTCGCGGTGCGGTCTCGTCCCGCACCCGGGCGTCAGCGCCGACGAGCACGTCGAGGGCAGGGACGGCCCCAAAGGCGACCACGGGCACGATGAGCCACGCCTGGCCCCCCCACACCGCGGCCCCCGCGAAGCCGAGGGGCATGATGTACGGCAGAAGGAACGTGACCGGATGCATCAGTTCTCCTCGTCGGGAAGCAGCAAGCTGCGGATCAGGGCTTCGGTTTGGGGCGGCGCGCCCCACAGCGCGTCGCGCACGGGCGTGGCGGCCTGGAGCACGAGGCTGCTCGCCACCTGCAGCAGCGCCGCGCGCACCGGAACGTCGGCCCGGATGCGCGGGCCGAGCTCGACCTCCACGAGGGCCGTGACCCGGGCCAGCAGGGGGGCGACTTGTTCGGTGAGGATGGCCTGCCCCGGCCCCTCGCTGATGAGCTCCCGAACCACGATCCGGGCGTGCTCGGGGTGCTCACGGAGGTGCTCCTCGAACGCGAGGCCCAGCGCCACCACCCGCTGGGCCACATCGCCCCCGCGGGGCGTGAGCAGGGCGGTGGTGAGCTCCCGGAAGGCGCGCTCGACCACCTGCCGGTAGAGCGCCTCCTTGCTCTCGAAGTGGTGAAGCAGCGACGGCCGTGAGATCCCAGCCCGACGGCCGATGGCGGCGAGGGTGGCCCGATCGAAGCCGTCGTCGCCGAATGCCTGGGCGGCGGCAGCGAGGATGCGCTGTCGGGTGGGGACGCGGGTGGGGTCGTGGGTGGGTCGGGACATGGATAGATTCTACTCGAGAGTAGATTCTCTGTCTACTCATGAGTAGGTTCTTGCTCTGCGGGCCGTCACGCCTGGTCCCAGGGGTCGGCGGTCAGCCAGTCCCGCACCGCGGGAAGCATCCGGCGGGCGGCACGCAGACCGAAGGCCTCGGTGCCCGCCTCAGCGCCCGCGGCCACGGCCCGGGCGGCCGGCTCGAGCGTGTCGCGATGGACCGGCTCCCCCCGCTGCACCAGGTGGGCGAGGAGCTCGCCGACGGCCCGGAGGGGAGCCAGGGCCTCGTAGCCCTCGACGCGCGAGCGCTGCAGTGCCCACGCCTCGAAGCGCATGGCGACCTGAGGCTCGAGTCCTGGAATGGGCCACGGCGCATCGGGCTGCAGGAGCTCCCGGACGCGTCGCTCGACGTCGACTCCATGGGCATCGAGGCCGCCCTCGCTCACCAGGCGAAGCAGCCGCTCCCCGGTGAGGCGGGGGCCGCCGTCGTGGCCGTGCACGAGCTGCTCGGTCATCTGGGCTTTCTCGCGCTGGAGCTGACGGATGCCCTCCTCGACGGTGTCCTCGGCGATGAGGTGCACCGCCGTGACGGCCTGGCTCTGGCCGATGCGGTGGGCACGATCGGTGGCCTGGTCTTGCACGCTGGGGTTCCACCACGGCTCGAGATGGATGACGCAGGTGGCCTTGGTGAGGGTGAGGCCGGTGCCGGCGGCCTGCAGGGAGAGCAACAACGCGTCGAGCTCCCCCCGCTGGAACGCGTCCACGGTGGCCTGGCGCTGATCTGGGGTGTGGCGACCGTCGATCCGTCCGAGTCGAAAGGCGGAGGGCGCGAGCTCGGCCGCCACCAGGTCGAGGAGGCGGGTGAACTGACTGAACACCAGCACGGCTTCCCCGGCGGCGCGCCTCTCCTCCAGCAGGCGTCGGGCCGCTCGGACCTTGGCGGAGGTGGCCGGTGCCTCGGGATGCACCAGCCGAGGATGGCACGCGAGCTGGCGCAGGCGGGTGAGGGCCGCCAGGACGCGGGCTCGGTCCTGCTTGGCCTTCTTGTCGGTGAACGCGAGGTTGGCGGACCGGCGGACGGCCTCGTAGCGATCCCGCTCGTCGGGGGTGAGGACGACGGGCAGCACGACGTCGGTGCGGGGCGGGAGGTCGCGGAGGACCTGCGCCTTGGTGCGTCGAAGGATCAGGGGACTCACCTTGCGTCGGAGGCGTTCGGCCGCCGCCTGGTCGCCCTCGGCCATGGGCACGGCGGTGTGCACGTGGAAGTGCCGTGCCGGCCCGAGGAGCCCTGGGGCAATGACGTCGAAGAGGGACCACAGCTCATGGGGGGCGTTCTGGACTGGGGTGCCCGACATGGCGAGCACGAAGGGGGCCTGGAGCAGGCGCACGGCCCGGGCACGGCGGGTGCCGGCGTTCTTGATGGCCTGCGCCTCGTCGAGGACCACCGTGCCGAAGCGGTGTTCGGCGAAGGCGGGGCCGTGGAGGGCGAGGGTCGTCCAGGAGGTGAGCACGACCGTTCCGTCCGGTGCGGCCTCGAGCTGCTCGAGGACCTGCTCGCGGTCCGCACCGTGGGCGGTGTGCACCACCAGGGACGGGGCGAAATGCGCGGCCTCCCGGGCCCAGGTCCGGAGGGTGGACGTCGGCCCCACGACCAGAGCTGGTCCCTCGCCGGCGCGGTGGAGGAGCACGGCGAGCGCCTGCACGGTCTTGCCGAGGCCCATGTCGTCGGCGAGCAGCGCCCCCGGCGCCCAGGCAGCGCGATGCAGCAGCCACTGCACGCCCTCCCGTTGGTAGGGACGCAGCGTCGCCCGCAGGCCCGAGGGGAGGGGATGGTCCTCGGGGACTTGGTGAAGGTGAGCCAGTCGGTCCCGGGCCTCTGTCGGAAGGCGCACGGCGGCGCCTGCGGCTTCCAGGGACTCCACCAGCGGCAGCTGGGCGACGCTGATCTCGGTCACCTCTCCATGCCCCCAGGCGGGGCCGTCGGCGAGCTCTAGCAGCGTCTCTCGGAGCTCCGACGCCAGGGCGAGCACGGCGTTGGGGCCGATGGCGATCACCCGCTGCCCTTGGCGAAGCCGGGTGAGGAGCTCCGTGAGCGGCAGCGTGCCGGTGGGGATCTGGATCTCGCCGTCGACCTGCAGGAAGCGACCGTGGGTGCGGACCCGCAGGTCGACGTGGGATGCGGTGGCGGTATGGACCGACAGGGGCTCCCCTGCCCAGCGAACCGGCACATCGTGGAGGTCGGAGAGGCGCTGCACCACCCGGACTGCGTCGTACAGCTCGACCCGCTCCCAGCGAAACGCGCCGACATCGGGCAGGCCGAGGGCCTCCGCCAGGGCATCGGCGCGAGCCCGCTCCAGCACTCGATCGCGATGGACGACGAAGCGGACGGGGTCGGTGCCGAACCGGTGAGGCGGTCCATCCCCGGGATCGCAGGCCCCGCCCGAGGGACCGGCGGGGAACACGAGGAGCTCGACTCGGAGCGCATGGTCGGGGTGTCGGTCGAGGAGCACGTGCACCGTGGGGTCGGCGTCGCGGCTCTCCTGGGCCAAGGCGGGGTCGACTGCGACGTCGGTGTGCCTGGCCAGGTGAGGGATGCGGGCCAGCAAGCCATCGACCGCGGAGGGGGGGATGCGGTCGCCGACGCGGCGCAGCGCCTCCACCAATGGCCCACTCGACACGAAGTCGACCACGTGCAGGTGGCCCGGCCCCGGCCGATGCCAGGCGAAGCGTCCGTCGCCGCCCGCGAGCGCTTCATGGGCTTCGTCGCTGCTCCAGACCACGGCTTCGGTGGACCACTGGGTGGCGACCTGAGGCCCTGCTTTCTCCAGCACCAGCCGCGCGCGGTGGCCGTGGACCACCAGCGCCTGCTCTTGCCGGCCGAACACCCTGGGATGCCCAACGAGGGCCCACAGGGCGGCCATTCGCTGCTCCACACTCCCTTGCGCTTCCCTCCGGTCGAGCTCCAGGGCTCGCAGCGCTCGGGCAGCTCGGGCGTCGTCGGGGCCGGCGGCGGGGGCGGCCCCACGAACGATGGTCCATCGCCCGGAGGGGTCGAGCTCGGTGCGCACGGCCTGGACGCGCAGCGACGGCTCCAAGGACCCGCTCTGGCTGGTGTCGACCCGGAAGCCCACCGCTGTGCTGATGGCATCGACCTGGGCCAGGTGTTCGTCGAGGAGCTGCAGCACCCGAGGGCCGGGGTCCTCCAGGAGGCGCGCGTGCAGGGTGGCCGAGCGATGGTGCCTGCGGCGGAGCAGCTCCAGCAGCGCGCCGATCGCATCCGCTTCTCGCTCCGGGTCGTGCAGGTCGACCACGAGGTCGAGGGGACGAATCCAGGCCGTGGCCACGCGGGTCCCTGCCTTCTGCAGGTGCACCGCGCCGTCGTCGACCACGGGGATCAGGTCCGCGCGGTCGAGTGGGCCTCGGGCCCCTGGGCGGATGGCGGCCTCCCAACGCAGCTGCAAGCGCTCGAATGCCTCGAGGAGCGCCTCGTTCGCCGGGCCCTTGGAGAGGCCATGGGCGAAGGCAGAGGCATCCACTTCCCGACGCACCCGCCTCAACAGGTGCTCCCCCGCGCACCGGTGGAGGTCGTGGGGCAGCCGATGGACCGGACCCGCGGGAGGAAGCCCATCGGCGACGCCTCCGAGGGGGAGGAAGGCGACGTCGGCGAGGGTGCGCTGCTCCAGGCTGCGCCAGTACTTGTCGAGGAGCGCAGGGCGGGTGGCGAGCACGACGTCGCGGAGGGGAAGCTCCAGCCACGAGGGCCGTTCGGTGCGCACCCAGTCCGGGTCGATGCGAGGACGGGGGATGAGGGCGCCACGGACCTGCGGAGCGAGCCAGTCGAGGAGCCGGATCAAGGGCTCCCCCGAGAGCTCCTCGGGGAGGGCTCGGAGGCCCGAGCTCGGGGCAAAGGGCCGCCCCATGGCCTTGAGGGCAGGACGCAGGGCCCATGCCACCCCACCCCCTCCGGCGTCGAGGGGTCGGATGGCGAGCTCGTCCAGCCCGGCGGCGTCGATGGCATCGAGCAGGGCCGGGAGGGTGGGGGCGTCGAGAACCGCTTCGTAGAGGCGGTCGATGTGGGCGAGATCCAGCATGTGAGGCCGAGGAGCCTATCCGCCGCCGACCGCGAGAGGGGGCCCATCTCGGAACATGATCGACATCCGTGGCAGGGCCGAGGCCGCCTTGGGCACGCCGTGGAGGAAGTCGGCCTGGATGCGGCCGCCCAGGACCAACAGGTCGCCCCAGCCCAGGCGCCAGGTGCGCAGGGGGCCGCCCGCTGCGGGCTTGAGGTGGAAGCGGCGGGGCTCCCCCAGGGAGAGGATGGCGACGACGCTGTCGGCCTTGCGCTCTGGACCGACGTGGTCGCTGTGCATGGCCACCGAGTCGCGACCCGAGCGGTAGTGGGCGGCGTGGGCCGGGCGGATGGGCCGGCCGTAGTGGGCGGTCAGCTCGTCGGCGAGTCCGTGGAGCAGCGCAGGCGCGCCGCCGTCGAGGAACGTGTGGAGCAGGCGCGGCACCGCCACCACCTTCTCGTACATCGGTCGCTCGGCCTCCCTCCAGGGGAGCCCCCTCCGTAGCTCCTCGAACAGCGCGCTGTGGCCGCTGAGCCATCCAGGCTGATGATCGACCCAGGAGCCAGGGCCGACCTCGGTGCGCGTGGTGGCGAGGGGCGAGGGGCAGGGCGCGGACACCCTGTCGAAGAGGAGCGCTTGCATGAATCATATATACTGAACATACGTTCACGCGTCAAGAGATTGGACCTGTGGAGGGAGTGCCACACATGGGGCATGTCCCTTCCCCATGGGTGGGCCAGTCCTCTCGCTTGGTGGCCGAATTCACGGCGTTGGCCCGTGGTGAGGCAGGTGGCACGGGGTGTGCTGTAGGGAAGAACGGAGGTTCCCCATGGCCGCACACACGCCCTCGTCTCGCCCCACCCCCTGGTCCCACCTGTGGAGCTGGTTTGGGGCCTGGCTCGTGACCACGGCTCTGGTCGTGGCGGGCTGCGGCTCGGAGCAGGGCCTGACCCAGAAGGTGGAGCCCGATCTGGCGACGACGTCGTCCACCGACGACCCCGTGCCGCCGGACCCGTCGGGGGCCACCGGCAGCCTGGAAGGCCACATCTGCTCCCCCAACGGCGAGAGTGGGCTGGCCGCGGCCTACGTGGTGGTGGTGGCGGAAGGGAAGGAGCACGTCACCGAGACGGACGGGGGTGGCTTCTTCCGGCTGCACGGTCTGCCGGTCGGGCAGTGGGACCTCATCGTGGAGAAGGGGAGCTTCACGGTCACCACCCAGGTGGTGATCGACGAGGGGAAGACCGCCAGCCTCGACGTCGATGATTGCCTGCCCTTGGAGCAGAACGAGATCCGCATCGCGGTGTTCACCGGGGAGTACGACGCGGTGCAGGACGTGCTCGATGTGCTCGAGCTCGAGTACGACCTCATCCACGGCCGCAGCGGAACCACCTACGTCGACTTCCTCTCGGATCTGGACGCGATGCGCAGCTACGACATCCTGTTCTTCAACTGCGGCATGGACTTCGGCTGGCGCAGCGACTCTGCGAAGATCACCCAGAACCTCAAGACCTACGTGCAGGAGGGTGGCTCGGTCTACGCGTCGGACTGGGCGTACTACTTCGTGGAAGACACCTGGCCTGCCAAGAACGACTTCATCGGCAACGACGGCAGCTTCGGGGATGCGACCACGGGCTGGGCAGGTTCGGTCGAGGGCAAGGTGCTGGACCCGGCCATGGAGGCCCGTCTCGGCAAGGCGCGGGCCGACATCCACTACGACCTGGACGCCTGGGTGCCCGTCGAGACCGTGACGGCGGACACCGAGGTGCTGATCGAAGGCACCTTCGAGTGGTCGGCGCTGTACGGCTATGGAGGCCGCGAGCGCCACACGGGGCCCCTGGCCACCCGGGTCCACGACGGTCTGGGCACCGTGGTCTACACGAGCTTCCACAATGAGCGGCAGGTGACCGGGGACATGGCCCTGCTGCTGGAGGAGATCATCCTGTCGCTGTAGGCTCGTCGGCCTCCGGGGATAGAGGTTGCCGGTGGAGGCACGGTGGTCACGGAGCGCAGGCTGACAGCAGCGGAGAAGGCGGAGCTCGACGATGCTCGGGAGGGCTTCGCGGTCGACGAAGCGACGCTCCCCGACGTCCTCACCGGGCTGCGCATGGGGGTCGACGACGAGCTGCTGTTTCGGCTCGGCGTGTGGTTCGGCGACCGCGTGGCCGAGCGCACGGGGTGGGTCTGGGTCTACCTCACGCTCGGAGAGGCGCTGGAGGCCCCTGGCCTGGTGTCGCCGGACCGAGGCTTGTGCTTCCTCCCCCTGCAGTCGGTGGCCTCAGCCGTCGATGCGACCCCGGACCCCTGGAACCCCGCTCCCGAGCCGCTGATGGTGATGCTGGCTCGCCTGGATGCCGGGGACCGACCAAGCGGCGAGCCGGGAAGCTTCGCCCTCGTCACACCGTAGAAATCAGGCGCGCTGAGCCAGCGAACCGAAGAAGCGCTTGAGGGACTCGTGGACCTCGTCGCGCATGGTTCGGTACGGCCCCTTGAACCACCGGCCGATGGGGTCGGCGATCTCCGGCTGGCCGACCAGCGGGCCGAGGGGGGTGACCTTGTGCTCGTCGTCGACCTCGAGGGTCTCGCGGATGAAGGTGGCATGGGCCAGCTCCATGACCAGCACGTGGTCTGCCCAGTCCACCATCTCCCGGGTCAGCGGCTTGCTCCGGTGGCGGGTGAGGTCGATGCCGATCTCCCGGGCCACCGCGATGACCTGCCCCGGGGACGGGCGGTCGATGAGGCCGAGGGTGCCGCCGGACTGGACCTCGACCTCGATCGCGTACGTCATGGCGACCCGGTCGGCGAGGAACTCGGCCAGGGGGCTCCGGCAGATGTTGCCTGAGCAGACGGTGACGATGCGAACAGGGCGGTCGTACGGCATGGGCGGGCTTAGCACGAGGGCGGCGGCGGTGGCGGAGGCTAGTTGTTCGACCCCAGCAGCAGCTCCACCACCGCGTCGCGGGCGGTGTCGGGGTCGTCGAGGCGTGCCTGTTCGGCCTCGAAGAAGGCGACCTCCTCCGCAGCCTGGGCCCGCATCCACACCACCCACGGGTCGTCGCCAGGGATCGCGCTCCACCGGCGCGCATTCCCTTCGGCCTTGGTGATTTGGGCCGCGACGAGGCGCGCCAGGAGGTTCCCGGCCAGCTCCACCTGCTCGGGGTCGAGGGGCTCCGCGGGCATCAGCTGCACGTTCTCGTCCTGATCGGACGTGACGAAGACCTTCTCTCCCATGGACAGCGTGCCGTCGACGTCGACGACCCGCAGAACGCAGGGTTGGCCCTCCACAGCGGTGGTTCGGAAGCGGCCGGAGGCGTCGCTCCGCACCGTCTCGCCGACCGGGCACCCCGCAATGATGTGCTCGCCCCCGCCGACCACCTCCCCGACGATGTCGAAGCGAAAGGGCTCACCCCACACACAGGTCCCCGCCTCCCACGTCAGGTGTCCGATGGCGGTGCCCAGATCGAGCACAGGGCCTTCACCGGCCCCGTCTGCTGCGACCAGCACGGCCCCGTCCCGGACGAGCACGGTCCCCGCTCCTGCCCGATAGTGGCCCGTCGGCACGTCGGACGGGGCCCTGCAGCGATGCAGCTCGTGGTCGGGGAACCACGCCTCGGGTCCACCTTCGGCGACCACCACCTTGGGCGGTGTGGCGGGTCGAGGGGCGGGCGCGTTCGGGGGAGCGGCGGTGCGGGCGCGTGGGGTGTCGGCGGGCGTCGAGGGAGCGTCCCGCGGGGCCTCCGGGGCCCGAAGCCACCAGGCGAGCATCAGGGCGAGCAGGCCGACGAAGGCTGCCACGGCGAACAAGCGGTTTCTCGTCATGGATGCCTACTCGTAGGGGTTCCAGCTCGACGCGTTCACCACGATGGTCTTGGCGATCATGTCGTGGCCGCACTGCTTGGCGTCGCCGAAGATCATCACCACGTCGATGAAGCCGGCGATGCCGCAGAAGCCGTTGATGAACGCGATGACCCAGTTTCGGAGGATGACCCCTTGACGAAGTCCACGGGGGCACCCTCTTCGCTCACGATGCGGGTGCCGACGGCCATCTTTCCGAGGGTCTGGCCCCGGGTGACGATGAGGTACCAGTTCAAGAGCGTGAACGGCATCATGGCCATGAAGTAGCCGAGGTAGATCAAGCCCTCGATGGCGTCCGGATCGTCGAACAGCGACCCTCCATCGATGGCGAGGGCACCGAGCCCGAGCGGCACCATCACGATGACCGGGATCATGCCGTCGATGAAGGCCCCCAGCCACCGCTGGAAGCGGTCGGCCTTGAGCAGCTCGAGGTCGTTGGGGTCTGCCCAGGCATCGGCCTTGGCGAAGGGGTTGTCGCCCCCGGGTGCGAAAGGATTGTCGACGTTGGCCATGTCAGTACGCCGCCGCGCCGCCCTGGGGCTCGTAGGCGCTCATCCACACGGTCTGGACCTCAGCGAGCTGCTGCAGCTCGATGGGGCACGCCGGAATGGCAGCGCTGGTCCGCAGTGCGATGCGTCGCATGACCTGGGCCGCCTCGGTCTGCAGCTCCGGGAGCTCGGGACGCTCCCCGTAGAGAAGGAGGCCGTCGACGTCGTCGTGGATGGAGGCCACCGCGAGCAGCTCCTTGGCGTCGCCCGTGAGCACATTGATCACCCCCCCGGGCATGTCGCTGGTGTGCAGCGCTTCAGCGAACGCAGCGGCCAGCTCGCCGAGGGAGGCATCGACGATCAGGATGGCGGCGTTGCCCATCACGGCGCTGGTGCAGGCGGCCTCGACCATGCCGAGCAAGGCATCGGCCGGCGCCGGCGCCGCCACGAGCACCCCGAGGGGGCGGATGCGGCTGTAGTTCACGTAGGTGCCGCTCACGGGGTTCACCGTGGACAGCAGGGCGGTGATCTTGTCGGACCACCCCGCGTGATGCACGGCTCGGTCGACGGCCGCGATGGCGTCCGCTTCGCTGGTGGGCAGCGGTCGGCTGTCGAGCATCTCGGCGAGTCGGTACAGGATCTGGCCGCGGTTGTAGGACGTGCGGGCCGCCCAGGCGCCCTGCGCCTTGCGAGCGACGCGGACGGCGTCGCGTAGATCCTTGCGAGACCCATGGGGCACGAAGACCGTGCGACCGTCGCTGCCTTTTTGCGCCATGACCCTTCCCGACTCAGAACGGATGAACTTCCCGCCGACGTACTGCTTGACGGTCTTCTCGATGGACAGGCGGCTCACGCGACCTCCAGGTACGGCCACAGGCCAGCGATGCCTCCCTCGCGGCCGAAGCCGGAGTGGCGAACGCCGCCGAAGGGGGAGGCCGGGTCGAACAGGTTGTAGCCATTGGCCCAGACGATGCCGGCGTTGAGGCGGTGGGCCACCTCGAAGAGCTTGCTCGTCTTCTCGGACCACACCCCGGCGGCCAGGCCGTACTCGGAGTCGTTGGCCTTCTTCACGGCTTCGTCGGGGGTCCGGAAGGTGAGCACCGACAGCACCGGGCCGAAGATCTCTTCCCGAGCGCAGGTGTCGGACTGCTGCAGGCCCATGAGGATGGTGGGGGGGACGAAGTAGCCGGTGTCCGGCACCGCGGTGGCCGACCCCTGCCAGACGTTGGCCCCTTCCTTTCGGCCGACTTCGATGTAGCGCTGGATGGTGGCGTACTGCTCGGGGGAGTTGATGGCGCCGACGTCGGTGTTCTTGTCGAGCGGGTCGCCGATGCGCAGGGTCCGTACCCGACGCTGCAGACGCTCGAGGAAGTCCTCCGCGATGCTCTCCTCGAGGAGAAGCCGGGAGCCGGCGCAGCAGACGTGGCCCTGGTTGAAGAAGATGCCGTTGATCGTGCCCTCGACCGCTTGGTCCAACGCGGCGTCGGCGAAGACGATCTGAGCGCCTTTGCCTCCGAGCTCCATGGTGGCCCGCTTCTTGGTGCCTGCGATCTGGCGCATGATGATGCGCCCCACGCCGGTGCTGCCGGTGAAAGCGACCTTGTCGACGTCGCCGTGGCCGACGAGGGCCGCGCCGGTGGCGCCCGCGCCATTGACGATGTTGACGACGCCAGGGGGCAGGTCGACCTCCTGCATGATCTCCGCGAGGGCCATCGCCGTGAGGGGCGTGGTCTCCGCGGGCTTCAGCACGACCGTGTTGCCGGTGGCCAGAGCGGGCGCCAGCTTCCACGCGGCCATCAGCAGCGGGAAGTTCCACGGGATGACCTGGGCCGCGACCCCGAGGGACTTCGCCTGCCTCCCGGGCAGCGCATACTCGAGCTTGTCGGCCCAACCTGCGTAGTAGAAGAAGTGGGCGCAGGCCAGGGGGATGTCGACGTCGCGGGTCTCCCGAATGGGCTTGCCGTTGTCGCGGGTCTCGATGGCGGCGAGCTCCCGGCTCTTCTCTTGGAGCCGACGGGCGATGCGGTACAGGTACTTGCCGCGCTCGGCGCCGCCCATCTTGCTCCACACCTTGCTGTGGGCAGCCCGGGCGGACTTGACCGCTTGGTTCACCTCGGCTTCCGTGGCCGCCGCCACGTGGGCGAGGGTCTCCTTGGTGGCCGGGTTGATCGTCTCGAAGAGCGATTCGTCGGCGCCATCGTGGAACTTGCCACCGATGAAGTGGCCGTAGCGCTCCTTGATGGTGACCGGGATGCGCTCGGGGCTGGGGGACAGCTCCAGGGCGCCTTCGAGGTCCAGCGTGGGCTTGGATTCGGACTTCTTGTTCATGGATGCGTCCTGCGGGGGAGGTGCCGTGCGTGGGGCCGTCGGGCCGCTAGTCGACGGAGAAACGGCGAGGGGAGGCGTAGTGGCCGTCCTCGCGGCGGGCGATCTGATGCAGCAGGTCGTTGACGAGGGAGCTGGCGCCGAAGCGGAACCACTCGGGGCTCATCCACGCCTTGCCGAGGGTCTCCGCGACCATGACCAGGTAGTGGAGGGCCTGCTTGGCGGTGCGGATGCCCCCCGCCGGCTTCATGCCGATCATCACCCCGGTCTCGAGGTAGTGCTCTCGGATGGCCTCGAGCATGACCAGCGTGACCTCCATCGTGGCGGCCGGGCTGATCTTGCCGGTGCTCGTCTTGATGAAGTCGGCGCCGGCAGCGATGGCGAGCCGGGATGCGGCGGCCACGTTGTCGAGGGTGCCGAGCTCGCCGGTCTCGAGGATGACCTTGAGGCGCGCCTTGCCGCAGGCCTCCTTCACCATCGCGATCTCCTCGAAGACCTTCTGGTCTTCGCCGGCGAGGAAGGCCCCGCGGTCGATGACCATGTCGATCTCGTCGGCCCCCATGGCGACCGTGCGCTTCACCTCTTCGATCTTGAGAGGCACGGGGATCTGGCCCGAGGGGAAGCCCGTCGCGACGGCAGCCACCTTCACCCCAGAGCCACGGACGGACTCGACCGCCACGGGCACCATGTTGGGGTAGACGCAGACCGCTGCTGTGTGGGGCAGGTCGGGCTGCTCCAGGAATGGGTGCATGGCCTTTCGGCACAGCGACTGCACCTTGTCGGGGGTGTCTTGCCCCTCCAACGTGGTGAGATCGACCATGCTGAGGGCGAGCTTCAGCAACCGGAGCTTGCTCTCGGTCTTGATGCTGCGGGTGCGGACGCGGGCCACGCGCTGGGCGACGGCTGCGTTGTCGACCCGGGCGGCGCGCCACCGGCGGGCATCGGCGGGATGGAAGGTGCGGGCCATGCGGGCTCCTAAACGGCGAGCTACCATACCTCGTCGATCCCGCGCGTGGGGACCAGGGAGGTTCGACCGTGTCGAGCAAGGACCCGTCGACCTCCGAACGGCCGACGACGCTGGATCAGATGGACGTGCCTGAGCCCCGCCGAGCGGAGGGGCCTCGCACCGCCGACGATCTGGAGTTGGACGAGCTGATCGAGCTCCCAGACCCTGCATCGACGGACCCCAATGGGCCCTTCGACCACGTCCGGGTCCCACGGGGAGGCGGCTCGCCGTGGATCGGCAAGAAGCTCGGAGGTCGGTACGCGCTGGTCGGCACGCTGGGCAAGGGAGGAGCTGGGCACGTGTTCCGGGCTGTGCAGGAGCCGTTGGGACGCGAGGTCGCCGTGAAGGTGCTGCGCACGGATCTGCCTCCCGTCGCCCTGAAGACCTTCGCGGACCGCTTCCTCCGGGAGGCCGCCCTCGCGGGTCGGCTGGCCCATCCGGCGCTGGTCACGGTGCACGACTATGGGCACCAGGCCGACGACGAAGACGGGGTGCCCGCCGGCACCCGGTGGGTGGTCATGGAGCTGCTCGAGGGCCGCACCTTGTGGACCCGCATCAAGCAGGAGGGGTGCCTGGAGCCCCGCGAGGCGGCACGCATCGCTGCGGCGCTGGCCCGGGGGCTGAGGCATGCCCACACCCATGGGCTGGTGCATCGTGACGTGAAGCCCAACAACGTCGTCTTGGTGCCGGACGACGACGGGGTGGAGCAGCCCAAACTGGTGGACTTCGGGTTGGTGAAGCCAGCCGTGGGCGAAGGGCCGATGCTCACCGAGGTCGGCCGCTACATGGGCACGCCCGCCTACATGGCTCCGGAGCAGGCCGAGGGCACGGATGTGGACGGTCGGGCCGATCAGTACGCGCTGGGCTGCGTGCTCTACCACATGCTCTCGGGCGTGGTCCCCTTCGAGGCGAACACGCCGCTGGGCATCGCGGTGCAGCACAAGACCGACGAAGTGCCCCCCATCAGCCGGCGCTCGGGGGTCGCGGTGGCTCCGGGCCTCGAGGCCATCGTTCGGCGCACCATGGAGAAGGACCAGGCCGACCGCTTCGCGGATTGTGGCGCCATGGCGGATGCACTCGAGGGCTGGTTGCAGGGCTTGGAACCTCCAGCGCCCAGCGGTGGGCGCCGTTGGGGTTGGCTCGTGGCCGCTGCGGCCCTGGTGGCGCTGGGGCTCGGGGTGGTGTCGGTGGCGGTGGTGGCGGGGCTGGCCGGGGGCGCGGGGCTTGCGGTGGGGGTGTTGTCCGGTGGGGCGGAACCCCTTGCCGTGGAGGAGCCTGCACCGCTGCTCGAGGAGCCCGTGGAGGCAATCGACCCGGCGGTGGCGGACGCCGACCTCGGCGAAGCCGACGTGGACGAGTCAGGCATGAAGGACGAACGTCCGACGGAGGACCCCGCGCCGATGCCCGCGCCGGCCCCATCGCCCGCGCCCGCCCCCGCTCCGGCTCCATCGCCGACGCCCGCCCCCGCGCCGGCCCCATCGCCCGCGCCGGCCCCATCGCCCGCGCCCGCCCCCGCTCCGGCCCCATCGCCAGCGCCGGCCCCTTCGCCCGTGCCGGCTCCTTCCCCGATGCCCTCGCCCTCGCCCTCGCCCTCCCCCTCGCCCGCGGCAGCCCCGACGCCCGTGCCGATCCCTGCAGGGTCGGTGGCGTATGACGAGGTCGTGATGACTCCTGCCGACGCGTCGGCGGCCGTGGCCTGGGTCAACCGCGCGACCCCCGAGGAGCTCGCCGCCGCGGGGGTGTACCGCCGCGGGGTGGAGGTCGTCGTGGCGAACCGGCCGTTCGCCGACATGAAGGCCTTTGCGTCCACCAAGCTGATCGGGACCAAGACGGTCGAGGCTGCGCTTCGAGGCTCGGGACGTCGATGAGCTCGCGGTAGTCACCGAAGTTCCTTCGTCAACGGGGTGACGCTCCGTCCTCGATGTCTAGGTTCTTAGCAAGAACCCTGGCTGGAGGACATCATCCATGCGAGCCCACTACGACCCCTACGGCCGACCCATCCGCCCCGCAGCCCGGCGGGAGTCGGTGCCCCTCGACACGGCCCTCGCGCTCCGCGACCAGGCTGAGCAGGCCATGGCCGCCCTGCGGCAGAGCCGCAAAGATCTCGATGGGGCGAGCCACGAGGCTCGTACCCTCCGGGAGGCGCTGGCGTCGTCCCGTGCCGCCCTCGAGGGGGCCCGTGAGGCTCAGGAGTCGCTCCGCCACGCCCTTGGTGAGGTGAAGCGTCGGGCGGAGCTGGCCGAGGCCCGCGCGGCGGAGGCCGACGTCCTGGCTCGTTCCGAGGCCGAGGCTCCCCCCCAAGCGCTCGACGCCGCGATGGAGGCGGCCGTCGTCTCCCTGCGGGCGGACCTGGCCAACGTGCGACGCCACCAGCAGGACGCAGTGGACCGAGCGCGGCGCGATGGCCGCGGGCAGCTCCTGCTGCCCATGCTCGACACCCTCGACGACCTGCGGCGGGCCCTTCAGGCGGCCGACCCGGCGGTGGCCGACGGGCTGCGTGCGATGGATCGTCGGCTCGTGCAGCGCCTCGACGCCGCCGGCGCCACGGTGGTGGATGCCCGCGGGGCCTTCGATCCGACCCTGCACGAGGCCATCGGCACGGCGCCAGGGCCCCGAGACCGCATCGTTCAGGTGGTCAGCCACGGACTCCTCGACGACGGGACCGTGCTTCGACCCGCCCACGTGCTGGTCGGCGATGGAACCCAACGCCCGTCTCCCACCCCCGGAGGTGACCTGTGAGCGCATTCGACCCCTACAAGGTGCTCGGCGTGGCCAAGGCCGCGACCCCCGAGCAGATCAAGAAGGCGTACCGCAAGCTCGCCAAGGCCCATCACCCGGATCGGGGCGGAGACGAGGCCCGATTCAAGGAGATCGGGCGTGCCCACGACGTGCTCTCGGATCCCGAGAAGCGCAGCCTCTTCGACCGGTTCGGGCCCATGAGCCTGGAGTCTGGCTTCGACCCTGCGATGGCGTCGGGCTTCGGTGGTCGCGGGCGTGGAGCCCCTCGAGGCGGCTTCCAAGGGGCGGGCCAGGGTGTGGACTTCGATATGGAAGACCTGCTGGGCTCCCTGTTCGGCGGGGGCGGGCCCCGCGGCTTCGGTGGCGCTCCGCCTCGGGGGCCTGCGGGGGTTCGTGCGGAGCTGGGGCTGGACCTTCGGACCTCGGTGGAGGGGGGCGTGCGGACGCTCACGGTGGGGCCGCAGTCCATGCAGGTGCGCATCCCGCCAGGGGTTCGCGATGGCGAGACGCTGCGGCTGCGGGGCCAGGGGGCGCGGCTCGGCGGCGCACCGGGTTCCGACCTTCACCTGACGCTGCGGGTCGCGCAGCATCCGGTGTTTCGTCGGGACGGGGAGGACCTCCATGTGACGGTTCCTGTCACGGTGGGGGAAGCTGTCGGCGGCGCCATGGTCGATGTGCCGACCCTTGAGGGGAAGGTGCGGGTGCGGGTCCCGCCGGGATCGGCGTCGGGGCGGACGCTGCGGGTTCGTGGACGGGGCGTGGGGCGACGGGGGCAGGGGCAGGGGGACCTGTACGTTCATGTGCGGGTGGACCTGCCGGTGTCGGTCGACCCGGAGCTGCTGCAGCGTTTGGATGAGGCGTATGGGAGCGATGTGCGCAGTGGGTTGATGCAGGCGGCGGCTGCGTAGGCCAGGGCTTCGGCCCGCGGTCCACGGTCCACGGTCCACGGTCCTTCGAACCGACGTTCACGGTCTCGAAGGCTCCGCCCAAAGGTATGTCGGAGCCCTTGAACGGGTCGAGGCGCCTTTGGCGCCAGGCCCGGTCCAGGGCTGACATGCCGCCCCCCCCAAGGGCATGTCGGAGCCCTTGAACGGGTCGAGGCGCTCTTGGCGCCAGGCCCGGTCCAGGGCTGACATGCCCGGGGGCATTCTCAGGACGGGTCTAGGCTGCGAATGAGTCCAGGTCCGCGCCTGCCCGCGGCGCCACCGACGTCCGCCAGCACGCCTTCCGCCGGACGGGCCTCCCCAGGTCCGTCCCGACCCACGACCCACGACCCACGACCCACGACCCACGACCCACGACCCACGACCCACGACCCACGGCCCACGGCCCACGACCCACGGCCCACGGCCCACGGCCCACGGCCCACGGCCCACGGCCCACGGTCCACGGTCCACGGT
>Ga0316204_10001753_pt1 | contig 55018 bp, 56 predicted proteins | sample 6monrhotite_MG_2_FD_205661 | JGI IMG/M metagenome (GOLD analysis project Ga0316204, IMG submission 205661) | Microbial mat bacterial communities from mineral coupon in-situ incubated in ocean water Damariscotta River, Maine, United States -... | ecosystem: Environmental > Aquatic > Marine >... | reverse complement strand
AAAATTTTTCTCAATCTGCGTGCAAATTGCGTGCAAATAAAAAAGGCTCCAGAGTGTGAATTTCTCTGAAGCCTTGCTGTTTCTGCTCCTCCTCTTGGGCTCGAACCAAGGACCCTCTGATTAACAGAAACAAAATTTTTGTTTTCATTAATTTTCATCTATTTGATTATCAATGTTTTGTGAATATTTTTTTGTCATCCATCTTCTTTTTTTTCGACCTTTGCCCTATATTATTCGACCTATACCCGACCCTAATAACTCTAAAACGACCCTCTGATGACTAGTATTAAGGTACTCATTCGATCCAAAAAACTCAAAAATGGGGAGCATCCCATCATTCTCCAGATACTCAAAAATGGGAAGGCCAAAATATTTTCTATTGGCTTCTCCTGTCATAAAAAGCATTGGAACGTTAAACTAGGGGAAATACGTGCTTCACATCCAAACCATCTACAGATAAATCGAGTATTGGATAAAGTTAAGGTCCGTGCAAGGAACATCCTTTCGGATTTTATTCTTGAAGAAAAAGATTTTACCCTCGAGGCCTTTGAGAAAAGGTTTCGATTGGATGCCCGAAAGACCAACCAGAACATCTTCGATTTTTGGGACGAGATAATAGCTGAGTTCCGATTGGCAGGGCGGATGGGAAACGCTAGGGTAAATGCAGATTCTAAAAGGGCATTGCTTCGCTTTAACAGAACAACAGTCTTAAATTTTAGGGAGGTGGATATAACCCTCCTACAGAAGTTTGAGGCTCACTTAAGGTCAAGGGGTGGAACCGATGGGGGTATAGGAGTTCGTATGAGGGCATTGCGTGCTATCTATAATACCGCCATTGATAGAAAACTGGTCAATCCCTCCTTTTATCCTTTTAGGACCTACAAAATCTCTAAACTAAAAGGAAAAGCAATTAAAAAGGCTTTGACCTTGAATGAAATCAAACGCATTGAGCATTTGGATTTTCAAGAGGATACTGATTCCATTGCCAAGTTCAGAGATTATTTCATCTTCAGTTTTTATACTCGTGGGATGAACTTTGCCGATATGATGTACCTCAAACGGGAAAATATAGGTGGAGATTATATCTATTATACAAGGGCAAAGACAAAGGGCAGGTTCTCCATTAAGATTCTACCTCCCGTTAGGCTTATCCTAGATAAGTTTATGGAACTTAAAAATGATAATCCTTATGTATTTCCAATTATCCTTAAAACCGGCCTATCCCCTTCTCAATTGGAGAACAGAAAGAACAAGGTCATCAAACAGTATAACAAAGCTCTTAAGGAAATTGCACAATTAGCTGGGGTTCAAAAGACCGTGACTTCCTATGTCGCCAGACATAGCTATGCAACCTGTCTTAAAAACAAAGGGGTGTCCACAGATGTTATTTCCGAATCCTTGGGGCATTCTGACATCAAAGTAACCCAGGCTTATCTCAAAGAATTTGAAAACTCAGTGCTAGATGAGGCCAGTGAACTGTTATTATAATTCTGATATATCAAAAGGGAATTAATTATGGAATTTCTGGATTTCAAGAAATCGGCATTTTCAGGTAAATTCAAATACATATTATCCTATGTGATGAATACTTCTTTTGACTTAATCAAAAAGTAAGAAAAAAATTTTATATATATATTATTTTTCGTACTTTTTGATTAAGAATTAACTTCTTTTTTATTATTAAAAAGATGTATGGTTTTAAAAAAACTTCCTTATGAAATACAGAAAGAATTGATTATTTATGTCAATCACCTCAACTGAGAAATAAAAGCTATATGCTTAATTATTGGGATATGTCTGACAGTAGAAATCTTATAAGAATAATCTAAGAAGTTACACCATATGGAATATATAATTTAGCGGTTTTGAGGCATTTTATAATTCCTTTTGAGATGCCATAACATACTATTCAGGTTGATTAGTCACTCTAATTCATTTAATAATGAAAAACCGGATGAATTAATTCTAAAACTTACGGACTCATCAAAATTGAATTATATGGGATGGAAACTTAAAGCAGGTTTAATGGAAGTTGTTTCTAACCCTTTGAAATGTTATATCGAAAAATAATTATTCACTCAAAGAGTTTCAGACTAAACAAGTTTCGCCTTCCTACTTTTTAGACTTTTTAAATTATTTAATTTGAAATATAATGGAATACATTAAATACAATTAGGCTGGTTTATGTCTTTGAATTATTCGTTCTTGATATATCAGAAAATTAATAACATATTTTTACTATTAATAGAGGTTAACCACTTTGAAATATTTAAATGAGTTTTTTTGAAAAACTTAGTTACAAAACTACCACGTTTATATCATTAGGTTCAGCATGTGATGTAGCATTCTTTCTTGATGAAATGAAATTAAGAAGCCGTAGTTTTCCATTTGATTGGTTGTGGAATCATTATTCTGGTTTAGAATTCGTTTCTAAATCATTAAAAAATAAATTTCAAAACTTAATGATACCAGAAAATTATCAAATAAGTACTCATTATAGGTTTCCGTATCCAGTGGTGACCTACAAAACTGATTCTAAAGTAGCTCATCTTCACAGCAATCCTTTAGTAAACATAGAAGACCATCTAATATTAGTGAAAAGATATAATAGACTTATTAAAGAATTATTTAGTAATTCCTTTAAAAATTTCATTTACTATAGAAAATTTCCTGAAGACACCTTAATAGGATTGACCTATCATTTGGAAGAATCGTTTGAGCGTATTATTGCTGAGAGTGAAATTTTCATAGATGCATTGCTTAAGGAATTTCCGGATATTAAGTCTAGATTTCATTTGTTACTTATTGTCCAAGTTGAGCCTAAACAAATTAAATCAGCCAAATTATTACTAGATAAGTTCAGAGGGAAATCAAAATTGAATAGTTCAATTACTTTAGAAGTAGGCGTAACCAGAAATATAGATGACAACCATCACCTTGAATTATGGTCTTCTGAGTTTAGAAGAGTTCTGCTTAAACAAAAGAAAATTCCTATTATACTTAAACTTAAGATTACTGGTTTAAGTATAATAAAACAGATAAAAAAAATGAAGCTAAGTCTAAAAATATGGCTAATTAAAAAGTTTTTGAAAGTTGCAAATAAATTACCATTTTTTGATTAAAAAAATTCTTTAAAGCAAGGGTTTAATATTTAGAATTGAAAATCAACCAAAAAAAGCATTCATTAAGGCTATCTTTTTTCTTCACATCAAATCTATTTTAGCTTTCAACTCAACACAAATCAATAATCTAATATATATTTGATTGAAAGTGAAAATCTAATAAAATTAAAAAGTCGTTTAATTTACAACAAATACTACAATAGTTCTAGAACAGCCTTAACTAAGAGAGCATAATCGTGTTAAAATAAGTACATCTTTATACAAACAGAACTATCTTATTTTTAGTCAAACTTGCAAAATACAAACTCACTCATGAGAAATATTAATTATTGGAAAGATGTAAAAATTTAAACACAATAAAAAACTCCCAGGAATAGTCCTGAGAATTTTTCATTATCGAGAAATTTAAAGTGAACCGCACCAACCGCCGCCGCCCATCATTATGCTACCGCCATAACATCGGCAATTCGCATAAGCACCACATTCACTATCTACTGCACAATTCGGAAGGTAGTTACAGGATCCACCTCCTGAACCACCTGAAATCCTTCTCATTTCATCTCTACTTAATAAATCTCTAATAGATTTTAAACTAATTTTTTTCATAACCTGTATTGAAGAATTGAACCTACTCTATTCAAGCTTTTCGGTATTCGCTTTGGATGTGTTCTTATGTATAATTAAGAACAGACATACAATAATAAGTTTTTTCTTACTTTTACACAAGCTTTTTCTTTATTTTTGAACGAAATGAATTGAACAAACATAATCTTTTACTAAAAATTTATAGAATATAATATGCCCGAAATTCATAATGCTATATTATCTTACTTAAAACATGAGAAAGTGAAGATTGATAAAAGTGAATTTCTTTTTCAATTTAAATCACATTCTGATTATCCTTCATTATTGGCTATAAGTGACACCTTGGATTTTTTTGCCATAAATAATGGTGGTTTAAAAATAAAAAAATCTGAAATCAATGTTTTACCCTCAAGATTTGTTGCTCAATTAAATGGATTAGAAGCACACTCATTTTATTATATTAATAGGAAAAATGAGAACTATGAAATAGAAAGAGATTTAGCAAGTGCAAGAGAATTAATTTCATTTGAAGAACTACAAAAACAATGGATAGGGCCTGTCTTTTTAATTGAGAAAAATGATTTTGAAGTTAATCCAAGAAAAACATCAACATCAAATTTCATTTTGTTGGGCATTTTATTTATTTTGATTAGTTTCCTGTTATATCTTTCTTTTTTTAACTTAATAACTTTAAGTTTTTATGTTTTACCATTTCTTGGTCTATTGCTCTCAATAGGAGCATTTAGAGTTCTACTTGAATCGGAAAGTGAACTTTTATCGAAGTTTTGTAAAATAAATTCAGATTCAAACGAGCATTCCTCAAACTCTGAAGATTCTGGATGCATTTCCGTTATCAGTTCGTCAAAATGGACTTTTTTAGAGACCTTGGATTTAACAAGTTTAAGTTTATCTTTTTTTTCTGCGCAAATACTTACGTTTTTAATTATGGGAATGATGGATAAATACGATTACTATTTTTCCATACAATTTATTTTACTAGTAATATCTCTCCCATTAATTGGTATTTCATTGTTCTATCAAAAATTCATTATTAAGAAGTGGTGTAATATTTGTCTTGCCATTGTATCGGTAATAGTCCTTGAAATTTCCTTTTTGTTTTATACTCAAGGCCTATACTCTTGGAGCATAGACTTTTTGAGTATTACTCTTTACAGTGCCATTTATATTGGATTAGTATTTGTTTGGAAGAAATTAAAAAATTTATTCGTTAAATTAAAAGAATTGGAAGATGAGAGGGTTGAATCAAATCGTTTGATACGCAATTATAATCTTTTCAAAAACACATTAACAGCATCAAAAAGGATAGGGATTTGTGATAATCCACTAATATTCGGCAATGAAAATGCTGCTCTAAAATTATATTTTGTCATAAACCCCTACTGCGGACATTGCGTTGAGCCTCATAATATGTTGAGAAAACTTTTAATAAAACACAATAAAGAAATCGATGTAAGATACTTTTTTAAATTAGATACAACCACTTCCAATGGAAATGATTTAGAATTATTAATTAAAAACTTAATTCATACAAAGTTAGTTAATGGAAATGAAGGTTTCTATGATGCTTTAGATGATTGGTACTACCAAAAAGATGAGAAAAAATGGCTTTCCAAATACCATTCTGCATTTGACGAAACTCATGTGAATCGAATTTTGAAGAATCAATATAATTGGTGTTCTAAAAACAACTTAGATTTTACACCAATCCTAATTATAAATGGGTATCAATATCCAAATATTTATAATCTTAAAGATTTTCCTTTTTATATTAATGAGTTATTAAATGATGAATCCTATGAAAATTTCTCTTCTAAAACAGTCTCTCTTGAAGCTTTAAATAATTAAGTTATATGTTTAAAAATAAAATTTCGTTTTGTACGGTATCCATGAACCGTCTGAATCATATAAAAGAGACAATTTTAGACAATATTAAAGATAATATTTCTTACAAAAATCTTGAATTTGTTCTCTTAGACTATAATTCTGATGACAATTTAAAATCATGGATAAAATCAAATTTGAGTTCTTTTATTGACCAAGGTGTTTTAAAATACTATAGAACTGAAGAGCCTAAGTCATTTCATCGATCCCATTCAAGAAATGTTGCTCTAAAATTGGCGAAGGGAGACATAGTATGCAATTTAGATGCCGACAACTATCTCGGAAAAGAATTTGCACACTATATCAATTATCAATTCTCATTTAAGGACAAAATATTTCTTACATCAGGAAAACATGATGGCTCATTTGGAAAAGTATGCATTAAAAAAAAAGACTTCATTAATGTCCAAGGATATGATGAAAAATTTTCTGGCTGGGGATATGAGGACGAGGATTTATATAAACGCCTTTGTGATTATGGTCTTGAAAGAGAAAGATTTTTTAACTCCGAATTTACAAATTACATCGAACATGCTAATGAATATAGGGTTTGTAATGATGTGGAAGTTTCTAAAGTAGAAGATATTTATGTTAGTTATATAAATGCTAAAACATCTTTGATATACTACCTTATGGTTGATAACAATATTAAATACGGCACAGTATCCTCTTTATATGATGGAAGAGAACTTGATTTAATTGGTGGATGGGATAAAGGAACTGTAATTTTTGAAAAAAAACATATGGTATTCAAACTAAAAGACAAAAAGGAATTAATCTTTTTCAATACAAAATCTAATAAAATGGTTAGTAAAGAGGGGATTATTTTAAATCTTATTCTGGATAAAAATCTTAAAAACAAAATCCTTTTATTATTGACAGGATTTGAGAATAAGAATCAGCGCTGGACTAAAAATGATACTTCAAGGGTTAATAACTTTGACTGGGGCAGTGCGAATTTAGAACTGAATTTCAATACTCAAGTCTCTATTTAAATGCTTGGACTGAAAATATATATCAATCCGATATATTTTAATTATATCATAATCAATTTTATTTCTCCATTCTTAGATAAGAATGATTCAAAAATAAAGAAAAATAATTTTTTCTTTGAAAGAAAAATTCAAATTGAATTTTCACATATTCAATTAGTAATGGACGATACTCATTCATCGTTAAATTTAGAAGAAGAAATTACTTCTGCATGGAAAAGATTTTTTAAAAAGAATAAAAAAGTTTTTCAGGTAGAAAATCATGACATTAACTCCTCTATTTTCTCTGGTTACCCAAAGGGACATATTAAATTTATTCCTGAGGTAAACAGTATTTTCAAGTATATTCATTCTACAACTAACATTACAAAAGCGAGTATTAAAATATTGGATATCACTCTAAAGACTAACGACTTTCAATTTATTAATTATATGTTGAGAGCTTTAATGGTATTCATTTATTGTTTGGGTAGTTACTCTAAAAAAAAAATTCAAAAAAATATTGATTTAATTCTCAGAACAATACATTTTTCTGAGGAAAATGAGCAGCTATTAAATGATAAGGTCAGTTCAATAATTATTGAAAATGAAATTCTTCTCAAAGACTTATCAATTGAAATTTATGAGGAACTTTTTAGCTTCAACAGTGCAAGTTCTTATCCTTCATATTTGTCTGATTGGAAATATTCATTAGGAATTTTAAAGAATACTTTAAGTCATAATCAAAAGGAAAAAACAGCAGCATTTAATCTTTTTAAAAATCAAATAAATCTGGGAGACGCCCAAGTATATGTAATGCTAAAAATATTTAAGGAATCAATATATTTTGATGAAGATTGAGAATAATACAAACTTTTTGGACTGGAAATAGACCAAACCATATTTATTACAACTATGGTTGGAATAATTCGTGTTATCATTTGATGGGATGGGTTTTAAGTTGTCTACGTTTGAAAACATATTATGATGAAGTAGTTCTTTATACAGATAAAGCCGGCTATGATTTACTTATCAATAAACTTCAACTTCCATACACTAATGTTCACGTCGAACTGGACTGCTTAAATGACTATGACAAAGACTTATGGGTATTAGCTAAAATCCATACTTATTCCAAACAACAAGAACCATTTCTACATGTTGATGGCGATGTTTTTATCTGGGAGTCTTTTCAACCTAGTTTATTGGAAAAACCGATAATTGCTCAAAACCTTGAATTTGGTTCAAGCTCTCATTACTTACCTATGATTAAAGAAATGAAAAATAAGCTTTCCTATCTTCCTTTAGAGATAAAGGAAAATATGTCACAAAAACAAAAATTTGCGTATAACGCAGGAATTATTGGAGGGATAGATATAGATTTTTTCAATAATTATTCGATTAAGGCAAAAGAGATGATTGATAAAAACCTTGGCCCCATTAAATACCTCAGTAATACAATGCTATTCGGCACTTTAGTTGAGCAATATTTGTTTTATTGTATGACAAAAGCTAAAAATAAATGTGTTGAAACACTTTTACCCATGGTGATTCAAGATAATAGCTACAAAGGCTTTGGAGATTTTGAATTAGTACCTTTTAACAAAAAATACCTCCATTTAATTGGTCCATTTAAGCGTGATTTTAAAACATGCGAACTTTTATTTTTACGATTACGTGAAGAGTTTCCTGAATATTTAAATAGGGTTCTAGCTATTTTTCCAGATAAATATAGAAATACCATCGAATTACTTAATAAAAGACATAACAAAGAAATTAAAAACTTAAAGAGAAAACCTAATAGAGAAAATAAAATTCCCAATTCCCTTAGGTACTTTCAAAGAACTTTGATTGTTTATAAAGATTATCATGATGAGAATTACGGAAACTTGAATGATTCACTTTTTGATATCAATAAACTGAATTGTCTTGTAAAAGAGACTAATGATGAAAGGATTAATGATCTTTTTCTTTTTGAAAATAATGTTTTGGAAAGCATTGATTTTTTTAAAAAATATAAGAATAATTATTTGTTTGATAGAGATTTGGAAATTAATGACAGTTTTAAAAACCTTTTAGATAAAAACAACGAATTAGTCCCATTAAATCTGATTCAAAAAAATATGGAAATCAGACTATTTGAACAAAATTGGAATTGGGTAATTGAGGATGGTAATTTTAATGAGTTTAATAAGAAAGTTGAATCAAATTATGGCTTAAATTCATCACCAAACTATGTGCTACTTACCCCTGAATTGGAGGAGCCATATTATAGAGAAGTTTCATTGGATCAACTGGATTATGTTATTATCGAACTAGTAACCGTACCCATAATAAAAACTGAATTAATAAATCAATTAAGACCATATTTTATCAACGATTCTGATTTTGAAGAGAATGACTTAAAAATTTTGGTTGATGGGAGGATTCAAAAGTTAATATCGAATAAAGCAATAAAATTTATTAAAACATCAAATAATAATTAAAATGTTTCTCTGGAATATATTATTACTGCTAATGTTAAATTATTTCATCCCAAACAGCAAAAAGGGAATTATTACTTGTTCTTTACGTGATGATGGTATGGGGGCTCAAATCCATTCAATTTACTCTGCTCTGTTGTATTCTAAAGCAGCAAAAAAGAAATATTTTTATACACCACTTAAAAAAGTTGCTCATAACTATACTAAAGATCCCCAGTGGGAAAAAAAGGTAGAAAATTTTTTTGGTCTAACATTCAATAATATTATTAATGAATGCAATGTTAAAACAGTCAATCTAGATTTAAGTTTATCCATCTTAAAATACATATTATACTTTTTTTTTATTTCAAGAAAGAAGCCAGTATTATTCAAAAAAGAACATTTTCATGAATATGCCGAAGAATTCATTTCTGAATACTCAATTATTCTCGATGAGATTAAGGTAGCATTCAACCAAAATAAAGCATCTTTCAACAGTTTAAGGAATGAAAATGTTCTTATGGTGGCCTGTCACATAAGGCGAGGAGATGTTTCGTCTAATAATTTAAACAATATTAATCGCTTTACTGATAATAATAAAATTGAGATTCGTATTAAATATTTAATTACTTTGTTTAAAAAAAATAAGATTAAATATGACCTGCATTTTTTTTCTCAAGGAAAAGAAGGAGATTTTGGGGAACTCATTAAATATGGCCAGTTTCATCTGGATGATAATCCTTTTGCGCATTTTTTTAATATGACAATTGCTGATATTTTTTTAATGTCCAAAAGCTCTTTTTCTTACACTAGTGCAATGCTTTCATCGGGAATAGTTTGCTATGAAAAATTTTGGCACAAACCATTTCCTGAATGGTGTATTATTGAAGAGAATAATTTAAACAAATCAGGCATTGAGAGAGAACTAAAAAAATATATTTTATTAAAAACCCAAAATTTTGAATAGATTATTGAATTCCATATTTACAATAAAAAAAAAGACTGTTGATGTCACAATTGTTCTAAACATTTGGAAGAGGAAGTATTTGAACGAGCAATTAAATTCTTTGTGCAAGCAAACCGTTAGAGCCAAAGAAATTTGGATAATACATTACGAAACGCATTTTAACATTTCAGAAATAATTAAAGAATTTGAAGGGTTATTGCCGCCAATCATTGTAATTGAATCAAGTAAAAATCTCAAATTTTTTGGAAGATTTTCCGTAGCAATAAATATTAACACTAAATTTATTTGGATATTAGATGACGACATAATTCCTGGAGAACTATGGCTGGAGAGGAGTTGTAAGAAATGTGAGTCATTAAATTCGATTATCTCTTGTACAGGACGAATTATCCCTAGAAATGATTACCAACCTGAGAAACCTAGTAACCTTTCCTTAAATTATTTTATCGGTGATGTGCACGGTCATAAAGATGATATCACTTTTTGTAAAGAACAAAAAGTAGTAGATTTTGCCTGTCAAAGTTATTTTTTTAAATCTGAATGGTTAAGGATTTTTTGGTCAATTTGGCCAATAACATTTTTAAGTGGAGAGGATATTCACTTATCCGCAACTTGTAAACAAGTTTTAAATATTAATACCACCGTACTTAAACAAACTAACCTCAGAAATTCTGGTAGTATAAAAAAGAGATATGGTGGAGATGAATTTGCAACATTTAAAAAAAATAATTTCCTTGAATTACGGGAAAAGGTCTTCCGTTATCACATTATTGAAAATAACTGGAAACCAGTATTATGGTGAGCCCCATCCAGATTGGTTGGCGACTATGTTCTGCTTTTTTTTAAATTGGCATACTCTTTGATATTTCAGTGTAAATAGAAAAGCCGTAAAAACATAATTATTAAGTTTTTTAGGGCATTCAATTTTAGTAGGCTTTTTCTTATAATTTTTTAATTATTTTTAAAAATAAATTATGATGGTATTAAACTTAAAAAGAATATTAATCTTCGTTTTTTTAATTTTTTCTGGTTTTAGTGTTTTTAGTCAAAGTCAAATAGCTGACCGAAAAAAGCTTTTAGAAAAATACATAGGGGAATGGAAAAGTATAGACCCGGCTACAAGGCATCTTACTAAATTAATTATCTCAAATGATAACGGTTTTAAGGTACGTGCATTTGGTAGTTGTCACCCTAAAGATTGTGACTTTGGAACTACCAAAATATATGAAATTGCAAATCTTAAAGGAACAGAAAATAATTCAGTTCCATTTGATTATGGTTTAGCTAAATGGAGAATAGGTGAATCCGATTTTATAATCATTATAAGACCTGATTCAGAATCTAATTCCAAACTTAATATTGAAACAATTAGAACATTCGATATAATCAATGGGGTTGGGGATTATCATCGCCATGATGTTATGATTAGAAAATAAATTAACTAAAATTTCTCTCTCTTATTTCAAATTTATAGCTCTTCTAAACGACTTAAAATTTTAGTATAATGATCAGGCTTAGCACGCTTTGCTTGAATGTAATCGATTTAATTGCTGTTATTTTTCACTCTAAAACCAAGTATTACCAGTGAAAAAACGAATGTAAATTTAGAACGTCCAAAGCAAATGACCTAGGTTTTTTATCTAGACTACAACATGCTTTTCTATTAATAAAACACACTTAAGGTTTGAGTTTCGTATACAGGCGGTTATTTCAAGTTCATTTAACCTAATTAAAAGAATGATGGATTGCTTGGCTCTAGGAAACGAATTTTTTATCACTTTGAATTTATCTATTCTGAGACAGCTTCGCATTTTTCTTTTTTTTAGAAAAATCATTTTATATGTGTAAAATGTTATTAAGCTCATCTGTAAGTTTCCGCTTACTTTCTTATTTTTTAAGCCCATATCTATTAGTTGAGTCTTATAAATACAAAGAGGATATTTGCAAAGAAAATCATAGGACACAAATGAATCAATTCGATATGTCTTGCACAAGTGTTATTTCAATTTAATATTTAGGATGTCTTTACAGGGATTCCGTAAATTCATCGGGATTCTCATCAAGGTGATTCTCATTCCCGACTGATCTACTAAGAAGTTTCTGAAATTTTTGATATCTATATTAATACTTGGCTGCAAAACTTAAATTGACAAATATTGTCAATTTTCAAAATAAAAATTCAAAATACTCACCAAATCTTTAAGATTACTTAAATCAAAATTCTTATTCTTCATATACTTCTCGAATTTTTTTGATTTGTCTGAGAACAATTCTAGAAACTTTCTTTTCTTACTAGGAATCTTAATTAAGACTTCAGATTTATTTATAAAATCATTTATAAAATAAGCCCCCTTTACCTCTCGAAATTGAGCAGGTTCCCTTTTTGAATAGCCTTGAGCTTTAACTTCCTTGAAGAATTTTATCTTATTCTGATAATATAAATCATAGTTGTCTGTGGAATTCCTCACTTCAAAAAATGATGTTTTTAAATTCTTCCCTTTTTCCAAATATTGATGAGTTTCATATATCTTGTCTGATCCATTTTTCATCTTTATAATAAAAGATTCAGATTCTCTTAAAAAAATAACTTTTCCTAATTGCTTAATCTCTACCCTACCCATAAAAGCATCAAAACGAACTAGTTTTGCTCCATTTATATCATTGATTTGAGCCAACTCAAATTTCTCATTTAAATAAGGAGAGCCCTGAGTTCCATTATAGTTTTTATTGTATAACAATGGATCATAGTAAACATCCCCCATTTCACTCCTTAATTGTTGCTGAGAAAAGCACTGAGAAAAAGCGCAGAAAACTAAAAAAATTATTGTCATTTTTGACATAAGACCAATTTAATTGAAATCATTTTACTATACTTGTTTAAAGAAAATACTGGTTAAAATAAATAAAATTAATTTGAATACCTAAAACGTATCCATCGAATGACTCTATTTTCCATTAATTAGTATTTTTTTTGAGTTAACATTATACCTTACAAAAATTAAGAGGTTAAATCTTACTTTTTCAATAGTGACTTAATACGAATAAGAAAGAATGAAATAGTCCAGATATAAAAATTGATATTTTTGAATGCTATCCAAATTCCCAAATTATAGGCAATCTGAGACTAAAGACTGCGGACCGACATGTATTAGAATTGTTTCTAAGTTCTATGGCCGATTATTAAACATAGAAGACCTTAGACAACTTTCAGAAACTAATAGACAGGGAAGTAGCCTATTAGGCTTAAGCAGAGCAGCAGAAAAATTGGGCTTTAGAACTATTGGTGCAAAAATTGACTACAACAAACTGTTAGAAGTTCCGTTACCTTGCATTTTGCATTGGACCAACGACCACTTCGTGGTGTTATATAAAATAAAAAAAGATAGGTTATTCATTTCTGATCCAGCTAAAGGATTAATCACATATCATAAAATTGAATTTCTTCAAGCCTGGATTGGGAATAATGTAAAGGAAGATACCAGAGAAGGTGTGATACTTCTTATTGAACCACGTGCAGAATTTTACAGTAATCAATATAGCTTCCCTGAAAATAAAAAATTAGACTTTAGCTATATTTCAAAATACTTAATTAAATATAGAAAATTCATTGTTCAATTGATTATTGGTCTTATAGCTGCAAGTTTGCTTCAGCTAGTGGTGCCGTTTTTAACTCAGAGTATTGTAGATGTAGGTATAAAAAATCAAGATATTGATTTTATATATTTGATTTTATTTGCTCAATTATTTTTGTTTGCCGGAAGAACTATTCTTGAAATTATTAGAAGTTGGATTTTATTACACTTAAGTACTAGAATTAACATCTCATTAATCTCTGATTTTTTTATTAAATTAATGAATCTTCCTATTTCTTATTTTGATTCGAAAATGACTGGAGATCTATTACAAAGAATAAATGATCACAAACGAATCGAAAAAATCCTTACAACTTCCTCTTTAAACGTTCTGTTTTCTATATTCAATTTTTTAATATTTGGGTTAATTCTAGCGTATTATAGTCTTTTAATATTTAGTGTTTTTCTTGGGGGTACCATACTCTATTTCACTTGGATTCTATTACTTCTTAAAAAACGTAAAGTTCTTGACCATAAAAACTTCTCTATATTAAGCGAGGAGCAAAGTAAGGTAATTGAGTTAATAAATGGAATGCAAGAAATAAAACTCAATAATGCCGAAAGGAGAATGAGGTGGAATTGGGAATATTTACAAGCCAGATTGTTTAAGTTAGGAATAAAAAGCTTGTCTTTAGAACAAACTCAGAGTGCTGGATCTTCATTTATCAATGAATTCAAAAACATTTTAATAACTATCATTTCTGCCAAATTGGTTATTGATGGAAATATAACGCTTGGGATGATGCTGGCCATTTCTTATATAGTTGGGCAATTAAATGCCCCTATTAATCAGTTTATTAGTTTTATAAGGGATTTTCAGGATGCCCAAATTTCTTTGGAAAGATTAGGAGAAATTCATAATAAAAAGGATGAAGAAAACTCAAAGGATAAAAAAATCAAAGAGTTCCCTATGAATTTAGATATTACCCTTCGAAAAGTAACTTTTAGGTATCAAGCAAGTCAAGAACCAGTAATTGCGGATTTAGATTTGACCGTTGCATCGAACAAAGTTACTGCTATAGTGGGCGCAAGTGGAAGCGGTAAAACAACCCTGATGAAATTGTTGTTAAGGTTTTATCATTTAGATAATGGAGAAATCAAAATTGGAGAAAACAACATTCAAAATATTTCCATAAAATCTTGGAGAAATCAATGCGGAACAGTAATGCAAGAAGGGTATATTTTTAACGATACTATTGCTCAGAATATAGCAGTATGTCAAAACTATATCGATCAAACAAGATTAGTTAATGCAGTAAAAGTAGCAAACATCAAAGATTTTATAGAAAAACTCCCCTTAGGTTATAATTCAAAAATTGGTTTGGAAGGAATTGGCCTTAGTACTGGACAAAAGCAGCGCATACTAATTGCAAGAGCGGTATATAAGAATCCGAAAATTCTTTTCTTTGATGAAGCAACCTCTGCTTTGGACGCAAACAATGAGAAGGTAATCATGGAAAATCTTGAAGAGTTTTTTTTAAATAAAACAGTTTTAATAATTGCTCATAGATTAAGTACTGTGAAAAATGCTCATCAAATTGTTTTATTAAAAGATGGCAAAATTGCTGAACTTGGCAATCATAAGGAGCTAATCAAATTAAAAGGTGAATATTTTAAATTGATCAAAAATCAATTAGAGTTAGGAAATTAAAATGGAAAATGAAGAAAAAATTATCGATAAAGATATCCATTTGAGAAGTGATCAAGTTCAGGAAATCTTAGAAATGATTCCAAACTGGATGATTCGTTGGGGTAACACTTTAATTTTGTGTTTAATAATGATTACGCTTTTCTTTTCTTGGGTAATTAAATACCCCGATAAAATAAATTCAACTGCTCTAATCACAACTTCAGTTCCACCTGAAAAATTATATTCTAAAACCAATGGTAAAATAGAAGTCTTATTAGTTGATAATAATCAACAAATAAGTAAAAGAGAAATCATAGCTATTGTTGAAAGTTCTGCTAACTATTCTGACATATTATTATTAAGACATTTATTGGATACAATCAGAGTTAATTATAACAACTTCTATTTTCCCATAGAACAACTTCCAAACCTTACATTAGGACCTATTGACTCTGATTATGCATTGTTCGAAACAAGTTATACCAATTATTTACTAAATAAAAATTTACAGCCATTCTCTAATGCAATTCTTGCTGGCGAACAATCAATAATTGAGGCAACAAACAGATTAAACAATTTAATTATTGAGAAAAAAATAAATGAACAAGAACTTGAATTAATGAAAAAAGATCTTGTAAGATTTAAATCATTATTAGAAAAAGGGGTTATTGCTGAACAGGAATTTGAAATTAAATCCCTAACCCTTTTAAAAGCTCAGAGGGAGAATAAGTCCATTTCCTCTTCAATCTCTCAATTAAGGGAACTTGTAAGCACCTCAAATAGTTCCTTTAATAGTACTCAGATTGAAAAAGTAATGACAGAAAACCAATTACTGAAAAATACTATTCAGGCTTTTGTTCAATTAAAAAAAAGTGTCAAAAATTGGGAACTCCTTTATGCTTTTGCTCCTTCAGTCAGCGGTAAAGTTTCATTTTCATCTTTTTTAACCAGAAACCAATCTATAAAAGAGGGAGAATTAATTTTTACAATAATACCCAATGACGCCAAATCATATATAGCAAAAGTAAAAGCCCCTTTTCAAAACTCGGGAAAAATAAAAATTGGTCAAAAGGTTAATATTAAATTGGAGAATTATCCTTCTCAAGAGTTTGGAACTCTTGGGGGAATAATTAATAGTTTATCATTAGTCCCAGATGTGGATAATAATTATCTAATTGAAGTTAAACTACCTAAAAAACTTGTTTCCAGTTATGGAAAAGAGATTTTTTTTAAACAGGAGATGATAGGAACAGCCGAAATCATTACGGAAGACCTTCGCCTAATTGAGCGTTTTTTCTATCAATTAAAGAATGTTTTTGTAAATTAAAAAAGCACAGTAGATTACTGTGCTTTTCGACTTCAAGTTCAATTAACTTTCATCGGTTTCGTCTTTTTTTTTGCTGGGGCTTCCTTTTGATTCTGTTTTCTTCTCGGTATGTTTTTCACATTTTCAAAGCCCAACAGTTTTCCTTTAGTTCGAAATTTCACCAAGTCTAATTTGACTTGGGCACTAAAAGCTTGTACTTCTCCGGTTTTTCTATCCGTACGCTCCAAATAGGCAAAACTTAAGGCCTTGCCTTTTAACAATTCTTGAGCATCAAACTGTTTGCTTTTCACAAGTCCTTTCTCAATCTCCTTGATTGGTAAATCTAGCAGCGTATTTAAATCCTTGTCAAAGGCCACATAGGCCTGATAAGGCTTTCCATCTTTATCCTTTAAGGTCTGCACCCCAAGATTTCCCTCGTTCTGAAGTTTGGATTTTATTTCAGGGGTAATTTCCAAGCCTTTGAACTCCGATAGCTTATCAAAGGAGTCGGCATTGTAACCAAATCGCAGTCCCAAATAACGATTCCCATTTTCAGAAGTTCGAACCACTACCCTAGCTGGCAATTCCTCTAAAGTTACATTTTGTTCGGCATCTTGCTTTTTGATTACCGCATTAACCACATTACTTTCCCTGCCCCGCAGCAAATCAGGCAATGCTTGGCCAAAATCTTCATAGGAGATTTTAAAGTTTTCTTTTAACGCGGCAATACTCTCTTTTACTTCGTTGTAATCATACTTCTGTCCCCTTCCCAAAATGGAAAGTTTATCCGTAATCTGTACGGTTGTGGTGTCGGAAGTAAACGAATTGTAGATCGTCACTAGTCCTTTTTCGGGATAGATTTCTTTTACTGCTCCCTTGATAAAGGAGTTCGTGCTGCCTTCTTGGTAGCTTAAAAAAACAGGTTCTTTGTTTGCGAGGCGGGACTGGATAATTTCCATTTTCTTTTCCGCCGAAATGGATGTACTCATAATTTCAATAATTAAAGGGTTACTATTTAAGGCGGAAAACCTATATTTGAAATTGTTATTAAGGTTATGGAAATATCCATTTCCTAAAATAATTAAAGGGAAATTAGGCAGGTGTGTCCGCACTTGCCTAATTATTTATCCTTCAATCAACTTGCTGTTTTCCGCATATTCTCTTCTATATTCTTTTGGTTTTCTTTTGATTGATAGCTTTTGAGGTCGTCCTGCCAAGTTTGTCCCAAACTTTTTACAATTCCCACACTAATTTTTTCATTACCAACACCAAAGTGTTTCTGCAGCAACCAAAGCCCATATTTTAAACAATGTTGGGACTTTGGAATATACAACCGAAAACCTTGGTTATGCTCCATAGGCACCAGGCGTAAAATTCCTTTGGCCAGCGCAGTAGCATGCTCCAATACATATACCTTGTGAAAAGCAGCTTTCTGTTCTTGGTTAAATTTTTTGATATGGGATAACAGTCCTTGAATAAGTGGCTTTTGGTTTTCGGATACGGGCAGTTCCACAATGACTTGTTCTTGGGAAAGGTCTTGCCCAATTTTTGCCGGTAAGCTTCTTCTTATGCGTTGTTCCAAGCTTACAAAATCGCGTAAAAGGCCTTTAACCGTATTTGGAAATCCAATCAATATCTTTTTGATATGCTGTTCTTCTGCCAAGCGCTGAATACTGTCCAACTGCTCACGGTGTAATTTTCCGGGTAAAGCTATGTAGAGTATCTGTTCCGATGGATAGAGTTCATAGTGGCTTAAAGCGTCCAAAGGGTGCTGAACCACTATGATGGCCTTTTGTCCTTTTCTTATGTTACCTAACCAAATGCCACGACCTTGATCCCCATATTTAAGGAATCCGCTGTTTCCGTTTTGCTCCTGAAACTGTCCAATAACCTTACCCCTGCGGTCTTGCAAGGGAAAACAAAGTACATTTCCCATCGTCCATATTCGTGAACTAAAGGTTTCACTCTTAAGGGTCTTTTCTGAAATCCCGCATTTTCCAAATACCTTGTGGTCACATTCAGTCAGTCCAGCAAGAAAAAAGTGCTCCGGGATTTTGACTTCCTTTAATTGCTGTGCTTTTTTGGGCATGGAAAAAGAATTCATATCGAAGTTCGAAATGAGATGTAACAACTTTTCCCAAAGGGACTGCTTCTGCTGTATTTCAAAACGATTTATCCGAAATGTCAAAAAATCAAGTACCGAACCCGAGTCCGAAGGATGGGAAGGGTTATAATACCGGAACTCACCTTTTTGCAAATAGACCAAAAGTAATTCTTCCCATTCGGGATGTACCATGGCGAACCACTCTGGAAGTTTCGAGTTCTGGAAATGCTCCTCAAAGCCCAATTCCATCATCACTCCCAACAAAGGCAGGGATTCCAGTTGCTTCTTTACGGTATCTTGTACTAATTTCATATTTTAAAAGTATTAATATTTTTTGAAATACAAAATATTTTATTATATATTATATTTTTATTGATTATGAAAAAATCACTAATCCTTCTGTTTCTCTTATCCTTCTTAAGCGATACTTTTCCCTTAATGGAGGCTGTAAGCCCTATTTCTGTAGTGATATGGAAAAGCAACCCTAAGTATGTTTTTGCCGAACGCCCACCTTGGGAAGAAGCCCTTTTAACTACTTTAAAACAGCCAGAACAATTGTTCAACCTACTACCCTATTATGATTTTTATCAGATGATGCCCTATCGGTATCCCTGTCGAGCTCCTTTAGCAAATAACATGATCAGTCATATTTCCAGTGGATTTGGAGTGCGTTACCATCCGATAAGTTATGATGCCAAACACCATCGGGGAATGGATTTTGCCGTTCCCATCGGAACGCCCGTTTTGGCTACCGGTGCTGGTGAAGTGTTAGCCATAGCATCTTCCCAAGGTTTCGGACACTATATCGAACTCCAACACGATTATGGCTTTGTATCCCGTTACGCCCATTTGGACCGTACCACGGTTTTTCAAGGACAACATATTGAAATCGGGCAACTAATTGGCTATTCTGGTGCCAGTGGCAAGCTTACCGGACCGCATTTGCACTATGAGGTTTGGCAAGGGGACAACGTGTTCAATCCAGCTGTATTCTGCAACCTGCGGTATGAATTGGAATCCTACAAATAGAAGAAATTACTTTTTGTAGCGTTCTGTCAATCCTTCAAAAAGCTGATTGACTCCCTCTTTCAGTTCCGTCATGTCCTTAAAGAAATCCTGTTGTTCACTAAACTGCATTTCATCTTGAAGGTATCGTTTGGGGATAAACTCATTGTCCTCAATAATGATCCAGGCGGGGTTGTAGCCTAAGGTATAGTAATACGAGATCAATTTAAAGGTAGTGGCATTGGTCGAACCCTTTTTTTCAGCATAATACAAGGTCTTATCATTGACCTCAATCCGTTCTGCCACGGCCTCACGACTAAAGTCCTCGCGGCTCAAAGTCTTCAGTTCCTCTCGAATGGTATATAAGCGTTTTGCCAAATGTTCCATATCACCAAAAGTAATCGATTTCTTTTAATGCATCTATTTCGGCTTCTGATTTTCCATTGGAGGAGGGCTCCGGACTAGGCTTCTTTTTTGGGGCTTCCCACATCAAGAATTCCACCTCAAGACCAATACGTTTAAAGTTTTCATCGAGTACTTTTTCTTGATTTTTGGAAACCTCATAACCCCGAAACCGCTTCCACAGTTCTGATTCTGACATGGTCGTTTTCCCTTCCTTTTCAAGCCCTAAGATTTTGAGTATATGCGCTAGTTCTGATTCATGATGAACATCTAGGCTTTTTTTACTGTTCAAAAATTCCACTACCCGATATTGTTCTGCTTTTCTCATCCATTCGGCCAATCGGCTTTCCACATCCTTTGGACTAAAATCATGGATAAGGGGTAACTCATAAGCCGTTTGTTGCTTCTTGAGGTCCATATCCATAATCGTTTCCCCATGAAAAAGCTTATTGGGCAATTTCTGATCAAAACGGTCCGCCAAGATTCCCGCAAAAGTCCCTTGGGAGAATTGGGCGATTTTGGAAGGTGGAATCAAAGCGTCCATTTGAGTGGACAACGTGGTCGATTCTTGTTTCTCCCCAGAGTTTACGGAATACCGTTGCTGCTTGATTTTGCCAAAAAGCTCAGAGACCAATTTGGCCGTTTTAAAGGTCACCTGTCCTACAATGATATTTCCAGAGATTTCTGCAATCACGTCGGCAATACGCTGGCCATAGTCCCGAATGAGTTGTGCCATATTCTGAATGCCCATAATAGTGGCCACTTTATTGCTTCGCACCGTAGCGATAAAATCATCCAACCCCAAAATATAGAGGGTGGGCAATTCATCCAAGAAAAGTCCCGAGGGCAGTTGCCCTTTCTTATTGACCACCCTAGTCAGGGTAGAAAGGTATACGCCAAGTGGGGCAGCATAGGCTTCCTTCCTTGCGGGATGGTTGCCAAAACACAAGATTTTTGGATCTTTGGGGTTGTTCATGTCCAAGGAAAACTGGTTGTCCCCCATGATAAAAAATAGCTCTTTGGACACCAATTGAGAGAGCCCAATATTAGCCGAGCCGGTCTGCCCAGCGAGTTGTTCCATCGCACTCAAGTCCAAGGCATCCTTAAAGGTGTTGATCAGCAGTTTTACCTCAGGTTCCGATTGCAAAAGTTTAAAAAGTGGTTCAGGGGACTGCTGTGCCAAAACCAATACATGGGGAAGCGTGCAATAATTGGCGTTATATTTTTCAGAGGCCAACTTTAAAAACCAAATGAGGGCCGCTACATAGACAATGGGGGAATCCACAAAAAACTCGCCCTTTTTTTCCACCCATTTGCGGTTGATATTATAGAGCAGGGCTATGGCACAATTGATGGCATCCTGCTGTTTTTCCAAATACTGGGGATCTAACGGATTGCAACGATGGGAATACGCGGGGTCATCCAAGTTGATAATATAAAGTTTTGGGGTTTGGGCATAAGCTTTTTGATACCATTGTAAATAGTTGTAGACAATTTGGGTCTGGGTCGGAAACTTAAAATCGTAGAGCGCCAAGGGGTAACCTTTGGCCATCCATTGCCGTAAGATTTCCTCAATGACCCCAAAGGATTTTCCGCTGCCGGTTGTCCCAATGACCAATAAGGAACGGAAAAGGTTGATGATATTTATCCAAGAACGTCTTTCTCGTCCTTTATGGGAATACCGATAGGCAATATTGACACTAAATGGATTTTCCACTCTCGGATAGTCCTGCTCAAAGCTTTCATTATCAGCATTGAAACGGTCGCCCAAAATCCCTTTAGTAGACCATAACCTACGAACGTTGACTCCTGCAAACATCAAGCAGGTCAATCCCAAAACCTTAAGAAACAACCTAATTCCAAAAGCTGGTATCGGAACAAAATCCATAAAAGCGGCTAGCCAAGGAGTTCCAAAAAGCAAGCTTAAACCCAAAAGGAATTGCAGTAGCCAAGAGCTTTGCTCCCGTTTCAATTGTTTTCTGGGGTAATAAGAAACTAGTCCCAAGCATAAAAACAACAGCCCTATGCCATCCATCATGATGGCGTTCCCCAAAATATCATATTGGCGCAAAGGTAATATCCATTCCCATAAAAGATTTGACACGCCTTTTTCAAGAGGTAGAGGAAAGTGGTGCAAAAAGGTATTGAACAGTATTGTTCCATAGGCCAAAAGCATAGCAGTGGAAGAGGTTTGGTGACGGGATTCCAGGTCTTGCATTATTGTATATTTAAAGGATACTGGAAATTATAAAATACTTTTAAGGAATTGTTTTTCAGTTTTTTACATTGCTTTTCAATCTATTGACCTCGATGCAGAAAGCCGTCAATCCATCCCAAAAAGCTAAAAAGAATTTGTATATTCCTTTCGGTTATATCAAGAAACAAGGTTTCCCTTTTTCCAGATTATAACCAATACCTAAAATGGTAATCCCACTGCTTATGGCATTTTTTGATCGTTTATCCACCTTGGAATTCTACCTGCTTTTGGGAGGGGCATTGCTTATCTATTATACTTGTTATTGGCTGCTAGTAGTCCGTCGAAGAAAAAGAAATCGGGATTCCATCCTTCCAGATTCTGAGAATCCTAATTTGATTAAAAAAGTAAATATATTTGGTAATTCAAAAAATATTAATACTTTTGAAATAACCGAATCCACTTCTCCAGAAATGGAACACTCTGGAGAGACAACGGAGGACGGGCTAGATGGAATGGTAGGGGAAGCACCCCTTGTCCCTTTACAAGGTGTTGACGACTACTCCCATTCAACGTTTGACTACAAACAACATCTCGTCCAAAACGAACCTTTGTCATCGGAGGCGGATAACCTTAATAACACGGACGATGAAAACAAAATCATTCCGCTTCGGCCTACACCTCGGGAAGGCTCGGAAGATACCTCGTAGGTATCCCTTACCCAAGAAAATTTTACTGACCAGCGTGCTTCTATTCGTGCAATCCATGATGGCCCAAGATTGGAACACCCTACGCAGCGAATCTGAAAAATTCAAGGACAACTATCGCGCCATCGCCCTTACTGGAATCGACATTATTGTGTTGACCGCGGGCTTGGTGGCCATTTTGACCTTGATGAACCTCATCAAGTGGAAACAAGGTGGAGAGAATATTGGCTCTGAATTTGGAGGTTGGGCCATGAAAATCCTATTGTTCTCCGGAGGCTATGGCCTCATCCGGATTATTTTTGGACTTGGGAACTGATGGTTTCCCCAGATGATTTTCGGGAAGCCATTCCTGTACACCAAGTCAATAAGGCTTTAGGTGAGGAATACCGCTTTAAGGGCTTGACAGGCCAGTATATCGGCTATTTGTACCTCGCCTTTGCCGGATGCTTTGCATTGGGCCTGGTATTGAATATCCTAAAACTTCCCTTGTTCATTGCCTTTCCACTGCCCATTGTCCTCTTTTTAATCGTGTTGCAACGTATACGAAGCTGGCAAAAGACTTATGGTCGTTATGGGTATGGCAAAAAAAAATCGGAACGTAAAGCCCCAGATGGGTTACGCCGTTCGAAACTACTAGAACATCTAATCGCTATAGCTGATGAACACCAAAAGCTTTGAAACCTACAACCCTTTATTGGGCATCGAAGATGACCTGTTGCTCGCCAAACAATTTGGGGCGGTCACTGCCGCCATCCGTTTGGAGCTTCCAAAACGGTTTACCATGACGGTTTTGGATTACCAAGTCTTGAACAATTTGTTTGTCCAAGTTGTGGATGCCTGTGTTCAATTTTCAGGACATATCATTTTGCACAAACAAGATGTTTTCAGTTCGAAAACCAGTCAATTATCAAAACCAGAAGGTCCTGAGGCCTATCTGGACTGGGCATCGCATTGGCATTTTTTGGGTCGCCCCTATTTGTCACAAGAAACCTTTCTTTTTATCAGTCTGGTCCACCCCAACTATGGGGAACTGCATCCTTTAAAAACCTTTATCAGTAAGCCCTCGATTCACCCTGCCTATTTGGAAAAGGAAACCAAGGCAAACTTTCAAAGCTTAGTAGATGGGATTTTGGCAATCTGGAACAGTTCGCCCAATATCACTGCCAAACGATTACGAAAGAAAGCACTTTTGGGCACGGAAAAGTGTTCTGGAATCGTGGAATCCTATCTCAGCCTTTTTACCAATAATAAGGGATTGACAGATATTGGTTTTGACCATGGCGGTGTGCAATCAGGAATACAGACCGGGTGCTTTTATAGTGTGGAACAGCTCCACCAAATTAAAGATCAATTGCCTTTATGTGGCCGTTACCGTCCTTATGAAACTGAAGTGACCACCTTCCCAATAAGTACCATTGCAAGCTTAGGTGCTTTTCTGCCTTATGAGCATTTGGTCAACCAGTACCTGTATATTGGGGATACCGAAAGCAATGTCGAACGCATTAAAAGAAAAGAACGCAAGTTTGCTCGATATGCATTGAACGGCTCGGACGAAAATGCCATATATGCCGAAGACCTGAGTGTCTATCGCCGCAAGCTAACGGAAACCTTTGGGCATTCCATCAAGTTTTACCTCAACGTTTTGGTGCACACGGGAAACTCCAAAGAACTTTCGCAATTACGGGAGGCTACAGAGAAGGCTTTTAATAGTGCTGGCTTACGTCCAAAATTGAACTCTATAGACCGCAAAAACCTTTTCTATGCCGGTATCCCTGGAAATGCCGTAGGCCTTTCCCAAGAACTCTATATGGATATGACTCCCGAAGAAGCTGCCTCCATATGCCTATGGGAAGGTTCTGGAACGAATACCCTAGATGACCCAAAAGGGATTCGCCTATGTGACCGCCTTTCGGGACGTCCCTTATCGGTGGATTTGCTTCATCGTCCAAAACAAATGGGGCTTATCGACAACTACAATATGACGGTGGTTTCGGGGACGGGTGGTGGAAAATCCTATTTCATGAACCATTATCTACGATGGGTCTATGGACAGGGAGGCCATGTTTTTATTATTGATGCCGGAAAGAGTTATGAACTGCAAACGCAATACCATGATGGACTCTTTTTCGAATACCGACCAGAACAACCACTGGTCTTTAATCCATTCGTACTGCACAAAGGTTCCAATCACGGTTCTAAAAGAAAGGTCTTGTCCGCTCTTTTGGCTTTGTTGGCCAAGGGCAATACAGTAGCGACCACAAAATTGGAGGACAGTATTTATTTGGGACTTATTGACGGCTACTACCTACAAAAACAACAGGGACATGGCTTTGATTCCTTTTACCGCTTTGCGCAGGGATTCCTGCCCCAATTTTTAAAGGAGCAGAACATCCGTCATACCGATTTTGACCCCGCTGTTTTTTTAACCACCCTCTTGCCCTATTATCATGGGGGAAGTTTGGATTTTTTATTGAACGCCAAGGACAAGCGTTTGTCCCAATTAGGTCGGGAACGCTGGGTCGTTTTTGAAATTGATGGGATTCGGGAAGACGCTTTACTCTTTCCCATTGTTTCGCTATTGATTACGGAAAGCTATACCCAAAAACTCTTTAACCCCCAGATCAAGGGGATTCTAAAGACCATTGTCTTTGACGAGGCCTGGGCCGCCATTGCTCAAAAAAACTTAGCAGGCTATATCCGCTATTTGGTCAAAACGGTACGAAAGCATTTTGGACAGACGGTCTTTATCTCCCAAGAGCCTGAGGATTTTTTAGCGCATCCCCTGATTCAAAATGCCATTGTCAATAACAGCGATCTCAAAGTTTTCTTGGACCTCAGCAAATACCAAAACCAGTTCTCGAGGATAACGAAACCCATGGGCTTTACTGCACGACAGGCACAGCAGATTCTATCCCTAAACAAACAATTGCGTTCGGGCACACCTTATAAGGAACTGGCCATTTGTTGGAAGGAACTGACCAAGGTCTATGGGCTGGAAACCTCTTTGATGGAAAAAGCCCTTTATGAAACTGACCCTTCCCAAAAACCCAAAATCCTCAAATACTATGAAGAATCGGGAAGCTTGGAATGGGCGACACGACAGTATGCGGAAGAAGAAAACCACAAAAACAAACCCTTATGAAAAAAGTGTTTTATATCCTAATACAAAGCTATTTTCTAATAATAGCTGCGCAAGCAACTGCGCAAATGGTGGTCAACGACCCCGCCAATACCAAGGTGAATACCCTCATCCATTTTTTGGAAAAAGCTGCCTTGGAAGTCAGTGAGCAGCAATCGGAACGCATCAAGGAACATTTGGAAGTGGCCAAACGTCAGGAGGAATTGCTGCGTTCCGTCCCGAATTGGCTGTTGGACTCCCCTAAACTACAGGATCTATATGCGACCGAAAAACAGATTTTAGCCCTCTATGGTGAAGGGCTTTATAAAGTAGGAGGCCATTCCCGTTTGCAGCGCAAGGAGCGTTCGGACATTCTGAAAATTTATTCGGGAATCCTAAACAAATCCACCATGTCAATTAAGCAATTACAGTATGTGCTCTTTCCGGGAAAGGAACGTGCCTTTACCCAAGGGGAACGTCTTGCCCAACTGGACCAACTGGGAGCGGATTTGGCACACAGCCGTTCGATGATGGCCGTATGGCATGAAAAGGTCATGGGTTACTTACAAGAAAAACGAACCACAAAATCCTTGGCTTGGTGATAGCACTATTGGCAGAACATATCGAACTTTTAAAGGAACTGGATATCATTCTGGAGGACTTGACCCAATCCTCCGTGGATGTGAGTTCCAAGATAACCACTACGTTTCGGGCCTTGGGTGCGGTCGGTGCCCTTTGGATGCTGTTTCGGGAATACAAATCGGGGATGGACGATTATTCCGCCGAAAAGTTCTTTGCTTTCTTTAAATGGATGGGCTTGTTTTTTGTGCTGTTGGCCTACGGTCCCATGACCAATTTTATCCATACCAGCACCAATTATCTGGCCTATGAGCTTCTATCGGGAGCCAACTACGACCCTGATGAAATGGCCAATAGCTCCTTGGCAGAAATCGATGCCATTTTTAGGGAAAAGAAAACCGAGAACCAAAGCTCGCAAGAGGGGATTTTGAACGATATCAAGGAAATAGCCCGAGAAGAAGGAGTTTGGGGAACAGGAGAGGTTTTGGGTTTGGGCGGGGAATTGGTAAAGAAGGGCATTATAGGGGACATCCTAAATTTTGAGTCCGTTTTTGCCAAGATGCAGTATAAAATGCTCCATGGGGTCATTAACTTCTTTATGACCTTTGGGATCGTGGTCTTAAAGTTCTTTGCAAAGGGCTTGACCTATGTCTTAATCGCGCTCGGACCTTTATCCATTTTTCTATCCTTCTTTCCGGGTTTTGAGACCAGTTTTCTGTTTTGGTTAAAACGACTTATCAATGTGTCCATGTGGATTCCGATAGGAACGCTTTTCCAGTTCTTTATCAATAAGATATACAACTCCCTAGCCATAAAAGCGATCCAGGGAACAGCTGATTTTACCACTGGGGATAGTATGGAAGATAATGTCCTGACCTACCTGACGATAGGGGGTATCCTCTCCCTATTGGCTTTAGTCAATATGGTTATGACCCCGATGATCTCGAATTGGTTGGTACAGGCCGCTGCTAGTCAAGTCGCCTCTAAGGGCAAAAGAAAGATGATGGACACCGCCAAGAAAACGGGCATGGTCATCCGTAAAACCATAACCAAGGGCATATGATCAAACTGTTACAACATATCGATGCAAGGGAACGCCTATGGAAACGAATTTCCTTAGTCGCACTTTTTTGTAATATGGGCTGCATGGGCCTCAGCATTTACTATGTGCAAAAGGCGTATTCTGATAGTTCCAATCGGGTCTATGTTTTGGTCAATGATTACCAATTGGCAGCAGCCCGTTCGGAAAGCATTCAAAACAGTTTGGACATTACGGCCAAGGCCCATGTGAAACAGTTCCATGAACTGTTCTGGACCTTGGAACCCGATCCCGATTATATTCAGCGAAATGTGGAGGAGCGCGGTCTTTATATGATCGATGATACCGGCTATCATTTGTACCAACATTACAAATCAAGAGGGTATTACCGGGAAATTATAGCAGGAAATTACAGTTCATCGATCCAGGTGGATAGTATTGCCCTAAATCTATCGACTTATCCCTATTCCTTTGTATATTATGGAGTCCAACGTATTGTGCGTAAGCGTTCTATCCTATTTCGGAATATGGTCACCCAAGGACAATTGATTCATGTTTCCAATACGGAACGGAACGACCGTGGCTTACGTATCGAAAATTGGCAAATCACTAACGATTCGGACATTCGTATCATAAACCGATGACAATGGGGCAATGGAACACTTTCATACAAAAAAACAAGCGCTTTGCCGTGATTTTACCCTTGGCACTAGCGTTGATGGCTGCCCTTTTGTTCCATTATTCGAAAGGGGATTTAGAAGTTGCCCCATCCCAAGAGCCCAATACCAGTATCCCTATTGAAGAAAGCGAACTGGATTCCAATAAGTTGTCCTACTATGAACGTTACCAAAAAGATTCAGTACAAATGTCCCAGCCTGATGGAGGGCTTTATAGCAAATCTTTAGGGGAAAAGGAGCTTTCAGAAAATGAAGCTGCCTTTCACGAAAAATTAAAAGACTATTACCAAGACTCTCGATTACCACCACAGAATCCATATGCTTTAAAAACACAGCAAACGATTCCTGATGTTGTAGAAGTTCAAGAGGAAGAATCCGAACCCATTCGATTTTACTCTAGACCTAAAATGGTAGCAACAAACGAAACCAGTATGCCGATTTCAAATACCATTAAGGCTCAGGTCATCGGACGGCAAGAGGTCAGTGAAAAAGACAATTGGGTAAAGTTGCGATTGTTGGAGGCTCTACCCATTAATGGAAAAGAGCTTCCCAAACACAGCATCCTTATGGGAACGGCCAGTTTTGACGCACAACGTATTTACATATCGGTAAGTACAATTCGCTTAGATCAAAATATCATTTCCGTAGCTATGGAGGCCTATGATTCTTTTGGTAGTCGAGGCCTGGCCGTAACTGGAGGAACAGGGGCACAGATTGAAGCAGAAATGACCGAGGCAACGGCGGATGAAGTATTGAACGATCCCACATTACAAAAAGTCCCTGGGATTCGCGCATCCAAACGCCTGTTCCAAAAAATGCCCAAGGCCAAATTGGACAATGACCCTATTTTACTTTTAATCGAATCGCTATGAAACAGTTATTTCTTCTTTTCATGATAAGTAGCCCACTTTTTGCTCAAAATGTGGTACAGGATACAGTCTATATCACCAAGAACAGTATGAGCCATTTGGTGTTTGGGGAGGATATTGTCCATAGTGATTATGGGAGTGGGGTGGTTTCCTCTGACAATGGGATTCCTGTGATCACCTACGTCAATGAAAAACCCATGCTATTGATCAAAGCCCGTAAACGCTTTAAAGAACCCACCAATATCAGTATTATTACTATCTCTGACCGCTATTACAATATCGTTTGCCTCTATTCCGAAAAACTGCGTAAAAACTATTATTTCTTTGATTTTCAAGAAGAACAGATTTCACCCCTTGAAAATGCCCAAAGCGACAACAGGAATCCAGATGGGGAGGATATGGAAGTGTCCTTGGCCACAGCACGAGACCGCGAAGTAGAAGAACAGCAACAGCTATTTTATACGGACACCGTTCGTTATAAAGGGGTTGCCAAACTGCTGTATGCAGATAAGGGAAATCGCATCAAGCGAATCAAAGCGCAGCATGGAAAAGTCTCTTTGTCGCTGATTGGCTGTTACGCCAGAAAGGACAAAGTATATTTAAAATTTCAAATTTATAATGCAGGTACCCTGCCCTTTCATTTGGATTTCTGGGATTTCCATTATGGGTCCAGAAATGGACATCAGCGACAGACGACTTCTGAAAGTCAGGTCACCCCTATTTATGAATACAATACCCGTTTCCAATCCGTCATCCCAAACTCAGCGCAGATCAAAGTTTTTGTCTTTGACCAATTCTCAATCAATGATCAAAAAGAGTTTTATGTGGATGTCACCGAGCGCAATGGGCAACGCAACCTCGCCTTGCGTTTTAGTTCCAAATACATCAATGGCGCAAAGATTATCCCTGCCAAGTACTTGGAGCGGGAACAATTGGAAGCACTTGAAAAAAAGGAAGGAAAATGAAAAACTGGTCATTCATAGTACTGTTATTGATAGGAGTTTTGGGCTATGCCCAAGAAGAAAAAGCCTTGGAAGTTGGGGGTGGCTATGAATCTAATGGATACCTGCTTCGCGCAGGGTTTATGAGTTATATCAATACGAATAGTTTTATCCGATTTGGGGTACAGGCCAATTTTGAGCAGTTTGATGAGGGGCTTCCACAGAAAATTGATGTCGAGATCTATTTGGCGCAATTGGAATATTATCATGCGCTCTGGCAATCCTATAACAAGAATGTTGGCCTTTATCTTGGTGGTGGTGTCTTTGGTGGCTTCGAAGCTTTGAACGATGAAGAACAGCAGCTTGCCAATGGTAGCTTGTTAGGAGATGAAAGCCAATTTGTATATGGTGTTCATGTGGGAGCGGAAACAGCCTTACATATATTGGAATTGAATCGCAGGGGTTCAGCCCTATTGCTTGTAGCGAATGCCCGTGAAAATTATTTTGTGAATTCTGATTTGGGATCCTTTCAATTGAACCTGTCTGCAGGAATCCGAATCTTATTTTAAACCTAGAAATTATGAAACATAGCTGGTTTTGTTTGATATTATTATTAGTGCTTTGGAGCTGCGATGACCGTGAGATTACGGTATTAGAAGATTTTGGATTTATGGTAGACCTACAGTATGAAGGCAGTGCCTCCCTTCTGCAATCGAACCGTATTGGACTGGAAATCCTGCCCGTGAACTTTGTGGAAGGTACGAGTTACACCCTTGAATATTATATGGAAGGAGCATCAGGAATCTTGCAGCTTGACGAGAAAACGGTTCTGTCCGAAAGAGAACCCTATGAATTGAATGCTGTGGAAGAAGAGCTTTTCTTTGTCCCTACCAGTCCAGGCATTACAACCTTTTATGTCAGCTTTGTAGATAGCTATGGAAGCACCCAAGAAATGGAACTGGAATTTACCACGGACGAAGTGGATTTTAATTTTTCTGGGTTAGTCGTCCAAAACAGTCTTTACATCGGAGAATCCACTACAATCACTTTTAATCTTTCACAAGAATTGGATTTACCTATATCGTACACGCTACAATATTTATTTCGAAGCAATATGGGAACAGTTTGGGATGCCAATGGGAACCAACTAAGTTCCAATACTGCCATCCCTGTGAGCCCTGGAGATATTGTACTTCAATTTGAATCCGAGCAGATTGGCACTGTGGAAATGGAGTTTCTACTTAAAGATGAATTTGGGGTTGAGACGATGGCTCCCATCCGTATTGAGGTAGAGCAAACAGATTTTAATTTTACGGTCGCCCCAGTAAAGGCTCAAGGGGATACGGAAGAACAAGTAAACCTGAACTTCAATTTTGAACTATTGGGGGTCGAGGAACTGGATTATTCCATTTCTTTTACCAGTAGTGGTACAGGCCTACTCACTTCTCATCATGAATCCATTTTGGGCTATATCAACAATGGAGACTCACAACCTTTGGACAAAAACATTTTGGATCTAGAAAGCTGGATAGGATTTTATCGTGGCATGGAAGCTGGTGACCATGATGTAAACGTGACCATTACCGCTTCCAATGGAATTAGTCATAGTAAATCCTTTTCCATTAATTTTTATTCCCGTCCCATCATCAATTTGGTAAAAACGGGACGAAGAAAATACAACAAACAGGGATGTTTTAACGGATGTGATTATGATTGGGACTTTTTGATATTTATGGATGTTGCCTTTAATGAAGGGGCAACCTATAAAACCGTTATTTTGACTATTTGGGATGCTAGGTCCCAACAATATAGAGAATTTAACTTAGGTAATTATTCTGATTTAAAAGATTATCAAGGTTATAAGATTTTTTCGAGTTTCAGAGACATCGAAGCTGGAGGAGTATATAATTTTGAGAACCAAACATATCGTATTAGTGTTAGAGATTCCAATGACAAGGAATCCGATGTTGTATCAGGAACTTTTACCAATGACTTATTGGATTCAATCTAATTATTCAAAAAGATATAATTCAATTCATAATCTGAACCATTATCAGGATTAACTCCTTCTAAAGTAAATCTAAGAGTTTTTCTATCATCAAAATCTCCATCATTCTGATTGATATTTATGTTTAATATAAAAATCAGGTAGTTCGAAGTACTCCCAGAGAGCGATATATTAGGGCCATCTTCTTGAACAAAATATTCACCAGATTCTGTAATCGTAAAATTTTCTTCTGCAGTACACTCAGGGCTAGTAATACCAAAAGTATTATAAGGACCACTCTGGATTAAAAACTCATCATTCTCAAATATAATTGTGAGGTTAACTATACAACCAGAAGTTTCCAAAATAGATCCATTATCAGGAATACCGCTAGGTACTCCATTAATATCTACAGAGACACCTTCGACGGAAAACAAAGTATATGTCCCGTCAATATTATCTATCAAAAAATCACGATTAAAACTAGAGGCGTCATCATCCTGACATGCCAAAAGGAAAGACAAACAAATAAAGCAGTATAACTTTTTCATGGGACACACGTTTTGGGGCTGTGCAATCTTAAGTAAACTATCAAGCCAACTTACTTCTAAGGTACTCATTTTTAACTACTTTTAAAAGCGATACCAGTAAATAGGCAGTATTTGGTTTATTGTACAACTTGTTAAATTTGAAAAGCAAAACAATAACTATAGAGGTTTCTCAAAGCTTCTTCTTCCAAAAGCATCTCATAGTCCAGTGCATGATTTTTGGCATAGCTTTTCATATGTTCCCCATATTTTCGTTGGACGTCTTTTTTGGAATTTTCCAAAAGACGTTCTTGGGTTTCCCCACAAAGGTCTGTATAATTCAATCGTATCATTGGCATCTTTTTGAGGTTAATATTCACTAGGGAGCATTAGGGTATTTTGGACGAAAAACAATCGCAACGAATCCAATGGAAAATCGGTAGCATGATAATATTGCCGTTCCAATACATTCCCATTTCCGTCGCTGTAAACGATAAGGGCATCATATCCTTTCGATTGTTTTTCCTTTACCTCCATTTTTCGAAAGTCAACCGTAATAAAGTAGCTTCTATTCAAAAGACTCTTTGCAACCACGGAAGCATCGGTGACCAACCAATAACAATCTGTTGATTCTGCGAGGTATTTTATCCCTTGCGTAAAACGGGTTTTAATCAAGGGAATCTTAAAAAACTGCTCTGTTCCGTGAAACTGTGCCAATTGATGATGTACTTTTTTTTGAAGTGTTTTCATGCTACGAAATTTTAGAAGTGAATACATAATTGTGCAACATCGGCAGCATAAGGGTAGTGTTAGCATGGCTCCAAAGGCCAATACTTATTATATCCAGAGCGTTTTCCTTTGTAAGAAAACCCAATACTGTGATAAAGCAAATACCCCTTGTTCTTTTGGATCTGTTCTTTTTTGAAATCAAGATGTGGACATTACTTCCCATATTGCCGTCGCTGTTACCTTTGTTGATGCGATACCCACAAAGATTTGGGCTTGGAAGAGGACTTATAAAAAGAGGGAGCAGGGCGAGCCTGATTATGCAGTCCGGCCAAGTTCCAAATCTTGGTATCTTGGCATCATTAAAGGGATAAAGAGGGCGGCAAAGAGAATATCCAGTCAAGTTCAAAAGGGAAAACCAAAAAGCAAGCACGAATGGGAACCCCCGGATAAGGCGGACGAAACACAAGTGGAAAGGCCAAACAAGTGGAGCGTCCCCGCCAAGGTGCGGGGGATAGCAAAACGGTGGCCGTCCACTTGTGTTGTGTCCAAGACCATGCCCGAAGCGCTTCGCCCGAAATGTAATGGAGTGGTGATGTGCTGCAGGGCTGAAATCCATTTATGTTCTCTTTTTTCTATTTTTTTTCTTCTTCCTAGAAATTTCATCCTGCTCTTGCTCTTCAATATCTACAGGAGAATTTAGCAGTACTTGAAGGATATCCGATTCTTCACTATTCTTACCATTGTTAACCTCGTTATTCGCATTAGGAACAGCAGTTTTTACAGTATTGCCCGCAATAGTCTCAAACTGTTTATTTGATTCAACGATTAAAATTGCATCACGAGTCTCATTATAATCCAAGGAAGCTTTAATCCTACCCCAAGTGTATTGCTTCCCTAAAGCACTTCCTTTAAAAGTCTCATTTTGATACTGAAAACTAACCCCACTAACATATCCAGTAGTTTTACTTCTATTAAAACGGCAATAGATATCATGCCCAGACAAGCGTTCCATAAAAACCTGCGTTGTCGGTTGCTGCTCTAATGATTGACTTAAGACTCCCCTTAAATGACTTTTCGAAGTTTTTGAGCCTCTTAACCCTTTAATCTTATTCCTACTTGAAAGCACACTTTCCAAACCAAAATCATGTTCCAATTGTCTCACTAGAGCTTCGCTTCTTTTATAATCCATACTATCGGAAACCACGCTACCATCAAGACAGACCCTGTTGGCTACAATATGGATATGGTGATGGTCACAATCAAAGTGACGATAAATAAGATATTGATTGTCTGTAAAACCCATTCCCCTTAAATAAGCTTGCGCCATCTCAGCAAAAACCACATTGGCGATATTCTCTGAAGCAGGAAGGTTCAACGAAACGTGATACACACATTTAGAGAGATTGGGTCTCGACTGGGCTATAAGATGAAACTCCCTGGTCATAAGATTAACCGAACGACCTGAAAGATTGGTTTCCAAAAGCACAGCTTCTCCCTCAAGAACCTTTTTCTGATTGTAGGCAATCAACCCCCGAAACCCTTTTCCCTTAATTTGTTTTGCTATCATCTAGAAGAAGTATTTTAATGGAATCCAAAACCCTTTGGGTTCGTTGCAATTGTATTTTTAAATCGGTATCGGTATTTAGATTGGAATTAGTTTTTCGGGCTATCTGGTTTAGGTTTGTCCCTTGTCTAGAAAGTTCAACAAGCAGTTGTTTAGCCATTGGGTGAATCCCAGCTTTCAGCGCTCGTTTTGTCATCAAAGATTTTCTAGAAAAGGACACTATATCCATTCCCATAGCCTTGGCATCCTTCGTCACTTTTTCCAGCTCCAAAGTGTTCAATGCAATATTCAATTGATGGCATCGGAGTAATTCCTTATGTTTTTTTGGCCTTGCCATTTTTCAGGGGTCTGGGGAATTTCCCCAGCAAGCCATCCGAACAGAGTGAGGGTTTTCCCTAGGGAAAACATGGCTTGCTGTTGAACCAAAACCATAGGTTTGGTTCTTGGATTTCCAATTCAATTACTGTTGAAATAAAAAATTAGGAACTGCTAGGACAGAATATCGTCCTCATGAATTCCACGCACATCCATATAGGTTTCATGGATTTTTGAGAGCTTCCGAATCAGGGTATCCGCAATCCGTTCATTACGTTCCCGATGGGCAATGGAAATTGCTTCGTTCAAGGCCTTGATGGTATAGGCAATGTTCTTTCGGTCGACGGGAAAAGGAGAGAGCATATGTTTCTTAACCCCTTCAAAGCGAACAGAGCCAATGTACTGTTTGTAAACTCTGGAGTTGACTATTTCCTTAAAACTATGGACATCTAATTTCGAATATTTCTTAGAATCATAAACACTTAGATAGTGGTAATACATCACAAAGGCATGTTGGCTAAACTGGGCCGTTGAAATGGCATCATCATTAATTGCTTCTTTAGACTGGAAGAGTTCATATTCCATATCTAGAATACCGAGCAATTCCTTCTTCTTTAAAGAAGAATTTACAATGAAATCCTGATACCTATCCGATAAATCCGTTAACAGGAAATGGTATTTATCATCACGCTCCATCGCCTTCATTAAAGCGGAATAGTTCTCATTTTGATAATGAACTTCCTTAGCCTTTGAACTATTCCTTTGTCTATCCTTTAGGAAGGTTTCGAAATTCGGAAAAGCCCCTGAACGATACACCAACTTATCGGAAACCAGTTGGTAGTTCAATGTCTTATTGATATGTCGTGGTTTAGGTGGGTTCAGAAAGAACTTTTCAAGAACCAGACCTATTTTTGAGATTCCCATGGCCATCACTATTAGAGTCAAGATAGTTAAAATCTCACATTCATCCCATTGGCCAGTTTCTGGTCCACCAAGGCCTCTACTTCGGCATCCGATAGCTGCGGGTTTTGCAGCAACCATTTATCAATCTTGGCCTTTTCAAAATACAACCTGCCCCCTGTTGGTTTTGAAAAGGGAATCAAACGTTGGGAGGTCAGTTTATAGACCATACTTGTGGACATGCCTGTATAAATACAAAGGTCATTAAAGGACAATACCTCCTTTTGGGCAAAAAATAAACGCTCTAAACGGTTCAATTTTTTTAATACTTCATCACTCATGATTTCTAGATTTAAGTTCGGAACGAAGTACCAAAAGAATCAATCAAAAAACCAGAGAAGGTATGACAACATATGTTATGGTTTTCATTTAATTGATTGGTTTTCAACTATTTTTATTAAGAAACTGATTGTTTTAAATACAGCTGGAGAAATCAGCAGTAATTGAAATAATATAACTACGGCACAACAATTCTTCACACTTTAAACATTACTTTGCAGGTATACAATGAGCTTTTTTAAGCGATTTGCTTCGGAACGGCTAAGATTTGTTTCAATAATTTGCTATTTGTCAAATTTTCGATTGGTCCATAACTTATTGTATTAATAAATAGTAATTTTTCATAGATTCTGCAGAAATATGCAATTTATGAGGTGATATTTATTAATAAAAATCCTCAGGTTTCTTGTTAGTCTGCCACAAAAATCAGATTTTAAGGGCGGATAAAAATTCTTTAAGAAGTATTCTCGTTTGATAAATTATAAACGGACTGCTCTTCTTCTTTTTTATCAAATCTGGTTAAGTCTGAGTTTGAAGAAATATATTCTGGAACAATATCCTTCATTAGTTTTATGGTATAGTCATTGAAAAACATGCTGGAAACACATAATTCTTCGATTTTAGAACGTACATGAGAATAATTCAGTTCTCTAACCTTATTAATCAATATTTTCTTATGGTATGTAGGGAGAGTATTCTCACCATTACCCAATAGTTCCGAATATAATTTTTCCCCAGGTCTTAGCCCAGTAATCTTTATATCAATATCTTCTGGATATTTTAAACCGGAAAGTTTTATCATGTTTTTAGCCAAATCCAAGATTTTAACTGATTCTCCCATATCGAATAAGAAGATTTCTCCTCCTGTCCCCATACTTCCTGATTCTAAAACCAAATCGGCTGCCTCAGGAATTGTCATGAAGTATCTTGTAATATCTTTATGTGTTACGGTTATTGGGCCTCCTTTTTCAATCTGTTTTTTGAATAGTGGTATTACAGATCCGTATGATCCTAAAATATTTCCAAATCTACAAGTAATGAATTTGGTTTTTTCATCATTTTGTAAACATAGCAAATACATTTCAGCTATTCTTTTGGTAGCACCTATGACATTTGTGGGGTTAACTGCCTTATCAGAAGATAAAAAGACAAACTTACTCACATCATAGGTTTGTGATAAATCTGCTAATATCTTAGTTGCCCTAACATTTAGCCTTATAGCTTCATAAACATTATATTCGAAAAGGGGAACATCATTATACGCCGCAGAATGAATAATTATATCCGGAGTGTATTCATCAAACAACTGATGCATATAGCCTTTATCCGAGACATCGGCTACGATAGGTATAAAATTATGATGTCCATTTTGTTTTAAATCAGTGATTAAGTTTCTTAAATTGGATGCTGATATATCAATAATAATTAAAGAAGTATAATTATATCTACAGATTTGTCGCACAATTTCGCTTCCAATACTTCCCGCTCCTCCGGTTATCCAAATAACTTTTTCTTTTATAGTGCTTGAAATTTTCGATTTTTTTATGTTAATGGGCTCCCTATCCAATAAATCCTCGATTTGAATTGTTTTTATAGATGAAACTCTTATCTCTCCATTTATCCAGTCCTCTACAGGTGGAATGATTTTTACTTTCACCCCATAATCGATTAGTGGTTCGATAAACTCTCTTAACTCCTTAGAGTTTAAATTACTAAGAGCAACAATAATTTCAGAAACCTTTTTCTTTTTTAAAAAGTTTGAATCAATCAAATTTTTAGAATAAATAGGCAAACCGTTGAGTTTTCTGCCAATTTTATTAGCGTCTGAATCTATATAACCAATAACTTTGATGGTATCTTTTGTATGACTTAGACCAGTCAAGGCATTATGGGTTATTATACCAAACGGACCAGCTCCATAAATAACTACATTCTTAATTTCTTTTCCATGATTTTCATAAGAATGATAAATTGATTTGACCGAATATCTAAAAGACAAAAGAAAAATAAAACTTAAAATAACACTAATTAAGATTACAGAAAGTGGAATATTACCATTTGTTAGCAAATCAAATTGTCCGTTCAGAACAACAAATAAGCAACATAAAACAGTTCCTAAACAAAGTGTATTAAAAATATTATATACATCTTTAAAGCCAGTATAAAAGATAATCCCCTTATGAGATCCCGTTAATAATTCACTTGTTACAAAAATTATAATAATGATTGGTAACTGATACGGAACATATTGCTGAATATGCTCAATTGAAAAATCAGACCTAAAAAGATAAGACAATAGAAATGCAATTGATATTAATAAAATATCGATAAATAGTATTACACTCTTTGAAGAAAGAAAACTTAATCCTTTAAAAAAAGGAAAATACTTAGTTAAAGTATTATAATTATATTGAGAATCATTAGAATAGTCATTGATTAGTCCTACTTCTCTGCGTATTTCCTTAGAGTTTTTTTTTATCAAAAAGGTGGTTATTAAAAGTGCTAATGAAATAGCACCTCCAAATAACAATACAATTAAATCATATTTATTCATTTGTATACTAATAAATACCATGATGTTAAACAACTAATTGCACCAAAGACTATGTGCCATAGAATCTCACCCTTAACACCTAAATAAATGACAATTAAAAACAAGGCAAGGTTAAAAATGATTGCCAAAATAAACTGATTTTTTAATTTATCAATTTTTTTCTCGTCTAATGATTGAGTAGTCATCTTATATTTTATAGATATTTCATCCGATTTAACCTCATAGGATGGTTTAATACCAAACACCTTATTTGTTATAAAATGATCAAAATATAGAAAAGGTAATAGCTGCCCAATGCCCAATGTCCCCAATGTTATCCCTATTGTATTAAAATCAGTTTCAAGTATCATTCTTAAAAAGAATTGTATGAATATTGCAAATAATGGTATAACTACTAGAACTATAATTTTTCTTAGTGCTGAATTGGTCATTTTTAAAAAATATATTTTAAGATATGAATTTTTTCTTGATTAAACGTTTATGTTTTTAGAGAAGAAATAAGATTTATATTAATCAATTTAAAGGGTTCTTATAATATTTTTAATTCCTGTTTTAATATTTTTAAACTGTCGGCTTCATCTATCATTAATACTTATTTTAAAAAGTAAAATATTGTTCTTAATTACTAGCCTTATCAAAACAGTCTTGCATTATTGATTTTTCATTTTCAAGTATTTTTTCCGCGCCAACATTTGAGTTCTTATATTTTCCTTCTAGATTATCAAAAGCACATTCACAATATTTATCTGCAATTTTTTTGTCGATTTCCGGATTTATCATTCTGAATTTCTTACTGCATTCTTCGATTCCGTCTTTTCGAATACTCTTTTTTACTTTGAAGTAATCATGGGCGTTGTATCCAATAATGGTGATTACTATTACAAGTCCAACATTTTTGTATTTCCGCATACTTTATATGAACTTTACTTCCAGATTATGAAGTAATGAATTTTTTACGTTGTTCCTTTCAAGAGAAAACACATCCCTTTCTTTATCTAGGTAATTCACCATTTGCATTATAATATTTTCTAATCTTTCAGTTGGATAGGTTCTGTCTTCAATCATTTTGTGATAAAGATGAACAACAAGCCTGTCTAAATCTTCGGTATTTATCTTTTTGAGCTTGACTAGTAATTTTGGAAATGGCAGTTCTAAAGTTTCTTTTAGGGTAAGATTTCCTTGAGTTTTTAGCGACTTTTCTAATTCCTTCTCGTTGGGTTCGTTAGTTCCATTCCCTTCAAAAAGTCTTTGAAGAAAATCTGAAAATGACTCTATTAGAATTCCCAATACCTTATGCTTAGCTCCCATTGACTAATCCTTTAATTGAACTTTCATTGGCGTAAGTAATTTTTAACAAAAAGAATCTATCTGAAAATAGCATTTTTAAAAACCCTTCAATTTTCCGCTAGCAAATCCACTTAATGAAATCGTTATTACTGTTACGACAGCACCAACGATTAGTCCTGCCATTCCTCCTAAAAAAAACCCTAAAATAGGGGCCCCGATTGTTAAAACCCAATAAAATATTTTTAGAAACACATTCTTAAACTTGGCATGACGATAAGCATCTAATGTCAGTTGATGTGATTTCTTGTACCATTCTTTGCTATTTACTGGCCATTTATGGGTAACTGGGAGATTTGAATTTGTCTGTTCTTTCATCCTTATCGTATGATAAAATCCGAGTCTTCTTCTTTTTATCTCAACATTTTGATGGACATATTGTTTAGATATAAAAACTAATTCAATTGAATCCCCACTCCATTTTTTATCAAAGAAACCATGAACAACTCCATCTTCAGCAGGGGTTGGTTCCACAAGCTTTACTGCATCCTTTGTATTAAAAGTAACAGAATCATATATTACTATCAATCCGTCATTCATACCTTTAGGGGGAAATCCTGAAATAAAGAAATAGTTCATCGTTTATTTAAACTTTAATAAAAATAGGAACTCTGAATTATTGATTGTGCGAAAATCGAGAAAGGTTACATTTAAATTAGATAATACCATATCAAATTAGGAAAAGCTATTAAGCTCAATATTAATAATAGCATTGATAATGAAATTAATAGTATTCTTAAATTCTTTTGATTCAGAGGATTCATTTTATAATTGAGGAAAAGACTAATTATACCAAAACCGATAGCAATTGATTTAAACCAAATTGTGTCATATTTTCCTTTTCTTGCAATAGGCGCTAAAATTCCATCTATAAATTGTCCTGAAAAATCAACAAAATTCAAGTAGTTTATTGAATAAAAATATAACCAGCCAACAATTAGAATTGTTATTGCATAAGTGAAATAACATCCTCCTTCTATTTTCATTATTTTTTTAAAGTTCAAAACGCATTATTCAATTTACTTCCAAATTCCGCTTAAATTATCTTTTTATTGAACTTTAGTAAATGATAATACTTCTAGAATTTGATTCAAATTCAACACCATTTAATTGCCTAGTTCTTCTTTTGCTTTCACCAATTAGAACTTTTGTATCGCCACCCTGACTATTATAATAGCTTTCCAGTAATTTCATTAATTGCTCTAGATTCATATCTTTTTAATAAACTTTTCCTTGATAAAAGTACACGTTGATTTTATCAAATTTTCTTGTTCCTATGTCGTTCATTGTACAAAACAACCTTTTTAAATAAGCTATGGGACAACCTTGCTCTAAACCAATTAACACATCAAACTTGCTAAGAATTTTGTTTGGTGGTTCATAAACACTTTGAAACTCCTCAATATCATAATATCTTTTCCCCTTGTAAACCAAACCCCTTTCATCCAATATTAAGTTTATATAATTCAGATTACTCTTATGCTCCTTGTAAACATCTTCGGCATCGCTGTCTCCAATGAAGTTTATATTTAATCCTGAAGAGCACGAATTGTCATAAACAATTTGTCCAGTCAAATATTGACCCGTTATTAAAAGGAAAACGATAATCAGTGAATGTTTCATTTTTTTGGTTGTTGTAATTTAAATATTCTAGGACTTTGTTACAGCTTGAAAATAGACTAAATCACCGTTGCCAGGATTTACCTGTGTTTCAACTCCTCCTACCAGAGTCCAACCATTGTTGATATAATTCGTCACCAAGGCTTCAAATTGATTTTCATTAGTGTGGTTCAATATTTTATATTCCATAGTGTATCATTTAACGTTCAAATTTAGAGTTATACTGAAATTTGCCATTTCGTCCTTTTTCAATTTTATAAATATCCCATCTCTTCCCTCCTGAACCTTTTTCAAGTTTTTGAGCAATTATACATTTTTCACCATCAGTTCTAACATTGATAGCTCCATAAACAGTAACATTTCTTTGGAGCAAAGACTCGTATAGTTTGTCTATTTTATCTTGGATGGACTTTTTTCTTTTTTCAGTTTTCGCCTTAGCCAATTTAATTCGTTCTTTAACTATGGCGTCTCTTGTTTTATTTTCTGTTTCTCTATGAGAGCGTGCAAGCTCAGTACTAAAAATAAGGGGTCTTTCGCCTCGTCCATGAACCCCAATTGCCCCTAAAGTGTCTGGCCTTGGATGCGAATGTGATTCCTCATCGCCACTAGAAATTATGGTAACTGCTGGGTTTAGGCATTTTAAGAACAAAGATGAAAAGTCCGCACTACCATGATGGCATGATTTAGCAATGTCACATTCAAATGTTTGCCTTGCAACTTCAATGAACTCATTTTCATCCTGAGAACTTCTGAATGAAGTGTTAAGACCTGAATAATGTTCTAAAAGAAAATTCTCGGCCGGAATATTTAAATCTCCTCCCAGTAGTATTGAGATATCACCGATTTCTAATTTAAACACAATGGAATGTCCATTTTTAGTCTTCCCTTTGCTCGATAAGAAATCTCGTAATCCCCTTGTCTGGTCTATAGTGTCAAATACTGGGCCTAATACTTTTATAGAGACCTCTTTCCCACTTTCATAGTTAGGTAAATATGAACCGGCTCTGGGTACCCTAACTTCATTTTTTATTTTGTCATTATCAAATAGGGTTTTATGAAGTGTCCCATATTTTTTATTGAAATGGGGCTTGGTAGGATGCTGCCAATTTTCGGATTTTTCGAGATACTCTTTTACTTTTTGTTTTGAATCAATAATAGTGGTGTAAATTTTTCGGCCTGTAGTATCTACTTCTCCTAATCCAGAATCTGATACACCACCCCTAAACTCAAAAAGCCCATTGTGATAGAGGTTTTCAAAAAACACATTGGGTTCTTCCGCTAATTTTTGAAAACCTCGGTAGTGGTCCATATCTGGGTGGCTGATAACCAATTCATCGAAAGTCCACTCTTTTTTAAATCCGGCAAAGCGCCACTTTAAATAGCGATACATATTATCACTAACACCTGCATCAATTAACATATGTCTATCGTCAGGGGTAACCACATGACAACCATCACCTTGGCCCACATCTACGAAAACCACCTCGAGAATACGATTGTCCCTAAGCTCATTTTCTTTAATCCATCCGTCATTACCACGACAATGCACGTATAAATAACCGTCTTTTTTCTTAATAGGTTCATTTATTTTAATCCAATCTCCGAATATCAATTGGTGAATTTTATCTTCTCCCTTCGAACCGTTCAAATCCTCATAAAGAATTGCAAATGGGTATTCAGCGTATTTGTAATTAGCCATAGGTTTTAATTAGTCAATTATTAGCGGAACGAACTTATATTCTTTTGGTTTTAATATAAATCTCTTTTCCAAAGCCATTTGGGAAATGGTCCTAGAAAAATCCAATTTCGTCTATTTCGGGGGAGAGAAGAAATATAAAAAAATATAATGGAAATCAATTGCTGAAAAACCCCAGTTTTTTTGTGGTTTCTCTACAATCGTTTAATTAAACCTTTAGAACGGTCGGGTTGTTATTTTGTTGTTGAGAGAATTTACTTAAGTCAATTCAAGCTACGAAACCAAGCCTATTAAAATAAGAATTTTCGTTATTCTTTGGAAAGTAGCCAAGAATTGTAGCCGTTGTCAGGTGCCGTTTTCAAATTCTAGTAATTTGTCAAAATCTGACATAATTGATTCTTCAAGTGAATCCGGGTAAAGTACTTTTGCATATAATGCTAGAATATATTTTGTGACAGTTATCAATAAAAAACCATAATTATCAAAGACTTGTTCCTCATTTGATTGATTATACTTATTGGCAACTTGATTAATTGTTAACTCTCCAAAGTGTGCGATTTTAGAAAACTCAGTATACCATAAATATAAAGTTCTAATACCGGGTTTTTCATATTTCTTTAGCTTGGATTCAATATACCTTATTCTATCATAAGTCGATTGGATAATTTTTAAATGTGGCTTAATCTCACCATTCTCAGAGTTATATTTTTCACCAACTTTATCAAAATACTCCTCAAATTGAGTATAGCTCTCAAATTTGCTGAATAGTATGGTTTCAATTTTCTTGCTTTTTTTCTTGAAGCGATAATGTTCGGAATAAATCTTTTCTAACTCCTCATCAATATTTGCTAATGAATCATTTTCTTTTTGGTTAATATACTCTGCTAAAATTAAATTCGACATTATATCTCTCATTATGGAAATAAATGACACCTGAAAATGTGTTGATTCTTTAAACTGGTCCAAAAGAAATATTGCTCCCTCAAAAAGTCGTATATTAATGAAGAGGATTTCATAATAGAATTTTTGACAGTCACTCTTTTCTGTATCTATCTCTAAAGTTTCCGTCAGTATCTTTTTAAGTAATCGATCAATGATTATTATTAACTCGCCCATGATTTATCTTAACGTATTCGGTAAGGTTTTATCGAGTTGTTGAATGCCTTGATTTATTGATTATTCAATGATATTGTTTATTTAAAGGCATCTAATAACAGTGTATTTTGTATAATGTACAATATCCAGTTAAATTATAATCCATTATTTGGACTTTTAAGAAAGATACCAAAACCAAAATTTATAGAAAACTCTTTACAGAAGGTGCGTTCTGTAAAGAGTATCCATTTATTGGAGTTAATCTATAAATCCTGAATAGTTCCATAAGAGTGAAACGAATCGCCTATTGTTTCGTCAAAATTCACTTAGGTCTGACAAATAAAATTTAGTTTGTGACAGTATCTAAGTGAGTGCCAATATATCCCACATAGACTAACTTTTTATTATTATCTGGATAAAAATGAAACCTTAAATCCCCTGTTTTAATATGTAATTCAAAATGTTTTGTGCCTCCTCCATTAGGTAAATTAAAAACTCTTTGATTACCAAATTTATCCATTGTTCTGCTTGATTCAGGGGAAATATTTAATGGAAAATTTCTATTTACATAATTATAACTAAAATTACCTGTATCCCAATTTTCCACTGCTTCATTTAAGCTTTCAAGTCTGCCTATTATTTGGTTAAAATAACCCGAATTACCAATTCCAGAAATTTGAGTCTTAACCTCTCCACATAAAATTAAATTTGGAAAAAGTTTTTCTCTTTTGCTCCATAAACTTCTAAATGTAATATTGGTCTTTAAAGTTCCAATTTTATATTCTTTAAATGAAATGTCATTTGTGATTTTCTTCAAATTATCAATCTGAAGTTCGTAAAATTCGATACCCAAAAAGGCATTGTTTGCATTTTGATATAAATCATCAAATGTTTCTTCATCAGGTATATAATCATTGATAGTAGTTAACTGCTCAATAAATTTAAAAACAGCTTGCTGCACTTGGCCAGAAAAGTTTACTGTATATAGCTCATTAATAATATCTAAATGATAAATTGATTCATGCTTTTTAAAATCATCACCAATTTCTTTTTCAATAGCTATTAATTCAGACATTCCAGTTAAAAAATCATCCAATGAATTTACTTCAATTGCTTCATTTATTAAAAAAAAATTATCCATTCTTTCTTAGTCTAAATAATTCTGCAAAATCAGATTGTGATTGATCAAAAAAGCCATTAGGCCATTTCGATAATTCTCCTTTCTTATTAATTGATATATTCTCAATATCTGGTTGCTCATTATTTACGTCTATACTAAAATAATTTATTGCTACGTTTTTATTCTGTATTTCTTCAGTTGCTGTAGCTATTTGCATCCCATTTAATAAGTGATCACTATGAGTTTCTATTATTACTTTGACACCTGAATTAGCAATTATTGCTAAAAACCTACCAATCTTAGATTGTGCAGATGGGTGTAAATGTGCTTCAGGGTTTTCAACAATCATTATTGCCCCTTCCTTTGCAATTAATCCAGTAACAATAATTGGCAACACATAACTAATGCCAAAACCAATATTCGTTGACAACGTTGGATCACCATTAGTGAAATAATTATCGACTCTAATTTGGGCTGAATGAGTGTCCGCGTCGTACATTGTTGATATTGAGACTCCTGGTATAATATTATCTAGCCACGCATTTACTTGCTGTTCCAATCTTGGACTCTTTGATTTTTTGTTTCTTCTTTTTTCATCAACTTTAAATTGATAATTTGAATTAGTATCTGCAATTAATTGAGCAGTAAACTCACCTTGATAGCCAGCATTTGGAAAATCAAAAAATTTAATTGATTGTCTCACTCTAGGTCCAATTCTCTCAGCATTTAAGTAGTAAAATTCTTGTTTAAACAAACCCAAATCAATTTCTTCATCATTCTTTACGGATAATGGTGTAAGCCACAATTGATTTTCTTTCGTTTTATAATCGACTTTAAATAGAGAATTATTTTTTTTTACGCCCAAAGAAATAATATCTGTTTTAAAATTTCGTGGTAAAATATGGTTGCTATTTCCTAAGGCTAAACGGTATGCTCCATTCAATTCAACATTTAAGTTATTTATAATTTTATACTCATAAACATCATTTTCCCACTTCGCACAATGTTCAATTGTTCTTCGAAGAAAAAGAAGTGCTTGAATAACTGTGCTTTTACCATTACCATTTGCTCCAGCTAATATTGTTAACCCTTTTACCGGAATTTCAATGTCATAAAAACATTTAAAGTTTTTAATTATTATTTTACTTTCCATTTTTAAGATTTTAAAAAATCAGCAATTATAACATCTTTTAAGAATCCATAAACAAATATTAGATTAGCTCTACTATTAGTCCCATAAGACAAAAAATCCATTAAATCCATTTCATTTTCAATGAATCCAGCTAAAGGTTCCAAAAGAGATTTTTCTTTATTATTTTTCCTTATTTCGGATGGATCATATTCACTTAATAATATAGTCCAACAAACGAAAAGAGCTTTATTAATTAATTGTTTATATGCTCCAGGTTCAATATCATATGTTGTGACTTTTCTAAATGCATATCTACTTCCAAATAAATATTCTGCATTTTTCATTGCATTAGAAAACTTTTGAACATAAACTTCTAATTCAGACTCTGAAGATTTTGATAATTCCTCAGTTAGTAAATTTAAAGATGAGTCCATATAACCATTGTACGCATCAATATCTCCAAATTCATCTACAAATCTTTGAAACATAATAAATCTTAACGCAACATCTTGATCTTCCATCCTTTTAGACTTGATGCTGTTATCAGTTGCAGATTTAAACTCTTCAGAATCCACCATTCTATTTATAGCCGCCCTTAAGCTTTTGCCTGCCAAACAGTTTCTAATTTCTTGATTATTAAGAGGTTTTCCTCCAGTATTGATTCTTCTAAAAATATCATATTTAACTTTAGCTGGTGAAGAAGGGTCAATAACATTTACAGAAAACTGGGTTTGATTAAACCATCTTACATATTTAGCTTCTAGTCCGACTTTTTTACCTGAACTCTGAAAATATCTACCTTCGCAACTATCTGTTAAATATTCTAACTTTCTTAGGGGGAACTTGTTTTCCATAAATTCTTGAATAGCAGAAAGTCTTTGCAGACCATCCACGATTGTAATTCTTCCTTCTTCATCTTCCGAAAAATAGAACATTGGTAAGGGAATTCTAAGTAAAATTGATTCTATTAATCTGGATTTAGCAAAATTGGTCCAAACTAGGTTTCTTTGAAAATCGGGAGATAAGTCAATATCCCCTTCTTTAATCATATCAGTAATTAATCTCAAACTAAATTGCTTAGCATGAACTTTTATATCTTCAGGATTGAAAGGGTCAAAATTTTCGTTTTCTTCGGCTTCCGTACTTTCGGTGCCAGACTGTTCTGATTCAATTAAATTTAAAAGTAAATTATCTAATTTAGACTCTAAATTTGAATCAGAATCAAGAATTTGATTGTCTTTAGCTACAATTTCGAACTTATTGTTATTTAGTTTCAATTCCAACCATACTTTTTCATCATTATCAATTAAATCATAAGATTTAGTACCTGTTGAAGTTTGCTTTCTTTTAAGATTCAGGTTAAAGCTTTGGTCATTTATAGTATTGATTTCGAAATTCATTTTTGTGAAGTTATATTTATGCCAATTGCAATATAATATATAATTAGTGATTCAACTAAGCCATTACTTTTATAAGTTGCCTTCCAAAAACATTACACTTCCTTCCTACTGTCGGTTTCTATAATAAGTCTTTCATTACCCCTTTGAGAAGAAACTTTCTAGAAGTTAAATTTAAATAAAGTAGCTCAATAACTCTTTAGCGATTCATCTAGAATATTGCCCGTCCCCTCGTCTATTGTATTACCAAAATTCTCGTAGGCCGAACACAAAAAAAATATCGCTTACAAACTCTATTTATTACTTTGAATAGAGGTAATATAACAATATATTTAACACTTATTTTTATAGTAAATGGTAGAATTATCTCAAAGAGAAAAAGATTTTTTAATAGAAAAATTACAAAAGGGACAAGAATTACCTGAAGATTTTAAATACAAGCTTTTTCCAACAACTCAAAAAGAGTATGAACTTGTATATGCTGGTAAAATGCGTAAAGAAGACATTCTTGCAGATGAAGATGGCGTAACTGCTGTACCATTACAAATAGAAAGAACCTACAACGGCGAGCGGGAAAGTTTCCCAGATGGTTGGAAAAATATGATCGTCTTTGGAGACAATTTACAATTTTTAAAAACTATCTATAAGGATGAAGACCCAATAATAGAAAACAAAGTAAAAGGCAAGGTTAAACTAATATACATTGACCCTCCTTTTGCTACCGAATCCGATTTTAGTGGTAGCCAAGGGCAAAAAGCATATTCCGATAAAACTAAAGATGCTGAATTTGTCGAATTCATTAGAAGGCGCCTTGTAGTTGCAAAAGAGATTTTAGCCTCGGATGGAAGTATTTACATACATCTTGACCAAAAAAAATCACATTACATTAAAACTATAATGGATGAGATTTTTGGTGAAGGTAATTTTCGAAATGAAATAGTATGGAAGCGAACTAGTGCTCATAGTGATTCTGGTAAACTTGGTATTAATTGCGAGTTTATATTCTATTATACAAATTCTGATAATTATACTTGGAATGAATTGTACGAATATTATTCTGAAAAACATTTAAAACGTTTCCGTAATAAAGATGAAGATGGAAGACTTTGGACTGATGGACCAATTACTGCAAAAGGTCTAAAAGGGTCTGGTTATACTTATGAATATAAAGGAATAAAGGGATATTGGAGATGTCCAATATCTACGATGGAAAGATTGGATAAAGAAAACCGACTTCACTTTACCAATAAAGGGGGTATTCGTGTTAAAAAGTATCTAGAAGAACTTAGTGGCATCCCACTTCAATCATTGTGGGATAGTATAAACCCAATTAATTCACAATCAAGTGAAAGAGTAAATTACCCAACGCAAAAACCAGAAGAATTAATAAAACGAATCATAAAACTTTCGACTAACGAAAATGATTTGGTATTTGATTTTTTCGGAGGAAGTGGCACTGTAGCTGCAGTTTCAGAAAAATTAAATAGAAGGTGGATTACCTGCGACATTGGAAAATTTGCTTATTTCACTATTCAAAAGAGGCTGTTAACAATACAGGATGCTAAATCTTTAGTTGACCGCACAAAACCTTTTGGTAGAAAATCAAAAGCCTTTCATACCGTAAATACAGGTTTTTATGATATAGAAAAATTGTTTACCCTTCAACATAAAGAATATCAAAATTTTGTATTGAATTTGTTTGAAGTAGAACCTAAAATAAAAAGAATTTCTGGTATTGAATTTCAAGGTGAACGTAAAGATGGGTATGATGTATTAATTTGGAAATATTGGGAATTTAAGGACGCAGCGGTAGATGAAAATTATTTAGACCTACTTCATAAAAATATTGGAAAAAAGGTTGGTGACCGAGTATATATTATTGCTCCAGCAAATTCAGTTGAATTTATTGATGATTATTATGAAATTGGTAATGTTCGTTATTATTTTTTAAAGGTGCCTTATCAAATTATACAAGAGTTACACAAAGAGAAATTTAAAAAATTTCGACAGCCAACCAGTTCAAGTAATGTTAACTCATTAGAAAATGCTGTTGGTTTCCATTTTATTAGACAACCAGAAGTTGTATCAAAATTTGAAGAGAATAAGTTAATCTTAACCTCTTTTGAAGCTTATTATCCTGATGAAGATACATTAGAAGATATGTCAGGATTTAGCGCTTTAGCAATGATAGTTGTTGATACTGATTATAATGAGAAAGAATTCCTAATGACGGATGTTTATTTTGCTGAAGACATAATTAGAGACAAAAAAACTATCGAAATCAAGTTTAAATCATTTGGGAATAAAATATGTGTAGTATATGTTGACATATACGGTAATGAGTTTCGAGAAGTATTAACAACAAACTTCGAGAAGAAACTATGATACAAGAAAAGAAGCGTTACAACACAAAAGACTTGATATTAAAAGTTAAGGAACATTACGATAAATCTAAATTAAATTTAGATTATTATGATAGATTTTTGGATGCATTATGTGGAAATAGAGCATATCAAAAGCAAGCCATTCAGAATTCTATTATTTATTTGGCTTCAGGAGAATATAGTACTATAGACGACCTTGTTAAGGCTAATCACTATGACAACCCTGAACTAAGAAAAAGATACCCAGAATTAGAAGAATATTTCAGAAAATTGCAACTGCCAAATAAATTATCTGCTACAATAGATTTAGCAACAGGTACCGGAAAAAGTTATGTGATGTATGGTATTGCGCAAATTGCGTTATCGATTGGACTTGCGGAAAAAGTATTACTTCTTTGTCCATCAAAAACCATAGAAAAACAATTAAATAAAAAATTTATTGAACTAATTGCTGATTCAAAACTAAAGGCAACTTTACCAACTGATGGGGTTATAAATAATCCCAGATTAGTAGACGGAAACATAACGGTTGTAAAAGGAGATATTTGTATTGAAAATGTGCATGCAGTATATGAACGCACGGGTTCATCAATAAAAGATAGTTTTGGCTTCCAAAAAGGAAGAAGCACTTTGGTTTTAAATGATGAAAACCATCATATTTATAATAAAATATCTGGGAATACAAATCAAGTAAAAGGATTGAAGGTTTGGAAGCAGTTTTTATTAAATAACGCTTATGACTTCAAGTACATTCTTGGTTTTACTGGTACAGCTTATATAGGAAATGACTATTTCAATGACGTTATTTATCGTTATTCCTTACGTGATGCGGTAGACAATCGATATACTAAATCTATCGATTATGTTTCTGAAGATGATAGTACAAATGAAGACCAGAGATTTCAAAAAATATATCAAAATCACCAAGATAATATAACTACTTATAAAAATCTCAAACCCCTTACAATTCTTATCACTAATAATATTCAAAATGCAAAGCGGCTTGAAACTCGATTAGTGGAGTTTCTAGCAGAGGAAGAAAATGAATCTGAAGAAAATATTAGAGAGTCTAAAGTAATGACTGTCACTTCTGACAAGTCACACGAACATAATTTGATGAGATTAGAAGATGTTGATAATCCAGAATCTACAGTTGAGTGGATAGTGTCCGTTTCTATGCTTACAGAAGGTTGGGATGTAAAGAATGTTTTTCAAATTGTTCCTATGGAGGAAAGAGCATTTAATTCTAAATTATTAATAGCGCAGGTTTTAGGAAGAGGATTAAGAGTTCCTAAAGAATATCCAATAGGAACAGAAGTAAAAGTATTCAATCACCATTCTTGGAGTTCGAAAATAAAAGGACTTGTTGATGAAATATTAGAAATTGAAATGCGATTGGAAAGTCACGCCATTTTAGAAGAATCTCGAAGCAATTTCCATTTTGATTTGTTTAATATTGACTACGATAAAGTAGAAAAAGTTGTAGAGAATACTAGCGAAAAAAAAGAATTTAATTACAAAGATTACATCACACTAGAATCTTCTGTTGTGGAAATAAAACAAGAAACAACTTACACCAATCTTTTAAGTGATTCTAAAACTAAAGAATATATTATTAAACATCGAATGACACCTGTAAAGGAGATAGTTGATAAAATTTATCACGAATTCAAAACAAGGGAATGGGAAGGTGTGACGCTAAAATTAGCAGAGGGTCAATATACTAAAAACGAATTACCACCAAGAAAAGAAATTGAAAACTTAATTAAACGTTCTATGGAACGTGTCGGTTTAGATGATAATGAATTAAATGAAAGAAACAAACGTAATATTTTTTCAGCATTTAATACATTACTGAGAAAAAAGAATAAGTCTATTGACCTTGTACGAACAGCCCAAGAACCATTTAAATTATCTACAAAACAAAGAGATAAGGAAACATTGGCTATCGGGAATTTAAGAATCAATTCAACGGTATTTTATACGGACCAATATAAAAATCAAATTCAAGACCAAGATGTATTAGGTATTTTGAATGATGTTATAGAGGATGAACGATTACCGAGACAGGCCAGTAAAGAAGTTAATTCATATGATTTTAAGACACCTATTGATATAGTATTTGTTACTGGTACTCCTGAAAGAAAGTTTGTAGAAAAACTAGTTAAGAATGAGAATGCAAGAGTTATTGATTCTTGGCTAAAATCGACCAATCAAAGTTTTTACTCTATAGATTATTCTTTGACTTCAAAGTCTGGAAATCATACTAAACAAGCCAAATTTAATCCCGATTTTTTCTTGTATAAAAAGCTCAAAAATATTGAATATATAACGGTTGTAGAGATAAAGGATGATAAAGATTATTCAGATATTAATAGAGCTAAGTTTAAATGGGCAACCAAACATTTTTCAGAATTGAACAAACAGCTTGAAGAAAATAAGGTTAGTCAAAAGTATCATTTTCATTTTCTCAGCCCTGAAAATTATGATGAATTTTTCGAGTATGCAAAGAATGGAAAGTTGTTACAAGGGAAGTACATTAGCAATCTAGATAAGGAATTAAACGCATAAATTTAAAAGAAGTAAAGTACAAACTACTAAGCTTTACCAAAGCAAAGTATTATAATACAAGACATTATAGTACAAAAGGAACATATAACTGATAGATTTCAATATTCCGTAAAACATAAAGTGACAATTTTTCACAACTCTTAACATTTCGCCCATCAGGCATGTTTTTAGAATAGCAGTTGAACCCCGTAAATTATACTTAAGAAAAACAGTACTCTTTACAAAATCCGCTTTTTGTAAAGAGTTAAAAAATGTCCTATAGAATAGAGATTTCATATCGCTGGTTTTAACTGAATACCACAAAAAAAGGTTTTAAAAATTAACTTATCGGAGAATAAGAATTTATACTAATTTGACAATTGTCAATTTTTTTAAGACATTTTTCGTATCTTTAATATTATTAATTCGAAACTATGTCTACAGCTAGAAAAAACATCACATCGGTAAATTATAATCAGAACGATGATAAAAGAGCATTTAAATTAATAAGGCTTGTTAGAGAAGGAATATCATTCAAGGATTTTAACGTTATTGCCAATACCCATCCATTTGAAGATAAGGAGTGGGGGGCGTTTCTAAACATCTCAACTAGAACTCTGGACAGATATAAAGAAGAGAACAGAAAGTTTAATCCAAAACATACTGAGCGTATTATTGAGATTCAACAATTAATGGATTATGGTATTTCTGTTTTTGAGGATAAAGAGAATTTTAACCATTGGCTTAGTTCAAAAAATATTGCTCTAGGAGGTTTTATACCAAAAAAACTATTTGATACTACTATTGGCATCAATTTGATAAAAGATGCGCTTGGTAAAATCGAACATGGTATCCTTGCTTAATGAAGGTTTTTCGTTTAGCAAAAGGAAAATATAAAAATGACCTCTCAGGGATTGGTTCAGAGAAATATGGAGGTCGTTGGAACAACAAAGGCACAAGGATTGTATATACCGCAGAATCCAGATCTTTGGCAGTTTTAGAATTGGCGGTTCATGTAGCCTTTAATATCCTGCCTAAAAATTATTTTATCATTGAGATTGAAATACCTGAGAACGAAATTAAAGAATTAGATATTAAATTATTAAAAAGGAAGGATTGGAAATCACATCCACCTATAGAACTTACCCAGAGCTTAGGAGATACTTTTATAAAAGAACAAAATTCATTATGCCTAAAAGTTCCATCAGCAATAGTTGAAGGTGATTATAATTATTTAATAAATCCAGCTCGTCCTGACTTCAATAAAATCAAAATAATAGGTTCATCAGTCTTTGAATTTGACGATAGACTGTTAAAGAGCTTTGAATAAAAAGAATGAAAGTTGACAATACCTTACAATAATTAATAAAAAAACGTAGAAATGATTCGACCTATACTCGACCCTTACAAAAAACAAAAGCCTCTCGATTTCTCGAAAGGCTTGCTATCACTGGGCTCCTCCTCTTGGGCTCGAACCAAGGACCCTCTGATTAACAGTCAGATGCTCTAACCAACTGAGCTAAGGAGGAATGTTTTACCTTAAGCGGCTGCAA
>Ga0316204_10001752_pt1 | contig 55068 bp, 58 predicted proteins | sample 6monrhotite_MG_2_FD_205661 | JGI IMG/M metagenome (GOLD analysis project Ga0316204, IMG submission 205661) | Microbial mat bacterial communities from mineral coupon in-situ incubated in ocean water Damariscotta River, Maine, United States -... | ecosystem: Environmental > Aquatic > Marine >... | reverse complement strand
TAGGGGTGGGGCTAGCTCTCGCGGGGGTAAACCCCGCGGCTACGGGTGTAGGGGTGGGGCTAGCTCTCGCGACGGCTTGCCAGCACCCCTACCAACCACCACCGACGCCTACCCATCCACCCCGCCTCGCCCTCCCCCAGCCCCCCGATGGGCGCGCCATCGCCGCCCAATATCTGGCGGCGTTCACTCCTCACCGCTCAAGAGGCCGGAAAATAAGCACTTAGCCCGACGCGAGCAAAAGGCGATGGGTCCATCGTCCGCTGTAAATCCTTGACGTTTGACAGTCCTAGAGGCCCACCTATAATCCGTCCTTCCATATGCCGCAGGGCAACCCCTAAGACCTTGCGGACAAAAGGGATAAGCGAATTCTCCTCTGGAGTCGGGCCCTCGTGGGCTCGCTCTCCCGTCTCTCGCCTCCTCCCGATTGTCAGCGCAAAACGACCTAAGTTCAGTCAAGGCAACACGTCATGGAACGCATTCGGATCCGAATGGAAGCCTACGACCACGAGATTCTCGATCAGTCCGCTGTCGAGCTCGTGGAGAAGGCTAAGGAAACCGGCGCATTCGTCGCCGGCCCGGTCCCTCTACCAACGCGCGTCGAGCGCTACACCGTCCTTCGTGGACCGCACGTCGACAAGAAGTCGCGCGAGCAGTTCGAGATGCGGACGCACAAGCGCTTGATCGATATCACCAAGGCCACTCCGGCCACGGTGAACGCGATCTCGCTCGTGCAGATGCCGGCTGGCGTCCACATCACGGTGAAGGCTTAACTCATGGCCCTCAGCACGCTCCTGGGCAAGAAGCTCAGCATGACGCAGATCTGGGACGACAAAGGCAACGTCGTCCCCGTGACCGTGCTCCAAGTCGGCCCCTGCCAAGTCGTGCAGGTCAAGGCTGGCGACGGCAAGGACGGCTACGACGCGGTTCAGATCGGCTACGAGTCGCTCCCCGCCCGCAACGGCGGCAAGGGTGATCCCCGCGCCAATAAGCCGACCCGCGGACACTTCGCCCGTCACGGCGCCGAGCCCCACCGCACGATCCGCGAGGTTCGTCTCGGTGCTGGTGAGGCCGCTCCTGACGCTGGCGCGGTCCTCAATGTCGGCGAGGTCTTCGAGGGCGTCGCCGTCGTGGACGTGATCGGCACCAGCAAGGGCCGGGGCTTCACGGGCAACGTCAAGCGCCACAACTTCACCACGGGTCCCAAGACCCACGGTTCTAAGAACTATCGTGAGCCGGGTTCGACCGGCGCCGGCACCTCGCCGGGTCACGTCATCAAGGGCAAGCGCATGGCCGGTCACCACGGTGCCGTTCGTCGCACCGTGCGGAACCTCGAGGTCGTCAAGATCGAGGCCGAGCACAACCTGCTCTACGTCAAGGGCGCAGTGCCCGGGCCGCGCGGGGGCACGATCCTCGTTCGCAAGGCCAAGTCGCCGGGGAAATAAGCAATGGCGATCGAACTAAAGACAACTGATGTCGGCGGCAAAGCCGTCGGAACCATGTCCCTCGACGAGGACGCATGTGGCGGCAAGGTCAAGACCCGCCTCCTGCACTCGGCTTCGGTCATGTATCACAACAACCTCCGTCAGGGCTCGGCTAACACCAAGACCCGCGCGGAGATCGCTGGCACGACCAAGAAGCTCTTCCGTCAGAAGGGCACGGGTCGCGCTCGCGCGGGCACTCGCAAGAGCGGCACGCGCGTCGGCGGTGGCGTGATTCACGGCCCCAAGCCGCGGAACTTCGTCTACCACATGCCGAAGAAGGCTCGTCGCGCCGCTACTCGCAGCGCGCTCTTGGGCAAGGCTAAGGACGGCGAGCTGCACGTGGTCAAGGGGCTCGACTTCGACGCTCCCAAGACCAAGAGCATGGTCGCCTTCCTCGAGGCCCACGACCTGGGCGTCGAGACGGTGCTGATCGGCACCGAGGGCGTCAAGCGGAACGTGTTCCTCTCGGCCCGCAACATTCCCGGCGTGACCGTCAAGCCGGCTTCCGAGATCAACGCGCGCGACCTCCTGGTCCACAAGCACGTCCTGATCGAAGAGGCGGGCCTGACCGCGATCAGCGCCAAGCCGACCTACGTCAAGCCCAGCCGCAAGCCCAAGGGCTCGCGCAAGGCTGGCGGTGAGGAGACCCAATCGTGAGCTCGCTGACGACCTGGGACGTGATCAAGTCGCCCCTCTATACCGAGAAGCTGACTTGGCTCAACGAGAACCACAACATCTACGGCTTCATCGTGGACCGTCGCGCCAACAAGATCCAGATCCGCCAAGCGGTCGAGGAGATCTTTGGTGTCAAGGTCGCCGCGGTGAACACCTTGATTCGCAAGGGCAAGCCCCGTCGCGTTCGCACCAGCTGGACGCACGAGCCGGCCACCAAGCGGGCCATGATCAAGCTTGCTGAAGGCCAGAGGATCGAATAATGGGCGTCAGGACGATGAAGCCGACCTCTCCGGGTCGGCGCGGGATGCAGGTTTCCGACTGGGCTGATTTGACCCACGGCAACCGCAACAAGCCCGAGAAGAAGCTCCTCGAGAAGATCAAGAAGTCGGGTGGACGTAACCACCACGGCCGGATCACGGTTCGAGGAATCGGTGGCGGCCACAAGCCGCAATACCGCAAGATCGACTTCAAGCGGAAGAAGGACGACGTCCCCGCCAAGGTCGTGCAGATCGAGTATGACCCGAACCGTACGGCTCGGATCGCGCTCCTGCACTACGCCGACGGCGAGAAGCGTTACATCCTCGCTCCGGCGCAGCTCAGCGCTGGCGACGTGGTCATGAGCGGCGACGCCGCTGAGCCCCGTCCCGGCAACTGCATGACGCTGCGCCTGATCCCGACCGGCCTCGAGATCCACAACGTGGAGCTCCAGCCGAAGCGCGGTGGTCAGCTCGGTCGCGCCGCCGGCGCGATCGTCAAGCTCATGGGTAAGGACGGTGGCATGGCCACGATCCAACTCCCCTCGGGCGAAATGCGCCGCGTCTCGCTCGATTGCCGGGCGACGATCGGCACGATCGGCAACACAGAACACAACACCATTTGCATTGGCAAAGCGGGTCGTCACCGTTGGATGGGCATTCGCCCGATCTCTCGCGGTTGCGCGCAGAACCCCCACTCCCACCCCATGGGTGGTGGTGAGGGTCACCGTTCGGGCGGTCGTCACCCAATGGGTCCGACGGGTGTCCTCGCCAAGGGTGGCCTGACGCGTAAGTCGAAGGCCCGCAGCAACAAGTTCATTATCCGCGGTCGTAAGAAGCGCGGGAGGCGGTAAGCCATGGGTCGCTCACTCAAGAAGGGCCCCTACGTTGACGTCAAGCTGCTCAAGCGCGTCATGGGTCAAAAGGAAAGCGGCGATCGTATGCCGCTCAAGACTTGGGCTCGTCGTTGCACGATCGTGCCTGAGTTCGTCAACCACACCTTCGAAATCCACAACGGCAAGATCTTCCACAAGGTGTTCATCACCGAGGACATGGTCGGGCACAAGCTCGGTGAGTTCTCGCCGACGCGCACCTTCCGTGGCCACACCGGTCGGAAGAAGTAGGCGCTATGACGACGAAGTCTGCTAAGCCCCGCGTCAAGCGGAACGAGGCCAAGGACGCCCCTGAGTTCAAGGCGTCCCACCAATACGCCAAGGGCTCGCCCCAGAAGGCGCGCCTGGTCATGGACCAAATCCGTGGGCTCCCGATCTCGGACGCCCTGGACCTGCTCCAGTTCAGCAACCGCCGGGCGGCCTTCCAGATCCGCAAGGTCCTCACGAGCGCGGTCGCCAACGCGAACCACGCCCTCGAGGAGGAGCTGATCCGCGACGCCCAAGGTGTCGTGATCGCCCCTCAGCCTGACATGGACGTCGAGGATCTCTACGTTCACGAGGCCCAGGCCACCGACGGCCCCCGTCAAAAGCGTTGGCGTCCTCGCGCTCGCGGTTCGGCTTACCCCTACCGCAAGTACACCTGCCACCTCAGCATCAAGCTCCGCCCCCTCGCGGGCAAGTAAGGATCCATCATGGGACAGAAAGTACGCCCCACCGGATTCCGGGTTGGCATTTATCAGGATCACCGCTCGCGGTGGTACGCCCGCAAGAAGGACTTCGGTCAGCTCCTCGTCGAGGACCAGAAGATCCGCGAAGCGGTCAAGCGTGAGTACGGCTTCGCGGGTGTTCCCCGCGTCGACATCGAGCGCAAGACCGAGGGCGGCGAAGTGATCGTGATCATCTCTGCGGCTCGTCCCGGAGTGATCATTGGTCGCAAGGGCGCCAAGGTCGAGAAGCTTCGCGACGACCTCGCCAAGATCACCAGCAAGACGGTCGATCTCAAGATCGTCCCCGTCGAGCGCCCCGAGCTCGACGCTCAGCTCGTCGCCGAAGGCGTCGCCGAGCAGCTCAAGAAGCGGATGAGCTTCCGCCGCGTGATCAAGAAGTCGCTCGAGCTGACCATGGGCGCCGGCGCCAAGGGCTGTAAGCTCCAGGTTTCGGGTCGCCTCGGTGGTCACGAAATGGCTCGGACCGAGGCCTCCCACGAGGGCTCGATCCCGCTTCAGACTCTGCGCGCCGATATCGACTACGGTTTCGCGCTCGCGATCACGTCCCACGGCTCGATCGGCGTCAAGTGCTGGATCTACCGCGGCGACCTCGAGAAGCTGCAACGCGCGAGCAGTTACCTCGCGCAGGCCAGCAACCTCACGGGCCAGTAGGGCTCAGATTTAGAGGGCCGGCAGCTCGCTGCCGAGCCCCACACTGCTTCGCGAGTGATCGCGGGGTTTCGAAAACACGCACCCTTCGGCCATTGCCGATCGGACGCTTCCAGTAGGAGCGACACACATGGCGAACATGCCAAAGCGCGTAAAGCACCGGAAGGTGCATCGCGGACGAATCAAGCGCTTCGCGAACCGCGGGAACAAGGTTTCCTACGGTGATTACGGCCTCCAGGCGCTCGAGGCGGGTTACCTCCCGGCTCAGACCATTGAGGCGGCTCGTATCACCGGAAACCGCGCCCTGGCGGGCGAGGGCCGGATCTTTATCCGCGTCTTCCCCCACAAGCCGCTGACCCGAATCCCTCAAGAGACCCGCATGGGTAAGGGCAAGGGTGAGCCGGACAAGTGGTGCGCCGTGGTCCAGCCGGGCCACGTGGTCTACGAGATTGGCGGGGCTTCCCCCGCGGCTGCCAAGAAGGCTATGTGCCGTATCGCGCACAAGCTCCCCTTCAAGGTTCGCTTGATCGAAAAGAAGGCAATGTGAGCGCTAAGAAGAAAGAGCTCGAAGAGCTCCGCGGCAAGCCCGAGGCCGATCTGGTCAAGGAGCTCGGTTCGCTCAAGGAAGAGCTGTTCCGTCTCCGCTACGGCGCGATCGCAGAGTCGCTCGAGAACACGAAGGATATTCGCGCGAAGCGCAAGCGGATCGCGCGCATCAAGACACTCTTGGTTCAAAACACCAAGAACACCCCCGCGGCGGAGCCTGCTCCTGCCGCAAGCGAGGCTTAATCCATGTCTGAGGAAACCACCACCACCCCACGGGGCCAGCGGAAGGTCCTTGAGGGCGTCGTCATCTCTACCAAAATGGACAAGACCGCAATCGTGTCCATTGAGCGGATGGAGAAGCACGAGAAGTACAAGAAGTACATCCGACGCCACTCGAAGATCTACGCCCACGACGAGAAGAACGAGGCCAACGTTGGCGATCTCGTGCGCGTCGTCGAGTGCCGGGCCATGTCGAAGCTCAAGCGCTTCCGCCTGACCGAAGTCACCCGGAAGAACTAGGAGTCTGCCATGATCCAAATGGAGTCGATGGTCGACATTGCGGACAACACCGGGGCCAAGAAGGCCAAGATGATCCGCGTCCTGAAGAAGTCCAACTGCAACTACGCCGAGGTTGGTGACGTGATCGTCGCCCACGTCCGCCAAGCTGCTCCGGGCTCTGACGTGAAGAAGGGTGATGTCATTCGTGGCGTGATCGTCCGTCAGAAGAAGAAGAAGCGCCGCGCCGACGGCAGCTGGATCCGGTTCGATAAGAACGCGATGGTGATCCTGCAAGACATTGAGTCGAAGAACCCGCAAGGGACCCGGATCTTCGGGGCTGTCGCTCGCGAGCTGCGCGCGCGTCAGTTCACCAAGATCGTCTCCCTCGCTAGCGAGGTGATCTAGTGGCTCGCCAGAACAAGCTCTCCCGTCACTTCCGTCTCCGCAGCCGCGGTGAGGATCCGAAGGGAACGAAGCACCTCGAGAAGCTCCACGTCAAGGCCGACGATATCGTCCTGGTCCTGTCGGGTGACGACAAAGGCAAGCGTGGCAAGGTCATGCGCGCCATTCCCGCCGAGGGCATGGTCGTCGTCGAGGGGATCAACAAGAAGTTCAAGCACCTGGCTCGCAGCCAGGAGAACCCTCAGGGCGGCCGGGTCGAGCGTGAATACCCGATCCACGCCTGCAAGGTCAAGAAGGTCGAGGGTTAAGCATGGCTAAGAAAGGTGGAGGAGCGCCGTCCGCGGCCTCAAAGATCAGCTTCAAAGCTCGCCCCAAGAAGAAGCTCGCCGGCAAGCCGGAGCGTCCGCTCCCGGCCCCGCGCCTCAAGGCTCACTACGACAACGTCGTCAAGGCTCAGATGAAGGAGCACTGCGGCGTCAAGTCCGACCTCGCGACTCCTCGGATCACGAAGGTCGTGATCAGCATGGGCGTCGGCGACGCCAACGAGAACCCGAAGAAGCTCGAGGCTCTCCTCGACGACCTCGAGACGATCACCGGGCAGCGTCCTCACGTGACTCGTTCGCGGGTCTCGGTCGCTAACTTCAAGCTTCGTGAGGGCATGCCCGTCGGAGCGCGGGTCACCCTCCGCAAGAACACGATGTATGAGTTCCTCGATCGCATGACCGCGATCGTGATCCCTCGTCTTCGTGACTTCCGGGGCATGAGCCCGAAGTCCTTCGACCGTCGCGGAAACTACAACTTCGGTCTTCAGGACCAGATCGTGTTCCCCGAGATCAGCGCCGACAAGGTGTCCTTCACCCACGGCATGAACATCACCGTCTGCACCACTGCTCGCACGGACGAGCACGCTCGCGAGCTTCTGCGGCTCATGGGATTCCCTTTCCGTGACCTGCCCGTCGTGATCGTCGGCCAGAAGCAGGAGGGCTAAGCAATGGCTCGTACTTCGCTAAAGGTCAAGGCCAAGCGCCCGGCCAAGTTCAGCACCCGTGCCTACAACCGCTGCGACCTCTGTGGTCGGAGCAAGGCTTACTACCGCAAGTTCCGTATGTGCCGGATTTGTCTTCGCGATCTCGCCCTCAAGGGCGTGATTCCGGGGATGAAAAAGGCTAGCTGGTAAGGAGACGCGACTATGATGACCGACCCAATCGCGGATCTCCTGACCCGCATTCGTAACGCAGCGGCGATTCGCAACAAGACCGTTCGTGCTCCTCGCAGCAAGCTCAAGGTCGCGATCGCCGACGTCCTCAAGCGTGAGGGCTACATTCGCGACCACCGCGTCGTCGAGAGCAAGCCCGAAGAGGGCGTTGGCCCCCAGGGCTGGCTCGAGATCGACCTCAAGTATGGCCCCGACGACGAGGACGTGATCGGCACGATCCAGCGCGTCAGCAAGCCCGGCCGTCGCGTCTATCGCGCCGCCGACGAGCTGAAGCCCGTGATCGGTGGCCTCGGGATCGACATTCTTTCGACCTCGGCTGGCGTCCTCTCGGACCGCGAGGCCCGGGCCAAGAACGTCGGCGGAGAGGTGGTGGCGCGCGTCTTCTAGACGCCGTCACCATTGAAAGGAAACCGACATGTCTCGTATCGGCAAGAAGCCCATTGAGGTCCCCTCGGGCGTCAAAGCGACGATCAGCAATGATCGCTCCGTGACGATCGAAGGGCCCAAGGGCGAGACGCTCTCGCACACCTTCCCTCGGGAAGTGACCGTGTCCCTCGAGGGGAACACGATCACCGTGACGCGCGACAGCGATCTCAAGAAGGCTCGCGCCTTCCACGGCATGGCTCGCGCCCTGATCGCCAACATGGTGACGGGTGTGAAGACCCCCTTCGAGAAGGTCCTCGAGATCCACGGCACCGGCTTCGGTGCTCAGGTTCAAGGCGACAAGATCGAACTCGACCTTGGCTTCAGCAACAAGGTCTACGTCAAGATCCCCCAAGGGCTCGACGTCGAGGCTGCCAAGGGACGCCCCACGATCGTCAAGATCAAGGGCGCAGACAAGCAACTGGTCGGGCAGCTCGCCGCGCGGATTCGCGCCAAGCGCCCTCCGACTCCGTATGCGGACAACAAGGGTGTCCGTTACCGGGGTGAGCACATTCGCAAGAAGGCCGGCAAGGCCTTCGGCGACAAGAAGTAAGCGAGGGACGTCATGAAGCGTACCAAGCAACAGAACCGCGTGCGTCGCCACTGGCGAGTGCGTACGACGGTCACCGGAGAGGCTGGGCGTCCGCGCCTCGCCGTCTACCGGAGCAACAAGTACATCTATGCCCAGGTCATCGACGACGAGTCGGGTAAGACCATTGCTTCCGCGAGTAGCCTCCAAAAGGCTCTTCGCGAGGAGCTCGAGGGCAAGACGGGTGGAGTCGCTGCCGCGACCCTCGTCGGCAAGACCCTCGCGGAGCGCGCCAAAGAAGGCGGCGTTTCGCAGGTCTGCTTCGACCGCGGCGGTTACCGATACCACGGTCGCGTGAAGGCTCTGGCTGACGCGGCACGGGAGGCTGGCCTTGACTTCTGAGCAAAACAACGAGAAGAACGCAGCTCCGGCTGCTGGCGCTCCCGCCCCCGCAGGCGGCGCTCCGGCAGGTGGCGCTAGCGCTCCCGCTGGTGGTGCTCCGGCTGGCGGTCGCGGCGGTCCTGGCGGCGGCGGTCGCGGTGGACCCGGCGGCGGTGGTCGAGGCGGTCCCGGCGGCGGTCGAGGCGGCCCCGGCGGCGGTCGAGGCGGCCCCGGTGGCGGTCGCGGCGGCCCCGGTGGCGGACGCGGCGGTCGTGGCGGCGGTCGCGGCGGACGCGGCGGTGACGACCGCGAGAAGCTGATCGAGAACGTCGTCCGGATCAACCGCTCAGCTGCGGTTGTCAAGGGTGGACGTCGCTTCAGCTTCTCCGCGCTGGTCGTCGTCGGCGACGGCAAGGGCAAGGTTGGCATCGGCTACGGCAAGGCCAACGGCGTCCCCAACGCTGTCGAGAAGGGCGTCAAGGAAGCCAAGAAGCAAATGTTCAAGGTCCAGGTCGTGGACGGGTCGATCCCGCACCCGATCATTGCTCGCTTCCAAGCAGCAACCGTGATCATGGAGCCGGCTTCGCCTGGAACTGGAATCATCGCAGGGGCTTCGGTCCGCGCGGTCTGCGAGGCCGTCGGGATCAAGAACATCCTGACCAAGTGCCACGGCTCGGGGAACCCGATCAACGTCGTCAAGGCGGTTGAGAACGGCCTCAAGAGCATGCGCACCCGCAAGGAAGTCGAGGCGCTTCGCGGCGTCAAGCTCGACAACCAGGCTGGCTCTTGGAAGATCAAGTCGGCCAAGCAGGCTCAGGGCAAGCAGGCCAAGAAGGGTGGCGGCAAGAAGAAGGCCGTCGCCAAGGCGGCGGAGTAGTCATGGAACTCAACGACATCAACGCCAAGGCCAAGGGTCGTCCCTCTCGCCGTCGGATCGGTCGCGGTCCGGGTTCGGGCTGGGGACAAACCGCCGGTCGTGGTGACAAGGGTGCTGGTTCGCGCAGTGGCTTCAAGCGTCGCTTGAACATGGATGGCGGTCAAATGACCTTCATCAAGCGGATCGCCAAGCGCGGCTTCACCAACGCTCAGTTCAAGCGCGAGTGGTCCTTCGTGAACCTCTCGGACCTCAACGCCTTCGAAGACGGCGAGACGGTCACCTCGGACGAGTGCCTGAAGCGCGGCGTGATCCCCAAGGTCCGCGACGGGCTCAAGGTCCTCGGCGTCGGCAAGCTCGAGAAGAAGCTGACCATCGTCGCCAACCGCGCCTCCAAGAAGGCTGTCGAGGCGATCGCCGCCGCTGGCGGCACCCTGGAGCTGGTCCCCGCTCGCGGAGACATGGCGAAGGAGAACTGGAAGGCCAAGCGTAAGCAAGGCCGCCGGACCCTGCGCCGCAAGGCCGCTGAGGCCCGCAACAAGTAACGACCCTCAGGGGCGAGCTCAAGCGCTCGCCCCTGGTGTCATTTCTCGGAGTCATGGACGGCGTCTCGCGAGAGGCGCCTTCTTTGCTCGCCGCGCTCTTCGCCTCTTTGCGCGCGGCTGGTCAAGACTCCTAGGGGCGCTAAGCTCCGAATTCCCCACGCGTGTTTGGCGGGTTAGACTCCTGCCCCCGTGCTTCAACCCGGCACGGTCGCGCGCTCTAGAGGCCGCACGAATCGAGGGGTCGCATGCTCGCGGCGTTCAAGAACACTTTCAAGATCCCGGAGCTTCGCAAGAAGATCCTGATCACCTGTGGCTTCCTGATCCTCTACCGGATCGGGTCGTTCATCACCTTGCCAGGCATTGACCCGGCCAAAGTCGCGGAGATGCAGAAGGCTGGCGGCAGCCTCAACGAGCTGATGGCCTCCATCAGCATGCTGACGGGTGGTCAGCTCGCGCAGTGCACGCTCTTCGCCCTGGGCATCATGCCCTACATTTCTGCCTCGATTATCTTCTCGCTCCTCGTGAAGGTGATCCCAGCTCTCGACGCTCTCCAGAAGGAGGGCGCGACAGGCCGGCAGAAGATCAATCAATACACTCGCTACGCGACGGTCGGGCTCTGCCTGATTCAGTCCGTGTTCATCATCATCTGGATCAACCAGAGCGGCTTGGCCTACGACGCCAACGTCGGATTCTGGTTCATGGCGATCCTCTCGTTGACCACAGGCACGGTCTTCTTGATGTGGGTCGGTGAGCAGATCACCGAGTTCGGCATCGGCAACGGGATCTCGCTGATCATTATGGGCGGAATCATCGCCGCCATGCCTCCCGCGCTCTTCACCTTCGTGAAGGACATTCGCTCCGCGGCGGCGACCGGCGACAACGTGCCCATGCAGGTCCTGAAGCTCGTCGTGTTCATCGCGCTCTTCGTGGGCGTCGTGGCGGCGGTCGTGATCATGCACCGCGGCCAGCGACGAATCGCGCTCAGCCACCAGAAGTTCACCCGCGGCGGCAAGACCTTCGGCGGCCAGCGGCACTACCTCCCGATTCGAGTCAACATGGCCGGCGTCATGCCCGTCATTTTCGCGGACTCCTTGATCCTCTTTCCCACGGCCCTGATCAGTCAGGTCTGGCCAGAGATCAATGACCTCCTGTCACGCGGTGACTCCTTCTGGTACTTCGTCCTCTATATCGGCATGGTGATGTTCTTCACCTTCTTCTGGATCTCGCTGACCTTCAGCCCCCAAGAGCTGGCGACGAACCTCAAGGAGCACGGGTCCTTCATTCCGGGTATTCGCCCTGGCAAGCGGACTGAGGAGCACCTCGAGGCGATCATGAACCGGATCAGCTTCGTCGGTGCGGTGTTCCTGGCCTTCATTGGCCTGTTCCCGACCGTGGTCAGCGTGACCATGGGGATCAACATGCTCCTGGCCAGCTTCCTCGGTGGCACCGGCCTCCTGATCGTCGTCCAGGTCTCCCTGGACCTCGTCGAGAAGGTCGAGTCGCACCTCCTGATGCGTCACTACGAGGGCTTCATGAAGACCGGTCGCGTTCGCGGCCGCGCGGCTCCCGGCGCCTAGCGCCTCGCGCGACTTCACTCGAGAGACACCATGCTCTTCCGCGCTCAGCCTCCTCGTCCCAAAGAGGAGGCTGATCTCGTTCAAATGCGCGCAGCCGGTCAGATCGTGGCCGGCGTCCTCAAGCACTGCGTGGACCTGGTCGCGCCTGGCGTCACGACCGGCGACTTGAACGAGGCGGCCCAGGCCAAAGGCAAGGAGCTCGGGGCCGAGGACTTCTCCTTCCTCGGATACCACGGGTTCCCGGCTGTGATCTGCTCCTCCGTCGACGAGGTCGTGGTCCACGGGATCCCAGGGCGCTGCGACTACCGCGGCGGGAAGAGCCCAGACCGGGTTCTTCAAGAGGGCTCCTTGGTCTCGATCGACTTCGGCGCCGTTCGCGGCGGCTTCCACGGCGACTCGGCGGTCACGGTCCCCGTGGGCGAGGTCAGCCCCGAGTTGAGCGAGCTGCTTCGGGTTGGCCGCGAGGCGCTCTGGGCGGGGATTCGTCAGGTCAAGCCGGGGTGTCGCCTGAGCGACATTGCCCGCGCCATCGAGGGCTCGATCAAGGCTCGCTCCCACCGTTACGGGATCGTGTCGAACTACGTCGGGCACGGGATCGGGCGCCGGCTCCACGAGCCACCCAACGTGCCCAACGTCCTGACCAAGGACCTCCTGCGCAAGGACGTGGCCCTAGAAGCCGGCGTCACGATCGCGATCGAGCCCATGGTGTGCCTGGGGTCCGCGCGGACCAAGACCCTCGCCGACGGCTGGACCGTAGTAACTCGCGACGGAAAGCCCGCAGTGCACTTCGAGCACAGCGTGGCGGTGACCGAGGACGGGTTCGAGATCTTGACGTCGCGCGAGGACGGAGCGACTACCCACTAGACCCGTGCCGTGCGCGAGCCCGTGCCCGTGCCCGACAGAGCGGAGTGTGGACTTCGCCCTTTTTGAATCACAGAGGACACGGAGATCCACGGAGGTCACAGAGGTCGTCTCGCGGGATTCGAGGGCGCTCCAGAGTTGGAAGCGGCGGGATCGGGTTGGCGAGTCGAAGACGGAGGGGAGGGAGAGCTCCGCCTGACAGGGCCGGGCCGCTTCGGCTCGCTCCAGAGTTGGAGTTAGCGCGGTCCGGTCGGCGGGGCGGGGGCTGTGAGGAAGGGAAGCTCCGCCCGACGGGAGCGGGGGTCAGGCTTCGCAACATCGGGCGCTGAGAGATCAGCCTCCGCAGCTGCGCCTTCAGGCGATAGCGTCACGCAAGGACAGAAGACGGGCCTCGGCCAGGCCCAACCCGCAGTCGCGGGCGCGCGGGGTTCCTCATACAAGCTCCACACGAAGGTCAGCCCTGCTGGAGCGTGGTCGTGGAGGAGCTCCTCCACGACCGCTGTCTTGCCAGCGCCGCCGACGCCTGAGATCGCGATCAGCCGCGGGCCGGACTCAGGGGGCTTGCCTGCGACCCACCGGCGGAGCCTGGCGAGGAGGTCGCTCCGCCCTACGAAGTGTCGGGCTGGCTGGAGCGCGTGGGCGCGCACGATCCGGTCGACCGCAGGCGCCGGCGCCGGCGTTGGATCCTCGAGGATCCACTCCTCCTCGCCGACGCCAAACTCAGCGCTGAGGGCCGCGAGGAAACGTCGTCGCCCTGCGGTCCTGACCTCGAAGCCTGCCTCGTTGACCGTGCCTCGCTCGTAGCGCCGGTAGGTGCGGACGTCGACGCCCAGGGTTCGCGCCGCCGCCTCCTGAGTCAGGCCGAGGTCGAGGCGGAGCCGCTGAAGGAGGTCGGAGGCGAAGCGAGCCATGGGGTCAGCTTGACCGCTCCCAGGCGCTCACGCGAGGAGGGCGCACACCACACAGAGGGAACCAAGCATGCGCTGCCTGGTCGAGCCGCGGAGCGGAATACAGCGACAGAGCACCCCACCCCCTCCGGGACCGACCCCGCGCAAACCCCACCCGCCTCCGAGACCGATCCTGCGCTGCAGGTGTCGGGACTGAGGGAGCCTCGGCGACCGAAGTCCCGACGGCGAGCGAAGCGAGGCTCATTCCGCGGAGCGGAATACAGCGACAGAGCTCATTCCGCGGAGCGGAATACAGCGACAGAGCTCATTCCGCGGAGCGGAATACAGAAACACAGCCCCGTTCTGCCCGGTCTTGTCCTGGGGTGCTCCGACCGCAGGGGCTTTCCTGTGAGTCCGAGCGGGTGGACCCAACAAGGAGAAGTCCCATGACCGTCCTCGACGCCGCAGCCCACGTGTTCACGATCCCAGACGTCCTGTCCCCTGCGGAGTGCCAGGCCCTGATCCGCGCCAGCGAGGCCCTCGGCTACGCCGAGGCTCCCATCACGACCGCCCTCGGTCCGAGAATGGCGCCGGGGGTCCGCAACAACACCCGAGTCATGGTCGACGACCCCAAGCGGGCCGCCGCGCTCTACGAGCGCGTGTTCCACGCCTTGCCCCTCGAGATCGGGGGCTGGGGCTGCGTCGGCCTCAACGAGCGCCTCCGCTTCTACCGCTACACCGAGGGGCAGCAGTTCCGCTGGCACTTCGACGGCAGCTATCACCGCCACGAGGGGGAGCGGAGCATGCTCTCGCTCCTGATCTACCTCAACGAGGGCTGCCTCGGCGGCGAGACCGAGTTCGCGTCTGGGATCTCAGTCGAGCCTCGGACTGGAATGGCCCTGGCCTTCGTGCACCAGGTCGAGCACCGCGGGGCGCCTGTGTTCGAGGGGACGAAGTACGTCCTCCGCTCGGACGTGATGTACGCCGCCTCGTCCTAACCCGCTGGGGGCCTGTCCTTTGGGGCAGGCTCTCGGCCGGGCGATGGTTTTCTCGCGGACACCAATATTTGACCCCTTGCACGGCTCGGTGCGATTGGGATAATATTCCCAAAGTGGGCGAAGAAGCTACTAGATTGCTCCTGAGCGCGGTCGCGCAGATCCTGCGAGGGCTCGTGCGGATCCTGATGCGAAACGGCGTCGCCTGCGGGACCCTCGAGCAGATCGTGCGCAAGGCCTACGTCGACGAGGCTTACGCCGTGGCTGCAGAGGGCCAGACCAAGGCCACGGTCTCGAGCGTCGCGGCCCAGACGGGCCTCTCCCGCAAGGAGGTCAAGCGCCTGCGTGAGCTGGGCGAGGCTGAGGCCTCCGAGGGCAGGAGCGCGCGCTACAACCGAGCGGTTCGAGTGATCACGGGCTGGCTCAGCGACCGCCGCTACTCGAGCGCTGAAGGCGTCGCCCTCGCGCTCCCCCTCCAGGGGGCCCTCGACGCGCAGTCCTTCCCCGCGCTCGTGAAGGACTACAGCGGCGACGTCACGACCAAGGCCATGCTCGACCTCCTGCAGAACTCGGGCTGCGTCCGTGTTGCGGAAGGACAGGTTCAGCTGATCCGCAACGCCTACGTCCCCGCTAACGATCCAGCGGAGGTCGTGCGGATTTTGGGCAACGACGTCGAAGAGCTCGTCCGGACCATTGACCACAACCTGACTTGCCAGCCTGGCGAGGCGCTCCTGCAGCGCAAGGTCTCGACTTGGCTCCTCCCAACTCACCTCGCAAAGGAGTTCAAGGACCTCAGCAGACGTCGCTCCCAAGTCCTCTTGGAGGAGCTCGTGGTCTGGCTGAACGCGCATGAAGCAGCAGAGGACGAGGAGTCCCAATACGTGAGCGTCGGTGTCTACCTCTACGAACCTCGAGTCAAGGCGGAGGGCGCAGCGTGAGCCGAGTCCTGGGAAAGAGTTGGCTTCTGAGGCTGGTCTGCGCCGGTCTGACCCTGGGGTTGTTGAGCTTCGGCGCCTGCAGCGGCGGCGGCAAAGGCGGCGCTGGAATCGGCGGCAGCGGCTACAAGGCCGACGGGACCGTGACCGAGTTCGGGAGCGTGTTCGTCAACGGCGTCGAGTTCGACACGAGCGCGGCGCTCTTCGAGATCGAGGGAGTCAGCGGATCACAGTCCAACCTGATCATCGGAATGAGGGTCCAGGTAGAGGCGACCCTCGACGCGAGCGGGACCAAGGGCACCGCGACTCGAGTGACCTTCGAGGACGAGCTCGAGGGGCCGATCCCTGCGGGGGGGGCGATCAGCGAGGACGCCGATCAGGAGAACAAGGACTTCACGATCCTGGGAGTCGCGGTCCGCGTGAACGTGGACGACACGACCTTCTCAGGGCTGACCTATCAGAGCCTGGCCCTGGGGGACACGCTCCAAGTCAGCGGGTTCTACGACGCGGCCGGACTCCTGCGCGCGACGGCCGTCGTCAAGAAGGGCGCCTTCGTCCCGAACGCGAGCCAGGTCGAGGCTCGAGGCACCGTGACTAGCCTGGGGGTCAACACCATTGGCCTTCGGGTCGGGACCGCGACCCTCAGCGTGGACACGACCCAGGCAGACCTCTCGCAGGTGCCTGGCGGGCTGGCGGTGGCTCAGGTGGTCGAGGTCAAGGGCACGATCGCGACGGACACCGCCACGAGCGTCACGGCGACGGCGATCAAGCTCTCGTCCCCCTTCAGTGAAGGAGACACCCTGGAGGTCGAGGGGAGCGTGACCCGCTTCGCCTCCCAGAGCGACTTCGACGTCGAGGGGACCAAGGTCAACGCCTCGGGCGCGACGCTGGATCCGACCAACTTCGTGTTGGCTCTCGGGGAGCGCGTCGAGGTCGAAGGCAAGCTCACGAGCGGCGTCCTCCAGGCGAGCGTCGTTCGCTCACGAGGGGGCGAGCGGCGAGCCCACGCCACAGCGAGCAACGTGAACGCGGGCGCGGGGACCTTCGACCTGACCGTCGCGGGCCAGACCGTGCGAGTCAAGGCGACGAGCACGACCCGGCTCAAGGACACCACGGCTCCTCAGACTCCCTTAACCCTGGCGGGTTTGGGCAGCCTGGACGGCAAGTTCGTCAAGGTCCGCGGCCAGGAGGACTCCAGCGGGGTGATCGTGGCGACGCGGGTCTTCGTGAGCAACGTCGGAAGCGTGGAGCTGCAGGGGCCGATCACCGCTCAGGTGATCGGAACCTCGGTCACGGTCTTGGGCGTCGTGTTCCCCGTCGACGGGACGACGAAGTTCTCGGACAGCGCGAACACGAACGTCCCCGGAGGACAAAGCGACTTCGCGAACAACGTGACCCTGGGCTCGACGCCGATCCGGGTGCGAGACAAGCAAGTCGGAGCCGGTGGAGCGAACGCCTTTGGCGTCGCCGACGACGTCGAGGTCCAGACCCCATGACGAACCACCGCGACTATCCCGTCGCCTGCCAGGGGAGGGCGGTGATTCCGCCGCCCTCTCCGGGCAACCCTTCACGGCGCGCCTGGCGCCCAGCGCCAACCCCCGAGGCTGCATGAAGACCCACTACTCGACATTAGCGCGCCAGCTCTCGCTGGTGGAGGTCATCATCGCCCTGGCGGTCTTGACCCTCGCCTTTAGCGGCTCCATGAGCCTCTTCTACACCTCGGCGACCTTCTCCCGCAGCTCGGCAGAGCGGGCGGAGGCCAGGGCCCAGGGATACGCCGAGTTGGCGCTGCTGCGCTCTACGCTGCGGAATCAGCCCTTCTTCGTGGGGAGCACGGACAACCGCGCGACCCAATTCAATCGCGTGATCGGTGAGGCCGGGATCCCGATCGCTGACTGTGCCCCGAACCTCGCGGGCGCCCCCCAGCGCTTCACGGGAGCGAGTCCGACCTTCACTCGCACTCAGCAGACGACGATCAACCGGGGCAAGACGACGCTCACGATCGTGACGACTTGCTACTTCTCCGAAGCCAGCGCTGAAGCCGACGCGAACCTCGGGCAGACGGCGAACACGCTGGACTTGGACGCCGACGGAGTCTTCGGCGCCGCGGGCGCGATCGCTCCCGGTGACATGTGGGCGCTCCCGGTCACGGTTTCGGTGACTTGGACCACGGCAGAAGGCCAAGGCGGCACGGAGACCATTGTGGTCAACGGGGTCCTTTACTAGTGAGTGTTCAACTACCAGGAGGTCACATGGGGACCAAGTCGCCACTTCTACAGGGGCAGGATCGGGAGCGCGGCGCGGCGCTGATCATGGCGATCTTCTTCGTCACGATGCTCGTCGGGTTCTCGTACCTCGTGCTCCGCTCCTACCGGGCGCAGACCGCGGCCACGAACTTCAAGATTCGACACTCGCGACTCTTTGCGGACGCGGACATGGGCATGGCCAAGGGCAAGCTGATCCTGACCTCGGATCCGACCAACGCCAGCTACACGGGCTCAGGTGGCAGCCCCTTCCAGATTCACGCCAGCGACAACGCGGTCGTGACCGTCGAGTTGATCGGAGCCAACGCCAACCCATACACGTATCGCCTGATCTCCAACGCTACGGATCCCGGCAGCGGCCAGGTTCGCTCGGTCGAGATGATCCTGATGCTCGAGGAGAGCCGGGAGCCGACCAGCGCGCCTGGCATGGGGGCAGTCGTCGCCAACGGGAACCTCCAAGTCACGGGCAACATTCTGATCGACGGAAACGACCACGACCCCGACGGGACGCCTGGCGGCCAAGGCAACGACGTCCCCGGAGTCGTGACCACAGGGAACGTGTCCCAGAGCGGCTCGTCGGATATCGGCGGGAGCGGGCAGGCCCCGGGCGGCAGCCCCTCGGAGGACGTTGGGATCGACAACGGCTCCCTCAACTGGGAGCCCGAAGGAAGCGGCACCGGCGGTAGCGGGACGGCCGCCGACGACACCGACGGCGTCGACAACGACGGCGACGGCGTCGTTGACGAGGACGGCTTCCCCGAGACCGCAGGCGAGGTGTTCGGGTTCCAGGGGACCAACTCCAGCGATCCCTCGGACGACAACGACACCCTCAAGTCGCAGGCTCAAGCGGACGGCACCTACTTCACGTCCTACGGGGACTACAACACCTGGAGGGGCGGCGCGACCCAGGCAGAGCAGGGCGGCAAGGTGATCTATATCGAGGTCCCCAACGGGACCGCAGTCGGGAACTTCAAGCTCCCCGACAACCCGCCGCCTGCGAGCCCTTCGATCCTGATCGTGGCCGGGCAAGACCCTGCGGTCCACGACACCGAGATCGGGCCGGTCCACGGCAGCGGCTCGGGGAAGCACTTCCAGGGCCTCGTGATCGCGGACACCTACAAGAACATCAACGGGAACGGCAAGGTGACGGGATCCATGGTCGCGTTCAACCCCGGCGACACAGCGCACCTAGGAAACGGCAACTTCGACATTCTGTTCTCGAGCGAGGTCCTCGGGAACCTCCCCGGAGTGGCCCAGTCTCCAGTTCCCTGGACGCCGGAGGTCCTGAGCTGGCGCGAAATCGAGAACCGCTAGCATGCCTCGCGAGACCCTCCCCCTGACGTGCCTGCTCTTGACGGGGCTTCTGAGTTGCGCCCTAGCTGCGCCTGCGCAGAGCCTGGCAGGCGACGCCCCGCGGCCAGGCAGCGCGGCTGATCTGGTCAGGAAGGTCAAGGGGACGAAGTCTGCGGCGAAGCGCGCGGCGATCGTCAAGGAGATCGAGGGCTTGGGGAAGAAGGCCGAGGGCGCGCTCCTTGGGTCCTGGAAGCGCGTCGACGAGCGAACCGCAGTGGACCTCCTGCTCTTGGTCGAGCGCCTCCGAACAGAGTCCGCCAGAGAGGACCTAATCAAGGCCACTCGTCACAGGAATCTCGTCGTGCGACGAACGGCCGCGGCTGGGTTGGGTGGCTATCCCCACCCTGCGACCGAGAAGGCGCTGTTTCGGCTCGTGCGTGACAGGGAGGACGACGTCGCCCTCTCCGCGATCGACGCGATTCGAACCCTCGAGAGCAAGACGACCTTCAAGCCCCTCCTGCGGGCGCTCCGACGTTATGACGACGACCCCCAGGGCCGTCGCTTCAAGCGGCTCTTGAGCGTCGCCCAAGGGCTCTTGGCCTCTACCCACGACCCGGAGATCGTGCGCACGATCTGTCGCCTGGCAGCCATGGAGGAGGGCCAGCATCAAGCCGCGATCCTCGGGATCCTCGAAGTCGGCGAGACCAAGGTTTGTCCTCCAATCCTTCGCGAGGTCCTCAAGGAGTTCGTCGAGGGGGAGGACTACGAGGGCCCGGGCTTCGAGGAGCCGCTGCGCGACGCGACCACCGCGGAGGGCCTGCGACCCGTCACTCCCGCTTTCGCTCGGGTCGCGATCAAGGGGCTCGGCTTGGCTCGAGACCAGGCTTCGAGCCAGACCCTGATCGCAGCCCTGAGTCACAGCTCTGCAGAGGTTCGCTATTCAGCGCTCCAGTTCCTGCACCTGACCCTCCCCAAGGGGCCGAAGGCCATGACTGCGGAGGCCCCGCAGGCATTTCCGGTCGTGCGGAGGAAGGCGATCAAGGCGGTCATGACTCGCCTGACCGATCGCTCGACAGGCGTGCGCCAGCGGGCCTATGTGTGGCTGAAGCGCGAGACCAAGCAGAAGAAGCTCCCCCCGACCTTCGCCGCCTGGAAGGGCTGGTACGAGACCTACTTCGGGGACCAAGAAGAGTGGGAATACGAATGAACGATCGCCGCCGTCCGCTTCGCGCGGGTATGACCCTGATCGAGATCATGGTGGCCTCCGGGCTCCTCTCGGGTCTCGCCTTGCTCTCCCTCTCAGCCGTTCAGGCCTCCGGGACGCAGGCTCACTTCACCTCCAATCGCGCTGACATGTTTCGGCGCACGAACGCGGTCATGACTCGCCTCGAGCGAGAGCTCGAGGGGGGGAGCTACCAGGACAAAGACAACGCGGTCGGGAACTTCAACGTCGGGACCCGGACGGTGGCCTTCGTGGTGCCCGCGAACACCGTCACGACTACGGACGCGATTCAGTTCACGCCTGTCACTGGCTACGACACGACCTCCACTGTCGCGAACCCCAAGGGGGTCGCGACGACGACTGGCGAACCGATCGTCTACGCCTTCGAGCGCATGGAGGCGATCGGGGTCGACACCGACAACGACGGCCTCCCGGGGGAGTTTCGACTCGTTCGAATCAACACCGTCACCAACAGCGAGGTCGTGATCCAGGCCAACATCCTCGGCCAGGGACAAACGGGGCTGACCTCAGGAGTAATCGCCAACCCGACCTTCATCCTCGACGGGACCAACACCTCCGAGCTGACGATCACCTTCTCCTTGGGGGCCGTGATCGGCTCGAGCGGAGGCGTGCGTCAAGTCACGGCGACGACCGTGACGCGGGCCCTGAGCCTGCGAAACCTCCAATAGCTCAGTCCTGCTCGCGCTCCCAAGCGACGGTCCGTGCGATTCGCTCGCTCAGGGACAGGCTCTCGCTGTAGTCGAGCTCAGCGCGGATTCGCGCTGAGCTGAGGCGCAGATGCTGGCGGGCCTCGATCCCGGGTCGCTGGTCCTCGGGGAGCGAGTCCTCTGCGACGAGGGCTATCTCGCCCTCCCAGCCGGCGGCTTCGGCCAGGGCTCGGACCCAGGCCTCCTCGCTGAGAAAGGACTCCTCGCACACGTTGTAGATCCGGCCCGCGGCCCGCTCGTCGGTCAGGGCCAGGGCGATCGCTCGGCCCACGTCGTCAATGTAGCCGCGGGCGGTCTCCCAGCGCGCGAATCCCTCCTCGAGTTCGATCCGCTCGGCGCCTGCGAACATGCGCTCCGTATACGTCTTTGGACGACGGTGGTAGTCGCCAGGTCCGTAGACCATGGGCAATCTGAGCACGGTCCCAGGCAGGTCGGGGTCTCCCATGAACACGGCCTCGGCCGGGATCTTGTCGTAGGTGTTGGTCCACTCCAGAGGGTCGCCGGGGGGCTTGAGCTCCTCGCCGCGGTGGGGGTAGGGGACCTCGCGCAGGGGGCCGTCCTCGTCTTGAATCGCGCCTGGGAATTCGCCTCCAGGCCAGGTCTCTTTGCGCAGCACGACTCCGAAAGCCTTGTAGACGTCCATGCTGCTGATCGCGACGACCCGGCGCACGCCCAGCTCGTGGGCCAGCGCCATGACGGCGGTAGCGTCCGCCTCGCAGAGGGGGCGCTGGTCCAAGAGGAGCTCAGGGGCGAAGGCCCTGAAGGCTTCCAGCGATTCCGAGAGCCGGGCCCGGTCGCCCAAGATATGGTCCACCGAGGACGGGAGCGGGGCGTTGGTCTGGCCCCGGTGGAAGCACGCGACCTCGTGGCCGTCAGCGACGAGTTGGCGGACCGCGGCGGCGCCTATGAAGCGCGTTCCGCCCAGGACGAGGATTCGCACTCTCGAATCCCTACTTCGGCGTCTCGCTCGGGGCGTCGGTCTTCTTCTCGCCCTTGCTCTTGCCCTTCTCTGGCATGGCGTCGGGGAAGCGCTCCTTGAGGATCGAGTTGATCGCCTTGCGGACCTTGAAGGCCGGGCCCTTGACGAGGATCTTGCCGTCGGTGTCGATCAGGACCAGGTAGGGGAGCGAGGAGCCGATCACCCCGTAGGCCTCACCCGAGGCGCCGGCCTCGTCGAAGACCTTCAGCCAGTGGCCGCCGATCTTCTTCGCCATGGCCTGCTGCTTCTCGAGGGTGTCCTTGGAGAGGTTGAAGGTCCCGAGCCCGAGGCCTACGACCACCAGCTCTTGGTCCTTGAGCGCCTCGCTGAGAGGAATCAGGTAGCGCTTTTGGAGGCTGAGGCAGGGGCGGCACCAGCTGGCCCAGAAGTCGAGCAGGACGACCTTTCCCTTGAGGCTAGCGAGGGTCACCTCGCGCCCGTCGTCGAGGGCCACCCCGCGCCAGCCGGGAGCCGGCTGGCCGACCTTGACGAAGTGCTCGCGGACCAGGCCAGCAACCGCCTTGGGGAGCTTGGCCTCCATGGCCTTGAGGGCCTGCATTCGCTTCTCGATCGCCTCCTCGTGCTTCTTGCGGCGAGCCTGGAAGAGCCACTCCTTGAGCGCGCCCTGGAGCTCACCGGCGAAAGCCCGCTCGGCGTTCGCGTCCAGCCAGGGCCCCAGGAGGACATAGGCCGCGTCGCGGGCGGCGTCGATCTCCTCCTTGGGCTTCCGCTTCCGCCGGAGGGTGAAGATCTCGCGGATCGCCTCGAAGCAGGGCTTGAAGCTCTCGAGGGCCTCGAGCCCACCCCGGAAGGCCGGCGAGATCGCGGTCGAGGCCTTGAGCTTGGCCACGGTGGCGTCCCGATCGCCTCCGAAGGCCATGTGGGCCCTCATGACGCGCTCGAGGTCAGCGTCCTCGACGGCACCCGGGAAGCGCTCCAGAAAGGCCCCGGTGTAGGCCTTGAGGTCGCTCCGCAGCGCCTTGCGCTCCTTGCGGGGGGTGGCCTGCATGGCGTCGAGCTTGGCCTGGAAGCGCGTCAGGGCCTCTTTGGCGTCCTGGGGCAGCTCCGCTGAGGGGGCGTCTTGGGCCACCGCGAGGGAGGGCAGGGCGCAGCCCAGCGCCAGGGCAAGGAGAGAGTGGCCGATCGAGAGAGAGCGCATGGAGCCTCCGGGTCAGGGAGGAGTTTAGCTCAGATCCGCGGCCAGCCTCCTTCGTCGGCCAGTCCGGCAGAGGCCGTAGCCGCGGGGTTTACCCCCGCGAGAGGCAGACCGAGAGTGAGAGGCGCAGAGGCCGTAGCCGCGGGGTTTACCCCCGCGAGAGGCAGACCGAGAGTGAGAGGCGCAGAGGCCGTAGCCGCGGGGTTTACCCCCGCGAGAGGCAGCCGAGAGTGAGAGGCGCAGAGGCCGTAGCCGCGGGGTTTACCCCCGCGAGAGGCAGACCGAGAGAGAGAGGCGCAGAGGCCGTAGCCGCGGGGTTTACCCCCGCGAGAGGCAGACCGAGAGAGAGAGGCGCAGGACTCAGACAGTGTGGTCGGTTTCGGATGGGACCTTTTGGCGTGGGTCTAGGTCTCGCGGGGGTAAACCCCGCGGCTACTGGGTGTTGGGCGTGGGTCTAGGTCTCGCGGGGGTAAACCCCGCGGCTACTGGGTGTTGGGCGTGGGTCTAGGTCTCGCGGGGGTGAACCCCGCGGCCACTGGGTGTTGGGCGTGGGTCTAGGTCTCGCGGGGGTAGACCCGCGGCTACTGGGTGTTGGGCGTGGGTCTAGGTCTCGCGGGGGTAAACCTCGCGGCTACGCAACCCGCCGACTTCAGGCGGAGCTTCAAATCCCTACCTCTTCGACGCGCCAAGACGACCCGGCGACTTCCAACGCCGGAGCGCTCTCGGCTCTCGCGAGACGCTCTCCGCGCCCTCTCCCCTCGCGTCTTTGCGCGGGAAAACTAGATCTCACACAACCCGCCCAGCGCCAACCCGACCTACCCCCCTCTTGCGCGCAGCGTCATGGAGACGAGCCATCCCGCGCGGGCATAGCGCAAGGCTGGCTTTCGGGCTAATCTCAGCGGCTTCGAATGCGCAAAGAATCTCCTCAAAAGACGGAACACGGGCCCTTCTCTGCAGGCTCGGCGCGGCAGGCCCTGGCGGCTCTGCGGCGGGCGCGCAGCGGGGCCCTCCTCGTCACGAGCGGGCATCGCGACGTCCGACTCGTGGTGGAGTCTCGCCGTGTCAGCATCGAGGGCGCGGGCCTAGAGCTCGACGGAGCCGAAGACGACGCTTGGGAGATCTCGCGCCAGTTCCTCTCGGCCCTCTTTTGGGGCGACGCGACCTACTTCCTGGACCTCCAGGGCAAGCCCATGTCCGACGCCCCGGCCCTGCGCGCAAACGCGGTCCCGGACAAGGCCATAGACCTCCTCGACGAGGGCTTCCGCGAGCTGACCGAGCTCCGCTCGCTCGTGCCCGGCGTCGACGTCCTCGTCTCCCGGAAGGGGACCCCGCCGCCCCCCGACGCGCGCAGCTGCGCGGCGGTCCTCTATCGCGCCCTGACCAACCAGCCTCGCCACCTCGGCTCGGCCGCCAAGGAGGCTGGGCTCGACCCCCTCGACGCGGCCTGGGCCGTCTCCGACCTCCTAGAGGCCGAGGCCGCTCAGATCAAACGTCCCGCGCCGACTATGGCCGTGCGCCGACTCAAGAGCGCCGAGCCCGTGATTCGCGAGGGCCTCTCGCCTGGCGTCCGGGCCCTGCACCTCGCGCGGGGCTATGCCCGCAGCGAGCCGCGCCGCGCCGCGCACTTCCTCCAAGAGGCAGGCTTGGCCTTCTTGCGTAGTAACCAGGGCGCCGAAGCCCTGGAGATGTTCAAGCAGAGCCACGAGCAAGCGCCCAAGGACCTCGGCGGACTCGAAGGAATGGTCCGCGCCCTCGAGGTCGTGGGGCAGCAGGACGAAGCCCGCCGAATCCGGGAGGACCTCGTCGATCTCTATCGGAGCTGGAACCTCCCCAGCCGGACCCTCGAGCACCTCGACGCCTTGGCCCCGCTCTCGGTCGAGCAGGACCTCAGCAAGCTCGACTGCCTCCTGACTCGGCGCGACTTCAAGGGCGCCCTCGAGCAGGCTCGACGCGTGTTCCCCAAGCTCCCCGCAGGCGAGCGGATCGTCCTCGCGAGACGTTTCGGTCAGTCGGGGGCGCCCAAGGCCGTCCAGGCCGAAGCCGTCGGGCTCTCGGGTGCCCAGCGCCTGCGCTGGCCGCGGCGCATTCTCGTCCTCGCCTGCTGGATCCTGGCCGTAGGGATCTTGGCCCTCAGCGCCGAGTTCTACGCCCGGATCGAGTTCCGCCGCGCGGCGCGCCAGACTCGCCTCGCCCTGATTGACCTCGAGCCCCGCCAAGCCGGCGGGGCCCCGGTCGCGAGCGGGGCCAAGCTCACGGAGCCGTGGGCCGACCTGGAGAAGATCCGCACGCAGGCCGGTGGCGCCGCCGAACAGCTTCCTGAGGGCGCGGTCTTGCGCGAGGTCCCCTCGGTCTTGGCCGAGCTCCAAGCGATCCAAGACGACGCTGGCCTCCTCCAGACCGCCGAGGTTCGCCAAGCGCTGCAGTGGGAGAGCTTCGACTCGGTCCTCCGGGCCAAGGAGGCCCTCGAGGCTCTGGGAGGCACCGCTCGGAGCGCGGCCCTCAAGCGCCGCGTCGACCTCGAGCTGAGCCAGCTCGCGGCCTACGTCGAGGAGGTCGACGGGGAGATCCAGGCGTTTAGCAACAAGTCCCAGGCCCTCACGAAGCTCCAGGCTGGACAAGCCCTCTTGCGAGACCACGCGAACGCCCGCGAACGCTTCGCGGACAAGGCTGTGGTGATCGAGGCCGTCGTCCTCCCAGGCGAGCGCTCGAAGGCCACGTGGCAGGTCGAAGGGAGCAGGGTCGTGGCCCTGACTCCCTCTGGGCCCGGCAAGTTTCAAGCGAACCTCCCATTGCGACCCGGCGCGCGAGGGACCCTGCGAGTGTCCTCTCCAGACAGAGTGCCGCGAACCCTGGTCTTCGACGTCGACACCCTGAAGAATCCCGAGGTCGTGCTGGAGCTGATCCGCTGCGTTCCGCTCTCGGCCAGAGTCGCGCGCCCCAAGGTCGGACCGAGGTCGGGGCTGGTCGTCCTCGACGAGCCCTTGGACTCCAAGTCCTTCCCTCGCGACGTGCCCGAGATCCTCTCGAGCGCCAAGGTCCTGGCCTCGCTGAAGGACTCCCTTCGCTCGGACGAGCGCCTGATCGTGGAGCTCTTTCACGCGACCCGCTCCAGCGGAGGTTCGCGCGGCACCATGCCGCACGTGTTCCTGAGTGGGATTCGCGTCTGGCTGACCAAGGGCAAGCAGGCTGGCCGGGGCTACCTAATCGACCTCCTTGGGGCTCTCAAGCCAGGGCTGCGGCGCCGCGTCGTGCGTCGCTCTGGCGCCTGGGTCGTTCCTGCCATTGACACCATGGAGCGCTTCAAGGAGTTCATTCCTGCGATTCGCTATGCCCTGAACCGCGAGCGAGAGGTGCTCAAGTGAGCTCCTTCGCTCCAGGCACCGTGCACCTCGGCTGGAAGGTCGTCACGCGGGCTAGCAGCGGTCCCGCGCCTCGATTCAAGGTCGAGAAGGGTGGTCAGGCCGGGATTCTGCAGGCCTTTCCCTTTAAGGGCGCCAACGGTCCGGTCCACCAAGAGCTGGCCGAGCGGCTCCGCCGTTGGCAGGGATTGACGCATCCCGAGCTCGTCGCGACGGACGTCGACCTTCAGGATCGGGCCGCCTTGGTCGTGTTCCCGCTCCTAGATCCGCTCCCGCCTGGCGCCTACGAAGCCGAGAAGTGCGTTCAGATCCTGCAGGTGATCGCGCGAGCTCTCGTCCCCTTTCACAAGAAGGGGATCGCCCACGGGGAGCTCTCGCCAGCCTCCGTCCGGCTCGACGGCGCGCGCAGGATCCTCCTGCCGCCCTCGCTCCAGCCGCCTCTCCCCGGAGTGCTGCGACTGGGGATCGAGACCGACCCTCGCTATGCGGCTCCGGAAGTCCTCGACGGACGCCCTCCGAGCCCGCGCTCGGACATGTTCTCCATCGGGTTGATCTTCTATCGCCTCTTGACCGGTGATCCGCCGACCAAGACCCAGGAGCCAGCTGACTCCTTTGCGGCGAGGGGCGCCGAGCCGGCACCCGCGCTCGACCCTGGCACGAACGGGGCTCTCAAGGCGCTCTACGCCAAGCTGACCGCGATCCGCGAGGAGCAGCGTCCCCAGGACGCTGAGGAGTTGGTCGCAGACCTCGAGGCCCTCGTCACTCGCGGCTTGGGACCGGAGCTCAACTCGCTCCCCGGCGGAGAGGTCCGGGCGGTCTCGATCGGTGGCCCCTTCTTCATGGCGATCGTCCTGGCAGGACTCTTCGTGGGGATCGGATACTACATGACGACCTTCCTGCACCCGATCAGTCCCGTCGCGGAATACGTGTTCCCGCCCGAGGGCAAGCCAGGCGCCGCTCCTGTCGATGAGAAGACGGGCGCCGAGAAGACGGGCGCCGAGAAGACGGACACCGAGAAGACGGACACCGAGAAGACGGGCGCCGAGAAGACGGACACCGAGAAGACGGACACCGAGAAGACGGACACCGAGAAGACGGACGCCGAGAAGACGGACGCCGAGAAGACGGGCGCCGAAAAGTCCCAGTGAGTCCCTCCGCGGCGCTCGTCCATAAGCCCCTTTCGCGCCGCGCCGACCTCGTCGACCTCGTTGAGTTGGGCGGAATCTGGGTCCACAAGAGCATTCCGGCGCTCTTTCAGCAGCGCGCGGCCGAAGAGCCGGAGCTCCAGAGCGAGTATCGCCGGGTGGAGGGGGTCTGGCGCGGGACCTGCGCTGATCGCCGGCGCGAGCGGGTCGAGCAAATCGCAGCCGGGTTGATCGCGCTCGGGATCGAGCCGGGCCAGCGGGTGGCCTTGATCGCGGCTACGCGTTGGGAGTGGCTCCTGGTGGACCTCGCCATCCTCCACGCGGGGGCCGTGACAGTCGGGATCTACCCAACCTTGAGCGCTGCGGAGATCGGTCACCAGCTCGGGCACTCGGGCGCTCGGATCGCGATCACCGACGACGCGGCGCAGGCCGCGAAGATCGCCTCGCTCCGGGACGAGCTCCCTGACCTCCGGCAGACCCTGACCCTTGAGGCCAAGGCAGAGTCCTCCTCGTCTGAGGACCTCGACTTGGCGGGGCTAGAGGCCCTCGGCGCTCAGCTCTCCAAGGGGCCAGAGCTGGTTCGGGCTCGCTGGGAAGCCCTCGGCCCCGGAGACCTCGCCACGATCATCTATACCTCTGGCACGACGGGGCGTCCCAAGGGCGCCATGCTGAGCCACGGGAACCTCTGCTACACGGCCCGCGCCGCGAGCGAGGTCCTCCCTCACGAGGCCTGTGACCGGAGCCTGACCTTCCTCCCCCTAGCCCACGCTCTCCAGCGCGTCGCGACCTACGGCGGGATCTATACCCGGACACAGGCCTACTACGCCTCGAGCCTCGAGGAGATGCAGCGCGAGCTGCGGGAGGTCGCGCCCTCGATTCAGATCAGCGTCCCTAGGATCTGGGAGAAGCTTCACGCGCGGATCGTGGCCAGGGTCGAGGCGGCTCCCCTGGGGCGGCGGCGCGTCTTTCAGTGGGCGCTCGAGGTCGGTCGCCGGACCGCTCCGGCCCGCTTGGCCGGGCGATCTCTCTCGCTGCGCGACCGCCTGGCTTGGGCCCTGGCCCGAGAGCTGGTCACCGAGCCGCTCAAGCAGCGGGTGTTCGGGGGCTCGATCCGTCTCCTGACTTCGGGCGGGGCTCCCATTGATCCCGAGCTCTTGGAGTTCTTCTTCGCTCTCGACCTCCTGATCCTCGAGGGGTGGGGGCTGACCGAGACCGCCGCTCCCGCGACCCTGAACCTCCCCGGGGCGTGTCGCTTTGGGACGGTGGGGCGACCGCTGCGAGGGACCGAGGTCGAGCTGGCAGACGACGGCGAACTCCTCGTCCGCGGGCCAGGCGTGTTCCAGGGCTACTTCCGCGACGAGGCCATGACCCAGGCTGCATTCACGGAGGGCGGCTTCTTTCGAACCGGCGACCTGGGCGAGATCGACGCCGAGGGCTATGTCCGAATCACGGATCGCAAGAAGGACCTGATCGTGCTCTCGACGGGCAAGAAGGTCGCGCCCCAGCGGATCGAACAAGTCCTGCAGTCGATCCCGCTGGTCGGAAACGCCCTCGTCCACGGCGACCAGCGCAGCTACCTGGTGGCGCTCTTGACCCTCGACCACGAGGCGGCCTTGCACTGGGCGGCAGACAAGGGCGTGCTCCCTCCCGACGCCCCCAAGGCCCAGGGCGTGGAGCGTCAGGACTACCTCGAAGCCCTCGTGGCCCACCCGCGCTTCGCCCTCACGCTCGACGAGGCGATTCAGGAGCGGAATCAGCACCTCTCGCCCTTCGAGCAGCTCAAGCGCTGGCGAGTCCTGACCGAGGCTTGGTCGCAGGAAGAGGGCACGCTGACGCCGACCTTGAAGGTCCGCCGACGACCCCTGCAGGCGCGCTACGAGAAGGTCCTCGCCGAGCTCTACCGCTAGCGCCGCCCCTGGCCGGCTAGCGCTGTTGAGTGAGGCGCGTCAAGTCTCCCTTGAGCCGCTCAACCTCGTCTTCGTGCTGGCTGAACTCGTGATAACGCAGCTCGTTTCGCAGGGCTCGCTCGAGCTGTCTGCGCGCGCCTTCGCTGCGGAACCGCCGCTGAGCTGCGCGCAGCCAGCGGAGGCCCTCGTCCTCCCGACCGAGGAGGAGCTCGGCCAGCCCGAGGTCAGCCTCAGCCTCACCCCGCCCCCGAAACCCGGCCGGGGCTCCTTCCCCGACCGCTTGGCGAAGCAAGTGGGCCGCCTCCCGGAGCTGCTGCCCCCGGAGGTGGATCGAGCCCAGGAGCGCTAGGGCAGGAGCTGCGATCTCGCTCCGAGGGCTGGCGCTGAGACCCCCCAGAACAGCCGCCGCTGCCCCCGTCTCGTCGAGACGAATCATGAGGCGCGCCTGCTCGAGGCGAAGCTTCTCCCGACCTCTGGCGCCGCCACAGGCCTCCTCGGCCTGGAGATAGGCCATCAGGGACTCGCGATACTCACGGCGGGCTCCACGCCAAGCCCCGAGGGTCGCCCACAGGGAAGCGGCGATCGGGTCTCCGGCCCCTGGAGGGCCAAGCTCGAGCTCCGAGTGACGCCGTGCCGTCGCCAGAAGACCTTCCGGCCAGCTCGAGCCGGTAGGACGCAAGGCCAGGATCCTCTCCCAGCCGGTCACGTCGCAGAGCGGGGGGCGTCGGGCGAGGAGGTCCTGACCCTTGGCCGCGCACTCTTGCCAGAGTGCGTCCGAGGGCCCGGTGCGCCCCAGGCGGCGCAGGAGGGCCACTCGCCGGAGTCGGACGCGGAGCGCGAGGTCCGGCGCGTTCCGCGCGAAGCTGCCCTCCGCGGCTTCGAGAGCCTCGAGGGAGGAGTCCAGCTCGTTGTCTCCTTCCAGAGCCAGGGCCTGATCGAAGAGGACCTCGCCGCGACGAAGCTCCGCCAAGGGGCCCCCGAGAACCGGCGTCTCGTGGTCGAGGACCTCGTCCCAATCTCGGCGCCTGAGGAGCTCGCGCCGAGCTCGTCGCGCCTCGGCGTAGGCCTTCCAGCGCTCGGGCGCTTGGGTCATGGCGACGAGGTGCGCCTCCCAGCCGGCTGCGCGCGGGACGCCGTCGAGGCGGTCGCGGACGCGAGCCAGGAGCAGGTAGAGCGGCTCGTTGACCGCCCCGACCGGAGCCTCCGCCAAGACCTCGAGGAGCTCAGTCGGGAAGCGCGCCGCGAGCTCGCGAGCGTCGTCGATCCGGCGCTGCTCGAGACGCTTCTTGACGCCGGAGACGAGGGCCGCGGCGACGGGGCTGGTCGCGCTCTCGAAGACTCGCCCCTGGCTACCGACCTTGACCTCCATGGGCTCGCTCTTCGGCGGTCGGGGGTCGTCGCTCGCGCACCCCGCGCTGAGGAGCGGGAGGAGCAGGGGAAGCGAGACCCAACCCAGGCAGCGAAGGGGCCTACTCATCGTCGTCTCCCAGGGTGTGGAGGTCGAACATGTGGAAGAGCTCGCCTGCGCTGTTAGGGGTCGGCGCCTTGAGGACGTCGCTCCTGTCGTAGGTCTGGAGCGTCCCCCGGGCCCCCGGCGCCGTGGGGTGAATGCTCAGCTCGCCGAGGAGGCGGCGCGAGAGCTGCTCGGACTCCTTAGGCGTGCTGAGGACGAAGGGTCGGATCGTGATCACAAGCTCGCGGCGAACCTTCTCTGTCTCCTGGCGACGAAAGAAGAAGCCCAGGAGCGGGATCTTGCTCAGCCAGGGCACGCCCGAGCGGAGGTCGCGGAGCTCCTCCTCGATCAGGCCGCCGATGGCGACCATGTTCCCGTGGCGCGCCACGATCGTGCCGCTGACCGAGCGCGACTGGACCGTGTCTATGGCCTGCTGAATGAAGCCGGTCCCGTTCGGGACGAGAACGCTCGCGCCCCCGACGTTGATCGAGCTCGTCTCCTGGAGGACGCGCATCGTCACGGTTCGATCCGCGTTAATGTTCGGCGTCAGCAAGAGCGTCGTCCCAATTGGACGAAACTCAATGTTCGTAGAGCCAGGGGTGACCGTGCTAGCGCCGGCGGTCACGACGGTCTGCCCTGCCGTGAACCCCCGGTTGAGGGGGCGTTCCTCACCGGCGAAGAGTCGACTGACCTCGTTGTTGGCTGTCAGGAGGATCGGCGTCGCGAGGGTCGTGATCCGCCGCTCGTCCTCGAGGAGCTGAAGCCGGGCTCGGAAGTGGCTGCCGACGAACTGGTAGATCAAGCGGTCGTTGAGCAGCCCGTCTCCGCCCAACCCAAGGGGGCTCGCGCGGCGAGCGGAGTCCGGCCCGCCGATTAGGTCGCTCGCAGGAGGCAGGACGTTTCCGGTGCTGAAGCCACCTGCCGAGCTGCTTCCGTCCGAGAACTGGTAGTCGAAGACCGAGTCGAAGCCGTTCCCCAGCTCGATCGACATCACCTTGACCTCCAGCAGGACCAAGGGCGTGGGGACGTCCATCCGCTTGACGAGGCGGCGGACCTGCTCGAGGGCCTCGAGGTCACCGGTCCGAACCAGGAGCTGGTTGTTCTTGCGGTTCACGCTCACGTAGATCGAGGCTTGGCGGAACACGCGATCGATCACGTCCTGCCCAGCCTCGCCGCTCTGCTCGAGGGCCCGGATCTGTTCGGCGTTTAGCCCGCTGACCCGGTCTCTGCCGAGGTCTGCGGTGTCGACTCGGGTCGGGCGTCCCCCGGATCCCTGAGCGTTGGCCTGGTTGCCCCGGAGTTGGTTCTGGCCCCGAAGCTGGTTGGCGTTTTGATTCTGATTCCGCCCGTTCTGACCCCCGCCTTGACCTTGGAGGCCCGCCAGGGTTCCGAAGCCCTGGCTGCGATCGTTGACGAGGTCGAAGCGCTGGAAGCGCTGGACCAGCTCTTGTTGGTCCTCCTGGAGGTCAGCCCCGAGGCCGAAGCGGACCCGGGCGCCGAACAGGTCCCGCACGGCATAGGCCGCGTCCACGGCGTTTGGATAGAGGAGCGTGAACACCTCGAGCTTGGCGGCGCGCAGGCCTTGGACGTCACGCTGGTATTCGCGGGCAGTCCGGATCTGAAAGACTCCGCTCTGGCCCCGTTGAACCCAGAGGTCGTGGCTCGAGCAGAGGGTTTCGAGGGCGGCCTCGGCCGTGACGTTGCTCAAGTAGAGGTCGATCCTGACCTGGGAGGCGCTCTTGGAGGCTGCCAGGTTGAGCCCGCTCTGGACCGAGAGCAGACGCAGGGCGTCTCCCAAGGGCACGTCCCGGAACTCGACTAGGGGCAAGACCTCGCTTGGAGGAGGCCCTGGCTGTGGCGCAGGGTCTTGAGCTCGGGCCGTCCCTAGGGCTCCGCATAAGCAGAGCGCCAGGAAGGCGGACCCGGGCAGGAAAGAGTGTCGGCGAATCACGGGCGCTCCTAACGCAGGGTCAGGGTCTGGGAGAGCTCGACGAGCTCGACCTCGAAGGTCTTGGCGTCGAGCTTGACGACTCGCAGGGTCAGATTCCGCAAGCCTCGGGGCGAGGCAGGCTGAGCACCGCGACGGGCGCCAGAGCGTCTCCCTTGGACAGGTGTGCCACCGGCGATCTGGAGTGAGATCTGATCGCCAGGCCGAACGAGTTGGAGGCGACCGTCGATCTCCAAGAGAGCCACGGCTCCCCTCTTGGACACGACGCGCCCACGGAGGCGGAGCTGAGGGAGGGTGACGCCGGTCAGGGAGCCGGTCAGGTTCCGCCGCCAGCCGGGGAGGCGCGTCGGGTCCCTGAGGGCTGGGGCCTGCGGCTGGGCTCGGCTGGAGGGAGGCGCCACGCTGCCACGCGGATCCTGGGCACGGGCCGGAGTCGAGCCTCCCCATGCCAAGGTCGCCAAGCACAGAGCGCTGAGCGCTCCGCTGAGTCGGATTCGAGTCACTATCGACCTCCTTGGCCGGCGTAGAGAGCCATGAATACAGCCAGATACACGAAGCCCACGATTCCACCCACGAGCACGATCACGGCGGGCTCGACGAGGATCGAGAGCCGCTTGACGAGGTTCTCGAGCTCCTCTTCGTGGAACTCGGCCACGTCCACGAGGACCTCGTCGAGGGTTCCCGAGGTCTCGCCGACGGCGACCATGGCCGGGAGCATGGGCATGAAGGCCCGCGTGTCTTGGAGCTGGTCGCTGAAGGCGGCGCCTTGCAGGAGCTGCTCGCGACCGCGCGCCAAGAGCTCACCGAGGAAGCGATTCCCCAACAGGCGCTCGACGGTCCCTAGGGCCTCGAGGAGCGTGATCCCGCTCCCCAGGAGGTGCGAGAGGCTGCGCGAGAGCTGGACCGTGGCGCTCAGGCGGGCAACGCGCCCGGCCAGGGGGACGTAGAGAATCAGTCGGTCGAGGACAACGCGGCCGGCGGGATACATGTAGAACGCGACCAACCCGAGAGCCAGGGTCAGCAGGACCACGGTTCCTGGGACGGCGTAGCGAGTCAGGAGGTCCGAGATATCGAGCAGAGCTTGGGTCAGGGGCGGAAGCTCGCGCCCCAACCCCTGAAGGAAGACCCTGATCTTGGGGAGGACGCTGATGACGAGGAAGGCGCTGACTCCGAGGGTCATTAGGAGCACGATGGTGGGGTAGAGGAAGGCCGAGAGGACGCTCGTCTTGAGTTGGCGGCGGCGCCCAAGGGCTTCGGCTGCTCGGACCAAGACCTGCTCTAGGTTTCCGGTCTGCTCGCCGACTCTGACCAGCTGCACGACCAGGGGTGAGAAGCAGGCGTGAGCAGCCAGGCTCTCGGCGAAGCTAGCGCCGCCCTGAATCCGCTCCGCGACCTGACGCCAGACCTGGGCCATGCGAGGTCGAGCCACTTGTCGTGGAAGGACAGCTAAGGCCTGCAGGAGCGTTAGCCCGCTCCGGAGCATGACCGCTAGCTGCTTGAGCCCGACCTCGACGTCGACGGAGCGCGGGGGGAGTATGCCGCCGCGCTCAGCTTGGGCACGGGCTGGCTGAACCTCGAGGACCAGGAGTCCTCGCTGGCGGAGCTCGTTGGCCACGCTCCCGGCGCCAGGACCCTCCTGGGTCCCGCGGGTCAAGGCCCCGCTCCGGTCTCGCGCTGTGTAGGCGAAGCTCGGCACTCAGCTCACCAAGTCGCGACGGCGCCAGCCGCCTCCGTGAGGGGGATCTCGCCGGAGCGGAGCGCGGCCAAGGCAGCTTGGCCGAGGGTCGGGATTCCGTCGGCCTGCATGGCTGCGATCAAGGTCGCCTCGTCGGCTCCGCTCGCGATTCGCTCGTTCCAGACGCGCGTGACCTCGAGGAGCTCGAAGAGCCCGGTCCGACCGCTCAGCCCACGACCGCCGCAGTAGAGACAGCCTCCGGGGGCGTAGATCGTCTCGCCCGCGGCCTCGGGGAGCCCGAACAGGGTCGCCTCGGCTAGCTCCAGGGTCTGGGGAACTCGGCAGCGCTGGCAGAGCCTGCGGGCCAAGCGTTGAGCGACCGCCAGGCGGAGGGTCGCGGCTACGAGGTAGCGCTCTACGCCCATGTCGATCAGGCGAGTCACGGCGCCCGCTGCGGTGTTGGTGTGGAGGGTCGAGAGCACGAGGTGTCCCGTGAGGGCAGCCTTGATCGCGACGTCGGCGGTCTCGCGGTCGCGGATCTCACCGATCATGATCACATCCGGGTCGTGACGGAGAATGCTCCGCAGCGCTCGTCCAAAGCTGACCTTGTCCGTCGAGTCGACCTCGACCTGGGCCACGCCGTCTATGTCGAACTCGATGGGGTCCTCGACGGTGATCGCGTTCAGGGCCCGACCCGCAAGGAGGCGCCGCAGCCCCGCATAGAGGGTCGTGCTCTTGCCGCTTCCGGTAGGCCCTGTGACGAGGATCAGTCCGTGGGGTCGCGCCAGGTTGCGATCGACGCGCTCGAGGGGCCCCGCCTCGAGGCCTAGCTTCTCGAGGGTCAAGGACTCGGTCTGGAGCGCCAAGAGGCGCAGGGTCAGGCGCTCGCCGTATTTGGTCGGGAGGGTCGCGGCCCGCAGCTCGAGGCTCTGGCTAGCGCCGTAGTCGTGGCTGAAGCGGCCGTCTTGGGGAGCCCGCTTCTCGGCAATGTCCATGCCCGCCAAGACCTTGAAGCGACTCATGAGCCCGGCCAGGACCGAGGTCTCGAGGGTCGCGTAGTCCTCCAGGACGCCGTCGCAGCGGAGTCGCACGCGGACCCCTTCGCGCTGAGGATCGATATGGACGTCGCTGGCCTGGCGGAGGATCGCGGCCCGCAGGAGCTCATTGCAGAGCGAGACCGCGTCTTCGTCTGGCGCCTCAGCCAGGCCGCGGCGCAGGGTCCCTGTCGGGCGGGCCCCACCCGGGGCGCGGAGGCTGGCGCTCCCGCGCCCGCCGCCGGGGTCGTCGCCGTAGGTTCGCTCGAGGGCGGCCTCGAGCGACTTGAGCTCCGCCGGGACGAAGCGGACCGGCTCGCCGAAGTGGCGCTGGACAGCGCGCTGAGCGGCGACGTCGGCGGGGTTGGCGCAGGCAACACAGACCACGCCCTCGAGGCGCGCAAAGGGCAGGAGCTTTCGACGCTTGCTGAGGGTCGCAGGCAGGACCAAGGCCACCGCGGGGTCGATTCGAACGTGGCTCAGGTCGAGAGGCTCTTCGCTGGTCTCGCTCATAGTGTCCGTCCAGTGGAGCGGCGGGTCCCCCGAGCCAAGCGGTGTTGGTCCTTGACCGTTTGCGGGTTGCGAGCCAAGCCGAGCGCCGTCCGCTCCGAGAGCCAGCCCTCTCGCCAGAGGCGAGCCAGTTCACTCTCGAGGGTTCGGTTGCCGAAGGCACCCCCGGTCTCCATGACGGAGTAGATCTGATTGGGCTTGCCCTGGGCGACGAGGTTCGCGACGGCGGCGTTGACCCGCAAGACCTCACTCACGAGGACTCGTTGGCGGGCCGCGCCCTCGAAGCGCGTCCCGTCGGCAGAGACGAGGTGCTGGGCGATCACGGCCCGCAGCACGAAGCCCAGCTGGCGGCGAATCCCCTGCTGCTCGGCCTCTGGGAACACTGCGATCAGGCGCTCGACCGCGCTCACGCAGTCCCCGGCGTGGACCGTCGTGAGCACGAGGTGACCCGTCTCGGCCGCCGTGATCGCGGTCCGGATCGTGTTCAGCTCGCGGACCTCACCGACCAGGATCACGTCAGGGTCCTGGCGAAGGGCCGCGACGAGGGCCGCGTCGAAGCTGTCGACGTCGAGGCCGACCTGGCATTGGTTGATCAGCGCACGCTGGGGGCGGTGGAGGTATTCGATCGGGTCCTCGATCGTGATGACGTGGGCGGCCCGTTCGCGATTGATCCGGTCGATGAGGGTCGCGAGGGTCGTGCTCTTGCCTGAGCCTGTTGGGCCCGCGACCACGACCAGCCCGTCGCCGAGCTCGGTCAGCTCATGGAGCTCGGAGGGGAGGCCCAGCTCTTCGAGGGAGCGGAAGCGGTCTTCGAGACGCCGAAGCGCCACCGAGAGCCCTCCCTGGCGCCGGGCGACGTTGAAGCGAAAGCGGGCCCCAGCTCCGCTCCAGGCTCCGTCGTAGGTGCCGTGACGAGCCAGCCCGCTCCGTCCCTGAGCCCCGACCAAGACGTCCACTAGGGACGCGAGAGTCTCTGCCTCCAGGGGAGGGTCCTCGGCTCTGGGAGCGAGGGCTCCCTGGACACGGAGGTAGGGTGAGAGCCCCGCCACGAGGTGGAGATCTGAGGCTCCGGCTGCGACTGCGCTTTGGAGGAGGGCTTCGAGCTGTTCGGCTGGTCTCATGGCTGCACCACCAGGATCCAGCGAGGCTCGCCGCCGTCGGGCGGGCGCGCTTCGAGATTGAGGCCGAGGGGCAGCAGGTCGAGTTCGCTGGCGTCGAGGGCCTCGAGGGCTGAGAGCACGTCCAGATACGAGCCGCGCAGCCGAAGCAAGAGGGGCTTGGTGTGATCGAGGTGGTGGAGGGGGGCTTGAGGCGTGGCCGCTCTCCGGATCGCGGTCCGGCGCCGGCGCCGGGTGGGCTTGACCGGGGCGCGGAGACGGCTCGCGGCCACTCGAGCCGCTGCCCGGGCAGCCTCTAGGCTTGGCGGAGGGCTGAAGCCAGCCGGAGCCGTGGCGGATCCCTCCAGGCGAACCCCGCGCTGGGCGAAGAGGTAGATCAGAGCCTCCTCGCAGGCGTGCCGCTCTTCGTCGTCGCGGGACCCGCCTTGGAGGTGAGTCACCTGCCGGCTGGCGCGAGCGCGCTCTTCGCGAGCCTCTTGGAGCTCCTCTTGAAGCGTCCGTAGGCGCTGGCGCTGAGCGCCGACGCGGACCCCAGGCGACGTGCTCTGCTTGGCCAGGCGCTCTTCGAGCTTGGCGAGCTTGCGCTGAGGCTCCGCAGCGCCGAACCAGATATAGCCCACGCCCAGGATCAGGGCCGGGAGCGCCAGCTGGAGCAGGGTTTGGCGAGCCTCTGCGCTCACTGCTTGCCTCCCAAAGGCCCGGGCCGCTGGGCCTGATCCAGGAGCTCGAGGCTGAAGCGCCAGGCCCCGCCGTCGGGAGTGACCTGCGGGGCTCCCACGCGCCAGCTGGTGTCGCGCAGGTCGCGCGCCAGGCTGGTGGCGAGGCGCAGCGCGACCTGGGGATCTGCGGCGACGCCTTCCACGGTCAAGGTCCGCCCGCGGTCGTGGAGGGACTCTAGGAGGACCTCAGCCGGGGCCGCCGCCAAGGCGCGCAAGAGTCGCGCATGGCGTCCCCGGTGGACACGTGTCAACTCCCGGTAGCGCGTCTCGATCTGGGTCAGGCGAGCTGCCTCGGCGCGGGCGGCGTCTCGCTCTTTGGTCAGGCTGGTGAGGCGCTGGTCGAGCTGGGCGGCGGCTTGGGCGGGAGCTGCGGCGGCGCTGAGTCGAGCTTCGAGGCGCGTGATCTTGCGCTGCGCCCAGCCGTAGTGGCCGGCGCAGGCCAGGACCGTGGCGCAGAACAGGCTCAACCCGATCAGGAGCTTGCCCGAGCGAGTCAGGGGGCGGCGAGGGGCCTGGAGGACGGGGAGACCGCTGGTGTCGTGGAGCAGGACCTTCCCCCAGGCGGTCAGCCAGCGCTGACGCACTTCGGGGTCCTCGAGGTCGAGGCGAGTGGCGTCTTCGGCTCCGCTCGGGAAGGCCCCACCCTCGGTCACTAAGACCTCTTGGGCCGCTTCGCCTTCGGCGGGCGGAAGGTGCCCCAGGCTGCCGCCCGGCTCGACCTCGACCTCCAGGCTTCCCTCACGGTGGCGGAGGTCGAAGAGGGCCTCTTCCCAGAGCTCGAGGCGCTCCCAAGCTCCGCCGGCGAGTGAGAGGGAGCGCGGCAGGCCGCCTGGGTGGCAGACGCCCGCCAGCTTGGTCCCGTTGCGAGTCGCGACCTCAGCCAGATCTTCGAGGAGGTAGTCGGGCGCCAGGGTTACCCAGTAGCGGGTTTGACCGTCCGCCTCTCCGAGGGGGCGGAGCGCGACTTGGGCGTCCAGGCTGGAGTGACCGCTCAGGGCCTCGACCTCGAGGGCCAGCGCTTGCTGCAGCTCTTTGGGAGAGCTGGCCCGGGCAGCGCCCGAGGGGAGGGCGGCGGTCTGAGTCCAGAGCTCGCTGGCCAAGACCCAGAGCTGCTTCCCGGCCGGCGAGCCTCCCTGGCGCAGGGTCAGCTCGGCGTGATCCGCTAGCCCCGTCCCGGGAGGACGCTCGCGAGCCCACTCGCTCGGCGCGTGGAGCGCGCCGTCAGGGGCGACGTCCGCCCGCTGCATGCGGGTCGGCGTGAGGAGGAGCAGGGTTAGGGCGGGGCGCGCGCTCACGGCAGCTCGAGGGTCACGAGTTCGGTTTGAAAGAAGAGACGACTGCTGATTGGGGCCAACTCGGAGCTAGCGCTTGCGCCGCTGAAGTCGGCTGGAGGCGTCGCGTAGCCGAGGCCGCGGTAGGCACGAAGGACCTTATGACCACTGACGACTTGATTGAAAGTGACGGTCTCCGAGCCGGCAGCGGTTAGGAGCAAGACCTGGAGCGTCGCTGCTGGAGCGGCGGCGTCGTTGGCCTCGTAGAGGGCGACCACTACGCGCTCGCCGGGCAGGAGGGTGTTGACTTGAACAGTGGCGGAGATATCAATCCTCTCGGCCGCCAGCGCCAACTCGACGTCGCGGTCGAAGGGAGCAGGAGGGGTGGTGACGGTGTCGTCGGCGCCGTCTGCTCCGAAGCTGAGAATTCGGGCGACCTCGGCGCCGTCCGCCGTGAGGGTGCTCGGGGGAGTGGCGGTCTCGAGGAGGACGAGGGGGCGGTTCCAGCCGTCGAGGAGTCGTTGACTGCCTCCGACGGGGAATGAGAGGTAGGGGCCGCGCCAGCCGTAGGTCAGCTCGACTTCGCTGTCCTCAGCGGCTGGGTACGTTCCATAGGTCACCAGCCCCGTGCCGTCCCAGAGCTCGCTCAACTCAGTTTCGGGCCCTCCGCTTGCGCGGCGCTGGGGAAGCCGGCCTAGGTCGACAGCGAAGCCCGAGAGTCGGCGAATCCCTGAGGCGTCGCGCTCGAACTCGGGGCCGAGGGTGGCGAATCGGACTTGCTCTAGCTGCCGGGTGGTCGCGTCATAGCGTCCCTGGTCGACGACTCGCTCGGTGGACTGGAGGGCGACCGTGGAAACGGCGACCAGGATCAAGAGCACGACGACGAGCTCGATCAGCGTTAGGGAGCGTCGGGAGGAGGAGGTGATCATTGCTGGGTTAGGGCCAGGAAATCGGAGAACTTGGGGTCGCCCACGTCGACGCGGACGGTGGAGAGGTCGCCGTCAGGGCCTCCCCAGAGAACTCGAGTGGGGATCGTGACAGCGGGCAGTGCTGAGGGATCGTAGGCCGGATCGAGGACGTAGGGTCGCCCGAGGGGATCGAGGAGGGCAGGCTCGCCCGGGAGATAGTAGTGCGCGCCGGTCGGGACGGTCTGGACGTAGCCGCCAGCCTGAAGTGTTGCGAACTCAGGGTCGCTCGAGGCGGGGATCTGGCCGTTGCTCACGAGGTAGGGACCATTCCAACCGCTCTTGGTGCTGGGGTCGTAGACAGGATCGACCGCGGGATCGTGCCGGAGGAGGTCGACCAAGCGCCGCGGCGGTCGCCCGAGGTCATGAAAGTAGCCGGGTCGCCCTTCGCCTCCGTAGATCGCGGCTTGAATGCGCAGGAACGAGACTCGGACCGTGTCTTCCTGAGCCCGGTTGGACGTGCCCGTCACGAGCAAGCCCGCGATTCCGGCGGTCGCCGCAATGATCAGCAGCACCACGACCAGCTCGGCCAAGGTGAAGGATCGCGAGGTGACGCGAGGGATCGTCGGAGTAAGGGAGAGCGAGCGCATTTTGCGGGCGGGCAAGTCGCGGCGAGAGCTCTAGTGAGCTCTCGCCGCGGTGCTTCCGCTACTGATCGCGGTTCTCGTAGAACTCGGCGAGGTGAGCGCCGGTTCCCTTGAACTCGCCGCTGCCGGGCTCGACAGCGAACACCCCGAGGAACTTGGCCTTCTCGCGCGTGTTGGCTCCGTCGTTGACCTGGAAGCAAGCCACGTAGCGGAGGTAGACGTCCTCGGGCTTGTCGCCGCTCTCGGGGAAGTGGACGGGAGCGTCGGTCATGACCTCGCCGATCATTTCCGACTGGGTCCCGAGCCCAAGCACGACGATTCGATCACCCGCGACCCCGCCGACGACGGTGGGGTCGGTCAGGAGGGCAGCGTTGGGCGTGCCGGTTACCGAGTAGTCGATCGACCCAACCGCCGCTGGGTAAGGGTTGAAGGTCGCGTTGTAGTCGGTGTTGGTCGGCGTCGCGTGGGTGTCCAGGATCTGAGCGGACGCGATTCCGAGGTCGTTGATCGCGGCTCGCTCGGCGTCGGTCAGGGCGGCGACGTTCAGCGGACTCGTGACGCCTGTGTTGACCAAGCCAGCGTAGACGTTGACTCCGGCAGCTCCTTCCTGGAGCGAGTCCCAGTTGCTGGGGAAGCGGCCCTTGTTGGTCTCGAAGAGGGAGATCGCCTTGGTGATCTCTTGGACGTTGCTGGCGCCAGCAGAGCCGTGGGCGCGGCCGCTATAGCCGACCAGACGGGGGACGAGGATCCCGGCGGTGGCGGCCAGGATCAGGAGGACGACGGTGAGCTCGATCAGGGTCAAGCCGCGACGAATGGAGATCTTCATGGGAGTTCCTCAATGGAGTGAAATCATGGGAGTGGGGAGAGCCGCTACGAGCAGAAGGACACCGTGTCCCGAGCGCAGCGCGGCTCGGAGAGACAGGAGGTGGCCAGAGGCGTGCGAGCTCGACCCTCGGAGCGCAAGCGCAGACCTGCCCTCGGCAGGAAAGGAGCTTGCGCGTCGGGAGCGGGGCGAGGCGGAGCGCTAGAAACGCAATCCGCCGCGCACGCCTTAGGCGCGAGCGGCGGTCGGGGGAGCGCGGGCGGGAGCTAGACCCTGAGGTCCGGCGCGCGGCGCAGCCTGCGGCGTGGGGAAGCAATCGCTGCCCACGAACACGCAGGGGAGAGGCCCTTGGACCTCAATGCTCAAGCACTCGTGAGCGCTGAGCAGGCAGAGCGAACAATCCGCAGCGTCCGCGTGCGAAGCGTCGTCGCTGGCGGCGGCAAGAGCGTCGCCTTCAGCCTCGTGATCGTCGTCCGCACAAGCGGTGCTGAAGTCGAGGCAGTGCTCGAGCGAGTGCAACGAACGGCCCAGCCCACCCACGAAAAAGATCGTGACGAGGAGCAGAGGGACCCAATGCGTTTGCAGTTTTCGCAAGGCTTGCAGCACGGGAGAAGTCTGCTCCTGAGCTCTGGGCAAGTCAAGTCCTGAATCGTTTTCCCAGCACATGGCCAGCCAGGGACGGGCGAAAACCCTTATGGCGAAAGGGCTCCCGGCCGAGCCGCGCAAGGTCCTCCGTGAGGTGTCCAGCCTGGGGTCGCGTGATTCGTGAGGGCTTGCCAAGCTGGAACTCGCGCCCGGGCCTTGGCGTCCAAGCTCGACCGGAGGTCTCATGAGACTCAAGCTCCTCGTCCCCTCGCTCGTCTGCTTGGCGCTCTTCGCCCTGCCTGCGGGCGCCAAGCCCATGCCGACGCCGACCCTCGAGCAGGCCCTCCGCTCGCCCTTGATCGTGTTGGCTCGCTACGAGCGCAGCGACCCGGCAGACGCGACCTACTTCGGCGAGATCCCGGCGACCTACGCCGTCCAGGAGATCTGGAAGGGGAAGCTCCCCAAGGGCACCAAGGAGATCACCCTCGGCTATCGCTTTCACGACAGCTCGGCCTGTATCGCGCCCCCCGACTGGAAGTTCTCCAAAGGCATGGTCCCCAAGGTGGGCGCGACCTTCGTCCTCTTCCTCTCGCCCTACACGTCGCCCGTCAAGCCCTCGATCTCCTTTCAGACCTACCGCGGCCCCTTCGGGCGCTGGGCGGCGGACGCCCTCAAGAAGAGCGAGCGCGAGGGCCTGCAGAAGCTCCTCACGGCTCCCCTCGCCCCCTGCTCACGCTGCTCGAAGAAGCACACCCGGCTCCTGCGCCAGTTGCCCAAGGGCATGGTCTGGGAGAGCCGCTGCGCTCCGAACCAGAAGGCGTGGCGTGAAATGACCTTCGCCTTCGAGCGTGAGAAGCCAGCGAAGTAGAGCTCTTCCGCGCGGCGCTCTGTAGCCAGCCTCACTGGTTAGCCAGCCTCAGTGGTTAGCCAGCCTCACTGGTTAGCCAGCCTCAGTGGGCGAAGACGGCCTCCCGCCAAGCCACCCCTCCACCCGCCACCTCTAGGAGGGGCGCAGCCGCGCTTGGGCTCCTAAGATCGGTGCTGCGGAGGCCTCCATGTGTTCACGCGGTGAGTTCGCCCCCAAGGGGACCCCGGCCAGGTATCGCCCAGACTTGGCTCTCGAGCCGCAGCACCTCGCGGCTGAGCTCGTCCTCGATCACGCGGCGCAGAGCGTGACTGGGACCGTGACGACGACCTTCGTGGCGCGCCGCTCGGACCAGCGGAGCCTGACCCTCGACGCCATCGACTTCCGCGACGTGAACGTGGTCGACCTCGAGGGCCACGCCTGCGACTGGAGCTACGACGGGAAACAGATCGCCGTGACCTACGCCCAAGCTCCGGCGCAAGGTCAGCAGCGGCGGCTCCAGGTCCGCTACGCCGTCGTGAACCCCCTCAACGGGATCCACTTCAGTCGTCGCGAGGGGACACGCTACCTCTGCACGGATCACGAGACAGAGCGGGCCCGCTATTGGCTCCCCTGCGTGGATCACCCGGCGGCGCGGACGACCTTGGAGTTTTCGCTGCGGGCCGAGGGCGGGTTCAAGATCCTCGCCAACGGGCTCTTGGCGGGGGAAGAGTCCCACGACGACGGAACCAAGACCTGGCGCTGGGCCCTGGACTACCCTTGCCCGAGCTACCTGATCTGTATCGCAGGCGGGGAGCTGGTTCGAGCCGAGGGCGGCGTGCACCTCACGCCAGACGGGCGCGAGGTCGAGGTCGCGGCCTTCGCTCCGCCGCCCTATACGCCCGAGCAGCTCGAGCGGAGCTTCGGCAAGACCAAGGACATGATCGACTGGCTGAGCGCCAAGCTCGACGCGCCCTTCCCCTTCTCGAAGTACTACCAGGTCGCGATCCCAGGGATCGGCGGGGCCATGGAGAACATTAGCCTCGTGACCTGGGACGACGCCTTCGTCTTGGACGAGGTCTTGGCGCGCGAGTGGGGCCCGCTGGTCGATCGGATCAACGTCCACGAGCTGGCCCACAGCTACTTCGGCGACGCGATCGTGATGGAGGACTTCGCCCACGCCTGGCTCAAGGAGAGCTGGGCGACCTACGTCGAGGCGCTCTGGGTCGAGGAGCACGAGGGGCGCGACGAGCTCCTGCTGGTCCTCGACGAGGACGCCGAGGCCTACTTCGGCGAGGTCGACGATCGCTACGCGCGCCCGATCGTGACTCGGAGCTACGAGAGCGCCTGGGACCTCTTCGACAATCACCTCTACCCGGGCGGGGCCTGGCGGCTCCACATGCTGCGGAAACAGCTCGGAGAGGACGCCTTCTGGAGAGGCGTGCGGGCCTACGTCGCGCGCTACTCTCGGCGCCTCGTCGAGACGAGCGACTTCCGGCGCTGCCTCGAGGAGGCCGGCGGCGTCTCGCTGACTCGCTTCTTCGACGAGTGGATCCACAGCCCGGGCTACCCGCGCCTCGAGGTCAGCTTCAACCACGACGCCGAGCGGGGTGAGGTCCGCTTGAACATCGAGCAGAAGCAGATCGATCGCGCCAAGAAGATTGGAGCCTTCAGCTTTCTTCTGGTCGTGGACCTCGAGCGAGCCCCCGGCGAGTGGACTCGCCACCGAGTCCAGGTCGAGCGGGCTAGCGAGGCCCTCGTGATCCCGGTCAAGGGGCGCCCGCTCCAGGTCGTGATCGACCCCGAGCTGAACGTCCTCAAGCGACTGGTGTTCGACCCCGGGCAGGACCTCCTCGAGCGGAGCCTCAGCGAGGGGCCCCTGCCGGCGCGCCTGCACGCGGCTCGGACCCTCGCCAAGAGCGGGCGCCGCGTCGCGATCCAGGCCGTCGAGAAGGCCTTCGGGGAGGAGGAGTCCTGGGGCGTTCGGCGCGCCATGGCCAAGGCCCTCGGCCAGGCCAAGACTCAGCACGCCCTAAACGCCTTGGCCCGTCTCCTGGTCCGCGAGGAGGAGCCTCGCGTGCAGTTCGCGTTGGCTGAGGCCTGTGGCAAGTTCCGGGATCCGGTCTTGGCGGAGGCCCTTCGTGAGCACTTGGCCCGGCCCGACTTGGCCTATCGCGCCCGCGGCGAGGCCTATGCGGCCCTGGGGGCCCAGCGGACCCTCGGGGAGTCCGAGGAAGACCGCGCCCTCATGGAGGCGGGAGCGACGGACACGAGTTGGTGGGGGCACGTTCGGCGCGGTGCCCTGATCGGCCTGGCGCGCTCCCGGGACGCCCGAGCCTTAGCGCGCGTCGAAGAGCACTTCGATCGCCCTGAGGTCGATCAGGTCCGGCGCGCGATCCTCTCGCCCTGGGCCGCGGCGACCTCATTCGGAGACGCAGCCGCTCGACATCGAGCCCTGGATCGCCTGACCGACCTCACGCGCGATCCGATCTACGGCGTGCGCCAGGCGGTGGCCGCGGCCTTGGTGGCCCTGGGTGAGCGCGCTGGCGTGGGGCCCCTCAAGAGCCTCGCGGTCACTCTGACCCACCAGGATCAGCCCGATCTCGAGCGCAAGCGCAAGCGCCTCCTTCGGAAGTCGGACCCGAGCAAGGAGGCCAAGGCCCTCCAGAAGCGCGTCGAGGAGCTCGAGGCGCGTCAGCGGAAGCTCGAGAGACGCTTGGAGTCTGTCGACGCACGGGGGCGTGCTGAGGGGAGCTAGACCGCGTCGCTCTGGGGGGCGAGGGGCCGGAGGCTCTCGGGGAGGAATCCGTCGAAATCGTAGAACGCGAGGGGAGTGACCGATACGCCCTCCTCAGTGGACCAGGCGAAGTGCAGCCCGTCCGGGGAGAAGGTGGCCGCGCGCCCAGGGAACGCGTCCACGTATTGCTGCCGGATCTCGCCCTCCGGGGAGCCGTTCTCCCCGAGGCGGACAAGCACCAGCTCGTCCTTCCGATTGCAAAGGAGCAGCTCGCCTGCGGGGTGGACGGCGAGTGTCTCGAGGCCGTCCCTTCCCGCGAGCTCGTCAGGCGAGAGATCGTCACCCGCGCTCGAGTCCAGACCCTCCAAGAGTCCGCGGAGGTAGACGGTCCCGGAAGCCGTTAGCAAGGGTCGCGCAGGCCCCTGCGCCTCGAGGCTGGCCTCGACAGTCTCGGGGAGGAAGTCGGGCGATTCCCGGATACTCCAGGCGGCCCCGGGGCTTCCGGCAAAGAGGAGGCAGCCGTAGCGCAACCTGTTGTGATAGTGGTATTCGCTGCTGCAGCAGTATTCCTCCCGGGTATCTGCCCCGACGGCGACGAAGCGCGGGCCCTGGGGGGATCCGACCACGGTCAATCGCGTCAACTGAGCCTCGTAGGCGTGCGAGTCGAGGTCCAGCTCTTCGAGCAAAACGACGTGCCGCTCCCCGGTAGGGTGGCCGGTGGGGCCGAGTTCCTGAAGCTCGACGCGGTCCCTGCAAGCGAAGCCCGCCCAGCGTCCGTCACTGCTAAGCGCCGAGGCCCCTGCGTCGGCTGGAGCGGCGAGGACCCTCTCCTCAGCTTTGAGGTCGGGGTGCCACACGTGAACGCCCGTTTCGTCCGACCAAGCAACCCAGGTCGGATCGAGACGGGCGAGGACAGAGGCGTCGTCGGAGACGCGGCTTGAGTAGCGCGGGGCCCGGGCGGCGACGTCCCAGACCTGGAGGTGGTCTGCCTGGAGCGTTGCGAGGCACCTTCCCCCGGGCGAGAGCGCGAGCTGCCCAGGAGGCTCGGCGCTTGGGAGCTCCACCGGGCCATCCGCGAAGGGGTCTGCCCCAGTCCGGGCTCGGAGGGCCCACAGCCGATCGCTGTCACCGCTTCGCTCGGCGCGTCGAAGAGCTTCGTCCATGGAAGGGAATCTAGCAGGCCGCCAACACGCGTCGCGAGGAGGACCGAGGGCAGACTGGTGTCGGCGCCGAAGCTGCTCCCCAGATTTGGTGCTCTCTTGGCCCCGAAATCTGGCCGTTCTGCCTGAACTCCTTTCTTTTCAATGTGATATGCATGCGTAACGGAGGCGATTCGATTCCCCAATAGACGTCAAAGGAGACGTCTCATGACTCGATCCGTACCTACACGTCTGTTCGCATTAATCCCCGCGCTCCTGGCGCTCAGCCCCGCCTTGGCCCAGGCCGACTCGCTTCACAGGACGGGCCCTCCCGAAGATCGCCTAGACCTCGTGATCTTGGCGGACGGCTACCGGGCCAATGAGGAGGCTGACTTCGACCGCGAGGCGGCCCGGGTCTGGGCGGAAATGGTCAAGACGGCCCCCTTCGACCGCTACGCCCCCATGATGAACGTCAGCACCGGCTTCCGGGCTTCGCAGCGCTCTGGTTCGAGCAAGAACAACGCCTACGGGACCCACTTCGCCGGCGGCTTCTTCGCGACCTTGCTCCGCGCCGAGCGCGCTTCTCTGGTCCTGGCCGACGCGGTCCGAGCCGGCGGCGGCGAGGCCGACGTCGTCCTCGTGATCCTCAAGGGCAGTCGTCGCGGCGGGACGGCGACGGGGAACGTGTGCTACGTGACCTCCGGCGCCGGTCCTCGCGTCGCGATCCACGAGCTCGGGCACTCCATCGCCCGCCTCGGCGACGAATACTCCGGCCTGAGCGGAACGCCGCGCCTGAGTCGGGAGCAAATGGCCGCGATCTACCCCAACCTGACCCTGGCGAGCAAGCGCGCTGACCTGCCCTGGAAGGACTGGGTCGCTCAGGATCAGCGGATCCCCGGCGGCTGGTTCACCAAGGGCGTCGGCGCCTTCGCTGGCGGCGGGGCCTACTCGAGCGGGATCTATCGGGCGGAGCGTCGCTGCCGCATGCGGACCGACACCCCGGGCTTCTGCGCCGTGTGCCGCGAGCAACTGGCCCTCGCGGTTCACGAGCGGAGCAACCCGCTCCGCCTCGTGATCAGCGGGAGCGGCAGCTCGCGGCGGGCTCGCCTGGAGGGCACCATGCCACCCGGGACCTGGGCCACGCGTTGGAACGGAGTCAGCGGCAGCGGCTTGGAGGCGCTCGTTCCTGCCGGGACGACGGCTTCGGTCACCGTCGAGGACGCCACGACCTGGGTTCGCGGCGACCTCCGAGTCGGCGTCCGCTATCTGTTCAACGCAGCCACAGGCAGCGGCGGCCGCGTCGGCGGCGGCGGTCAGATCGGACAGGTCGTGGGTGTCACCTCACGACTCCGCGTCCGCTCAGGCCCCAGCACGGGGAACGCGGTCGTGGGCCACCTTCCCCCTGGCGCCACGGTGCGCGTGGTGGGTCCGGTCAACCGCGGCTTCTACCCGGTCTCCTTCAACGGGGCCGTGGGCTATGTCGGCAAGGACTTCATTCGCTTGAGCGGCACCTCGCGCGCGGGAATGCTCGGCGCCCTGGGGTCCCGGTGAACGCTCAGCAGCGGGCGACCGCCTTCGCGCTCAGCCTCGGCCTGGCCCTCCTGGCCTGGCTTGGGCTGCGCGGAGACGCGCCCAGGCCTGAGCCCGAGCAGGTTCAGGTGACCTCAGCTCGTCGCGCGCCTGCGCGGCGGGTCGAGGCGCCCGAGCCTCCCCGGGCGGCGCCGAAGGCCGAGGCCAGCGAGGCTGACCATGAGGGTCACGGCCACGCGGACCATGACCACGAGATGCCGCAGAAGCCGGCGGCTCCGGCTCCGGCTCCGAGCGCCACGCCCAGCCAGGGCGTCCCCGAGGGGCCTGCTCTCGCCGAGCCTCCGCGGACGCCGGACTCCTGGATCGTGCCTCTCGAGCTGGGTTGGAGCGGCGCCAAGGCCGAGCAGCCGATCCGGACCGAGGTCGACTTTCGGCCCTTGCGTGGGCAGCTTCACGACGTGCTCTTCCAGGCTCGCTTCTGCGACGCCTCGGGGGCGCTCTTCGACACGACGGTCCCGGTGGCTGGGCTGATCCCCCTCGAGCTCGCCGACGAGGGCCAGGAAATGCACGCGATCGGAGACCAGCTCCTCCTCTCGCGGGCCCCGGTCCTGCTTCGCCTGCCGGACCTCGAGCTTCCGATCGAGGTCAGGCTCTCGCGCCCCGACGGCGTCCAGGTCGCGACCCTCCTCCTCCAGGAGGTCCAAGGCGAGGTTCGGGTCGCCGTGCAGTAGGGCCGGCTCTAGTCCTCTTCGCGCTTGCCGAAGGGGAGGGCCTGTCCCCAGAGCGCTCGGCGGGCGTCGGCTGCCGCGGCTTCGGCGGCCCGGGCGGCGGCCTCGCGGTCTAGCTCTGCGACCAGCTCGGCGCTCGAGGAAGACGCGTCCTGGGGCATGCCGCGAGGCGCCTCGGGGTCGTCCTCGGCTGCGAGGCCGACGCGGTAGGGGTCTTGAGGCTCCAGCATGTAGTAGGGCTTCTCGACGATTCGCTCTACGTTCCAGAGGTGGAAGGGCTTTTGGTTGTGGTTGAGTCCTTCGCGGACGGGAGCCGGGACGCTCGTGGTCCGATCGCCCTCCTCGACGCGGAAGCGCTCCTCGACGCCTTCCTGAGCGTGAGCGCCGCTGATCCGCGCCGCGAAGGCGTCGGCCGTCCACCCTGGCGCTGCCTCCTCGGCGTGGGCTCGCAAGCGCTCGCCCAGGCCTCCAGGCGAGAGGCCCCATGTCGCCTCGTGACGCTTGATCAGACGAGCCGCGAAGGCTCGAGCGCGCTCGTCGTCCCAGCCGCTCACGCCTCTCCTCCCGCGGCGGGGGGCTCCTGGCCGCGGTGCAGGACGCCGGCCCGCTCGCAGACCGAGGCCGGGAGCCCGGCCTGGCGCGCCGCCTCGAGGGCGTAGCTCCGGCCGACCTCGCCCATGATCAGCTGGAAGGTCGGCTGGCCCGCCTCGTCGAGGCCGACGGCCGCGCAGGCCGCGTCGGGCCGAGCGCGCGCGAAGCGCTTCAGCTCGGGGAGGTGGGTCGTGGCTAGGACGGTGACCTCGGGCCCCTCGAGGACGTGCTCCAAGACGGCCTGGGCCAAGGCCGCGGCCTCGCCGGGGTCCGTCCCGCGTCCGATCTCGTCGAGCAAGAGGAGCGAGCCGGGGGCTGCGGCTCGGAGGGCCTCGGCGAGGTCGCGGGCGTGGGCTTGGAAGGTCGAGATCCCCTCGCCGACGCTGCTCTGAGCCTCGGCCACGGCCACGAATCCGGTGTAGATCGGGAGGGCCCCCGAGCGCACCGGGGCTGCGGCGCCGCACTGGTTGAGGACCGCGCACAGGGCCAGGGTCTTCATGGCGGCCGTCTTGCCGCCGCCGTTGGGGCCGGTGATCAAGAGCAGCCGGCGCTCGCGCGGGAGGTCGAGGTCGACGGGGACGCAGCGCTCTTCCTCGCTCAGGAGGGTCTGGCGAGCGCCCTCGAGGAGGACCCGGGAGCTGGAGCCCGCGACCTCGTCGAGGGGCCTGAGGTCTCGGGTCTTTGCCAGGCGGGCCATGGCTTGGTGGAGGTCGGCCTGGATCAGACCGCGGGCGAGGTCGAGGAGGGAGGCTTCGCGCTCGGACACGGCCTGTGAGAGGAGCTCCGTGATCCGCGCGCACTCCTCGCGCTCGGCCACGCGCAGGTCGCGGAGCGCGTTGTAGTCGGGGGCGAGGGCGTCGGGCTGGACGTAGTAGCGCTCGGCCTCGCGGTGCAGGATCGGGCCCGGGACTCGGTGCAGCTCGCTGGCACGGACCAGGAGGCAGGGACGACCCTCGTGGAGGACGGGTCGCTGTTCGAGGAGCGCGAGGACCACCGAGCCGTCGCGACAGAGGAGGCCGAGGCGCTGCTCGAGGACCGCGATCAGGCCGACCATTGCGCGGCGTGTCTCGCTGAGGGCTTCGCTCGCGGCGTCGAGGACCTGACCGTAGGGGCCGATCGCCTCTTCGATCCGAGCCGCGAGCGAAGCCTCGACTTCGGCCGCGGCCGCGGGCTGCTCGCAGAGGGCCGCCAAGGCGGGCGAGGCCCCGTAGGCCTGGCGAGCCGAGGCCCCGACGCGGATCGTGCTCGCGACGCCGCGCAGCTCGCGGCTGTCGAAGGGGCGGGCCTCTCGGACGCGGCGCTCGCAGACCTCGGGGAGGTCGCTCAGGCCCTCGAGGCGCGCCAGGGCGGCCTTGGCCAGGAGGGCGCTCGCCTCTTCGGTCGCGCGGCGAAAGGCGCGAACCCGCTCGGGCTCGAGGGCCGGGAGGAGCCGGCGGGCGGCGCTCCGGCCCGCGGCGCTCTCGGTGTGGCGTGCCAGGGTCTCTTGCAGCGCGCGCCACTCGACGAAATCCAAGAAGCGCTCGAGGGCCTGGCGCTGGACCTCGGGCGCGGCCTGCGCGTCCAGCGAGGACGAAATGGGGGCGCGGATCTCGGTCTGCTCGCTCACCCCAGACCTTCGCTCACGCCGACCTCAGTTCGCTGGCCAAGCCACGATCAACCAGCGGCCGGCCGCGTTGCGGCGGAGCTGGAAGGGCTCTTTGTGCTGGGGGATTCGGGCCGTGGCGCTCTCGCCCTTGATCTTGGTCTTGAGCTTCTTGAGCTGCGCCGCCGCCAGGGCCTTGGTCATGGGTCCTTCGCCGCGCTCGATCCGGGTCTTGAAGAGGGTCGCCAGCTCGGCGGCGCTGATCTTGGGCGCTTGAGGATCCGCCTTGCGGAACCCGGCCAGGACGGCCTCGAAGTCGACCACGCCGTCTAGGGCGTCGGCGGGCTTGGCTCGAGCCAGGGTCAGGAGGAAGGTCTCGATCGCCTCGCGGGGCGTCTTGGCGCCGGGGGCGGCCGGCGGGGCAGGCTGTGGGAGGTCGGCCATGACCTGAACCGGCGAGCCTTGGACGAAGCGGTAAGGGGTCCCGCCGCCCGAAAGCGTCAAGAGCTGACCTTTTGGCGTCAGCCAGAGTTCGAGGGGGTCACCCTTGCCGGTCAGGATCGCTCGCACGGCCTGGACTCGCCTGCCGCGGTGCTCGACCTCTTGGGCCGCGCTGATGGCGAGCTTGAGCGTCGCGGGTCCCGTGGCCTTGCGCTTGCGGCCTGCCCACAGGATCGCCGGGAGCTCGTAGGTCGCAGGAGAACCGTCCTGAGTGGACGCAGCGAGGCGCGCGGCGACGGCGGTCAGGCAGGGGCCGTAGTTGGGGCCGAGGCTCTTGGTTCGCTCGGCCGAGCGCGTCCCCTCGGCGTCCTTGTCCTTGCCTTGGAGGTGGGTCCGGACCCACTGGCCCTTCTTCTCTTCGAGGATCGTGCGCCGGTGCTGGGGCTCCCCCGAGGCCGCGCGGGTCGTCTCGAGGCTCTCCTTGCGGACCAACGAGAGGTCGGCCCGCATCAGGATCGTGACGGTCTGGCCGTAGTGGGTCCCGCCCAAGTCGAGGTCGAGGGTCGTGATCTCCTCGTAGGCGGCGCCGCTCTCAGCGGGGGCCTGTTTGAGCTGGGTCGTGAACATTCCGACCCGCTGGGTGCGGAGGTAGATCCCGAAGTGGCTCTTGCGGGCCAGGGCCGGGTCGAAGTCCTTGAGGACGCGCAGGGCGGCGGGGACCTTGGGCTGGGCGCTCTCGGGGGCAGGGCCGTCGGGGGCAGGGTCGTCGGCGGCGCTGGAGAGGGCCAGGGCACATACGAGGAGACCGGCCGAGCAGAGGAGGCGGGCTCGGGAGCGGGGGGGCGAGGGGGTCTGTGTCGGCTGGGTCAAGGTGCGCGCGCTCCGCATGGGAGCCTCCAGATCTGCAGTGTGCCTCCTGGAGCTCGACTTGGAAACTGCGGGGAGGGGCTGCTTGCCTTGTACACGTCTGGGGCGGGGGTTCGGTTCGGGGTCTTCGTCGTGATCGACTTCTCACTGAGGACCGGGTTGTGGGCTGAGATTCTCTTTTGAGTCGCAGAGGCGCTGGGATCCGCGGAGGTCGCGGAGAGCGAGCGCTCCGGAGTTGGAAGTGGCGGGGGCGACTTGGTGGGTCGGGGGCGTGGGGTAGGGGAGCTTCGCTCGGTGGGGGCGGGTCGAGGAGGAGGGGTCTCGGGTCCCCTCGGTCGGTTGGAGGCGTCGCTCGGACTTCTGCCGCGGCAGAATCGCGGGGCGACGCCGACGGGGGCCTCCGGGGGGGGAGTGTCCGCTCCTCGTTGGCCAACTGCCTCGAGCTCGTGACCGAGCCTTCGTCGGGCTCTGCTTACTCGAGATCGGTAGAGGTGTTTCCTTCGATCTCTACCGCGCGCACCTTGAAGGGGAGGAGGGGGAGGCTCTCCAAGAAGGATCGGAACCGGCGACGGAGCTCCGCGGGAATCCCAACTTTGAGGGAGCTCAAGCGGACCCCGTATCTCTCGGCGTTGCCCTGATAGGTCTGACCCTCCCAGTGGATGTAGAAGCAGAAGTTCGGGCCCCGTCTCATGGCGTCGTTCTCGGAGATGCGCAAGCAGGCGTCGATACCGGGGCTCTCTCCCTCGGACTCTTGCCGATATAGGAACGCCTGGTGGTCGCGCCAGGATCGGTCCTTGAAGTCACTCTCGAAGGCGTCTCCGAACTCCTCACGCATGAGGTGCAGGACGATCCGGGGGTCGAAGCAGCAGGCGTTGCGCTCGTCGCCGTACTCGTCTGGGAACTTGGCAGAGACTTCGTGATAGGGCACTAGGGTTGCCTCGATTCGCTGCATCTTCGCGCAAGCAGGTCTCCCGTCCAGCGCACTTCGCTTGGCTTGGCGGGGCCTTGACTCTCTCGCCCTGGAGATGAAGGCCTCGCGCCTCTAGGCTGGGGGGACCCCCGGAGTCGTCTTTGCCTACCTTTGGATCCTTCTGCGAGCCTGTCAGCGCGCTCACGCACCTCGTGGCTGCGGTGGTGGCGGTCCTAGCTGCGCCCTTCCTCTTGCGCCGAGCGCGGGGGGACGTGGGGGCCATGATCTCGATCGGGATCTACACCTTCTGTTTGGTGTTCTTGCTCGCCATGAGCGGGACCTATCACACCCAGTTCGAGAGCACGGCGGGGCGAGCCTTCTTCCAGCGCCTGGACCACGCCGGGATCTGGCTCCTGATCGCGGGCTGCTTCACGCCGCCTCACGTGATGCTCTTTCGCGGGCGCTGGCGGTGGCTGGTGCTTTTGATCGTGTGGGTCGTGGCGGCTGCGGGCATGGGCTTCAAGCTCGTGTTCCCGATCGACCTCCTCCCGCGCTGGCTGAATGTCTCGCTCTATGTGGGTCTGTCCCTGCTCGGCGTGGCGAGTGTGATCCAGCTGATCCGCCACCACGGCGTGCGCTTGGTGTGGCTCCTCTTCGTGTGCGGAGGGGTCTACCTGGGGGGCGCGGCCTGCTTCTTCTTCCGCGGGCCGGTCTTCTACCCGGGGGTGTTTGGAGGCCATGAGCTGTGGCACCTGGCCGTCGTGGCCGGCGCGACCTGCCATTGGGTCTGGGTGTTTCGGATCACAGGCAGCAGGGCCGACCTCGCGATCCTGCGCCCCTTCCTCCAGCCCGCGCCCGTGCCTGCGACCGTGCCGCTGGACAACAGGGGCTAGCTCCCCTCGCGTCAGGTGGTGAAGGAGGTCCCATGGACCCGACCTGTGAGCTCTGCGGCCGCGTCCGCGACCTGACCTTCCACCACTTGATCCCGCGCACGACCCACCGCAACAAGTGGTTCCGCAAGAACTTCACCCGCGAGCAAATGAACTCCGGGCTCGACCTCTGCCAAGACTGCCACTCGGCGGTCCACCGCCTGATCCCCTCCGAGAAGGAGCTCGGGCGTAGCTACAACACCCGCGAGGCGCTCTTGGCCCACGAGGAGCTGGGCAAGTTCGTGGCCTGGGTCTCGACCCGTGAGGGCAAGCGCCGCTACCGGATCCGCTAGCCAAGGCTCCTGGGGTCTCACTCACCCACCCCTGAACCGCGATCGCGGTCCAGGGGTGAAGGGCGAGCCTGCTGGAGCTCTGGCAGGGCCGGAGTCGGTCCACCCGTGCATGCCAGGCCTCCGGCGCCCTCTCTAGCGAAAAGCTCTGCGGAATCCGCGACGGAGGCGAACGCGGCGACCTCGGCGTTGACCGCGCTGGGTCTGTCCGCGCTGGGTCTGCCCCTGTCCGCGCTGGGTCTGTCCCTGTCCGCGCTGGGTCTGTCCCTGTCCGCGCTGGGTCTGTCCCTGGCCGCGCTGGGTCTGTCCCTGTCCGCGCTGGGTCTGTCCCTGTCCGCGCTGGGTCTGTCCCTGTCCGCGCTGGGTCTGGCCTTGTCCGCGCTGGGTCTGT
>Ga0316204_10001751_pt1 | contig 55082 bp, 49 predicted proteins | sample 6monrhotite_MG_2_FD_205661 | JGI IMG/M metagenome (GOLD analysis project Ga0316204, IMG submission 205661) | Microbial mat bacterial communities from mineral coupon in-situ incubated in ocean water Damariscotta River, Maine, United States -... | ecosystem: Environmental > Aquatic > Marine >... | reverse complement strand
TCGAACAGCGATTCCGGAAATTCAGAAAAAGTGTTCATCTTCCGCCGGAATAAGTGTTCGAGTTAAATCGGAATCGGTGTTCGACTTCGTTCGGAATGGGTGTTCGAGATCGCGCGGAATACGCAATCTCACCTAACGAACTAGCTACACGTTTACGGTTCTTAATAAACCAAGGCGTCATTAGTCGACGTGTACAAGCAGGCCCGCCGGCAGTTACCAACTACGAACTGACAGATAAAGGGCAAGCTCTACAAGATGTATTGCACGCCGTTGCCAAATACCAAAGCATTGTAAGCGAATAAGTTCTCGTTGCTCTGCTTTAACCTAGATTAATCTAAAAAGATCTGTTGGACACAAAAATAACGTGCAGCAAGTTGGTTTCATATACCCAAAGCGTTTGGGATTTAGGTTTTAGAGCGTTTCATTTTTTGTGCATGGCAAGGCGCGATGACGCAGCATAGCCATTCTATGTAAGGAGGAGCAACGCAGTCATGGACAAAAAAGGGAATGCTATCAGACCTAAATCTCAATCGTTTTGGGTATATAGCTAAGCAAGTCAAATGATAGTGCGCCAACTTCGTGGATCAACTGCTTTTTTCAGGTTTAAATAACGCCTGCTTGAGAACCGGGTGATAAGGTATATTACGAACTTTATCGTGCTCTACCATTCGATAGCGCGAAAAATCATTCTTATTTTCAAAATGCAAAAATGGATTACCATCAATTTGCGCTTCTAAAGTGGAGGTTTCGACTTCTGCATAATTGTGCCCCGGATGAATAACCGTGCTTTGTGGCAAACTGCTTTTGATTTTGTTCAGCGTATCAAACATCTGATTTGGATCACCACCGGCTAAATCACAACGGCCACAACCAAACACAAACATCGTATCACCTGTAATTAATTCTCCACCAACGTGAAAACAAGTCGAACCTGGTGTATGACCTGGTGTATGCAACACCTCAATCTTTGTGTCGCCGAGCATAATAGTGTCGCCACCATAATGTAGTGTTGCAATCTCACTAAACTTACCGGAGAAAGTTGCTTCAGCCTTTAGCATATGCACTTCTGCATCGCAGACTTCCAACATTTCTTGAACCCCATTGATATGATCAGCATGAGTGTGTGTAAGAAGAATGTCTGTAATCTTTACTCCTTTCTCTTCCGCTCTATCGAGAATATGCGCAACATTCCAAGCGGGATCTACTATCGCAGCACGATTGGTGGCATGATCATGAACAATGTAAATAAAGTTTTCCATTGGGCCAAGCTCTATAGCCTCTATAGAAAATCCTTTGCTTTTAGACATAAACCTCTCCTTCCCCAATTAATTCCTTTTACGGGTGGAATCAAGCAATCACTTTGTTTTTATAAATCTCTCGCAATTTAGGAACAGCTAATCCAGCTTCATCCGCCATTGAGATTGCCCGCTCAAGACGTGCAGGCGCAGAGCGGCCCATGCATTTATGCGCCAGATCACCTTCAACAGCATAAACAAAACCTTTAAGCATTTTTTCTCTATCAAGCGTTTTGTTAGTTAACCATTCTTGTATATCCATTACTTCGTTAGCAACCAAACGCGCAAGATCATTATTTTCTTTCCATAAAAACTCAACATCCCCACCGCACTGCAAACCAGAAATATTGGTAGTGAGAATATAAACGTTTTTTAAAATCAACTCGTCTTCCATTGCTTCAAGGTTTGGAACAACATTCGTTGGAATATCGATGGTGTTAAGTGCCATCTCAATAAGCTTTGCACCAGGACCAAACACCGGACTGGGGATTAATACTTTAACATCCTGGCCTTTCTTTTTCTCAAACCAAACAGAGATCACGGTTGGATCAAGCAACTCATGAGGTAGCCAGTCCTTTGGTAAAAGCTCATTTTGCAACAAGGCCGTTTTCGATTTCCATTTTTGAGGAATCGAAGTAAGTGTTGATTGTAAATCACCTTCGGCAACAGCAACCAAAACCAGGTCAGGTGATGGCATAGTCTCAACTGCCACTTGAATATTCATTGTTCGAACTACGGGGTAAACAGCAATTCCAGCTCTTAAAAAACCGCGCGCAAAAACTCCGCCCATTTCACCCAAGCCAATGATTACTACACTTTTACTCACAACTACCACCTTTCCCTATTTCATTTACCAATTAGCGCAAAGTGTATCACGCTAATTTGTCACCTATCAAAACATAAGCGTCGAATAACTATTAATCAGATTTGCCCACAGTGGGCTGTGGAAAACTAAGATTAGAAAGTGCTAATTTTATGGTAAGGCTTTCCTAGAATCCACCTGAAAGCAACTTAAAATATTGTAATCTTTATAGCACGAGGAAATGAACAGAAGAGTTGCTTTCAGCAGAGCAACTATTTTTTCTTGGAATAGCGAGTTAAACGCTTCTTTTTATAAATTTGTCGTTTTGTTAATTTGTTTCTTTTACCTTCAAAAGGGTTTTTACTCGACCTAAATTCTATACGAATTGGCGTTCCTTCGATTTTTAATACTTTTCGAAAAATATTAATTAAATACTTTCGATAAGCATCAGGCACCTTGTCTGTTTTATTACCGTGAATAACAATAACTGGTGGGTTTTGACCGCCTTGGTGAGCATAACGTAATTTGATTCGCTGACCACCAGATACAGGTGGTGCATGGCTCTTAATGGCGTCCTCAAGAATTTGAGTAAGAAAATTTGTTTGATAAGTAGTGCGAGAGATTTCATAAATCCGGCTCACAACGGCGAATAGTTTTCCAACACCTGTGCCATGCAATGCAGAAATATAGTGAATGGAGGCATAATCAGCAAATGCCAGTTTGCGATCTAGCTCTTTTTTTACATGCTCTTTTTTATCTTTAGCGAGATGATCCCACTTATTCACTGCAATAAGCAGCGCTTTTCCTGAATCAATAATATACCCCAAGAGGCTTGCATCTTGAGAACTGACACCTTGATGTGCATCTAACACAAGTATTGCAACATTCGATGCTTCAATCGCCTGAAGCGTTTTTACAATACTGAATTTTTCGATTTTGTCATTAACACGACTTTTACGTCGCACACCTGCAGTATCAATTAAGGTAAATTGCTGATCACGATGTTCAAAAGGAATATAAATGCTATCACGAGTAGTGCCCGGCATATCGTAAGCTAGTACCCGCTCTTCGCCAATTAGACGATTTACTAGTGTTGATTTACCAACGTTAGGACGACCGACAATAGCAACCTTTGCACATCTTAAATCTTCAGCATCTTTATTCTCTTCAGAGGCATCATCAGGAAATAATTCGCCGACCTCTTCAAGCATTCCTCCCACACCATCACCGTGTGCTGATGAGCATGCGCAAACTCGATCTACCCCTAATGAATAAAATTCAGAGGTGATAACATTGCTGTTCATTCCTTCGGTTTTATTCACTGCAACAATGACAGGCTTGCCGCTTTCTCGCAAGCGCTGAGCAATACTTTCATCTCCTGCCGTCATTCCTGCACGGCCATCGACTAAAAACAACACCACATCACTTTCAGTAATGGCTTGATAGGCTTGATCAGCAATGAGTTCATCAATCCCGTCATCACCCGATATACCGCCAGTATCGATGAGTATATAACGAGTATCTTCAAATTTAACCGTGCCGTAACGACGGTCACGAGTCAAACCCGGTTCATCGGCAACCAATGCATCTCGTGTTTTTGTTAAACGATTAAAAAGAGTGGATTTGCCAACATTAGGCCGACCAACAAGGGCTATAACTCGTTTCATAATTTAATTGTCAGCTCTGGCAATGGAAGCCAAAATCCCATTTTGATAGGTGATAAAAATTGAATCTTCACTTACTAGAGGTTGAAAAATCACTGCAGTTTCTACTCTCCTTGAGCGGAAAAAACCTTCATCCTCGATTTCATCAACATACAGTGTCGCACCAGAAGTTTTAGAGACTTTATCGTGAGCTAAACGGCCAATCAAACGACCATCGCTAGTGTCTAACCAATAAACCTCACCTGCCACATCTCCAACCACCAACTTGTCATTAACAACAGCAGGCCGGGTATTAGCAAGGTCACTCAATTTATCCTGCATCCAGAGAGTTGCACCGCTGTCACGATTTAGCGCCCACAGTTTTCCGTCGGAATCGGTTAAGTAGAGATAGTTTCCGCTCACCACGACTCCTAGATGTGAAGACATCTCACGAGTCCAGATAATTCGACCAGAGCTTACATCAACGGCAGCAACACGACCACGATACGCGGAAACAAAAATAACGCCATTATTGTAAACAATTGGGCCATCAATATCGATCAAGCGCTCAAGCTCCGTGCGGCCTTTGGCAACCGAGACACTACTCTCCCAAAGCAATTTCCCATCATTTAGTGCAAGAGCGATTAATTTACCACTAGCAAAACCCGCAATAACTTGTTCATCAACGATTAACGGTGTGCTATTTCCTCGCAATGACAAGATAGGAACATTTCGATCATATACCCAGGCTTTATTGCCACTGCTTTGCATTAAACCAAAAATTTTTCCGTCGTTGGTTTTAACAACAATTTTGGAGCCAGCTAATTGAGGAGGAGTTAAGATTTCACTAGAAAGCATTTGCCGCCATAGTAACTCTCCGTTATCAGGGGAAACAGCAAAAACTTCTGCACTTTTACTCCCTAATAGTATCAATCCATCTTGAATGTTAGGGCCTGCAGAAAACGCCACATCAAATGATTTTTTCCAGAGCTGTTTGCCGCTAGCTGCGTTATATTTAGATAAATTGCCTTCAATATCTGCGACAAAAATATATTCACCTGACACAGCAGGAACAAGACGAGCAAACTTATCAGACCCCAACTCCATAAGTTTATGAGCCCAATTGATAGACAGGGAAACTGCAGGTGTTGGGGGAGCTGGTTTATAAACTTTTTCAGGGTCGGCAGCACATGCGCTAAGCAGCGCGGCAAGTAGAATTACACGAAACTTCAAATTTACGCTCCGTCTCCACTGCCACCAAGATCATCTAATTTGATTTGTATAAAGCCACGAATTTGAGAACCTAAGCTACTATCATCCAAGGCTGAACGGTAAGCTGTTTTAGCGCTGCCAATCTCACCTTTCTTATAATAGACATCCCCTTTCACAATTGTATATTGTGAACGAAAATCACCTTGCTGTGGATGGTTAATCAAACTTAACGCATCATCAAGCTTACCTTGCGCCATTAACACTTTAGCCAAACGGATGCGCGAAATATGTTGAACTTCTTCCTGCTTGGCGTTATTTAATGCCCATTGCAATCGCTCCGCAGCCGCAGAATTGTCACCCTGTTCCACATGAACTTTTGCCATCGCTAAGGCAGCTAAAACAGCATAAGGCAAATCAGAATTGCTCTTGATCAATGTTTCACCGCGTTGTAGAACAGAATCAAACTTCTTTGTTTCCAACTCTTCCATCAACACGCCGTATTGTGCTGAAGCTTTAGTCAACGTCGAGAGCTTAAAATTACTCCAAACCTGCTGCCCAATAATTGAAGACAATATGATGATGCCGCCGATGATAACGAACTTTCCATTTGCCTCCCACCAACGTTTTAACGCTTCGACCTGCTCTTCTTCCGTTTTGTACTCTGACACAGCGTATGCTCTCCTGACTGATCCTTAAAAACTTTTTCTTAGAAACTCTAGCAAATCATCAAATTTATGACTGGCTTGCGGAATATCTTCGCGTAAAAATTTCACATTGACACTACTATTGGCTATCTCGTCATCACCAATAATAATTGCGATTTTCGCACCGCTTTTATCCGCTTTTTTCATTTGCGATTTAAAACTTCCACCACCGCAGTGGGTCACCAACTTTAAGCTGGGTAGGGCATTATGAACGCTTTCAGCGAGTTGTAAACCCTTTCGCTGTGCGGCTTCACCGGCTAATACCAGATAACAATCTGCATTAGCATTGACCTCAGCGGAGCCAACCTCTTCAATAACTCCAATCAAACGCTCCACACCCATTGCAAACCCAACTGCCGGTGTAGCTTTTCCACCCAAATATTCTACCAAACCATCAAATCGCCCGCCTGCGCAAACGGTTCCTTGGGCGCCTAATTTATCGGTAATCCATTCAAATACCGTTTTGGAGTAGTAATCCAATCCTCTGACTAAACGAGGGTTTACTTGATACAGAACACCGCTATCATCCAAAAGCTGTTTTAACATTTCGAAATGATCTGCAGATTCACTATCCAAACATTCGAGAAGGTTTGGTGCGTTTTTTACAACCGCTTGTGTTTGTGGCGATTTACTATCCAACACTCGAAGAGGGTTTGAATGTAATCGACTGCGACTATCTTCATCCAACTCAGCTTCAAAAGCGGATAAATATTCGATTAGCTTTTCTCGATAAACAGCACGTGACTCAATAGTGCCGAGTGAATTTAACTCTAACCGAACATGAGGCAAGATACCCAACCTTTCCCACAGTCGTCTTGTGATCAAAATTAGCTCAGCATCAACATCAGGGCCGTTTAGCCCAAATACCTCGACGCCTACCTGATTAAACTGACGATAACGACCTTTTTGCGGACGCTCATGGCGAAACATTGGCCCGGTATACCAGAGCTTTTGAATCTGATTGTGAAGCATTCCATTTTCTATTGCAGCACGAACGCAGGCAGCTGTTCCTTCAGGCCGCAAGGTTAAACTATCACCATTGCGATCATCAAAAGTATACATTTCTTTTTCTACAATATCGGTAACTTCACCAATGGAACGTTTAAATAGCTCGGTTTTTTCCACGATGGGAAATCGGATTTCCTGGTAACCGTAACTAAGAAGCACTTCACCAATACTCTTTTCCAAATATTGCCAGATTGGAGTTTCCGCTGGGAGAATATCCCGCATACCTCGAACCGCTTGAACTGTTTTAGACAATCTTTTCTCCAAATAACAAAACACCTGTGACTGTTGCCGCAGGTGTTATTCGGTATATTTTTTACAACAAAAAGCCCGTAAAACTTATTTACCCTAACATTGCATAAGATATCGGAATTTTATGCAACTTTGGGTTTATTCGGCTTTATCCGCCTCTTCCATATCTGCTCCTGGTTGCTCCAATATAGGCAAACTCAGTTCAGCAGGTTGATCAGAATTAGTTAAATTATCACCAAGCAAGTTATCAAAGTCGATGGATTGAACCCAAAATACAACCAATACAATAAATGCGATGCCTAATGCATAACCAACCCAACGCATTATCGCTGCATCGTTATGCATTTTCTTTTTGATGGAAACACGGTTCAACGCAGGTGAAAGTTCGACCTCATTGTTTCCGTTTTCATAAGCATTCAGTACCACGTTATTAGGAATCCCCAATGCTGCACAGTAACGCTTGATGAAACCTCTCACATAAATGGGAGCCGGTAAATTTTCATTATCATCGTTTTCCAACGCAACAACTTGGCTGGTACTCAAGCCGATATCTGTTGCCATTTGCGTAATGGATAACCCCTCGAGTTCACGAAGCTGCTTGAGAAAGCGGCCAGGCTTCTCCCCATCAGATGTGGCAAGCGCTTCTAATATCTTGTCCGCAGTGTTTAAACCACTCAAATTTACAACCTTCTTTTCTTGTTTTTCTGGTTGGGATTCTCCGGTATCACCCGTCTCTTCCTGTTTTAATGCTGGCTGATTCATTTTCATATCCCTTTAATCAGTTACAACTACTCAACCACTACTTAATAAAATCTTAGTAAAACTCTTTAGCCCAAAGTTTCGCGAACTTCGGGATTAATATGCGCGTGCCTGTTCCGAATCGGGAAACGTCTTTTTCAATTGAGCAATGAGTTTCGCCGCTTCGGACTCTGCGTTTAGAACTCGCTCGATTTCAATCGCCAACGCAAAGCTCTCAGGGTCTCTATTGTTTTCATGATAGCGCTGAACATAGGCCCTTGCAGATAAATAATTTTCCGTCTCAAACTTTAGCTTAGCCATTTTAAAGAGTACACCGGGCGTTGTCGGTGAAAGTTTCAAAACATCTCTAAAATAGCTTTCCGCTTTTTCAAACTTCTGCTGCTGTAAAGCACAGAATCCTGCATTTTCCATCACGGCTTGAGGATTTTGGTTTAGCCTGTTATTAATTGCCAACGTAAAATGTGATTCAGCCTCTTTCATTTGTCCACGATTACATAAAAAAGTACCATAAACATTATGAACATAGCTATATAAAGCTTGCTCTTTTGTCACTAAACCTTCAGCGTGTTCAAAATGGTCGTTAGCCTTTTCAGGCTGCTCTAACCGCTCATATACCAACCCCATCAAGGTATTACCTTCAACCGAGTCTGGGTTATACACTAAAGCCTTTTTTAAACTTTCAAACGCAAAGTTAAGCTGATTTTTACGGAAATATTCTGACGCCAAATTGACATTTGCTGTGGCGATTTCGTCATCGGAACCAGCTCTCTTATTTATGGCGACACATCCAGCAAGCATCGTCATGTGCAATATGGCCACCAGTAACACGATCCATCGTTTTTCCAACCGCACTAACTCCCTATGGATTTCATATAACGCACACTACGTTGCGTTTTATCTTGTACTTTTCCGGCAAGCTGGCCACACGCAGCATCAATATCTTCTCCGCGCGTTCGACGAGTTACTGTTATTAAACCACCGTCTATCAATATTTTAGTAAAACGGTCTTGTGCTTGTTGTGTGGAAGTTTTGTAGTGTGTATTGGGATAAGGATTAAAAGGAATTAAATTAACTTTGGCCGACATTCCTTTAAGCAATTTCACGAGCGCTTTGGCATCCTCTGGTCGATCATTAACACTATCGATCATAATATATTCAAATGTAATGTGACGCTTAAACTCACCTTCCACATACCGACGACAAGCAGCCATTAATTCCTTAATCGGGTATTTTTTATTTAAAGGGACGAGTTCGTCTCGCAACTTATCATTAGTTGCATGTAAGGAGACTGCCAAACTAACACTAATTGACTGGCTTAATTCATCCATCGCAGGAACAACACCCGCTGTGCTCACGGTAACACGACGACGGGATAACCCATAGGCATTATCATCCATCATCAAACGCATCGCTTTCATAACCGCATCTAAATTAAGCAGCGGCTCCCCCATGCCCATCATAACCACATTCGTTATGGCGCGATCTGCATCTGGCTCATATTGGCCCAAAGTTTTTGCAGCAACCCAGACCTGACTGATAATTTCTCCCACACTCAAGTTTCGATTAAAACCTTGTTTTGCTGTCGAGCAAAAAGAGCAGTTTAAAATACAACCAACTTGTGAGGAGACACATAAAGTCCCGCGACTCATCTGCGGAATAAATACCGTTTCGATACAGTTTCCATCCGCTAACTTCAAAAGCCACTTGTGCGTACCATCGCTAGATTTCTGATCGACGACCACTTCGGGCAATCGTATTTCCGCACACTCTTTTAATTTTATTCGTAGGGATTTTGATAAATCAGTCATTTCATCAAAATCAACTACACCGCGCTGATATACCCATTTGATAATCTGGGTAGCACGAAAAGCCTTCTCACCAATCTCTTGGAAGAAGGCCTTTAAGCCATCCAAATCAAAATCGAGAAGATTTTGTTTTTCAGGGGAATTCGACATGTGACTTATCGAGTTCTCGCGCAAACTTCGTTGCCATCGAAGAAGAATGCGATTTCTGCTTTTGCTGTTTCAGTTGCATCAGAACCGTGACATGCATTTTCGTCAATGCTGCTTGCAAAATCAGCACGAATAGTCCCAGGTGCTGCTTCAGCAGGATTTGTTGCACCCATTACTTCACGATGAGCAAGAACTGCATTTTCGCCTTCAAGTACTGAAACCATTACTGGGCCAGAAGTCATGAAAGAAACTAGGTCGTTGTAAAAAGGACGCTCTTTGTGAACCGCATAGAATTCACCCGCTTGCTCAGCAGATAGATGAACCATACGAGCACCAACGATGTTAAGGCCTGCTTTTTCAAAGCGTGAATAAATTTCGCCGATAACATTTTTTGCAACAGCATCAGGTTTGATGATTGATAATGTACGTTCTACAGCCATTTCCCTTGTATCTCCAAGTTGATTAAGAAACTGACGAAGGCCTTGTTTATGAGCCCTTCTTGACGGGCGCAATTCTATCTTTTGACGGCTTTTCAAGCAAATAACATTCTTCAGTCTACGCCCACTGTTTTTTCTCTGAAAATTAAAGAGATATCACTCTAAACCGTTAAATTCTTTACACATTCTAGTGATGACAACAGGGAAACAGTGTGAATCGCCTATTTGGAAGTTCAAGGACTATTTGTCTCTTTTCACTATTTATTATTTCTCTGCTCTGGATTTGCTCTATTCCTCCGTTATTGGCTAGCGCACAATATAGCCGCCAGTTCCAAATGAACTGCGCAACCTGCCACAGCTCTCCACCACTGCTGAACCTGTTCGGAACAAAATTCAGAGAAACATACAGCCTCCCCAATTGGGAGAGTAACACTACTCTTAATACCGGCGATGAAGAAACTGCCGTCCCCAAAGTATTTCCTTTTTCCATACGCTCACAACTGCTCAGCCGTTTACGTCGCGACAATTATGTAGATAATTTGAATACAGGCAACGTCGGCAAAAATGCTAACTTTGATTTACAAACTCCCAACTATGTTAAGCTCATCTCAAGTACACCCCTCACTGAGCATATCGCTTTCCATTTTGATGCTTTGTTTATTCCTGGTGACAATAGTGGCTCCTTCAAACTCAACGAATCCTGGTTACGCTATCGCTGGGAAGATTTCCTTATTGCCAGTTTAATCATTGGTCAATTTCATAGTTCAGACATTATCATTGACAGAGACACCCGACTCACTTTGCAGGATTACCTTATCTACCATCAAACAGGAATGCAGCTCGATCGAGGCATTCGTGCAGACATTATTTATTATGACTTTCTCGTCAGTCTCGGCATCAGTAATGGTTCAGATACCACAACAAGTGAAGTCGCAAATAGTGCAGGCATTGGTCGAACCGATAGAATTTTCGACAATAATAATCGAAAAACTCTCTATGGCTATTTCGCCAAACAATTTGGCGCTTATCGAATAGGCGGGCTTGGGGGAATAAACCAACAATACGGTGCAGCCGGTGATTTTGCCGAACTATATTCAGAACGTCTCTCGTACCAATACATTGCCGGTTTTGATATTCAGGCATTCCCATCAGAGAAAGTCAGCTGGATATTTCAATTCATCTGGAATCAATGGAAGAACTTCTTAGCCGTAGGAGAAAAGCATCAATGGTTTGGTGGCTTTTTGGGCGCGCACTACGCATACAGCGACACAGTCTCTTATTCCCTGCTAGTTAACTACACCGACGCTGGAGATTTTAAAAATTCAGGGACTATCTACGAGGGGCTTGCGACGAACCTGACCACTGCGTCCATTTCATACTACTTTCGTCGCAATGTGAGAGGAGTTCTGGAAATCAGCATGGATATGCTTCCCCTAGAGAATGATGCTGATTTTATAGGCCATGAATCAAAAGAAGACAGCATTAGTGTCGGATTTGACGTTAACTATTGAATTTTAAACAAATCTTCAATTTCATTTCTTGTTTTGTCGATACAGATCAGAATCAATCTATCTGGACTTTATCGCGTTGCGCTTTCAACAATCATCAACCAAGCTGTACTTCCTCTTATTGAGTCTTTTTTGTTACTCGATAACTACTGTTGCGGCAGATGATCCCTCTCTTCCTGATAACCTCCAGTTTATTGAGCGCTATTACGAGAAGCAAGAAGCCAATGGCGCATTAACAAAATTGCTCCAACAAAACTCAACAGCACACATCATTACGCGAAAGGTGCAGCTCACACTGAAAGCACTCAATTTAGGCCTTTATCCCAATCAAACCACCGCTAATAAGGTTGTGCAACATTTAAAGGAAAATGGAATTAAGGCTTTTTCTCACGAAATGAGTTCAGGGGATTATCGCGTCCACGCGGGGGCGTTACATGAAAAAGAGTATTATCAGGAACGCCACAACAAATTACGCGAATTGGGGTATAAACAAATAGAAACCAGCGAAACCGAAATCGATACCATCGAGTATTTGATCGTTATCAAACGAGAGAAAGGCGTTTCAGAAATTTTAACCGAAAATGCAAATAACGCATGGCAAAGCTATGTTAATCAAACCAGACTAAAGCACACCCGCTTTAATGCAGAATTTCTTTTCTGGAATGAAAATGAAACTCCAGGAAGCAGCAACTACTTTAACTCCGCAATAAACTACAAAACAACATATAAAACTGGTAAAACTGGTAAAACTGGCTGGGTATTTAATTATGGTGCTCGCTTCACTGTCACCGAACAATCGGGGATTCAAAGATATCAAAAAGCAAAACTTCTGCTTGAACCAATTTATTTACATATTAAAAGCAATCGCCATAACTGGCATATAGGGGCAGCCGACACGGTTTGGGATAACGAGAATCCCTTATCATTAAGCGACAACATTACTCGCCATAATCTGGAACGTTATAAACTCGATATCAACCCGGAAGATAAACGTCTCCCCTCCTGGGGAATTCGCTGGCAATATAGTCACAACAAATACCTTTGGGATATCAATCTATTTCCAATATTTGAACCAGCCAATTTGCCGCAACAGAAGAGTATCTGGCACCCAATAAGTCTTTCCCGAGGCAAAGCCAAACAAATCAACACAGAAGGAGATCTCGCCTATTTACTAAAAAATGGGGCCCTTAAAGAAAAAAACTGGGACACAGGTGGAATTGCTGTTCGGCTAGATAAAATGATCGGCACGAGCAAACGAGCGATCACCTTACAATATGTTCGACATAACACGCCTTATCCAGTACTCAACAATAAGTTACAAAGTGCTTTAGTTTCTGGTGAAAGTGTGACAAATGCTCTGCAATCCATCAATGATCACAGTTTTAGTCTGGAACACCCTTATACAGCCGTGTTTACACTAGAGGAGCGAGGCGCCATCTCGCAATTTGAAATCGCTTTACTCAGCAATACACCATATACGACCACCAACTATCAAATGAAAACAGCACCTTCAGCAAACTGGAAGCTAGGGTTTGACTATCCACACCTTGATCGGGGAGAGAAAATTACTCTTTACTTTAAGGGTAGACACATTAGCACTCAAGAAACCATTCTTGACCAAAAAACAAGAGTCGCCATAGCCGGAGTGCTATCAACCGTCACAAAAAACAAATCCTGGACTCTCTCCTTTACTTACGATATTGGCCTCAACCAATATGATCTATTCTTAAATCCAAGAGTAATTTTCAACCATTCTAAGCACGTAAATATAACTCTTAACTATCAAGTATTTGCGGGTACAAATGGAACTGAATTCGGATACCATAACCAACACTCAAACCTAAGTATTGCGTGGTTATCTCGTTTTTAAGTCCTCAACCTCTCCATTCAAAAAAAGTTCACCACTACGCGCGCATTTTTTGTACACTACATCTGGTATTTACCAATAGAGGCTTGAATTATTGCCCTATTTCGCGTTAAGTACATCTATAAGCAGGGGACAATTAAAGTGTAAGCAATTTCACGAAATTCGATGGAAAGAAAGCTTGCATCAACTAGTTATTACTCGATATCAAGTAGTATGTACGAATTGTATCTATTAAAAGCCCTATAACGAAAACGTTACTATAGTCAGAGCGACCAGTTCTATGATGAAAGAATTCAAAAATGCCAGCTTACTGTTAATGTCTGCCGCACTTATCGGGTGTGGCCTTGCAGAGCCGAACATACCAGAAGTTGTCGAAGAAGACGAAACGGCTCCCAAAATTACGCAAGTAAATACCCCCTTGAATCTAGGCTCTGACCCGCTACCGCAAGATGCTAACGAAATTCGCTTTCAACTGACGGAAGCTATCGACGAAACGACTATTGAAAATCTTTCAACAATAGAAATAAAGTCACATTCCAATATTCCATTAAAAGGGACTTGGAGCTACCAAGCCGATTTAGAGAACGATGATCACGAGCTTGTATTTACAATAGATAGAACAGATGACAAAGGAGTTTCTCAAGAGATCGAGCATAGCCAGGAATTTAGATTAACACTTGGTATTGCTGGCGCTCCTACAGTAAAAGATCTCGCAGGCAATGAACTGAAATACGAACTTGTGTTCTCGACACCCTCATATTTCGATATTGAAGTAATCGTGACGGGATTAAATACCGATCAAGAAGTGATTATCGAAAAAATAGAGAGAGACGAACAAGGCAAAAGAATTCCTGGAGAAAGTGTCACAATCGACACCAATACAAAAGTCTACCCAATCAATAGTAATCTAGAAAAAAACAATGATTTTCTATTAGAAATCACTCAACAACCAACTGACAGCTCGTATTGTACATTTGACAATTCAAAAGGAAAGGTTCTCACTCGCAATGAAGAAGTACTTGTCACCTGCACAGAGGTTGGACCTTACAATATTGATAGACCAGCTTGGAACGACTATTACAGAGATGGTAATGGCAAGTTCACTCACGCCGGGGAACAGCGCGCATTAACAATTACCGAAACAGGTAGTTGTACTGATGTGAGCGCAACGGATGCATTAAACTTATTCGACTGGGCATGTGAAGAAATAACAATAGATACAACTGCTGCAATTCGAGTCTACAGTTCTTCACTTAAACCAGGGGAAGGCTTATCTAACTTAATTGCGTTTGGCACAACTCCAAGCTGGCAACCGAACTCTGTAAATGTGAAATATCCTGGAGGCGAAAAGCAAACAATTCCCGCGACCTGGTGGAACAACCCAGTATTTATTGCTCCAGCCGATGAGTCACTAAATGTTTTCGGTGCTGTTTATGCGGTAATAAAAGCTTCTGACGATGATACGAGCAACCAAAATTACATCATCAACAATCATCAAATATCTTTAGTTGTTTCTCCGCTAACCACATTAGTATCTCATACGACTGACAGTGCAGCAGTATTAATCAATGATTTTGCTAGCTCGTGGATTGAAGGAAAATTTGATGCAAATCAAAGTAAATACGGAATACATATAACCACATCGTCAATATACGAATGGCATACAACTTTAAGAAACGTCCAAGTTTCAACAGCATTGGAAGATGGTGTAGTGGTAAGCCAACTAGCGAGTGTTACGATTGAAAATTTAGTTTCTTCATCAAATGGAGGGCAAGGACTGTATATTGATTCCTCACCAACTGAGAAACCAAACGTGCTGAAAAACATAGTGGCAGTCAATAATACAGCTGCTGGAGTACATATCGCCAGCAGCAATAACAAACTTAATCACGTGATTTCGATTAACAATCAAAGCGATGGTCTCGTCATTTCCAAACCACAAAATACATTCAACGAGCTATATTTAAATAATAATATTGGTAACGGTTTACTTATCGATGGCGCACAAAATAACACTATCACATCTTTAACAAGTGCTTCTAACAATGGCAATGGTGTTCAGATCACAAAAACAGTTTCTGCCACCCCGCTCAAAAATCTGGTCGTTAATGGCTCAATTGTTAATAATAAAGGAAGTGCCATTAAGTTTGATATGCAACTATCCCAAGATGAAATTGATGGTACTGATGGTTCAATCTTTAACAATTTACTCGATGCATTCAACGCAACGAGCATTTGTGGGGCAAATCCTTGCAGTGGTTTAACGACGGTTAGCTCTTCGGGCGCAGACATAACAGCGCTATTTTCACATCCAACATCTGATGCTGGCTATGCGGAACTGAGTGAAACAAATAGCAAAGTAGATTTCTCTGTAGTAAAAGAGATTTATGATTTCAACAGCGTGTTTAGAACCTGGAGTAATACAGAACCGCTATCAGCAGACTCCGGCTCAGGAAGTTGCAGCCAAGATGGAATTGACTGCCAACTATTGGACTTAAGGCTTAATGGAGGTGACATATTTGCGTTAGATAAATTACCTGCACCGAGCACCATGTTAAACTATACATATAGAGGTTTGCAGGTAGAAACTATTGGATCTGGGGGGAATGATGACGGTGTTTGTGACTCAGGTGAAACGTGCGAAGCCCAAACAATTAGCTACCTGGAAAACGCCACAGAAATTTCAAACGATGGCATTGGTAATGATGATGGTTTATGTGAAGCAAACGAAGCCTGTGTCAGTAGCAAAAACATCGGTAGCTATCAAGGGCAAAGCAACTTAACAATCATAGCCAATACAACAGCGGCGACAAACAACATCACGCTATTTGACTACAGTGAAATTTCCCAGCCCTAAACCACACAACTTAAAACAAAAAACCTAGCCCCAACAGCTAGGTTTTTTTTCGGAAAAAGAAAGTTACTCCCGCTCTTCAATCCAAGCCATTTGAATTGCTTCAAGAATTTTTTCACCCGACTTTTCCGCTTCACCATCAAAATCATCAAGTTCCATTATCCAATTATGCAAATCAGTAAACCGAACATATTTGGGATCAACATCTGAGTGTTTTTCATCTAGGGCAATTGCTATTTCTAATGAATCCGTCCAATTAAGTCTCATATTTACACTCCTGCATTCCTAATGATGTTCAGAAACCATATTTATCGTGTATTTCGGAATCTCAACAACAAGGTCTTCCCCGTCAACCATTGCTTGGCAGCTTAAACGCGAATCCGGCTCCAATCCCCAAGCTTTATCAAGTAAATCATCTTCATCTTCAGTGGCCTCTTCAAGTGAATCACCACCTTCTCGAATAATGACATGGCATGTTGTACATGCACACGATTTCTCACAGGCATGCTCAATATCAATGTCGTTTTTCAGTAAAGCGTCGCAGACAGTTTGTCCTTTTTCTGCTTCAAACACCGCACCTTCAGGGCATAACTCTTCATGGGGTAAAACAATAATTTGTGGCATAAAAAACCTATTTAAACTCTTCTACTTTGTGGCCAGACAGGGCATTAGCAATGTTTTTATTCATTCGACGTTCAACATAAAACGCACATGCTGCTTCAACTTCATCTATTCCTCGTCTCAATGCATCTGCATCTTCACCATCTCGTAATGATTTTAATTTCTCTAGAACCACTAAGATAGTAGACCTCTCTTCCGTGGAAAGTATTTTGTCACCATCATCAGCCAACGCTGACTCTAGTGCCAATATTTCGCGATCAGCTTCAACTTGCTGTTCTCGTAATTTTCTTGAATGAACGTCTTGCTTGGCATTTTCAAAGGAGCTAATTAACATGTTTTCAATTTCAGTTTCACTCAAACCATAGGATGGCTTAACTTCAATACGGCTTGAAACGCCACTATTTTTTTCCAATGCGGAAACATTAAGTAGGCCATCAGCATCAACTTGAAAGGTAACTTGTATTCTGGCCGAGCCGGCAACCATCGGAGGAATTCCTCGCAACTCAAACCGCGCGAGAGAACGGCAATCATCTACTAGCTCTCTCTCACCTTGAACCACATGGATAGCCATTGCCGTTTGCCCATCTTTATATGTCGTGAATTCTTGTGCGCGTGCAATTGGTATGGTGGTGTTTCGTGGAATCACCTTTTCAACCAAACCACCCATTGTCTCCAATCCCAAAGATAACGGAATGACATCGAGCAAAAGCATTTCATCATCAGGTTTATTACCAGCAAGTATATCCGCTTGAATAGCAGCTCCGATTGCAACAACCCTATCTGGATCTATGTCCACAAGTGGCTCGCGAATAAAGAACTCTCCGATCTTTTCCCTAACAAGCGGGACTCGTGTAGAGCCACCAACCATAACCACTTGTTGAATTTCATCTTTTGAGATACCAGCATCACGAAGCGCTTGGCGACACGGCCGCAATGTTTTTTTAATTAGTGGAAAAATGATTTTATTAAGCGTATCTCTATCTAGAATTCCTTGCCACATCACCCCGTTGTTTAAATTCAAGTGAATGGAAACAGATGCTTGCTCAGTTAATGTCTCTTTCGCTTGTTTTGCCTGCTGCATAAGTTGTCGCATCGAAGCATGATCGGCATCTTGAGGCACTTTCGCCTGCTCCATCAACCATTCAACGATGGCTTCATCCATATCATCACCACCAAGTGCAGTATCTCCGGCAGTTGCTAATACTTCAAAAACACCTTTAGTCAAACGCAATATAGAGACGTCAAAAGTTCCCCCACCAAGATCAAAGACAACAATATCTCCGTCTTCTGACATATTATCTAAGCCATAAGCAATTGCTGCGGCAGTAGGTTCATTTAACAAACGGAAAACATTTAATCCTGCAAGTGTCGCGGCATCTTTTGTTGCTTGTCGTTGTGCATCATCAAAATAAGCTGGAACAGTAATTACTGCACCTGCAAGCTCATCTCCGAGTGTATCCTCTGCTCGACGGCGAAGTACCTTTAGAATTTGAGATGAGATTTCAACCGGGCTTTTGTTGCCACAGGTTGTTTTAATCAGCGGCATCTCCGATTCGCTTTTAACAAAATCATAGGGTAATTGAGAACCGAGGCTAGAAATATCTTCAACACCACGCCCCATAAATCTTTTTACCGAAACAATAGTATTTAGTGGATCAATACTCGCCGCATCATATGCTTCTCGTCCAACAACACTATCTTCATCCAACACATAGCGAACAACAGAGGGAAGCAGGTGATCTCCAAATTTATCTGGTAGTGTTTCAGCTTGGCCACTTCTCACAGAAGCAACAAGTGAATTAGTCGTACCTAAATCAATACCAACAGCAAGCTTATGTTGATGCGGGGCTGTTGATTGTCCAGGTTCAGAAATCTGCAATAGTGCCATTCAAAAAATATCCGTTAATTTAGTTCACGTGAACCATACAATATTAGTTTTAATCTTCCAGATCCAAAATTATTGTATCAACACTCTCTTTCATCCGGCTAAAAAATTGTGCCTCTTGCGCTCGCTTTGCGACACTTTCTAGATCGACATCGTTTTGGGCAAATAACTCGCTAATAGCGCTTGTTTTCTCTTTAAATAAATTCAAAATTTGCTCACTAACGCTATCCAACAAATCGATATCTTTCGAATCTTGCGCATGCTCAATTTGTTCTCGCAATTCAATCTGCTGCATTAAAAACTCAGGGGGTAATTTTTTAATATCATCTGCATTGATATCAATCTCGTTCAAAACAAGCATATATTTCGCTCGTTCGAGTGGGTCCTTCAGCGTGTTATATGCATCATTAATCAAGCTTGCTTGCTGAACTGAGTAGAGCCTTTCTTGCTCAGCACTATTTGCGAAGTTATCGGGATGAACAGCTTTTTGGAGAGTTCGAAAATGCGAATTGAGATCTGATAAATCGATATCGTAGTTTACGGGTAGAGTAAACAACTCAAAATAGTTCTTTGTGTGTTCCATACAATCAAACGTTAAAACTCTCACCACACCCGCATTCGCCAGTGATATTGGGATTATTGAACTTAAACCCTTCGTTCAATCCTTCCTTTGTGTAGTCTAGTTCTGTTCCATCTAAATAAAGCATACTTTTTTTATCGACAATGACTTTAACGCCATAGTTTTCAAAAACCTCGTCGGCATCGTGAACCTCATCCACAAACTCCAGTACGTACGACATACCAGAGCATCCACTAGGCTTAACGCCTAATCGCAGCCCTTCTCCTTTCCCTCTTTTAACAAGGAAAAGTTTAACTCGATTAGCTGCAGATTCTGTTAATGTTATCGCCATATTTATCACCAAAAACTTAATGCGCTGCCCATTGGATTTTTGAGAGATCGATACCGTCTTTATACATTTCCCAAAGCGGAGAAAGCTCACGGAGCTTACCAACCTTTTCACGAATGATATTAATCGTGTGATCAATCTCTTCTTCCGTTGTATAACGCCCGATTGTGAATCGAATGGAACTATGAGCCAGTTCGTCATTTCTACCCAATGCACGAAGTACATAAGAAGGTTCCAAACTCGCAGAAGTACAAGCGGAGCCAGAAGAGACCGCAATATCTTTTAATGCCATAATCAACGATTCACCTTCAACAAAGTTAAAGCTGACATTTAGGTTTCCAGAAACTCTATGATCGAAATCGCCATTTAAGTAGATCTCTTCCATATCGTTTATGCCGTTCCAAAGACGATCTCTCAACATTCTCACACGGTCATTTTCACTAGCCATCTCTTTTTGGGCAATGCGAAAGGCTTCACCCATTCCAACAATTTGATGAGTCGCTAAAGTACCAGAACGCATACCTCTTTCGTGTCCACCGCCATGCATCTGCGCTTCGAGTCGAACTCTCGGTTTACGTCGAACATATAACGCCCCCATACCTTTCGGGCCATAAATTTTGTGCGCGGAAAATGACATCAAATCCACTTTCATCTCTTTCATATCAATAGGCACTTTGCCTGCACTCTGAGCGGCATCAACATGGAAGAAAATCTTTTTGGAACGCGCAAGCTCTCCAATAGCAGCAATGTCCTGAATAACACCAATTTCGTTATTGACATGCATGAGGGAAATAAGAATTGTATCTTCACGCAATACAGCTTCTAATTTTGAGATGTCGATTAAGCCATTCGTTTCAGGATCAAGATAAGTTATCTCAAAACCTTCCCGCTCTAATTGTCGGCAAGTATCAAGCACTGCTTTGTGTTCAGTTTTACACGTCACAATGTGCTTGCCTTTAGAGTAATAAAAATGAGCAATGCCTTTAATTGCAAGGTTATCGGATTCAGTAGCACCTGAAGTCCAAACGATTTCTTTAGGATCGGCATTAATCAGATCCGCCACCTGCTTTCTAGCCTGCGCAATTGCATCATCTGCATCCCAACCAAATTTATGTGAACGAGATGCTGCGTTACCAAAATTCTGATCAACGGTCAGGCACTGACACATTAAATCTGCCACCCGCTTATCGACTGGCGTCGTCGCAGAATAATCAAGGTAAATTGGCAATTTCATTATATGTACACTCCCGTTAAATTCCTTACACCACTTCCAGTTAATGTGATGATTTAATACTTGTAAGCTGCTTCAAGAAGTCAATTAATACATCGACTTCTCGCGCTGTATTTTGTAGTCCAAAACTCACCCGAACCGCACCCATAGCGGTTACTTCATCAATACCCATAGCAGATAGCACATGACTGGGTTGCAAATTAGTACTTCCACAAGCAGAACCACTCGCCACTTCAATTCCTTGCATATCCAGCTGCATTAACAAGGTTTCTCCATCAATACCTTTCAAACTGAAAAACGTTGTGTTTGGTAGTCTGTCCGCATCCTCTGCGAATAACACAATACCGGGTATATCTTTCAATTGGGTTTCAAATTTCTCTCTTAATTCAAGTAAATGTTTGTAACTTTCATTAAGTCTTTTTTTTGCCAACTCGGCTGCCACACCAAAGCCAACAATAGCTGCAACATTTTCAGTGCCAGAACGAAGTTTCTTCTCTTGCCCTCCGCCCAACAAAATTGGCCGAAGGTCGATGGCTTTATCATAAACCACTGCCCCAACCCCTTTAGGACCGTAAATTTTATGTCCCGACAGCGTCATCAAATGAACACCGAGAGTTTCGAAATTTACGTCCAATTTACCTAGCGCTTGCACCACATCTGAATGAATAATGCCACCAACCGCACGCACTTTATCCGCAAAATTCGCAACAGGCTGCACAGCGCCCGTTTCATTATTTGCCAACATAACTGACAGCAAAAAGTTGTGCTTTCCATCAATAAATTTGTTTATTGATTCTTCGCTTACTACACCTTGTTGGCTTACTTTTAACTCTGTAACCGAACATCGAGATTTCAAACTTCGAACAACATCTCTGACACTGGGATGCTCAATCGGGCTTACACCAATATCATCCAACTCCATACCAGAAACAGAACCTGCGATAGCAAGGTTGTTAGCTTCGGTTCCACCACTTGTGAAGATAATCTGCGACGAATGCGCATGAACCAAACTTGCAACTTGCTCGCGCGCAAGATTGATAGCGTCACGAGCTTTGCGTCCAGCACTATGAATACTCGATGGATTAGCGTAAAACTCTTTGTAATAAGGCAGCATTGCCTCAAGCGCTTCAGCAGCTAGAGGCGTGGTCGCGTTATTGTCAAAATATATCGTCATGCCGTTAATGGAAAGAACTCTTGCTTGCGCAAACCTCTTCCGAACAGCCGACTACATCATTGCAGCAGAATTACCTAAATTATCGTTAGGAGTAGACTCGTCTGCCTGTTCTTGCTCTAAGAATTCGACTGTTTTCTCAAACGATTCACGCTCTGCACGTTCACGAACCAATTGCCCCAAACTAATGTTATTCAAGAAATCATAAATTTGTTTACTTAGGTCACACCACAACTCATGCGTCAAACAAGGACCGCCATCATGGCAATCACCTTTGCCGCCACATTGTGTCACATCAATTTTTTCATCAACTGCCGTAATAACTTGGCCGATCGCAATATCATTTGCATCGCGACTTAAACGATAGCCACCACCTGGGCCGCGGGCGCTATCAACAAGGCCGTTTTTTCTCAACTTTGAAAATAACTGCTCCAAATAAGACAAAGAAATACCTTGTCGTTTAGAAATGTCAGATAACGTAATTGGCCCATTTTGATAATTAATTGCTAAATCCAGCATGGCTGTTACCGCGTAGCGGCCTTTAGTTGTCAATCTCATGATGTTATCCCGATTTAAGTTGTTTGATTCATAAAATATTTGATGGATACCGTAGATTACAGTTCCCGAGCTTTTTTGTCAATTTTTTAACCACTCATTTCATGTGACTTTATCGACTAACTCCAAAAACAATTTGATCGGGAAATATCTTTAAATATCAAGCATATGAAAGGGAAATCAAATTTATTCTACAACGATGAATAATTAACTTTCAGCATTCTCAGCTTTTTTTTTCGTTTGCTGAGATTTATTTTCACCATCACTTAACTCGCAGGAATCCAGCTCAGGCAGCTCAACATCCTGAATTTGCACTCCCATTTTTTTCAGTGCGCTGTATATCTGCTCTTGCTTTTCGTCCATCGCATGAATGTGATCAAGCATTTTATTTACAGCATTTGCGACGGGATCAGGCATATCATAAGTTGTACCGTAAGCATCAAACCCCATTTTGCTAGCAATTGCCTGCCTTTTTTCAGATTGCTCTTCCACTAACTTTCGAACCACTATCCGCCCCGGCACCCCAACAACACTTGCCCCAGATGGAACATCTTTCACTACCACTGCGTTAGAACCAATCCTAGCTTCGCTACGCACAATAATTGGCCCCAAAACTTTCGCCCCAGCACCAACCACCACGCCATTTTCCAAAGTCGGATGGCGTTTACCCGACTCCCAACTCGTACCACCTAATGTAACCCCGTGATAGAGCGTGCAATCGTCACCAATCTCCGCAGTCTCACCAATTACGATCCCCATGCCATGATCAATAAAGAAGCGGCGCCCAATAGTCGCCCCTGGGTGAATTTCGATCCCTGTTCCAAAACGCGCAACAGTCGAAAGCATTTTTGCCAGCCACTTGAAATTTTTTCGCCAAAACCAATGACTCAGCCGATGTGCCTGAATAGCATGAATACCAGGGTAGGTTGTTATAACTTCAAACCAGTTTCGTGCAGCAGGATCTCTATCAAATACGCACTTAATATCTTCTTTAATATGGGTAAACATTTAACCTGTGATTCCGCATGTTTTGTTAATGAGTGGCAAGAGATCTGTATATAAGGCCAACGACTAATATTTACAAGCCGAGGGCATGCTGAGGTTTCGTTTGTGCATCACAGCTGGAAACGCTTTTCAGTTAACAAGACATCACGGCCACAGTTTGATTATTCCAAAATAAGCGAGAGACAACACCTTAGACAAGAAAAGCATTCCAGCCCATCGGGATAAACGAAGCCTCAACGGATCATACGAAAAACACTCAGTCATCTGACTTTTTCCGCTCTTCCCAGGCGTATTTTTTCCCCTGAGTAGCGCTTAACACACCGCGTAAAATATTAACGTCGGTTTTGTCTAACGCTGCTCTATTGTACAAACGACGCAATCTTCGGAGTAATTTCTGACAACTGGGTGGCTTGAGAAACCCAATTTCCGTTAACGCCGTTTCAAGATGGGTAAAAAATCCCTCTAACTCTTTTGTGGTGGCTCGCTCAGCAACAGCGCTCGAAGATTCATCACTCCCTGTCCCAACTAACAATTGCAGATGAATTTCATAGCTAATCACTTGCACAGCAGCTGCAATATTGAGCGACTGATAATCAGGATTTGTTGGTATATGCACTAAATAGTGACACTTATCCAATTCCTCGTTAGTTAGGCCTGAGTTTTCTCGCCCAAATACAACGGCAACAGGTGCTTCAGTAGCTTCTCGCTCGACAAGCTCGGCACATTCTCTTGGGTTTAGCAGCGGCCACTCAACAGAACGCAAACGAGCGCTTGCCCCTACAACTATGCTACAGTCAGCTACAGCATCACTTAAAGAACTATAGACCTTAGCATTGGCCAACACGTCATCAGCCCCCGAGGCTCTTGCAGTTGCGACAGCGGAGGGAAATTCTTTTGGATTAACGAGACACAACTGGTCTAAGCACATGTTTTTCATCGCTCTAGCCGCAGCACCAATATTTCCTGGATGACTAGTCTCAATCAGTACAACGCGAATATTTCTATTTTTCATCGTAATTCATATTTTTATTTGATTGCCATATTGTTATGTTATCTCTAAAATACGCGCCCCGCTAAGAATGATCAAAAAATTATCATTCTAACGAGAGGGCGCCTCTGGAAATTGATTTAGAGTGATGATAACAAGGCAAAACAAAACGAAAAAGCGGAGTTTACTGCAGTAAATGAGCATTTTGAGTTTTGTTTTCCTCGGTGCCCTTTAGGGTAAACACAGTTAGCACGCTATAAATCTATTTCCGGAGGTGCCCTAGAATTTGTAACCGCTCAATATAATGAAATGTTACAACCGCTTTTTAAAAATTAATTGGAGCTCCCCCCATGCATCCCATGGTAAATATCGCTGTTCGAGCTGCGCGAAATGCCGGCAATATTATCTCTCGCTCGATCGATCGAATAGATAGCCTTAATATCTCGGAAAAATCCAAGAACGACTATGTCAGCGAAATTGATTATCGCGCTGAACAAGAGATCATCTCAACAATCAGCAAGGCTTACCCTGATCACGCAATTTTAGCGGAAGAAAGCGGAGCAACAAATAATACAAGTGAGAGCCAATGGATAATTGATCCCTTGGATGGTACCACTAATTTTCTTAGAGGGTTTCCTCAGTTTTCAGTCTCCATCGCATTGAAATATCGTAACAATCTTGAACATGCCGTGGTTTATGACCCACTTCGGGATGAGCTGTTTTCAGCGAGCCGTGGCCAAGGCGCACAGTTAAACGGACGTAGAATTCGAGTAACTAGTCGTCGAAACCTTGAAGGAGCGCTACTTGGAACAGGTATACCATTCCGCCCCGATCAAGATTTAAACAGCTACCTCGAAACACTAAAAGTACTATTGCCAGGCACAGCAGGTATTCGCCGTGCTGGCTCTGCAGCGTTAGATCTGTCATATGTTGCGGCAGGTCGCTTGGATGGTTTTTGGGAGTTTGGCTTGCAACCGTGGGATATGGCTGCAGGTTGCTTAATCATCCAGGAAGCTGGTGGAATTGTTTCTGACACTGATGGGTCAAATAACTTTTTGGACTCCGGCAACGTAGTGACAGGAAACCTTAAGATCCACGAAGAGATGCTGAAAAAAATACGAAGTTGTGATATTAATTAGTATCTACAAAAATCCATTTTTGTGATTTGTAACCCGGCATCAACAGTCGGGGTGTTTCTACGGCAATGTTTGAAAACGCTTTGTCCATGTATAGCTCCAGGGAGAATTTATGAGCGACTCATTTCCAGCACTATTGAGACAAATGATCTCCATGGAAGCAACCGATCTTTTTCTCAGCAAAGGCAAACCACCCGCCTACCGTGTGCATGGCAAAATCATAAACTCCAATGGTGCCGGTTTGAGCGAAGAAAATCTGGAACTATTTGCCATCGGAGTCATGCCGGAAGAACAGTTCAATCGTTTTAACGAAGATCTCGAAATCAACATCAGCTACCGCGCGGCAGGAATCGGACGATTCCGCATCAGTGTATTTCACCAAAGACAAAACATATCTATGGTTGTGCGTGCAATCCCGTCAGACATTCCAGATCCCGCCGAGCTAGGTTTACCCACCCCCATGGCGAAAGCCATAATGCAAAAACGCGGGCTTGTTTTAATTGTAGGTCCCTCTGGTTCTGGTAAATCCACTTCACTAGCATCGCTGCTTAACAAGCGTAATGAAAGAACCGCTTCACACATCATTACGATAGAAGATCCTATTGAATATATTCTTGAACACAAAAAATCGATCATCAATCAACGCGAGATTGGCGTGGACACTAAATCGTTCCACATCGCACTCGAAAGTGCTTTAAGGCAATCTCCTGATGTATTAGGGATTGGGGAAATCCGTAGCCGCGACACAATGGAACACGCCATCTCATTTGCAGATACCGGGCATTTATGTATAGCAACACTACACGCAAACAACGCAACACAAGCCATTGAACGTATCGTAAATTTATTTAATGAAAGCACTCGAGAACAAATATTACTCAGTCTATCCATGCATATTCGCGCCATACTCGCACAGCAATTAGTACCAGATGTTAATGGCCAATTAGTGCCGGCATTTGAGTTATTGGAAGGCTCCCCGCGAATGGCAGACCTCATTGAAAAGGGCGATTATCAAAGCATGCGTCAACATATGGAAAAAGATACATCATCGAGCATGACGACCATGGACCAATCGCTATATAACTTGTACATGAACAACATTATTTCCAGCGATACTGCACTGGATTATGCAAGCTCTTCCAGTAACATGCGCTTGCGTATGCGTCTTTCTACCGTCGCAAGCTCTAATCTAGTGCAAATGGATGATGTGGATTTTTAATCCGCGAGAGTTAGTTAACGTTCGTGTACCATATTAACACCGTCAATAAATTCTACTTAAGGGGTAAGTCATGTCACTAGAGACGCCTTGGGTAATCGAACCTGACGATCTTGAAATACTCCTTGATAAAAGTGACACTTGCATCATCGATTTAAGTTCTGCCGAACTCTACGAGAAAGAACATATTCCTTCCGCCATCTCACTGGATTACGCTAACATCGTAAAAAATACGCCCCCGATTATGGGCTTAATTCCAGATATCACTGAGTTTGAAAATACATTATCACAAAAAGGAATGTCAGCGGATTCCTATATTATTGCCTATGACAGTGAAGGAAGTGGAAAGGCAGCTCGCTTGCTGTGGACCTTGGAGATCGCCGGCCACAAAAAAATGTCGCTACTTTATGGCGGCATACAAGCATGGAAAGAGAAAAGCAAAGCGACTACTAAAGAGATACCGGCAATTGCAAAAAGTCGCTATAAGATAAATTATAAGAATTTCGAAGGTGTTACCAATGCCGAAGATATTTTAACGCATCTTGACGACTCACAAACCTGCATACTCGATGCGAGATCACATGATGAATATATCGGAGAAGATATAAGAGCTGAACGTGCTGGCCATATTCCAGGTGCCGTCAACTTGGATTGGCTAGTATTGAAAGACCAAAACAATCCGCTTCGATTAAAACCAAAAGATGAATTACAAAAACTGCTCGATTCCTTGGGCATAACCAAAGAAAAAAACATTATCACCCACTGCCAGTCACATCACCGCTCTGCATTAGTCTATGTCACATTAAAGTCATTAGGCTTCAAACGTGTCAAAGGTTATCCAGGTTCCTGGTCAGATTGGGCAAACAGAGAAGATACTCCGGTAGAAAACTAAGATATGTCAACTGAATTACTAGAACCAAAAAAAGCGAAAGCAGCAGATAAATCCACCAAACTCACTCCGATGATGCAGCAGTACACGCGCATCAAAGCAGAATACCCCAATACGATTTTGTTCTATCGCATGGGTGATTTTTACGAACTTTTTTTTGACGATGCAAGAAAAGTCGCAAAGATTCTCGATATCACTTTAACTGCTCGTGGTCACGCAAATGGTAACCCCATACCGATGGCTGGTGTGCCCTTTCACTCTGTTGAGCCATACCTGGCAAAACTGGTGAAGCTTGGCGAATCAGTCGCAATTTGTGAACAGGTGGGAGACCCCGCAACCAGCAAAGGCCCCGTGGAACGAAAAGTTGCGAGAATTTTAACACCCGGCACTGTTACAGATGAATCTCTGCTTGATGAGCGTCGTGACAATTTACTCGCCGCACTTCATTTTGAAAACAACCGGTTTGGTATTGCCACGCTCGATTTAACCAGCGGTCGTTTTTCTGTTATGGAAATGGATGACGAAGAATCCGTATTTTCGGAGTTAGAAAGAATTCGCCCAGCCGAACTCTTAGTCAGCGAGACACTTGAACAAATTTCCCTATCAACAATAAAAGGATTAAGAAAGCAAGCCCCCTGGTTTTTTGACTATGAAAATAGTTATCGACTTTTAAAAAACCAATTTGCCACTCACGACCTAACGGCATTTGGCTGCGAACAACTCCATACGGCAATAGCAGCGGCAGGCTGTCTGTTAGAGTATATAAAAGAGACGCAAAAAACTGCACTCCCACACATTCAATCACTTAGCACTGAAGTCCGTGGTGATAGCATTATCATGGATGCATCAACACGAAAAAACCTAGAGCTGGAATACAACCTCTCTGGTGGAACAGAAAACACTGTCGCCTCTTTAATGGATTCCACAGCAACACCCATGGGAGGAAGGCTATTACGACGCTGGTTAAACAGGCCTATTCGCGATCACAATACATTGAACTTGCGTTATCAAGCAATCGAAGCACTTATTCAAAATCACCAATACAGTGACATATGCGAAATATTCCGTGGCATTGGAGATGTAGAAAGAATTCTAGCCCGTGTTGCCATTAAATCTGCCCGACCACGAGATTTAGCAGTGCTTCGAGACTCACTTAAACTAATTCCTGAACTGCATCAGCAACTCGCAACACTTAGCGAAAGTTCACCGCAACTCTCCGCTTTACAACAACAGATTGATGAACACCCTAGCGTCTATCATTTATTAGCAACTGCCATTATTGAAAACCCACCCGTAGTTATTCGTGATGGTGGAGTTATCGCGCTCGGCTTTGATGCGGAGCTTGATGAACTAAAGGCACTTCGAGAAAACAGCGATCAATTCCTTGTTGATCTGGAACAAAAAGAGAAAGAAGAAACGGGAATCAGCACACTCAAAGTCGGTTATAACCGAGTGCATGGTTATTATATTGAGATATCCCGACTACACTCAGAAAATGTTCCTGGCCACTATATCAGACGCCAAACATTAAAAGGTGCCGAACGTTTTATTACGCCAGAACTAAAAATCTTCGAAGACAAAATTCTCAGCGCAAAAGAACGAGCACTAGCAAAAGAGAAGGCTTTATACGAGCAACTACTTGAAGATCTCCAAACACATCTCGTTTCATTACAAAATACAGCCGCCGGATTATCACAGCTCGATGTATTAACCTGCCTCGCTGAACGTGCTGTTGCTCTTAATTTTTGCGCGCCCAATCTTGAATCCAAAACCGTATTGCATATCACTGCCGGGCGTCACCCCGTGGTGGAAAGTGTACTCGATTCTGCATTTGTACCTAACAATCTAGACATATCTAACAAACGAAAAATTCTAATTATTACCGGACCAAACATGGGCGGTAAATCTACCTACATGCGGCAAACAGCACTAATCGTATTACTCGCACACATCGGCAGCTATGTTCCCGCAGAAGATGCAACGATAGGAATCATTGACCAGATATTTACACGAATCGGCGCGTCAGATGACTTGGCCGGTGGGCGCTCCACATTCATGGTGGAGATGACAGAAACCGCCAACATCCTACATAACGCAACTAAAAACAGTTTAGTGCTTATGGACGAGATAGGCCGAGGCACCAGCACTTTTGATGGCCTAGCTTTAGCCTGGGCCTGTGCCGAGTATCTCTCACAAAATTTACAACCACTAACATTGTTTGCCACACATTACTTCGAACTGACAGCACTGCCAGAACAACGTAGCAATGTTAGCAACGTCCACTTAACGGCAACAGAGCACAACAACAAAATCATATTTTTGCATTCAGTAAAAGATGGCCCCGCTAGCCAGAGCTATGGCCTACAAGTCGCCAGTTTAGCCGGCGTTCCACAGAATGTTATCAATGAAGCAAAAACACGCTTATTTGAGTTAGAAAATCAAAGCTCCGCCAAAAGCAACAACTCGGCGCAACAACAGCTAGCACTTTTCAGTGAGCCACAAAACTCAGAAGTGGAAGAATATCTGACAAAATTGGATTTGGATGATTTAACTCCAAGGCAAGCATTGGATAAACTCTATAAACTCAAACAAATGATTAAATAATCAGCATAAAAAAAGTTTTTTTTATAATTTTAGATGCAGAACAAGGCGATTAGCACTAGAATACCGCCTGACGAACACAGACACAGGAGTTTTCAATGACCTATGTTGTAGTGGACAATTGTATCAAATGCAAATACACAGATTGCGTTGAGGTTTGTCCAGTAGATTGCTTTCATGAAGGTCCCAATTTTCTCGCTATCGATCCTGAAGAATGTATCGATTGCACACTTTGCGAACCAGAATGTCCAGCGGAAGCTATTTTTGCGGAAGATGATGTGCCAGAGGGGCAAGAGCAATTTATTGCTTTAAATGCGGAGCTGGCTACAAACTGGCCTGTGATCACGGAACAAAAAGATCCACTTCCAGATGCAAAAGAGTGGGATGGTAAACCAGACAAATTACAATATCTTGAAAAGTAATTGTCAGCAGGTAAGTCATTTAAAGACTTACCTGCACTTGCTGCCACATTAGCCCTCCGCCACCAATGGCAAATAAAACATTTCAAGTTCATCCTTATCACGCTGACTTGATTCAAAAGTTAGCGGCTCGAATTGTCAGCGACAACCAGCAGCAACTCCCTTTCTTGCACAATATTGTTGTGCTCTTACCCAACTACCAAACAACGTTTCGTTTACAAGAATCGATTGCAGCACTCGCGACTCACTATGGTTTTGAGACTCTAATTGGCTTACAAATTTTCACACTGAAAGATTTTATCCACTCAACCACATTAAGCCAGTTCCACAACATTCATCCCATTACTCGTGAGCTATTACTACTCGAAGCACTAAAAGAAAATTCTGCACTATTTGGTGAACATAACGTATTAACAACCACCTATGCACTATTAGAGCTGTTTGACAAACTCACCCGGTTCCAAATAGAAATCCCACAAAATTACGAAAGTTTTGAACAACAGCTACAACACGCTTATCAATGTTCACATGAAAAACTCGACTCGCTCAGCAACGAAGCACAAATTATTCATCAGTTATGGCAAGCTTGGCATGCCCAATTAGAATCACTCGACCTTGTTGATCCCGCAACCAACTACCAATTAAAACTGGGGGAGAATCTACAACAGTTTGATGATAACCACTATTATGTCGCAGGATACTACGACCTTCTACCTTCCGAAATTAACTGGCTAAAACAAAATATCGAAGCCGATAAAGTCACAATGCTCTTTCAAGGTGAATACTCCACAACGCAGCAGCAACCATCCGCCACTATCCAACAATTAGTCGACCAGTTACAAGTTAGCCCTGAAATAATTTCTCACTCAACAAAACCCGCAGATTTCTATAATGCCGTTTTTGATACCGCTCAAATCAACATTAAGCAACGTGCAGCCCATTTGAATAGCGCACACAAACAAAGCCCTGTAGAAAATCAAATATCAATATTCTGTGCGAATAATTTTGAAGAAGAAGCATTAACGTGCGCCACACAAGTTAAAGCCTGGTTAGCCGAAGGAAAAACCAAGCTCGCAATTTTGATTGAAGATCGTCGCCTAGCGCGACGCTGCCGTGCCATTTTGGAGCACTCAGGAGTTGGCCTTGTCGACTTAGCAGGGTGGGCTTTATCAACTTCAGCAGCGGCATCTCTGGTAGAAAATTGGTTACAATGTATAGAAGAAAATTTTTACTATATTCCCCTCATAGATATACTCAAATCCCCTTTTGCATTCAACGAAGCGAACCTATTCAATCAATCTATCTATCGATTTGAACAAGATATTATCCAACGCGAAACGGTGCTGCGAGATATAAATCGATACAAAGCAGCTATAAACTCTAGAGAACATCGTTTAAATAGCTTTTATTCGAACACATCAACTCAAATAAAAGAAATGCTCTCTCTCGTGGAAACTGCTGCGACACCACTGCTTGAGATGCACAACAAAAATAGTGCCTCGGTGCTAGAGTATCTTGATGCGCTAATGCAATCACTTAACAGCCTTTCGGCTATCCAAAAGTTTGAAACAGATGATGCAGGCCAACAAATTATACATTTAGTTGACGACCTAAAAAACGCAGCTAAAACAAGCACGATCAAAATGCAGTGGATTGAATTCAGACACTGGTTTGGGTTAAAGCTAGAAGAGCATACATTTATTCCAGAAAATCGCTTTGCCCACAAAGTTGAACTACTACATCTTTCCCAAACCGTATTAGGCCGATACGAGGCAATAGTTATTGGGAACATGACTCAAGAACACTACCCGGGCGCAGGAAAAAGCTCACCTTTTTTTAATCAGTCGGTAAGAGCTGAGCTTGGCTTACCAACACAGAGCAAACAAACACATATTCGTTTCTACCATTTCCGACGAGTTCTCGAATCATCATCCAATATCTTGCTCACATATAACCGAGGGGAAGACGACACACCAGCAAGCCCTTGGGTTACTCTAATTTCACGCTTCCACGAGCTAAGCTTTGGGAATAGCCTTGAAAACAGGCAATTGCGGCAACTGCTCGAAGCGGTGAAAAATACTAAAACGCAACCCGATAAATCACATAATGGCACAAACAAACTCCCAACAATCAATGCTGACCTTACACCGGAAAAAATTAGCGCCAGCAGTCACCAACAACTGATTAATTGCCCTTATGCCTTTTTTGCAGGCTCCGTGCTAAAACTCCGCGCACCGGAGGAGATCAAAGAAAAACTTTCAAAAAATGACTACGGAAGCCGCGTACATCTCTGTTTGCAAGCATTCCACGTTGGCGACATCAAAAATATTCCTGGGCCATTTGATAAAGCACTTATCGTTGAAAATCGCCTTGAAGCAATCAATTTTCTGGAAAACATTTCCGGAAAAGTCTTCCACAACGATCTAGAAGACAACTTTCAACATCGTGGATGGTTAAAACGCTGGCATACATTAATCCCCAGCTACATTGACTGGCAAATAGCACGAAGCAAAATTTGGAAGTTCCATTCAGGCGAAATAGCGAGCGAAACACCATTAGCTAACATCACCTTAAAAGGCAGAATAGACAGAGTTGATATCGGCAATAATAATTTTGCCATCATGGACTATAAAACGGGAACAACGCCCAGCAAAGTTAATATCGAAACCGGAGAAGCCGTACAACTGCCACACTACGCGCTTAGTTTTAACAAAGAAATAGAACAGATTGAATATCTGCAATTTGAAGCGGGCAACAAACCACTCGCAGAAAAATGCACTCTCGCTAACGAAGAGCTGGACGCTATTTTAGAAAATACAAAAATACGGACAGAAACAATATTTAATGAGATTCACTCAGGAGCAGAACTACCAGCCTGGGGGAACGAACAAGTTTGCAACTATTGCCAATACGCGGGAATGTGTAGGCATTATCTATAACTTAATAGATATCACAACATATATAGCAAAAAATTAAATGACGACCACTTAAGTGGTCGTCAACAAGGTACTGCTTCCCTATCAGATGCGATCATCTGCATAACCTCCATGTAACAGTGAGAACGTATTCCTTGTGGTCTTCCTTGAGTTCCCTACTTGTTATTTTTATTCCTTAGAAAACTTGTAAGTTCAATTTTCATCCAGCCAAAAAACAACGCTCGAACTTTTCGAAAAAAGTCATCCTAATAATATTAGTAGATGATGGACTAAGATACATAGTTTTTATTAAAAAAATCAGTTTTACTATCAAGATATAAAATGAGGAATGCATAAACAGAACAAAAAACAGGCAATCATTGGCTGGACAGCTAAGAATACAAAGTTTCTCGGAAAAAAGGCGGAGAAATACTTGCCGTTTTTTTTCGATAATCTATACTATCGCCCTCCTGACTCGGAGCCTTTCCGAGCCTAAGCCGGGGTGGCGAAACTGGTAGACGCGCTGGATTCAAAATCCAGTGGTGGCAACACCGTGTCGGTTCGACTCCGACCCTCGGTACCATATTCCAGGGTGAAGCAAACGCTTCACCCATTCTCTTTTTTCAAAAACTACCGCCGATAAAGCTGCGCAAGTTTTTGCACACGAAGTGTTAACTCTTCTCTGTTTACCTGCTCCCAACTAAATCGCCAATGCCAATTACCTTCCGTTGTTCCAGGCGTATTCATACGGTGCTCGCCACCCAGTGACAAAAGATCCTGCATAGGAATAATCGCCAATTCAGCAACCGACGAAAATGCCGAGCGAATTAGCAACCACGGCATCGCCTCTTGCGGATAAGCAAAATACTCAGAGATGCGTGTTTTGACTTGATCATCCAAGCTGTTATACCAACCTAGAGTCGTATTGTTATCATGCGTACCAGTGTAAACTACTGACTCAATTTCATGATTATGCGGCAAGTAAGGATTCAAGCTATCGCTATCAAAAGCAAAATGGAGAATTTTCATTCCCGGCAGGTGATTTTCTTTTCGTAATCGATCAACGTCCTCAGTAATAACACCAAGATCTTCAGCAACAAGCGGAAGCTCAGCACCATACTTTTGTTTTAACGCATTAAAAAAATCATCTTTAGGGCCATCAACCCAACTACCATTGAGTGCAGTTTCATGGCTCGCCGGAATCTCCCAATAGGCTTCCAAGCCACGAAAGTGATCGATTCGCACCAAATCAAATTGTTTGAATAAAACATCAAATCTCTCTAGCCACCACTGGTATCCATCAACTTGCATAGCTACCCAATCGTAAACAGGGTTCCCCCACCGTTGACCAGTTTCAGAAAAATAATCAGGAGGAACACCGGCAACAAATGTTGGCTGCCCTTCGCCATCAAGTTTGAACAACTCACGACGCGCCCATACATCAGCACTGTCATGAGCGACAAACAAAGGTAGATCACCAAACAGTTCAATACCGCGCTGATTCGCGTATTGCTTTAAATCATCCCACTGCTTGAAAAAGAGAAATTGCGCGAACGACATTATTTTTAATTCTGCCGAATACTCTAAACGCGCATCCTGCAGAGCTGACTGTTTCCGGTCCCGTAACGGTTTTGGCCAGTGGACCCAGCTGTAACTAATAAACTTATTTTTCAATACCGAAAAAAGCGAAAAGTCATCTAACCAATGTTTGTGCGCGCTTTCAAAATGAGAGAACTCCTCTTTTTGCGCATCAGTCGCATTTTGACAAAACTGCCCATAGAGAAACTTAATACTAATCAGTTTATCCAGCGTACTTTTATCCGGCACGGCTTCAAGAAAAAGGTGGTACTCGCCAATTTGCAACCACTCTTCCTGCAACACTTTCTCTAAAGAGATTAAGCTTACATTGCCAGCAAACGCTGAATAGCATTGGTAAGGAGATAAGTCATCATGTGTCGGACCGACCGGCAACATCTGCCAGACTCGCATGTCGCTAGCCACCAAAAAGTCGACAAAATCATAAGCTTCATTCCCTAACTCACCACACATTCCACCACCAGGTAAACTTGTGGGGTGAAGTAGAACTCCTGCTCGCCTCATGTTATGAGTTTTCACTCCCTTGTCGCATAACGCCGCCCGCAGCAGGATCACCACCGCCAGCACTTATCACCGTATAAAGCACATCAGGAATCGGCTCATGCAGTAACTCATATAATCGTTGTAAATGTTTTCGATAAAGGTCATCAAAGTCTTTCACTGAATCACCTGGGTTATAATCACCAAACCACCAAAACCAATCGGAACCTTCACATACTGCCAATTGCTTAGTGGCTAGCTCCCTTTCTTCAGCGTTGAGTTTGCCATCAGCCATAACACGATCATAAACGTGCTTAGCTTCGCAGAGCAGATCCCAGCCGTGATTTTTTTCTGCATCACCCATCCAGGTTGAAAATGTCCCATGCACCCAACTACCCGCAGTTAGCGATGGTAACTCACGAACTTCTTTCACCAATTCATTACATTGAGAAAATGTCGTCAACTGAATTTGCGAATGAGAAGCGAGCTTTTCATAAAGCGCACTGAGAAAATAATAACCATTTTCAGGATAATATTCCCAAGCGTTTTCCCCATCAAGAATGATTGAAACCACAGCGTTATTTTTATCTGGGCACGCCGCTGCAATATTCTCAATATGATGAATCAAATTATTTACCGCATCATCAGCGTGCCAGGAAGAGTAATTAAAACCAATTTGATCAGAAAGTCCATCGTCACGAAAGTAGAGATTTATCGCACTATCTTTAACATGATAGCTATGATGAATACAGTCATATTGCGACATATCTGCGTTGTGTAAACTATTACGCAACACGGATTCCCCAGTTGCTAACCATTTAACACCTGCCTGCTCACATGCCCCTAACATATCGTCGCTTACGCCGCCTTCCGATGGCCAGCAGCCTATTGGCCGAAATCCGAAATGGCTTTCAAAGACTTTTAAGCCTTCTTCAAATTGCCAGCGCACTCGTTCTTCGCCACCGGGGAAATCTCCCGTTTTTGGCAATGGCATATCCGGCACAGCCTGGCGCGCATTATCAAAATCTAACAACAATGGAATAATAGGGTGAGTATATGGCGTAAAAGAAAGCTCAACACGACCAGACTCAGCCAGCCTTTTATACCGAGCAATAATTGTTGAACTTAAATCGCCAATTAATGAAAGCAACGCAAATCGATCTTCACGCGTAAAGTTGCTGCCCTTGGCAATTAATTGTTTGATTAATTGATTATCTCGCTTAACCGTTTCAGCCATCCAGGCAATGTTGTACCACACCAATAGATCACACAAAAACTGCTCATCTAGGTAGGAAACATATTCTGGATTTTCCGTGCAAAACTTGGCTAAACCAACCAACTTTTTATAATTAGGAAAACGATCTATCAAACGCTCTTCATTAGCGCGTAAACAGCTTTGCACTAACGGGTAATCACGCGCAGCAATAAATTCTTTAACACTATCAACACCTAACGCAGCCAACAAAGGATCACGTATAACGTTACGATTTTCGCTCCAATCAGTTATTTGCTGAGAGTAGTCATCAATCTGTTCTAACAAAATAGGAACAAAGTTAACAACTGCAGCCGCCCCTTCGCACTCTTCTAAGTGAGCAGCCATATCTACATAATCTTTAATTATGTGGAGATAGGTCCAGGGTAAAATATATTCTTGTTTTGCTGTATCAAAATAGTTAGGTTGATGCATGTGCCAGCACAGCACCAACCTGATTTTATCATCGGACATGGTGTAATTTTTGGCCTAACATTTGGGGCGTAACAAGTACTACGCCTTCGGGACTAACATGATATTTTTTTTCATCATCTTCGCGATTTTCACCGATAACAGTGCCTGGTGGTATGATGCAACCTTTATCAACAACCACTTTTTTCAAACGACAGTTTCGGCCCACATCAACATCTGGCAGAATCACAGAATCTTCGATAGATGCATATGAATGAACATTCACATTTGAAAATAACAATGAATGTTTGATGCACGCTCCGGAAATTAAACAACCACCAGATACCATCGAGTCAACCGCCATTCCACGACGCCCATCATCATCAAACACGAACTTGGCCGGTGGATGCTGCTCTTGATATGTCCAGATTGGCCAATCTCTATCGTACAAATTAAGTTCAGGTGTTATGCCGATCAATTCGAGATTTGCACGCCAAAAAGAATCTACCGTACCCACATCACGCCAATACGCTTGTTCACCAGTGACATCATTGCGAAATGGAAATGCATGAATTTGATACTTATCGATCAAACTTGGAATAATATCCTTACCAAAGTCTCGACTCGAACTACTGGTGTCCGCATCTTTAATCAACTGCTCAAATAAAAACTTCGCGTTAAAAATATATACGCCCATCGAAGCTAATGCGACATCAGGATTACCTTGCACAGGCTCTGGGTTTTCCGGTTTTTCTGCAAACTCAACAACCCGGCCATTGGCATCGGCACTCATTACGCCGAACGCTTTTGCTTGTTCCACCGGCACTTCCAAACAGGCAACAGTCATATCCGCCTCTTTGAGCACATGATGAGCCAACATTTGGCCGTAGTCCATTTTGTATATATGATCACCAGCCAGAATTAATACATACTCAGGTTTGTGACTTCGAATAATATCGAGATTCTGATAAACAGCATCCGCCGTTCCGGTATACCAAGACTCTTGCAAACGCTGCTGTGCAGGTAACAACTCAACAAATTCACCAAGCTCAGATCGGAAAAAGCTCCAACCTTGTTGCACATGGACAATTAGCGAATGTGCTTTATATTGCGTTGCGACAGCAACGCGACGAATCCCAGAGTTTACACAGTTAGATAAAGGGAAGTCGATTATTCGAAACTTACCTCCAAATGGAACAGCAGGCTTGGCTCGCCAGTCAGTTAATTGTTTTAACCGAGAACCTCGCCCTCCGGCTAAAATAATAGCGAATGTATTTTTCGTTAAACGACTAACAAAACGTGGATCATCATTTTCCACTTTTCACCCCCTTCCTAGTGCACTTGAACAAACACATAGGGAATTGCTCAAGAATATTTGGTGTAAATAGTGTTTATAAAAACTATCGCCTATGCAAACTCACGAACTATCTTAGCTGCGGATTTGCTATTACTTATGGATAACTTTATCACACCGTGGTTAATCTCGTATAGAAAATAACGCTGTTTTGCAATCTCATCATGGCACTCTCTTTTTCTATCATCAAAGTCTGCAATGAGAATAGAAGCATTCACAACTCGTCTCATGAAATAATCTGACAATTGGCTCATTTCACTTTACAATAAACATCACGATTACTTGGAATTTGTTTGTCACCCTATGCCTACTTCAAAAAAAAATACCGTAGTTCAACACTGGGAAACATTTGCCCATAACCCTCAGGACTACCTAGGTCCACATCAACTCGATAATGGCGAAACTATTGTTAGAGTTTTTAGCCCTCAATCCGAGTCTGTTGAACTACAATTATCTTCTGCTCTCTCTCCCATGCAGCGTGACGGCAAAACCGACTATTTTATCTGGCGTGGCCAAAGTGCCGAATTAGAAAAACACTACACGTTAAATGTGACATTTAATGACAAACACACACATCGCTGCATAGATCCATACAGCTTCACCGCAATATTGAGCGACTACGATCTACATCATCATAGCGAAGGTAATCATTGGCATATCTACAACCACCTTGGCGCCAACAAAACCACGATCGATGATGTGGAAGGTGTTAGTTTTGCGGTATGGGCACCGAATGCACAACGAGTAAGCGTAGTAGGTAATTTTAATAGCTGGGATGGTCGCCGCCATACCATGCAAAAAAGAGAAGGCTACGGCGTTTGGGAGCTTTTTATTCCAAAACTCGCAGAAGGCGAAATCTATAAATTTGAAGTATTAAATTCACAGGGCAACCTCGTCGAAAAAATTGATCCTTACGGTAAACAATTTGAGTTGCGGCCTAACACCGCAGCCATCGTCAACACCGGTTCGCACTATCAATGGCAAGATCAACAATGGCTCGAACAACGTAAAAATCAAGACTGGTTACACGCCCCGGTTTCAGTTTACGAAGTGCACTTAGGCTCATGGAAACGCGATGACAATCATCACTTCATGAACTATCGCGAACTTGCCCATGAATTAGCCAAGTATGTAGTTGAAGCAGGATTTACACATGTTGAATTATTACCAATAACAGAACACCCTTTTGATGGCTCATGGGGTTATCAAACGCTTGGCTATTTTGCCCCCACTAGCCGCTTTGGGACTCCTGATGATTTCCGCTATTTTGTTGATCACTTACATCAAAATAACATCGGTATTATCCTCGACTGGGTTCCTGCTCACTTCCCAACAGATAGTCACGGATTGGCTCGCTATGATGGAACCGCATTGTACGAACATGACGACCCGAGAAAAGGCGAACACCGCGACTGGGGTACATACATCTACAACTATGGCCGAAATGAAGTCAAAAATTTTTTAATTAGCAGCGCGTTATTTTGGATAGAAGAGTTTCATCTCGACGGACTGCGAGTTGATGCAGTCGCTTCCATGTTATATCTCGATTATTCACGCGAAGCTAATGACTGGGTACCAAATGAGCACGGTGGCAACGAAAATTACGAGGCGATTGCTTTTCTAAAACATCTCACCTCTGTCACACAGCAACAAAACCCAGGCTGCTTATTGATCGCAGAAGAGTCAACAGCATGGCCTGCCGTTTCAAGACCAACCTACGATAACGGCTTGGGCTTTAGCATGAAATGGAACATGGGATGGATGCACGACACCCTCTCTTTCTGTGAAAAAGAACCCATACATCGCAAACATCATCACAATAATTTGAGCTTTGGCATGATGTACGCGTTTACTGAAAACTTCATGCTACCGTTCTCTCACGATGAAGTCGTACACGGCAAAAAATCCATGCTTGATAAAATGTCAGGAGACACATGGCAAAAATTCGCCAATTTGCGACTCCTCTACACCTACATGCTCACCTACCCAGGTAAAAAACTTCTATTTATGGGGAGCGAGTTTGGCCAATGGAGCGAATGGAACGAAGCAGCCGAGCTTGACTGGAAGTTAACCACAGAGACGCAACATCAAGGTTTGCTCAAACTTCTATCAACATTGAATCAACTCTACAAAGAAAACGCTTGCCTGCATTTTCACGATTTCGAAGGAGAAGGTTTTCAGTGGATTAACTGCGAAGATAGCCAAAACTCCGTACTCAGTTATCTCCGCAAACATAATGGCCAACAATTTTTGATTGTATTAAACTTTACCCCCGTACCAAGAGATAATTACCGGCTAGGTGTGCCCAATGCAGGCCGCTACATCGAATGTTTCAATTCCGACTCACACTTTTATGCCGGCAGTAACTTCCATACACAATTAGAGGTAGCAACAAGCGAGCAACCGTACCGAGAATTTGGACATTCCATTACGCTCGATTTACCTCCGCTAGGCGGGTTAATATATCGCTTTTGCGAATAAGCATTTTGCGTACAAAAGAACCAAACGTACCGTCAACTTCCTTAGAGACTGGAAGGTGGCGAGAAAATAATCAATTTCCATTAGGAGACAGTTGTGAGCAATATATCGCGTCTTTCAATCGATAACACCAATCTAACAAGTGCAGGCATCGGAAGTAGTGGCGTATCAAATGATGATGTTATCGCCTTATCCCCCAAGCTCGACTCCTTACGTGGACAAATCCAAAAATGGATTGATGCGAGGCAGCCCACTTTTTTAAACCTTCCATTCACTAATGACTTGGAAGAGATAAAAGAGAAGGGACAGCACATTGCTCACAATTTCAAACGGACAGTCGTATTTGGTATCGGCGGCTCATCACTTGGTGGCGAAATGCTGGTGCGCACATTGGGAGACTCCAACCCAAAAAACCTGGTCTCTTTCTATGACAATGTTGATCCATCAACAATGGTCGAGCTGGAGCAAGTAGATTGGCATGAAACACTCTTATTAGTGATTTCTAAATCAGGCAATACTGCAGAAACACTCAGCCAATTCTTAACTATTCTCCCTGTACTGGAACATGATCTTGGTTTTAGCAAAGCAAAAGAACATATTTTAATCATCACAGAGAACAAAGATGGCGCGCTCTATCAATTGAGCAAAGAACTGGAAATCGAAGTTATCGAACACCCTCCAGTTGGCGGAAGATTCTCGGTATTATCAGTTGTTGGATTATTGCCCGCCTATATTGGCGGTGTAGATATTGAAGGCGTAATGGAAGGCGCCCGTTCCATGGTTCATCGTTGTGCCAATGAAGATATGATAGATAACCCAGCTTTTTACAATGGGGCCACGCAGTACTTACACGCAGAACAACAGAGAACTATCAGTGTTGTTATGCCATACGCAGATAATTTGAGATTTGTCGTAAATTGGTTCAGACAACTATGGGCGGAAAGCTTAGGCAAAATTGACAAAAACGGTGTGCATAAAGGCCTAACGCCAACAGAAGCGCACGGTGTGACTGATCAACATTCACAGTTACAGTTATTGCTTGAAGGTCCGGACGACAAACTTATCACCTTTATCACCGACCCAGGATGCCGCTTCCGTGGTAGACGGATTCCCATGCAGTTTAAAGACATTCCGGCTATCGCTCCGCTCGCAGGGCATACAATTGGCGAACTGTTTTTATCAGAACTCAAAGCAACAAGAACCACCCTGAGTCGTCGTGGTAGACCAAATCGCACGCTAGCCTTGCTAGAAAGAGACGCGTACGCATTGGGTGAGCTAATTATTCTACTAGAAATGGAGACTGTGGTTGTTGCCGAACTCATGGGAATAAATCCGTTCGATCAACCCGCCGTTGAAGAAAGCAAAGTACTCACCCGACAATATCTAGGTGATATAAGCTCAATTAGCGATCTAATATAGCGAATAATAGAACAACATATAAATGCTAAAAATCTCCACACTTCTTATTTGCTTGTTATACAGCCTTCAGCTCTCTGCAGCTGAAGGTCTAATCAACATAAAAAGCCGCTTTAAAGTCCCTCACACCGCAGATCGCTTTAAAGGCGTGGCGCAAAAAGGAGGGTTACATATTTTTAAGCATATCTATCACTCAAACAATGCAAAATCCGTCGGCAAAACAATTCGCCCAACCGAACTATTGATCTTTGGCAATCCAAACATTGGCTCCGAACTCATGGCCTGCAGCCCTACAATAGGGATTGATCTACCGCAAAAACTCTTAGTTTGGCAAGATGAAAAAGAGCAGACCTGGATGAGTTACAACAACCCCCTGTACCTCGCTGATAGACATAAACTGGATGGCAGCTGCAAAATACATCTCAATAAAATTGCAACAGCGATGGCCAAGTTGGCAAAAAAAGCGAGTGGGATAGATTAATTCACAAACAAATCTCTACCCCGCTCAATTCAATTAGCTGAAAAGCATCTATTTTAGAGCAAACCCTGCCAATCACACTCAACATCTATGAGCAAGCAACCGATTAACTATTGGTTTCCATCAAGTTTTTGTTGAACATTTCAATCCTAAATTGGTCTCAATTTGCACACTTCCACAACAAAAATTTATAAACCATTAATTTATATCCAAATTACCGCTATACTAAAAGAATGAATAACACACACAATGAAAAACAATGTATAACAAGAGGGTCTCATGCATAGCTCAACGCTAAAAAAACTCCCCTTTGTCGCATTGCTCTTTCCTCTTTCCTTTGCCGCACACGCTGATGCAGATGGTCCTATCATTGAAGATAATGCCGAATCAATTGTGGCCCATTGCGATAACAAATATCCAGGGGAAAACCAAACAACACAATTAAGCGTTAGCGTAAAAAATCGCCTTGGGGGGGAGCAAAAAGCAGTCTATAAACGATTCTGGCGTAAAAATGAGGACGGACAAGAACAGCTCACGCTTTTCACCGTAACCCCTCTTGATGCAAAAAACACCGCATTTATGCAATATACCTACGCAGCATCTATGAATAGAGACACTGAACAGTGGATCTACCTGCCAAATCTACGCAAAACTAAACGCATCACTATCCGTGATTTAAGCGATAGCTTTTTAGGCTCTGATCTTACACACGACGATATTCGGCTCCGCCTCCCGGAAGATGACACACACAAACTGATAAGAACTAAAAACGGCGGCAAACTAAAACATTTTCTCATCGAAAGCATCCCAAAAGAAAAAGAGTCACAGTATTCCAAAAAAACTGCCCACTATATTCTCGAAAAAGATAGCGGGCAGTGCCTGAAGCTCGCAATCACCTACTATGACAGAAAAGGTGTGAAGCTTAAAAAACAAAAAATCACTTGGCAAAAAGTAAAGAAAGCCTGGATTTGGAAAAAAGTGGAGGTAAATAATTTACAAACGTTGGGATCATCAATCTTTGAAGTGACAAAGCCAGAAGTCAATGAGGGCGTAAGCGGAAGGTGGTTTACCGTTAGGGCGTTAGAAAAGGGGTTATAACAAACATCACACAGAATTAATTACAGGCGCGATATTCATATTTGATCAGATAGCGTTGGATCACTTACAACTGGGCTAATTGTTTACTCATTATCCACAGCCGAGCTTTCAATTGAAATTTCTACCCTGCGATTAACCATACGATTTTCAGCAATATTATTCGGCAACAAAGGCTTTGTATCTGCATAGCCTTGCACCACAAACCGTTCGTCTTCCAGTTTAGATCGCATTAATATCGCTTCAACCACCGATACGGCACGAGCAGTTGATAATTCCCAGTTTGAACGGAATTCTCCATTGTTAATTGGAATGTTATCCGTATGACCAGAAATAACAATTTCACCCTGGCTCTGCGTTAGTATGGTGATAATTTTTTCAAGTATTTCATTAAATCGATTATGCAGTTTTGCAGAGCCTGATGGAAACGCCACCTTCTCAGGAAAGCGAATCACAACATTGCCATTAACCATCTCTACATCAAGCACACCTTTTTCCAACTCATCGTGTAATGATGCTTCTACACTAGATTCGGAAATTACGAATTGGGGTGGCTTTTCACTCCTTCCATCTTCAACATAACGCTTCACTAGCGTATCTGTAAATTCAGCAATATCTTCAAATTCGGTTTGCTCTGCATCGGTATCTGCCACATTGAAAGCCTCTTCCATAGACTCGACAACAGCTTGATACTTAACCATATCCATATGCGAAAAAGATAACATCATAATAAAAAATGTTAAGAGCAATGCCATGAGATCTGCAAATGTAACAATCCATGCTGCGGAACGTTTTTTAGTACTATAATTTCGCTCGATAGCCATCGTTGAATTTACCTACCATCCTTATGCCCGAGACTTCCATTAATTATTGACTCGACTTTACTGCGCTCCCTACCAGCGACATACGTGAGTAGAATCTCTTCTAAAACCCGTGGATTTTCACCACGCTCGATACTGAGTATACTTTCTGTAATTAGCACTTTGCTTCGATGCTCGGCCTCATAACGCATCTGCAATTTGTCCGCGATAGGAATTGCAATCAAGTTAGCAATCAAAGAACCATATAGCGTTGTTAAAAGCGCAACGGCCATTCCCATACCAAGCGCAGAAGGATCATCCATTTGTGTCAACATTTGTACGAGACCAACCAGTGTTCCGATCATCCCAAATGCAGGTGATGAATCACCTATTGCACGAAAAACTCTCTCTCCCACTTGATGCCGATCAATCGCCTGATTCATCTCCATCGTTAATATTTTTTTTATGAAATCCGGTTTGTGGCCATCTGCAATGAGCTGAATCCCTTTTTTAAAAAAGGGATTTCGCACAGAATAACTCTCTAACGCTAATCGACCTTTTTTTCTTTTTAAATCCGATAGCTCAGCGGCAATCGAAATGAGCTGTTCAACTTTTTCGGAACGATCAATAAAGGCAGTTTTCAGCCCAGTCCAAAATGACTCGATGCATACACGCAACGGAAACTTGATTAACACGGCGGCGGTAGTTCCACCCACAACGATTAAAAAGCCCGGCAGGTTAATGAATACCGTAAAGTCTGAACCCGAGCTTACTGCTGCAGTGATTACGGCAATACCAGAAATCAAACCAGCCAGCGTCGCAAAATCCAATGTCGTACCTCTCCTATCTTTTTCAACTTTCTACCGAGTCCATAAGAGAAGTTATCGACAGAGAATAAAAAAAATTTGCCTTTAAACACTATTTAAAAAGCTGATAAATCATCGATTTTTCGGTGGTTTATGTAAAAAAAGTAAAATCTAGGAGTTGACTCAGGAACCAAACACCAGCAACCGGTTTCCTATTTAGCAATAGAAATCCTATAATTCTCGCACGAGCCTCAAATGGAGTTGATTCAGGTATAACTCTTAAGGACATTACTTTGGAATCAGGAGGACGTATGAACGACCCAAAAAATGAACAGCAGCCGGCACCAAACAATAGAAAGTTGATGCGACAAAGCACTTTGATGTCGCTAATCGGAATTGCGATTGTGGCGCTCGCAACTGTTTATATTGTTTCGCATAGCCCCTCCATCAAAACGCATTACGAATCAGGGATTAAACCCGGTAGCGATCCGCATTTAACGTTGGCCGCGTTTTCCCAAAATAAAACAGGGTTATATGAAGAAGTGAACTCGTTGTTAGAAGAAAACAGACAGGTGATATTTAAGGCCTCCACAACTATACCTATTCATGTAGCACTACTAAAATCAACAAACAATAGCTCGCCAAACGTCGTATTTGACACGTTGATACCACCGGGGGAAAACCGACTATTGGAAAAGGCCGGAGATAAATATATTTATACAATTAATAAAGAAGATAAGAGTTTACGATTTTGTGTTATTTACGCAGAAAAGCGCAATCAATTGATAACACAATTACAAAACTTAGATAAAGTTTGGGCAGAAATTCCTGCAACCGCGTGCTTGAAGCTAACCTAGATTACGAACGGTCTAAACGACGATAATTCACCGCTTCAGCTAAATCTGTCATTTCAATATTTTTACTAACGCGCAGATCAGCAATTGTCCGTGCGACTTTGAGCACACGATGGTACGCTCTGCTGGAAAGATTTAATCGTTCAATAGCATTCATCAAAAATTTCTTTTCCGTATCATTTAGCTGACAAGTTGCTTCAATTTCTTTCACGTCCATCTGAGCATTGCACTTTCCTGTACGTTGCAATTGCAAATCACGACATTTCGCTACACGTTTTTTAATTTCTTCACTGCCTTCGAGCTTTGCTTCAGCATCATCTTCAGAAATATTTTTAACCCGAGGAACTTCAATATGAATATCAATACGATCCATAATAGGACCTGATATTTTATTTCGATAGCGCGCTACTTTTTCTTCATTACAATTACATTTACCACTACTGTCACCAAAATATCCACAAGGGCAGGGATTCATTGCTGCGACTAATTGAAACTTTGCCGGATATTCAGCTTGTCTTGCTGCTCGCGAAATCACAATACGCCCCGATTCCAGAGGTTCTCGCAACACCTCTAAAACTTGGCGACTAAACTCAGGAAATTCATCCAAGAAAAGTACGCCATGATGCGCAAGTGAAATCTCTCCAGGCTTAGGGCTACTACCACCACCAACAAGTGCTACACCTGATGCAGTGTGATGAGGTGAGCGAAAGGCTCGCTGCTTCCAGTTCTTTGCATCGAACCCTTGACTGCTAATAGATTGAATCGCCGCCGCTTCTGTTGCTTCTTCTTCACTCATCTCAGGTAAAATACCTGGCAATCGTGTTGCCAACATAGTTTTACCTGTTCCAGGTGGGCCAATGAAAAGTAAGCTATGACCACCTGCCGCAGCAATCTCAAGCGCACGTTTAGCTTGATATTGAAATTTCACATCTTTCATATCAGCGATATATTGCTGAGAGCTAAGTGATGGCTCAGCCTTGTTTATCGATAACTTTTGCTGGCCACTGAGATGCTGACAAACATCAATTAAACAAGTTGCCGGATAACTCTCTAGCCCATCAATTAAACTTGCTTCAGGAGAATTTTCCTGCGATAGAATTAATTTCTTTCCCGCCAATTTACTTTGCATAGCAACCGGCAGGACGCCCGCAACAGGCCGTAAATCACCACTTAACGCAAGCTCACCAATAAACTCATATTCTTCAATATTCGATGCTTCAATCTGTCCTGATGCCAATAACACACCGATGGCGATCGCCAGATCAAAGCGTGCTCCTTCTTTTGGTAGATCAGCAGGCGCGAGATTAATTGTGATACGTTTAGCAGGAAATTCGAAATGTGAGTTTAAAATCGCACCTCTTACGCGATCTTTACTCTCTTTTACTGCGGCTTCAGCCAAGCCAACAATCGATAAGCCTGGCAAACCGTTTGAAACATGAACTTCAACCGTCACCAATGGTGCAGAGACTCCCACACCGGCTCGGCAATAAGTTACAGCTAATGACATGAAATGAATTTACTGGTCGGCTTTAGTATTCAGCGCCGCTTCAACATCAGCGAGCTGCTTTTCCAATTGTTCAAGTTTTTGTCTGGTACGGGCTAACACAGCTGTTTGTACATCAAACTCTTCTCGCGTCACCAGGTCCATGCGAGAAAAGCTATTCTGCAAGACTGTCTTGAAATTATTTTCGATATCTTTCTGTACTCCCTGTAAACCTTCCGGCAATAGCGAACCCAGCTTTTGGGAAACTTCATCAAAAATTTTAGGATCTAACAAACTACAACCTCCATCTTTATATGCAATACCTCTACTCTCGCTGATTCTAACCAGCATCCATAAAAATAGCACCAAAAAAAGCCAAAATCCTCTTAGTCACTCGCACCCCCTTGGTGCAATCCATCCACAACAACGCAAGTTTCATGTGCAGCAATCAAATCCCACGGACTACAGCAATGAAGCTAACCCCATGTTCCAAATAGAAAATAACATATGGCACACCACATGCAGTTTAGGAAATAACGATCTTGTACAGACTTAGTGCAACCACTAAAGCAACGCATTCACCAATGCTCAGGTTTAAAAAAGTTGCCCCGCAAGATGAATTTAAAACAGGAGGAAAAGAATGAAACTAATCAGCGCGATTATAAAACCGTTCAAACTCGACGATGTGCGCGAAGCACTCTCAGAGATTGGCGTAGCAGGTATCACAGCAACGGAAGTAAAAGGGTTTGGCCGCCAAAAAGGGCACACCGAGCTTTATCGTGGAGCGGAATATGTTGTGGATTTTCTACCTAAGGTCAAAGTTGAAATTGCTGTTGCAGATGATCTGACTGATCGAGTTATCGAAGCAATTACTAATGCTGCACAGACTGGAAAAATCGGAGATGGAAAGATTTTCGTCTATGAACTTGAACAAGCAATTCGTATTAGAACCGGCGAAACCGGTCAAGATGCGCTTTAATTAACGTCGGAGGCAGAACAGTGAAAGAAGTATTAGAACTCGGTTACGCTCTGGATACCTTTTATTTCCTAGTATCTGGTGCATTAGTAATGTGGATGGCGGCTGGTTTCGCCATGTTAGAAGCTGGTTTAGTGCGCGCAAAAAACACAGCAGAAATTCTTATTAAAAATATCGCGCTTTTTGCAATAGCTTGTGTGATGTATATGTTGATGGGCTACAGCATTATGTACGGCGGCTCAGATAGCTTATACATCCCTAACTTTGGTTTCCTCATTGGAACAGAACATACTGCTGACGCACTACATGCTGGCGGTGACGATGCACCTTACTATTCATTACTTTCAGACTTCTTCTTCCAAGTTGTATTCGTAGCAACAGCTATGTCTATCGTTTCTGGTGCAGTCGCTGAACGTATGAAACTTTGGGCTTTCCTCGCTTTCGCAGTTGTAATGACTGGCTTCATTTATCCTGTACAAGGTTACTGGAAATGGGGCGGTGGTTTCTTAGATGCTGCAGGCTTCCAAGATTTCGCAGGTTCAGGTGTTGTTCATATGTGTGGTGCCGCTGCTGCTCTTGCTGCTGTTATTGTTCTTGGTGCTCGTAAAGGCAAGTACGGGAAAGATGGTTCGATCAATGCGATCCCTGGTGCGAATATGCCATTGGCAACATTAGGAACATTCATCCTTTGGTTAGGCTGGTTTGGTTTCAACGGCGGTTCAGAATTAAAACTTTCAAATTTTGCAGAAGCTAACGCGGTTGCCGCAGTATTCGTCAATACAAATATGGCAGCAGCTGGTGGTGTTATCGCAGCGATGATCACTTCACGCATCCTGTTTGGCAAAACTGATTTAACCATGGCACTTAATGGTGCATTAGCTGGCTTAGTCGCAATCACCGCCGAGCCTCTTGCTCCAACACCTTTACTTGCAACAATGGTTGGTGCAGTTGGTGGCTTGATTGTTGTCTTCTCAATCGTCGGCTTAGATAAGTTAAAACTTGATGACCCGGTCGGTGCTATCTCGGTTCACGGTGTTGTAGGAATGTGGGGCTTGATCGCAGTACTATTCTCCAACACAGATGCAACCGTTGTTGGTCAGTTGACAGGTCTAGCAACAATCCTTGTTTGGACATTCACCGTATCATTGATTGTCTGGTACATTCTGAAGGCAGTGATGGGTATCCGAGTCACTGAAGAAGAAGAGTACAACGGCGTGGATATTTCCGAATGTGGAATGGAAGCTTACCCTGAATTTACTTCTTCAACTCGATAAGTTTTACTTCTCACTTAGAAGAGAGTAAGTAAGCAAACAAAAAAGCGAGTAGTGAAAACTACTCGCTTTTTTTTATTTGAACAACGCGTCAAATTTGGTGGCTTCGATAATCAGGAGCAATTACCGAATACATACTCGGGGTGATTATAGTGAGCCGTGGCTGCCATCGCAGAAAGGCTTGTGTTCTGTATGTTTACACCCACAAAGAAATAACGTTTTCGCCTCTTCTACTTTAATCTCAACCGGCTCAAAATCAGTCCCCGCATGTGATCCATCACAAAACGGTTGCGACTTTGATTTACCACAGGCACACCAATAGTATGTTCCAGGCTCTACATCAACAATACATGGCCCAGCTTGGGCAATTTCTGGTTTCGACATAATCAATCCTTGTTATTTAATTCCTGATAAAAAAATTCTGGAGCTGCCAATGCTCCGTGATGAACACCAAAATTATAGTAACGTGTTGAAAAATTCTTGTTTGCAGAATCCGCTTCACGAAACCCATCAAATGATGTCCCTTTTATCGCCATAGTGGCGGACCACCAGCCAGAAGGATAAATGCATTGAGGAAAAAAGGCTGTTTTTGTATCAACATATCCAGCCCCTTTCATTGCATGATGCATATCTCGCAATATCTTCATATGAATTAAAGGTGATTCACTCTGCTGAACCAATATCCCGCCTTCAGCCAATGCTCGATAACACTCCTGGTAAAAAGACTTTGAGAATAACCCTTCAGCAGGACCAACGGGGTCAGTACTGTCTATGATAATCACATCGTAAGAATTTTCATCAGCATCTTTAATCCACTGTATGCCATCAATAAACATCAATTCCGCACGCGGATCATTATTTGATGTGCAAAGCTCTGGAAAATAGATCTCAGACAGGCGAGTCACTTGCTCATCAATATCAATTTGCTGAACACTTTCAACACTATCGTGTTTTAATACTTCCTGTAAAGTACCGCAGTCTCCTCCACCAATGATTAAAACCCGTTTAGGATTAGCGTGAGTAAACAGCGCAACATGGCTCATCATCTCATGATAAATAAAATTATCTTTAGTGGTGAGCATAGTACAACCATCGATCACCATGAGTTTTCCAAAACCTTCGGTATCGTATATTTCTATTTTCTGGTACGGCGTCTGCTCTTCATGCAATTTAGCCTTGGCTTTAAGGGAGAATGCACTTCCAGCATCTCCGTGTATTTCAGTAAACCAAGTGTTATCTAATGACATGGGTTTGTTCCTCAATATGATATTATCCGCTCTATTAACCTAAAAAAAGCAGTTGGACGCGCAATTAGAATGCAGGATATTGTTTTGAATAGCGTAATGATTGTGTGTCTTCACCTGGTTGGTGACGCAAGCTTTTTTCATATAGCTAGGCGAAACAAGAACCTGTGTTATATTTCGTGGATCAACTGCTTTTTTTAGGTTTAACCACCACCCAGCCACACAGTATAGATTAAGGTTACCTGTAAATGACAGACTGGAGCATCGATCAAGCGCGAAAGCTATACAATATCAGCCACTGGGGCAAGCCCTATTTTGATATTAACAATCGCGGAAATATTACCGTCAAACCCAGACAAAACCGAAGCACTAATATCGATCTATCTGAAGTTGCCGAAGAAATAAGCAAGCAGAATCTTAGTTGGCCCGTGCTTGTACGAATTACTGACATTTTGCATGATCGCGTCAATTCCCTATGCGATGCCTTTGCAACTGCCAACGAAAAATACCAATATGACGGAAAATATACCGCCGTCTACCCCATTAAAGTTAACCAGCAAAGGACAGTTGTCGAACACATACTCGAAACAGAGAACCACAAAGTTGGCTTAGAAGCAGGCAGCAAACCTGAACTTATGGTGGTACTTTCTCATTCGAAAAGTGGCGGCATTATTGTCTGCAACGGTTACAAAGATAGAGAATATATTCGACTAGCATTGATTGGCCAAAAACTTGGGCATCGCGTCTATATCGTTGTGGAAAAACTTTCTGAGCTTTCCTTAATTCTTAAAGAATCAAAGAAACTCAATATCCCCCCTCTACTTGGTATCCGCATTCGCCTATCTTCCATTGGCAAAGGCAACTGGCAAAACACTGGCGGCGAAAAATCTAAATTCGGCTTATCAGCCAGCCAAGTCTTGCAAGTTATTAATTTGTTATCAGAGCATAATGCAATTGATTCTCTCAAATTAATTCATTGTCACTTAGGCTCTCAACTTGCGAACATAAGAGATATACAAAAAGGGCTGCAAGAAGTTGCTCGATACTATTCAGAAATGAGATCACTCGGAGTTCCAATTGATCATGTGGATGTTGGCGGCGGCTTGGGTATCGACTACGAAGGAACTCGCTCCAGAAGTTACTGTTCAATGAATTACAGTATGGATGAATATGCAAATGATGTAGTCCATGCATTATGGCAAATTTGTAAACAACACAAACTACCTCACCCTAATATCATCACTGAGTCGGGGAGAGCATTGACTGCACACCATGCTATGTTGATCAGCAATATTATCGACACAGAAAGCAATCGCGATAACAGCGCCATTCAAGCGCCGACCCAAGGAACGCCACACATCATTCATAGCCTTTGGGACACGCTGAACAGCTTATCGCAAAAATCTGTCGTTGAAGCCTATCATGATGCCGTACATTGGCTTGCAGAAGCACAAAGCATGTATACCCATGGAGTTTTATCGCTGCCACATCGAGCGGAAGCAGAGCAAATTTATTTTCTAATATGCAGAGAAGTTCGTCCGTTACTTTCACCCGAATTACGTTCTCATCGGGAAATTGTTGATGAACTCAATGAAAAGCTAGCAGACAAATATTTTTGTAATTTATCTATCTTTCAATCATTGCCCGACATTTGGGCAATTGATCAAATATTCCCAATCACTCCTCTACAACGTCTGAACGAAGAACCTATCAATCGGGTAACATTGCAAGATCTCACTTGTGATTCCGATGGAGCTATCGCCCATTATGTGAGCGGCGAGAGTATTGAGTCGACGTTACCAGCACACCACATTAAAACAAACGAAGTATATCTGATTGGAATTTTTCTGGTTGGTGCATATCAAGAAATTCTTGGTGATATGCATAATCTATTAGGAGACACTCATTCAATCGATTTGGAGCTTGCCGACAATGAAAAAGGTTACCAACTGGTAGATGCAGAACAGGGAGATATGATCGACGAAATTTTGCAGTTCGTTCACTACAACAGTGAAGACCTACTCAGTAACTATCAGAAAAAAATCGATGAAAATAATTTAAACGAAGAACAGCAAAAACTATATTTTGAAGAACTAAGGTGTGGTTTAACAGGTTATTCGTATTTAGAAGATTAAACCCAAATTCGACCAAGCTCACATGAACTTGGTCGACAAACATAAAACTCTATTTATTTCGACTTGCGCTAAGCACTTCAATCAGCCGATCTTCTTGCTCAATACGATCAGCAAGCTTTTCACCCAGCGTTGACAAGTCATGCTCCAGTGCGGATAGAGGCATTTCCCCCCCATCAACATCATACTTGTCATTAAAATCCAAGATAAGCTGTGTAGAGGTTTCAATATGTGGATAGACCGATTGAGCAACACCGACAACAGATGTTCTACGCTCTTTATTGTTATCGAAAAAGCGATATAAACGAAAATGTGCATCCGCGGTATAATCGATTAAGGCTTGGCAAAAGCGTTGAAGAAGATCAGTGATGTAATTTGAGTTTTCTGCACTGGTAAATGGCCTATGTGCAGCTAGCTCCCCATATAGTGCTAGCATTTGTGTTCGATGGTCTACGAGTTTTTTTATGGCACGATGCGACTCTGAACGACGCTCCACTATTACTGCTTCGGAAGTAGTCACTAATATATCCCCCTAATTAAACCCGATTATTTAAATTTTACACTATTCATGCAGCTTGTGTACCGGCAATATTCCACATTTTACGTAAGAACTTGCAGCACGAACAACGCATGGTACCTTACTCTGAACTGTCGCAGTTGTAAAAAGTCTTTTTCTATCAATTAGAGTCTCCTCAAAAAGATGAAGCTACTCCTTTCCTCCATATAACAATCCCAATGAGCTTATCGCAAAAACATGAATTGACTGAACCTTCAAGTACCGATTGAGCCGCCTAATAGTACTTATTAGACTATTTTTGCACAGGCCCAAAAAAACTCGCGCCAGATTGAGCAAGTTCATCACCAAGAAAATGCTATTCACCCAAGAGAGTGAGGTATCTGCCCGTTTGGCTCGAATATAGTTGAGTCGATAGCCGTTTTTGCCTTGCCCAAATTTGCCTTCAATCGGAATTCGCTCTCGATATTCTTGTTGCCTCTGTACTTTGAGACGTTTCAATGCTTCTTTGTTCTCTTCGGTCACTTTCTTGGGGCGTCCCAACGGTTTACCCGCAAAACGAATACCTCGTTGCTTGAGGTAACTACGATTTGCTCTTGTACCGTAGATTGT
>Ga0316204_10001750_pt1 | contig 55126 bp, 68 predicted proteins | sample 6monrhotite_MG_2_FD_205661 | JGI IMG/M metagenome (GOLD analysis project Ga0316204, IMG submission 205661) | Microbial mat bacterial communities from mineral coupon in-situ incubated in ocean water Damariscotta River, Maine, United States -... | ecosystem: Environmental > Aquatic > Marine >... | reverse complement strand
CCCTCCTGTCATCAGATTGAGAAGGTCCCAATCGTCAGACAGGTGCGTCAGTTCGCAAAATCCACGCCGCTCACATAAACGCGCAACACTCGCCACAAGCGCCAATACCGCGCGAGCGGTTTCGTCCAAGTCCGCGAAGCTGCCGTTGCTAGGCCCTCACATCAACGTCTGCTCTTCATCTATCGGGCCGTTGTTCATCTTGTCAAAATCGGCCGGTTCGATGCCTTTTTTAGTAATCTACGCGCTCAAAACCATAATTGCCGTCAAAATCACGCCAGTCGACAAAGACGGCGCGCAGCTTCAAACTACAACCTCGGCTGGTCGGGCCAAAAGCTGGTGGGACATTGGCTCTGGACCGAACTCCAGCCCATGAAAATTCCCCTTGGGGTCCATAGGAGCCAAGGCGTATGCGTGCTGATCGATTGCAGTCGCTTCCTCCCATGCCGTCGCTTTCGCGATCATCATTTATGATAACATCGAAGACCCGGATTGATCGAACGAAATTGAACTCTGGCCCGCTGATGTCGATATCTGCTCGGTCTTGAATCAGACGGAGCGCCAAGTCGCCTTGGGGCATTGCACCGGTCGATAGGCTTCTTCGTAGGATAGCATCTGCGGGAACCGGTTCGATGCGTCCTTCCATCACCGGCACCGACTGAAGCGGGAGGTCTTTTCGCTCATCGGCTAGGACATCGTAAATCCGACCGAAGCCATTGTCCGGTGGGTCGGCGAGATATGAGACTGCCATGGGACACCGCCAAATCTGCAACGGCGGCTCAATGGGCCAGGGCGTGATGCGCCTAATGAATTCCGCGCGAGCGCGGGTGCACGGAACCGATGCGGGCCAGCCACCGGACAGGCAGAGCAATATTGCGCAGTCGATCTGATAGGTCTGAGCCTGCACTCGATTGGCGGCGACAACAAACGAACCGAGCAGTGCAAGTCCAACCAAAAGTGTGTATCTTCGAATTGAGCGAAACATGTGTATTGTCCTAACCAGTAGGGTGAACACAGCATGCTTCCGTTAGTATATTATTGCAACACTTAATATATGTGAGTTCCATTCCGATTGCATCGGTTTGCTTGAGTAAGGTAGCTCATGTCTCCTCCAATTTCATCAGTTCATCTCGAAAGGCTTCGGCCGGGGTCCGATAGCCCAGACATTTGCGCGGTGTCGCGTTCAGGCGGTCGCAAATCGATTTCATATATCGATTTGGGAGCGACAGCAGAGCCGTATCCCGTGGCAGGTATCGGCGCACCCGTTTGTTCATGTTCTCAACCGAGCCTTTTTGCCACGGTGCCTGCGGATCACAGAACCACGCTTTGGTGCCCATGCCTTTGTGCAGTTCCCGCCAAGATGTGAACTCAAACCCACGGTCAAATGTGATGCTGCGACGGGCGTCAGCGGGCAGGGGCGACATCTCATTGATCAGCTTATTCATCAGCGGCCGCGACTTCCGGTCGTTGTTCCTGAGCAGCAGGGTGTACCGGGTCTTTCGCTCGATCAGCGTGGCGACATTGGCGTTGCCCTGTGCGCGTTCAAAGATCATCAAATCACCTTCCCAATTGCCAAACTGACTGCGATCGTTGATCTCGTCGGGACGGTTGTGGATACTTGTTTCCAAAGGGAAAACACGATCACGGGCCTTACGTGCGTAACGAGGTTTGCGCTTTCTCTGACGTTCGGGAAGATATCGTCCAAGTTCCTGAGACTGGCCGTTGTCAGAGTAGACGTACTGATAGATCGTCTCGTGGCAAATCCGGTGCGGCGCGCGCGGTTCAATTTTCAACCGGCCCGCAATTTGTTCTGGTGACCAGCCAGTCTTCAATTTGCCGATCACTTCGTTGCGTAAATCCTCGTGCTGTTCCAGCTTACGGCGCTTCATGTAACGCCGATCCGCCAGCGTCTGCGCTGTCACATGCCAATAGCCATCAGCCTGCGGAACGTCCTCATCATGCCACCAGTTGCGCTTGATCTCACGGTGGATCGTAGAGCGGTCACGGCCAAGCACCTCAGCGATCTTTGTCTTCGTGGCTTTAGCCTGAAGCATCGTCGCCAAGATTCTACGTTCATCCAGTGTCTGACATCTACGCTTATGGGTCCAAATAGGGCAATTTGCTAAGAGAGGGTTTGTTGCTCATCGTAGCCACCAAGGAGTGGTCGATGAGAAAGAAAACGCAGAGCCCAGGCGAGAAAGTCGTCAAAGACATCAAGCGTGCCACGCGCAAGCATTATTCATCTGAAGAGAAAATCCGGATCGTGCTGGATGGGCAAAGATAAAAAAAGAACCTGCCACATAAAAAGGGGGAGATGTGGCAGGTTCCAGGCTTCTGGTTTTCCCAGATTGAGACGGGGACAGATGTCTCGATGGTTTTGAAACGCACAAGTGGCTGAATGGTTCCCAACCTCCACGCAGAAATTCTGCAAAAAACTGCCCTCTCGCGTGAGGCCTGCTGCTTGGCATTCAGCAAGCAGACGGGAACCTTTCGCGCCAACCCGCGTTATCGGAGGCAAGCCTACCGCATCAGTGCTTGCCTTTTGACGCGAGTGACATGCGCTCTGGTCTCTACCGCCGTATTGAAACAAGGAATTTAGAGATGACAAAACAAGCCATCATCTTCGGGTCTATTGGCACGATCGTCGAAACATCAGACCTGCAACGCGCGGCATTTAACCGTGCATTTGAAGAAGCTGACATCGATTGGCATTGGTCCCGCGATGACTACCGCGAAATGCTCAAAAGCTCCGGCGGCCGTCAACGCATCACCAATTACGCTGAAAAGACGGGTGTCGACGTGGATGCCTATGATCTTCACACACGCAAGACCGCTATTTTCAATAAAATGATGGAGGATGAATGTCTCGCCCCGCGCCCTGGTGTGATGCAGCTTATCCGCTTTGCAAAAGATGAAGGCATGAAGGTTGGTTTCGCGACCACGACCTCGAGCAACAACATTGAAGCGATGTTTGTTTCGCTGAACGATGCACTGCACCGCAGCACCTTTGATTTCGTTGGCGACAACGAAGCTGTGACCGCAACAAAGCCCGATCCCGAAATTTACCATTGCACAATGACAGCACTTGGCGTGTCAGCGGCGCAAAGTCTTGCGATCGAGGATACCGCCATTTCAATGCAGGCAGCATTAGACGCCGGGATAGACTGTGTTGGTTTTCCCGGTGCTTACAGCGATGCAAACGAATTCAATGACGCGCTACGTGTCATAGATAGCGTGGAGCCCGACAAGCTGCCGTTTCTGTCGAAAGCCTAGCCACACACAAATCAACCATCTCCTGACACTGTGATCGAGGATAAAATGCTAACACGTCGCCATTTCATTCAAACCTCAGCGGCCCTGTTTGCGTCAACCGCCATCGCGAGTAGCCCCGCAATTGCGGCACGTGGTCAATGGGACATGTGGGACGCGAGGGTCACGCCAGACGGCTACATTTCGGAACTCAGCAACCCGTGGGGGCTTCATCCTCGGTTTCTGCCACAAAGGGTCGCAGTCAGCGCTGGCCTTACCGTCGGTGACATCCACGTCGACCCCGTCGCGCGTTATCTTTATCATATCGAAGAAGGTGGCATCGCGATGCGCTACGGCGTCGCGATTGCGCGGGGCAACCTGTATGAGCCCGGGGTTTACCGCATTCACCGCAAGGCACGCTGGCCGCGTTGGACACCAACCGCTGAAATGATCGCACGCGATCCGCAGTTGTACGAACAATTCGCAGACGGCATGCCAGGTGGTCCCGATAACCCGTTGGGGTCACGGGCGCTGTATCTGTTCGAAGGCAACCGCGACACGTATCTGCGCGTTCACGGAACGCCTTCACCACGTTCCATCGGGGGACGAGCCAGTTCAGGATGTGTGCGTATGGTTATGGCGCATATCAACGATCTGTACGGGAATGTGCGCACCGGTCAGCGCGCGCATCTTTACAGCACCAACGACCTCGTTTCAGCAACCAGTTGAGGCGCGGCGCAAATCGGCCGCCCCGCGACAGTGCGCAGAGGCAAGAGGGTCACCTCCAGCGGGTTCGCGTGCAGATACCAATAGCAGTTGTCTTGCTCGCGCAGCCTTGCGGTTGTCAAATCTTGCCGTGGATCAGCAATGTTTACAACAGCTTGCGGAATCGTGACCGCAGGTTCTGGCGGTGTGGTAGGCTGCACTGAAGTACACCCGGCAAACGCAAACAAAGTTACGGCGTACACAACGTTGCCAAGCGGCTTTGGTAGGGGTCTCTTAATCATAATATCGACCTTTCTGGTTGCCGCTAGCTGCGCTGCGGTTCGCCAAGTTGGTCGGCCTTTGCGGCGTCACGTTCACCCATCGGAAGGTCCCGCCCGACCGTTGTATCGTAACGTGTTTGTGCTTCCATCTCGGCGTTCAGTTCTGCGCCTAGCATGACAATGAAAGCCGAAATCCAAAGCCACATCAGCAAGACGACAACACCACCCAACGCGCCAAAGCTCTCGTTGTATGATCCAAAGTTCGCGACATAAAAGGCAAAACCGGCGGACCCCATCAGCCAGACAATACAGGCGGCAATCGCGCCAGGGCTGACCCATTGGAATTCAGGCGCGTCACGCGACGGGCCATAGCGATAAAGCACTGACAAACCGACCATCGTGAGGGCCAGTATGATCGCCAGGACGATGACAGCCGCTGCCGCCTCAGCGAACGCGGCAAAATTCAGCATATTTAGCAAAACTGGAATACCGACCATCGCGAAGACCGCGACAAGCAGTCCGAAAATCAAGAAAAGCGTCAGCCCAAGCGTTTCAAGCTTCAGGCGGATAAATCCGCGCTCTTCTTGTTCATCATAAGCGACGTTCATGCCGTCCATCAGACTGCCCATACCTTTGGACGCCGAATAAATGGCAAGCCCGATCCCCAGCAACGCAGCCAGCCCTAGTCCGCTTTCGCGCGAGCCTGCAACCTCGGTTGCCTGTTCGGTGATGATAGTCATCACGGCTTCTGGCACGATACCGGACAGGGCGGAAAGCTGGTTGATGATCTGGTTTGGTTCGACCAAAAGCCCGCCGATCGCAAGAAGGGCAGTGATGGCCGGGAACAAAGCCAGAAGCCCGTAAAACGCAACGCCCGCCGCAATCAGTCCGACCCTGTCTTCGCTGATTTCATCCTTGAGACGAAATGCGATGTCTTTCCAGCCTCTAGCGGGAATATCGGTCGGGCTGTTGGCGTGGCGTCCGCGTGTCATATTCGGGCTCCTGTCAGGTATGGTTTATGCGGCGGCTTTGTTGATGCCGCCGGTCGCAAGCGCCGTCATCGTGCGGTCGCCGTCGTAGGTGTTGTCGAGGCATTCCTGCAAGATCGCGCCGTCTTCGTCTTCGTCCAGACGGTTGGCGAATGCGACAAGGCAGCCGTAGCCGGCCAATGCATAATGGACCATGCGCTGGTACTGGGTGATGATCATCGCGTCGCGCACATCTGCGCTGCCGAAATCAGCGTCGAGGACATGGGCGTGCGCCTCTGCCACCAGCCCTTCCATGCCTTTGCAGTGCTCGCCGTTTGGGGCGATGTCGTGGCGGTTACAAATCTCGGCGATCTTTTGCAGACCGTCGTTCATGCCGTTTACACCCGCGATCAGCGCTTGGGACAATTCCTTGTCCTGCGCGGCGCGGCCCAGCTTGGTGACTGCGTCAACAGCTTGGGTGTTTGCGCTCCAAAGGTCCTGCAATTGGTCGTGATAGACGTCTTTAAGATGTGGCATGGTCATATCGTTGTCTCCCTTCGTTGAGAATGGTTGCTTCACCGACCCAACGTCTGCATGCCGGGATGGTTCCATCATGCGCAATGGAACTGACGCAGCTTTCGCGCGTTTGGAAACAGACGCAACAAGCAAAGGAGTACACCCATGGAAAGCGGATTTATCGTTATCATTCTGGCGCTGTTTACGCTGCTAGCCTTCATCGTGATGGCCATTGTCAGCAAGCGACAAACCGAAACGCGCATGGATGATCCATCAGCGACCAAATCAACATTGGCCGCCGATAAGTCTTCCACCGGCAAACCAGCTGACGTGTAAAACAAAGGACACTGAATGGCTGTAAAGCTTGCCCTCGCCCGTGTTGCACATCGTTTTGAACGCGGGATAGAAAAAATAAAGCGCGGCCCTGCACGCGACGATCCGATCATTGACTGCTACGGTGGCTACACCTCCCCTGATCACATTGTCCTGCGGGGCCGCGTCCTTGCCAAGGCCCGCGCGATCAGTGCGGTCGGTCCACAATCAAAGTGGCGCAATTTCAAAGATTTTCTTAGCTTATTTGCAACCGACGAGCTGCGCGATCTGACGATCACCGCAGCAGACTATGACCTGACAACACAGACCGACGAAGAAGGGTTTTTTACCTTGCGCGTTCCCGTCAACGGTGACGTGCCCGTTGTCGTCAATGTCCAAGCGGCAGGCGCAAAAGAGGTCCACCCCACGCCGGTTTTCAACGCCCGGACCGCTGCGTTCGGGGTCATTTCCGACATCGACGACACGCTTTTGCGCACCGGTGCATATTCACTGGTGCGCAACCTGTGGACATCCGCGACAGGCAACGTGCATGAAAGCGAGATTTTCGAGGATGCGGTGGCCTTGCTACTGAATTTGCAGGGCAGGGGGGCTGCATGTTTTTACGTCAGTTCTTCGCCTTGGAACCTTTATGATTATCTACAGGCGGTGTTTGTCCGCACTAGTCTGCCGTTAGGTCCGTTCTTCCTGCGTGATCTTGGCATATCGCAAACCCAGTTCATCACGGGCACCCACGGTGATCACAAAACCGGCGCGATTGAAACGATCCTTGCGGCCAATCCGCATCTGCAATTCACGCTGATTGGCGATACCGGGCAGCATGATCCACATATCTATGCAGATATCGTGGCACGGCATCCGGGGCGCATTGATCAGGTGATCTTGCGCCGGCCAAGTGACGCGGCTTTGTCGTCAGAGATTGAAACAGACGTCGCGCAGATCAAGGCGGTGGGTGTCAAAGTGATCCTCGATTATGACTACAGATCCCTGTTGCCCGAAATCAAGACATGAAAAAGGGGCGGCATTGGATGCCGCCCCTTTTTTGTGTCTATTCGTCTTGGTTACGCGCGCAACTCATGCACATCAGCGCCTGTTTTGCGGGCGATTGTGCTTTCAGCCTGTGCTTTGGCTTTCAGCATTTCCTCTTCCAACGCATTGCGGGCCTCTGCCATCAATGCATCGCGGCGGCGGCCCAGAAGCGCGTCTTCGCGGCGCGTTCCCGGCAGGAGTGTCCCTGCAAGAACACCAAAGCCCAAGGCAAGCGCACCTGCGGTCAGCGGCTGTTCATAGGCGAAACCCTTGGTTTGGCGCACAGCTTTGCGTGATTTCCGCTCGATCTTTTCCTGCGCCGACACGACCGCCTGGCGTGCTTTGACGACACGTTGACGTGCTTGTGGTGTCAAATGGTCCAGCCCGCTGTTCAACGCAGCCTTCATCCGCGACGCCTCTGGGCGCTGTTCCATTTCACCGGTCATTTCGGCGCGCAATTCTGCGTCTGCCTCGGCGACACGCGCGTCAAAGCCTGCCATCGCGGCCTCTGGGGGTACTGCGACAGGCGCGGGCTGCGGTGCCGGTGCCGGGCGGCGCTGTTGGCCGCTGGCCAAAAGCCCAAGTCCAATGGTCACAAGCAAACCACCTGCAGGATTATCCCGAAGGGTGCCCCACGCTTTTTGCGCGAGGTCCCCACCGATATCAGTGACCGCAGAGGTTAAATCCTGTGCCAGTTTTTGCGGTTGAACAGTGTTGGTCAGGGCATCAAGCGATGACGCGAGCTGTGCGCGATCTGCTTCGACGCGGTTGGAAATATCTTTAATGTCAGACATTGGATGCCTCCTTGATAGCTGTGATGTCGTCGCGAATGTTGTCTGCGGTCATGTCTGGCGTCAGGGCGTCCGCGCTAAGGCGCGACTTGCCCGCCAAGGCAAAACCGATGGCTGCGACGATCAAAATACCGCCGACAATCAATGCGGCTGTGCCAACCGACAGACCGTTCGCCGCAATGTAGGCGACAGCGGCGGATGCGAGAACGTTGAGGGACACGAGCGCCATCAAAAACGCGACCGCAAGAAACGCAATGCCGATGCTTGCACGCGTGGCTATGCGTGACATCTCTGCCTTGGCCAGCTTGACCTCACCTTGGACCAGCGATGAAAACTGGCGCAATGTATCCACCAAAAGCGATGGTGCCTCTTGTATGGTGTGTTTAGACATCACTGCGGCCCCCATTGATATCGGCCATTACTGATCGATGATTGCCTTCCTCGGCCACCGCCGCCGCATGTGTGGATGATGGTGTGGCCCATGGATCGGTGCTGAGGGCTGCGGGCGACTGCGGATCGCGCGCCTTCAAAAAGCGTGCGGCGGCGAAGCCGGCAATCGCGGCGCCCCCGATGAACAACATGGGGTTGCGACGGGCCATATCTGTGGCTTGCGATGCAATCTCGCGCACGTCGGCATGGCGCAGCTGCGATGCAAACCCTTCGATATGCTCGGCCACTTGGCTCATGGCCTCTGCCTGGGGCGATGCGGGATCCAATTGGCTGGCCGCGGCGTCTGCTGCATCTGCGGCCTGCTGGACCTTACTTGCGGTCGCGTGCTTTGCCTTTTCGGCTTGTGCTGTGGCCTCTTGTGTTGCGGCGGCTTTCGCCTGCGCGCCAAGATTGTTTGCGTGTGCACGTGCTGTGCTGCTGAGATCGGATGTATTTGACATAAGGTGTCTCCTTTCCGTGTCTGTGTTCGTCACACCAACACGCCACCACACAAATCGTTCCCGTCATTTTTATTCACGCATGTGATGGAACGATGTGCCGGGCTGCGGGTTGGTCGGCCAACACGACCTCAATTATCGGAGCCAAAACCATGGATCTTATTCGGATTATCTTTGCAGTTATCTTGCCGCCACTGGGTGTGTTCCTTGAGGTGGGCCTGTCCAAGCAGTTTTGGCTGAACATCCTGCTGACTTTGCTGGGCTACATCCCCGGGATCGTCCATGCGGTCTACATCATCGCGCGCCGTTGACATGTCGACCGAGTTGGAAAAATTTGAAAGATGGTCGGACGCATTGGACAGTAAGTTCAGCGTCTTCGGCTTTCCGGTTGGATGGGATTCAATTCTGGGTCTGATACCGGGGGTGGGTGACGCTGTGACAGTTGTGCCTGCGGCGATGATGATCAACGCAGGCTACCGCAATGGCATCCGCAAACGTGCTTTGGGCCGCATGGCTTGCAACACAGGGCTCGACCTTGCTGTCGGAACGATCCCGCTTTTCGGTGACGTGTTCGATTTTGCGTTCAAGAGCCACAAAAAGAACGCCCGAGTGCTGCGCGAAGAATTTGAGCGGTTGGATATCGCCAAGGCCCGCCCGCAAGCGGCCTGATTTTTGTATTGACGAGTAGGGCAGGGGTACCCGGTGTCCCCCTGCCTCCCGGTTACTCTACAGACACTGCATGCGGTAAAGGAGATTGCTATGAATTGGGACCAGATCAAAGGAAACTGGATACAGATGAAGGGTGAGTTGCGCGAGGAATACGGCGAACTGACCGACGACGAAATTGAACAGGCCAAAGGCGAGCGCGAACAGCTTGTCGGTTTGATCAGCGAAAAGTACGGCAAAGCCAAACTCGAAGTTCAAAAAGAACTCGACGAATGGGTTAACAAGCGCTGATATGGCCCGCCAAACCGAAACGAACCAAGATGCGATCGGCCAGCTGTGGAAACAACTGGACCGGTCGCGCATCGTTATGCTTTGGGCGTCTGACAGCGGGCAACACCCACAACCGATGACGCATTTTGCCGACAAAGATGCAAACGCCATCTGGTTTATCACATCTGCCGATACCGACCTTGCAGAGGCAGTCGGCAGCGGTGCGCAGGGCCAAATGACCCTTGCGACGACCAAGCAGGACTATCACGCCAGCATCCGCGGTCAGATGGAATTCGTGCAAGATGACGCAAAGCTAGACGAACTGTGGAGCCCGTTTGCGGCCGCTTGGTTTGAAGACGGGCGCGACGACCCCAATATTCGTTTGTTGCGCTTTACCCCGCAACAAGCAGCAGTTTGGGCGTCAGAGGCGAACGCTATTTTGGTGGGGTTGCGTCTGATGCGTGCCAATTTGATCGAGGATGCGCCACCACCCGACGTCGGTGTGCACCACATCCTCAATTTCGAAGAGACAGCATGATCTCATGGGCCTGCCATCGCCGGTAGGCCCATTTTGATTGCCCGCAACAGGAGAAACATTCATGAAAACGACAGACCTGATCGGATTGTCTTTGCGCCACGCGACAGCGGAGGACATCACCGGAAAAATTACCGACGTATTGTTCGATATGTCGTTGCAAGAGGTTGGCTTCGTTCTGATCGACGTCACAACGCCCAGAGGGACAGCGCCGGTCTTGTTCAGCCCGCATGTGCCTGCGCTTGATGATGGTGCCATCACCACCACCGCCCAAGCAGACGACATTCTGGCGCGTCATGAGGCATCGATGAACCGGACTGATGTGCCCGTGGATCCATCAGAGCTTCCCAGCACATTTGTGGGCCCGTTCGGAAATACCTTTTCGCTGAGCATGATTGCCGCGCTCTTCAATGCACGCTTTGGCGCCGCAAAACCCGCGGTAGGTGACCAACAAGGCGGTATCTGGATGACCGAGCTATTGGATCACCCCATTCGTGCGCATGTGGCAGATATCGGGCATCTAGCGGATTTGTTGTTGGATGACGGGTTTACGCGTACCCAAAACGTTCTGATTAAAACGTTTGCGAATGAGTTCGGGGAAAGCCCGCCAGAGGCGTTGACAGTAACGCGCGCGCCTAACGGTCAATTGAACATCAAGATCAGTCAAGATGCTGCTGCCTAAACCAAAAAAGGCCCGCCGTATGCGAACGGCGGGCCTTTTTGCTGATGTCGTCGCGGGTTAGTCACGACCGCGCAGGGCCAGCCCCACAAGGATGCCCACGCCCACAGCGCCAACAATGGCCGTACCTGGGTTTTCGCGGACAAATTTTGTGCCGGCTTCGGCTGCTTTGTGCAATTCTTCGCTTGCTTGTTCGGTTGCAAGCTCTGCCTGAAATGCGACCTGCTCATAAGCATCCTGTGCGGTTTCGACAGTTTTCTCGACTGTCTTGGCTGCACGGTCCTTGATCGCGGCCGCTGGATTGTCTTTGCCGTTCTCTAGGCCTTTTTCAATTGCTGCACTCTGTGTCATATCGAATCTCCTTTTGTCATCGTCAAATCCCCCGGCACATCGGCCGGGGGCATTGATCGGGATTTTAGCTGTCGTCTTCTTCAGGGCTTTCGAATTCGATCGTAGGAACTTCCATTGTGATCGTTTCGGTGCCTGTCTCGATGTCGCCGACTTCAGCGCTGAATTCTGGCAAGTTGCCACCCTCGACGTTGATGTCTACATCAGGCAAGCTTGCCTCTTGTGTTTGATCGATGTCGACCATGTAGACACCAAAGCCGATTGCGACTGCTGCCACGACAACTGCGATAATTGATGCGATTTTCATTCGTTCTCTCCTTCATCAAGGTTACAAGGAGACAACAAAAGACCGGTGTATCCGTTCCAAAGTTTCTGCAAAAAACTAGAACTTTACAAAATTGGCCGTTGTGGAACCGTGGTGTCGTCCATCATCGCGATCTCGGCCAGCTTATCGATATCAGCGATACTTAAGACGCCATCGGACCATTGCGCCAGTTGCCGATTTCGCAGTGTGGCAAGTTTCTTGTTAGTATGGACAAGAGACAGCCCCAACGCATCTGCAAGATCTTGCTGCCGAAACGGCAAAGGCATCTGGCTTTTGGAGACCATATCCAACTGCTCACCGCGCAAATATACCTTTGCCAGTGCCCAAGCCACAGATTGCAGCGCGGTGCGCTGCCCGACTGTTGCCAGTGCATCGCCTAGAAAGTGTTCTTCGACGGCGGCAAGCCAAGTCAGCGCGAACGCCCGTTCGGGATTGTCTTTAAAGAAGCTCCAGATTGCTGAGCGGTTAAAGACGCACAACGTCATTTTTGTCGTAGCTTCAACTGAATGGCCCATTTCACCCATCACACCGGCCTGCAAGCCAATGAAATCACCCGGTAGAATAAAATTCACAACCTGACGTTTCCCGTTTTCGAGAAATTTGTACCGCAAGCCCATACCATGAAGCGCAGTGAACAACTGCGGGCTGTTTGAGCCTTGCATCAGAATGGGCGCGCCGGCATCGACGATAAGTTCACCGACTTTGAACCGTTGCATCGCACTCACTTCGTCCTGCGACATCGGCACAAATTGGTCGCGGCCGCGCAGGGGACAATGTTTACATTTGGTAGCCAATTTTTCTTCTCTCCCTATGTCATAGGTTAATGCACGATTTTTTCGGGTCACGTAAAAAGATTTATCCGTGGGGGTAAACGTGACCGAAAACTTCATCATAATCGAACCTGACCCTATCGTTGCGATGGACGTAGAGGGGTTGCTGATCAGTCAGTTTCCCCGTGCGCATATCACCACGGGTGCATCGCTGGCTGACATTGGCCCTGCTATTCACAACTGCGGCCCTGCCAGCACGATGGTTGTGAAAGGCACATTGTTGGCCGATGACGGTGACCTCAGGCGTGTTGCGCGGATCGCAGCCGTTCGGAAAGCGCGTATTGTGGTGATTGGTGGGCCCTTTGATTTGGACTTCCCCGTCACTTTCATTGAGCTGCCTTTCACCTCGGATACGATGTTGGCTGCAATGACGCGGGACACGCCTGACTCCGATTTTGAGGCGGCGCCAGCACGGTCGTAAAGCCAGCGCCTCGCCTTCGGGCGCGCAAGGTGCACACCAAGTGGTCGCAGAACTGTCATAGCGGTGTTCCCTTCGCCCTCGCATCACTCATGCCAGCCCAACGCATCAGCGGGCAAATCGTTTCATCAGCGAAGATGGAACCTATTTGGAATTTATTCGTTAGCTCCTCGAAATCCGCGCAGTTTGGCCTGCGCGATGCAGAAATAAAGGAGCTCAAAATGCTATATTACGCACTCGCATTTCTATTGGTTGCCATTGTTGCAGCCGTGTTCGGATTTGGCGGTATCGCGTCTGCTTCGGCAGGCATCGCCCAAATTCTGTTCTTCATTTTCCTCGTTTTGTTCGTGGTGACGCTGCTTGTGCGCGCTGTGCGCGGCTGATCACGGAGTAAATCAAAACAGGAGTTTGAGACATGACACAACCACTAAATGTAGTTGCAGAGCCGCGGGAAATTGCATCCGGCGTACGCCAACCTGACACGGTCGCAAGCGGCTTGGCAGATGTTTTGGCAGACACTTACATGCTGACCTACAAGACGCATGCGTATCACTGGAATGTAGAGGGTCCGCTGTTCTATTCGATCCACAATCTGACCGAAGGGCAGTATGAGGACATGTTCGCAGCGGCGGATGAACTGGCCGAACGCATTCGTGCCGTGGGCCAAATGGCACCGATGTCTATGGGTGATATTCGCGACAGGTCAGTCGTAGATGATAGCCCCGAGAAGATTTCGGCGGGTGATATGTGCAAAGCACTGGCCGCCGATCATGAACGGATCGCGCATCGCCTACATGCTTTAATCAAAATGGCAGGCGACAAAAACGACCCCGTGACCGAGGACCTTGCCACGGAGCGTTCTGCGTTCCATGAACAGGCCGCATGGATGCTGAAAGCGCTTGTTGCGGAATAAAATAAAGCCCCTGCTGGAAACGGTGGGGGCTTTTACGCGGCGGCCGTGGCGATAAGCCAGCCAACAATGCCGTAAGGGATCATCCCGATCATTGTCAGCAGACCGTCGCGCGTCAGCATGCCCAGTGCAAGCATGGCGACACCAACCCCCATGATCGACGATGTGAATGGAACAAATTCCAAGATCGGCATGATCATACCCGAAAGCAGGCACAGAATCTGTGGTATGAAAACCAAAGGGCGACGTGCAACGACGCGCATGCGTCGTTCTGTTCGCGCATCAATCCAGCGGGCGACGGGGTACAATTTGTTAAAGCCGTCCCGCACAAGCTTGCCTTTGACCTCGCGGCGCAAAATCCACTGCGGCAACCACAAATTTTCGCGCCGCAACAGCATTTGACCCGCAATCAAGAAAATCAAAATACCCATTGTCGTTGAAAACAACGGAATACCGCTCAACGGTGTTGCGACCGCCAGTGCGGGCAACAACAGGATCGGCGCAAAACTTGCGTCACCGATTGTGTGCAAGACTTCGCGCAGCGATATCTTCTCTGCCCCGGCAAGATCGATCACCTGATCGATAATGTCGGTCAAACCCCGCAAAACCGGGGCTGTATCAGGCATTTGACCTGCCTGATACGATTTCATGTCTGCCATATCAGGCTTTCAGCGTCGCCGTTGATGCAAAGAACATTGCTTGGCTGACGGCGGACTGGACCTGCGCCTCTTGGAATGGCTTTGAGATCAAGAATGCTGGTTCGGGGCGGTCGCCTGTCAAAAGACGTTCAGGGAAAGCGGTGATAAAGATCACGGGCACGTCCATGGTTTTCAAAAGATCATTCACCGCATCAATGCCAGACGAATTGTCAGCAAGCTGGATGTCAGCAAGGATCAGATCGGCAGGTTCGTTTTTGCCCAACTCCACCGCTTCGGCACGGGTGCGGGCGACGCCTGTCACCTCATGACCCAAAGACGTCACAATATCGGTGATGTCAGCGGCAATGATCGGTTCATCTTCGATGATCATAACGCGGCCCTGCACACTGGCGGACAGCTCATTATTTGCCACGCCAATCAAACGACGCACTTCGTCATCGTCAATATCCATGATCACAGCAATCTTGCTGACACCGAATTCTTCGATCGTGCGCAGCAAAAGCGCCTCGCGGGAATTCGCGGTCAGTTTCGCCAACAAACCATGCGCGCGGGCGCGCGGATCATCCCCGTCATCATTGAACATCTGACCAGATGTCGACCAGATCGCATGAAAACACCGGAAGAGGTTCACCTTCATCGTGTTATCGTTTTCAAAGTCGCTTCTGTCTTTCAAGATGACCTCGAGCGTGGCGACAGTATATTTGTCACCGCGCGACTGAGACCCTGTCAGCGCACGGGCATAGCGCCGCAAGTAAGGCAGCTCAGCCGCGATCAAATCGGAAAAACTTTGCTCCGGTGCTGTGTCGTTCATTTTTTTGACCTTTTTTGTATTAATCTGGGAACCAACGCGGAAGTTAGCAGTTGGTTCCAGTCAGGTTGCGATTTTTTAAGATGAGGCGATAAAAAGCGATGGCAAGTAAAGAAGACCCCAAGCAGGACAAGATCGACAAGTATATTGACCAAAACCTGAAGAAGGTTTTTTCGGACTTGGAAGGCGACGATATGCCAACCGAGATCGTCGATTTGCTGTCAGTCCTACGCGCTCAAGATGAAGAGTTGAAGGGCGGCAAATGAGCGACATGGATCCCAAGGATGAGCTGGTAACGCATTTACCAGCGCTGCGTGCTTTTGCGCTGAGCCTTACGCGCAACCGCGCGACGGCAGATGATATGATGCAGGATACTGTTCTGAAAGCTTGGACCAATATGGACAAGTTTCAGGTCGGCACGAATATGCGTGCATGGCTGTTCACGATCTTGCGGAACAATTATTATTCATCCCGCCGCAAGCTGAACCGCGAAGTGGCCGATGTGGACAACGCGTTTTCTGACACGTTATCGGTCAAACCCGATCATGACGGGCGATTGCAGATGATGGATTTCAAAGACGCATTTGAACAATTGGCGGACGAACACCGCGAGGCGCTTATTCTTGTTGGTGCAAACGGCTTTTCTTATGATGATGCAGCCGAAATGTGTGGCGTGGCCACTGGCACAATGAAAAGCCGTGTGAACCGCGCACGCGCAAAACTTACGGAAATCTTGCAATTGAACGACGATGAGGCCCTTGAATTGACCGACAATGCCACGATGGCCGTTGTTGGCAGCCCTAATTTGCCGTCATGATAGACGGCCAGTGGTTTCGCCGACTAAGTGTGCAACTGGTTGCTTTGCTGACGATTGCGCTGTTGCCGCTGGGGCTGATTTCCCTTTATCAAACCCAACGTGTTGCCGTTGAGGCGGACCGCACCGCAGCAACATCACTGCTTGGCCTGACCGAAAGGGCCGCGCGCACAGAGCAGTTGCTGATCGAACGCGCGGTGGGTGCTGCGCGGTTGTTTGGCACAATCGCCCCCGATCTTTTGGAAACGCCAGACACCTGCGCGCCAAATCTGTCACGGTTTGTCGATGCGAACCCGGCCTATAGTTTTATCGGTGTCTTACCGCTATCGGGTGTTGTCACATGTTCATCTGTGCAGCAGACCCTGGACTTCAGTGATGCGCCTGATTTCGATGAGGCGATGGCCGCCGAACGGGCCACAATTATCCTGAATGAAGCAGGCCCTGCCAGCGATCAGGCGGTTTTTGTTGTATCTGAACCTTTCACGCAAAATGGTGACTTCGCCGGTTTTGTGTCTGTTTCAATACCGCACAATAACCTACCTAATATCAGTGACCAGATGGACGCGCTGGGGCTGGTGGAATTAATCACCTTCAATGAAAATGGCCGCATCCTGACCAGCCGGAGCGCGTTAGAGGTTGCCGCACTGGAAATTCCACGCGACACGCCGTTGATTGATTTGTCGACAAGCGAACCGCAAACATTTCGTGCGATGAATAAGCGTGGCATCGAACGCCGCTATAGCATTGTGACAATCGACGGCAGCCCGGCTGCTGTGATGGCTGTTTGGGAACCTCGCAAAGATACAGGTGCCACGAATGCATGGCTTGCCGCGGCCTTTCCGACGTTGATGTGGTTTGCCAGCATGGGCGTGGCGATGTTGGCGATGAATACGCTTGTGATCCGGCACCTGACCCGTCTGCGGCGAAAGATGGATGCATTTGCGGATGATCGCGGCGCGCACCAACCCTATGAGCCTAACTCGCTGCTGCCGATTGAGATTGAAAAATTAGAAGAGAACTTTGCCCAGATGAGTGAAGAAGTCATGCGGGACGAGGCTGCGATGGAAGACGCGGTACGCGAAAAGGGCGTTTTGGTCAAAGAAATCCATCACCGGGTCAAGAACAACCTCCAGCTGATTTCATCGATCATGAACATGCAAATTCGTAACGCCAAAGCACACGAGACCAAAGCCGTCTTACGCGGCGTGCAAGACCGCGTGCTAAGTTTGGCGACAATCCACCGCGATCTTTATCAGTCGCAAGATGGCGGGCGCGTGAATGTAGGCAGCCTTGTGACCGAGATCGTTGAAAAATCTGTCGAATTGGTCATCGCTGAGGGTCGCAAGCTTGATCTTGAAATGCAAATTGATCCGATCATGCTATATCCTGACCAAGCCGTCCCATTATCGCTTATCGTGTCAGAGGCTGCGACAAATGCGATGAAATATATCGGTGACCAACCCGACAAGGCCGACACATTCGATGTGCGATTGAAACAGGATGGAACGGCTTGCTTGCTGGTAATGACAAACTCTGTTGGGCCGAGACAGGATCAGGAAAGCACTGGTTTGGGCGGTAAGCTGATGAATGCATTTGCCGTACAGCTTGGTGGCAAGATTGATGTTGAACAATCGCAAGACCTCTATTCTTTGACACTTCAATTCAATGCCGCGGAATTCCAACCGGAGGCGCGTGACTATTGACCGCAACTGACACTCGCAATTTCGAAGTCCTCGTAACAGCGCAAGAGGCGTACCCAAGGCTGGAATCCGCCTTTATGGCGGCCGAAAGTGAGATCGTCGCTGGATTTCGGATTTTCGATCCTTGGACAAGACTGCGGTCTGACGCGGCGCGCGCTATTGGTGACACGTGGTTTGATTTGATCGTTCACACCCTCAATCGCGGCGTCGAGATACGCATCATCCTGACTGACTTTGACCCCGTCGTGCGGATGCAAGAACACCGTTACGCGTGGCAATGCCTGCGTGCATTCATTGCGGCCGCCGAAGCGTCAAACCATCCAGAACGGCTGAACGCACGGGTTGCGATGCACCCTGCGCGGGTTGGTCTTTTGCCGCGCACATTATTGTGGCCGCGATCTTTCAAAGAGGTTGGTACGCAACTGCGCAAGGTCAAAGAAGACATCGGCGCCCGCCTTGATGGAACGCCATACCTGCGAGATATTGCGGTGAAGCACGGTGATACTTTGTCGCCCCGCAAGTTCCCCCCGCCACCTTTGGTCCCTGTCACTCACCACCAGAAACTGGCGGTATTCGACGCAGAAACGCTCTATATTGGTGGTCTAGACGTGAACGATCGCCGCTATGACACACCCCGTCATAACCGTAAGGGCGTTGACACCTGGCACGATGTGCAGGTCGTCGTGAGCGGGGAAGCAGCATCTGAGGCCCGCCAGCATTTGCTGGACATGGAAGACGTCTTTTCGGGTAATAGCGCACGTCATACCAATGCACTTTTGCGAACCATGTCGGCGAAACGCAAATTTTCTTTGCCCTTCATGTCGCCCGTACCGGCGATCTCTGAGATTTCAGACGCGCATCTGGACGCGATCAAAAAAGCAGAGCAGTTGATCTACTTCGAGACCCAGTTTTTCCGCGATGAAACCATCGCGCGTGCACTTGCGCTGCGTGCAGCCCAGCAACCGGGGCTTTCACTTGTCATGATGCTGCCTGCCGCCCCAGAGGATATCGCCTTTACAGACGACTGGGGCCCTGATGCGGCTTACGGCGAACACATGCAGGTCAAATGCATCGATCTTATCAATAACGGCTTTGGTGAAAGGGTGTTTATCGGTTCACCCGCACAACCACGCCCGTCGCCGTCAAAGGGCAGGGATGCACATTTCGGGGCACCCTTGATCTATCTGCATGCCAAAGTCTCAATCTTTGATGACAGCCTAGGGATCGTTTCATCGGCGAACTTAAACGGACGCAGCATGAACTGGGACACAGAAGCAGGGGTCACCACGCAGTCAAAGGCGGAGGTTGCGCAGCTTAAGCGGCGTTGCTTTGAACACTGGTTGGGCCAGGGCGCGGACGATGCGTTTTATCAACCACAAACCGCTTGCGATACATGGGCTGCGCGTGCGGCACAAAACGCGCAAGTGGAACCAGAACAACGCGAGGGTTTTGTCCTGCCCTATAAGATAGGGCCAGCGCGTGCGGATGCTCAGATCTTGCCCGGTGTGCCATCTGAGATGACCTGACCGTTGAAACCCTTTACGACCGTCAACGTCCAGATCAAGAGCGGGATGGCGATGATGCCGCCGATTGGCCCCCACAGCCACAACCAGAAAACCAAGGACACAAATACCAAAAGCGGGTTTACCGACAGGCTTTTGCCCACCAGCGTTGGTGTGACAAACTGTGCCTCGACGGCGTTCATCGCGACGTAAATTGCGGGAGGCAGGAAACTGGCCGCGCCGTCAAAGACGACAATACCAGTGACAGTCAGCATCGCGATCAGGGCCAACGGGCCAAGGTATAGAACAAAATTCAAAAGACAGGCCAAAAGCCCCCAAACAATCGGAGACGGCATACCGATCCAGTACATGACCACGGCGACAATAGCGCCAAAGGTGAAGTTGATCGCTGAGATCGTCAAAACATAGCGTGACACCTGTGCCGCTGCGCGACGTAGGTCGCGTTGCCCGACCGGTGCTGTGGTCGCACTCAGCCAGTCATAGACCGCGTTTCTGGCCAATAGGAAGAAGTAAAGCGTACCGGTGAAGATCAGAAATTGCGCTGCAAATTGAGGAGCATAGAAGAGCGCATCGGTCAAAGATGGCAGCGTCACACCTTCGGATGACGCTTCATTTGCTGCTCCTGCCGGTTCGATTGCGGCTGCAACATCGTCCGAGATCTTTTCAATGCCCTGCAACAGCCTTTGGGCTTCTTGTACGGTTTCGCGCAACTCTGCCTGAATAACAGGTCCTTGGCTGATCGCCTGCGTGATGTAGGGCTCTAGCAAGAGGACGATAAAAAAGATCGAGGCAAGCGCGAGAAGCACAGATAAGAATGCCGCGATGGCATCTGGTACCCGCAGCTTTTCCCAGAGCTCTGAAAGTGGGGTCAAGACAACACCAAGCAAAATCGCAGCCAATAGGGGTGCGAACAGTGCTTTGGCCTGATGCAACACGATAAAAACGGCAATAGTCGTCAGTATCCCAAGGCACACCGTGTTTATCGTGGACCGCATTCTTTGATCTCCTTCATGGATAAACCTCTGAAATGGCTATTGGTTCCGCGCGTGTGGAACTTTTGAGCGGCTAGCGGGTTAAACCACCAAGAAACCAAAAAAGGAGACGACAATGTCAGCTTCCAACACAAATATTGAAAAGCAAGCGAAACGCCATCGCGGGCCGCTTATTGGTATCGCATTTGCGCTCGCTTGGGCGGCAGTCCTATTTGTCGGCTTCATGATCTGGACCGCTTATCAGGCTGATAACCCCACGGCACAAAGCCCGGCGGCGTATGTTTCAGAATAAAAAAATGGCGCGCTTTTCTAAGCGCGCTTTTTTTGGCTAAAATAGCCAAAAAAGAATACCGGTCGAAATCGCACCAGCAGCAAACAACATGGCAATGATGATCATGCCCCAAGACGATGCGTCCGCCACGTTATTTTCCACAATCCACCTTTGCACCCGCAACGCGTGCGCGATGGCCAGCGCAGACATTGCGATGGATGCAATAACAAAAAATGCAGCACCCTCCGTCGCGGCAAGCGGGCTCTGATCGGGCCCGAACACTGCCCTTGTAATGAGTCCGATCGCCAAAAAGACAAGCCCCGCCTGTATCCACCCCGCGAACGCGCGCTCATGCGCGAGCAGCCTGCGCCGGTCGGCCAGTCGTCTGTTTGGTGAATTGGGTGATTTGGAAAGATCAGACATCAAGAAAAATGGCGCTCCGAGGTGTCGGAGCGCCATTAAAAATTTCTATACGGTGGCTGCTGCGCCGCGTGGCCCAGCGACAAGCCAGATGATGAAGCCAATCACCGGCAGCACAAGCACGAGAAGCGTCCAAAGCACTTTGCTGCCTGTTGATGCGCCCGATCCAAAGATCGAGATGATCGCCCAGATGTTGAGGGCCAAAATGATGAGACCGCCTATACCAGCATATTCCATTTGTCTTTCCTCCGATTGTTTCGCTTTCTTCACCTAGACAACGGGTGTGATCCAAATTGGTTCCAATATTATTTCTTGGGCAGCTCGTGCCGGACCTGCCCGAACGACAGCAACGCAAAGATGACGGTGCCGCCAAGGATGTTGCCGGCCAATACAGGTAGGAAAAAATTCCACATTGCCACATCAAAGGGCAGGGTGCCTTGTACCATCAGAAATGCCATCTCGACGCTCCCGGCCACGATGTGTGTAAAATCGCCCGCAGCGATCAACCAAGTAAAGATCATGATCAAAAACAACTCAAACCCTTCTGACTTCGGCAGCATCCAGACAATGGCAGCAATGATCACCCCGGCAGGGATTGCACGTTGAAATGCCTCGCTTGCGGCAAAGCCAGTTGCATGTTCTGAGAGTTCTGTGATTGCCGGAAGCAGCTCGGCGGGAATGAATGAACCGTATGCAAAGGCAGCCGCTGCGATGAAAGCACCGACGACATTTGCAAAAAGAACAATAAACCACAGTATCCCAACTTGCTGAAACATCGCAGCAGAGGGATCACGCATCACAGGCAACACTGTGGTGATGGTATTTTCCGTAAACAGCTGCATGCTGCCCAGGATCACAACGATGAACCCAAGGCTGTATCCGAGGTTCTCTAGCAAATAGCGCCACGGCGTATCGGGCAGGTATGTCCGAAAGATCGCTTCGCCCAGGACTGATAGCGAAATCATCATCCCCGCGGCGATGCCCGACCAGAACAAAGATGCTTTCGGGCGTTCCAGTTCTTCCTGCCCTTCGCGGCGAATGACCTCAAAGATGTGCTTAGAAGAGAGGTTTTCGCTTTCTTCTACGATGGTATCATGTGCAGGGTCGTGTGGCATGGTTGCGGTCCTTATGGGTATTCGAACCATAACGACTACGGAACGCTTTTGGTTCCATAAACGTTACATAGATTGGGCACGCATTGTTGTCGCACGGGGGCATGGATGGGAAAACGGGCATATCTGTTCAAATTGCTGCAGGATATCCGGGCAAGCTATTGGTTTTTGCCGTCTCTGTTGGTGATGGTGGGGTTGTTGCTGGCCAGCGGCATGATCTGGGTTGATCGTAACCCTGCTGTTGTTCCTTTTGATGTGCCACGCGGCTGGCTGGACACCCAAGCTGACGGCGCAAGATCGATGCTGGCCGTCATTGCCCAGTCTATCATTGGTGTCACAGGTGTGATGTTTTCGATGACGCTTGTGGCTGTGTCATTTGCATCGGGCAACTTCGGGCCGCGATTGATCGGCAACTTCATGCGCGACCGTGGCAATCAGTGGAGCCTTGGCATCCTGATCGCGACCTTTGTCTATGCGTTGGTCGTTTTGCGGACAGTTCAGGATGATTTCGATGGCGGCGCGGCGCAATTCGTGCCGCATTACTCCCTGTTGCTGGCGGTGGGGCTTACCTTGCTTTGCGTCTTTACGCTGATCTATTTCGTTCACCACGTGCCCGAAACAATCAATGTTTCGCAGATTTCGGCCTGTATTGGTGCCGCGTTAGAACGCCATGTCCGCGGTTTGATTGATGATCAGGATGACAAGGACCGCTATGTGACCCCGCCCGACCGTGCGCCTGATATCACGCTGACGGCAGGTGCATCGGGCTACATACAAACGGTCAACTTTTCACAACTCGAAAAACTGGCCGATGATTATGATTTGCGTGTGAACCTTGCGGCATCAATTGGCGCATTTGTCACCGAACAGACCCCCGTTTTTGAGGTTTGGATCGGGACGCAGGACAATGAAACCGACGCCAGCGAGATCCTTGAATGCTATGCCATTGGTGCAGGACGCACTGAAAACCAGAATCCGACATTTCTGGCCGAACAGCTGGTTGAAATGATCGCGCGTGCGTTGTCGCCGGGTCTGAACGATCCCTATACGGCCAAGGACTGTTTGAACCGACTTGCCGCAGCATTGACGGTGGCCAGCACGTACAAGGACGGCATTAAAGACAGGTCTTTGCCGCGCATCACATTCAAAGCGCTGACTTTCCCCCGACTTTTTGCCGCAAGTTTTCCATTGTGCCGCCCGTACATCAAACCTGACGCGATGGTGCTGGAACACGCCCTGACGTTACTGCGCGATTTGGCAGATGTAGCACGTGACGAGGACCGTCAGATCATCGAGGATGAAATTACGATGCTCACGTCTGACACCTAAGGAACCAACCCGTTTGTTGCACGTTTACCTTTCAATTATTGAAAAATGGAGCTTCAGACATGGGTTATAAATCAGGCGACAAAGTGGAATGGGATTGGGGCAATGGCACAGCGCAGGGCGAAGTTGACAAGACGCATCAATCCTCGATCACCCGCACAATCAAAGGATCAGAAGTGACCCGCAACGGATCAAGCGACGATCCCGCACTTGAGATCAGCCAGGACGACGGCACGAAAGTTCTTAAGCTGTCGTCCGAGGTGCGCAAAGCGTGAGTGCCGATGCGCTTGTCTTTTATCCCGATACGCAGCCGGGCTATGGTCGGCGACGCTGTGGTCGGGGGTTTACCTATCTTGATCTAGACGGCGCCACGTTGCGCGATGCAACGACGCGCGCGCAGCTCAAGGCATTGGCGGTTCCCCCGGCGTACACGGATGTCTGGTACTGTCCCGACCCGCTTGGCCATTTGCAAGCCACCGGTCGCGACGCAAAGCAGCGCAAGCAATACATCTATCACCCACTCTGGACAGAAGCCCAAGCCGAAGCAAAGTTCAACGGATTGGCAGAGTTTGCAGCACGCCTACCACGTCTGCGCCGCCGTCTGCTGCGTGACTTGGCAACCCAAGCCGGCACCCGCAACTATGCTCTTGCCGCAGCCGTCACATTGATCGATCGCACAGCCATGCGTCTTGGCAGCCCGCAATACGCAGAAGAAAACGGCAGCTATGGTGCGCTGACTTTACGCGAAAAACACATTGATGTCGCGGGCAGCGAAATCGCGTTGCGCTATGATGCCAAGGGCGGCCAAACGGTGCAGCAAACGATGAAAGATGCCAAACTGGCAAGCATTCTGGACGATCTGACAGACCTGCCTGGTCGCACGGTGCTGACTTGGGTCGACCAGACAGGTGCACCCCAGACGCTGACGTCTGGCGCATTGAATGCCTACATTGCTGAAGCGGCAGGCATGGAGGGTGCGACGGCAAAATCGTTCCGCACATGGATCGGAAGTTGTGCCGCGTTCGCGGTCGCATGCGATGGGCCCGCAACGATTACGCGAATGGCTGTTGCAGCCGCAGATGTCTTGCACAATACCCCCACGATTGCGCGCAACAGCTATATCCACCCCGCAATCATAGACTTGGCCGGTCAGCCCGTGCCTGAATTCACCCCAGTCACCACCGACGGACTGCGGGTGGCTGAACAACGACTGTTGGGTTTTTTACGCGATTGGTGAACCTTTCGTAGGCAGGGGCGTTGTCATGTGACGCTCTGAAAGGACAACCCGTGGCCGATAAACATGACTTAACTGCCGGACCAACTTGGCAAAAACTTCTTCAACTGGCTGGGCCGATGGTTTTTGGCATCATTGCTGTCATATCGGTTTCGCTGATTGACACCTATTATGTTGGACAGCTGGGCACACGGGAACTGACAGCGCTTTCGTTTACCTTTCCGGTAACACTGACGGTTTCAAGCTTGGCAATCGGTCTTGGTGCGGGTGCATCGTCGGTTGTGTCCCGCGCGATCGGTGCGGACGCGCGCGATGATGCCAAACGTCTGGCGACAGACAGTCTGGTGCTGGCGCTGATCTTGGTCATAGGTGTGGCAACGGTCGGGTTCTTCATGATTGATCCGCTGTTCACCCTTCTGGGGGCCACCGGCGAAACGCTGGACCTGATCGGGCGCTATATGCGTATCTGGTTCCTTGCGATCCCGCTTTTGGTGGTGCCGATTGTCGCAAATTCGATCGTGCGTGCGGTTGGCGATACGTTCTGGCCCAGCGTGGTGATGGTCAGTTCTGCCCTGACGAATATCGCGATTACGCCTGTGTTTATCTTTGGGCTTGGGCCTATTCCTGCATTCGGCATCGAGGGGGCCGCGATAGGCACTTTGATCGCATGGCTTGTGACCGTTTTCGGTGCATTCGCACTTGTCGCATTCCGCGAAAAGATGCTGGACCTGACGTGGCCCAAAGTCTCCGTTCTGGCAAAATCGTGGAAACGTGTACTTGCCGTTGGTCTGCCTGCATCATTGGGCAACGCCGTCAATCCTATCGGGATCGCGGTCGTTACTGCACTGATCGCCGCGTTTGGTGAAGTCGTTGTTGCTGGATTTGGCGTAGCGACACGGATTGAATCGCTGGCAGTAATCCCGATGCTTGCCCTGTCGTCGGCCATTGGCCCATTTGCAGGTCAGAATTGGGGGGCCGGCAAGTGTGACCGCGTCGCGGAGGCCTTGCGCTTTTGCTATGCGGTTTGTGCTGTTTGGGCTGCGATCCTGGCTTTGTTTTTCTGGTTTGCGGCCGAACCGATTGTCGGCGTTTTCTCGCAAGACTCCGCTGTGATTAAAGCTGCGACCACCTATTTGACCATCGTTCCGCTCAGCATCTGGGGATACGGCGTTGTGATTATCAGCGCAGGCGCATTCAACGCATTAGGGCGTTCGCACTACGGGCTGGGGCTTTATCTGGTGCGCACGGCCGTTCTCTACGTGCCGCTTTCGTTTATTGCAGCACAGTTCGCAACCTCTGACGCGGTGTTCTATGCCATCGCTGTGGCGAACGCATTGGCTGGCATCACGGTGGGCAGCTTTGCGCTTTACTGGTTGTCCAACCATTCCGCACCAGAACCCGCTGCGGCCTGAACTAATGGAACCATTCCGTCAGTTGGTTGTTAATCCTGCAACAATCAGGAGAAACGCTATGGCGACTGAAATCAAAAATATTTGGTACAACCCAGCAAGTAACGCTTTTGAGGGTCGGATCGACATTACGCGCAAAGGCAAATCCTTTCGTTATCCATGCGCTGTGGAAGGCCCCATGGATATGTCACCCACCGAGGTACGCGCACGTATGGAAGCGCAAGCAAAGCGCATGTCGGACAGCAATCCGGCTGTTTTTTCCTACATTTGATCACGACCGCATAACGATAGGACAAGACTATGGAGACGATCATCTCTTGGGGTGAGAACCTCATGACAACCGAAATTTATGGCGGCAAGGCCTTTGCAGACTACCTGACGCTTGATGCTTTGATTGCCTTGGTTGGAAATACGCTGGCGGCGGTGTTCATCATCATCGTGGGCTTTATTATCGCCGGTTTCGTGAGCCGGCGCATCCACGGCATTGGCGAAAACCATGTCAGCCTTGATAACACATTATTTGGGTTTCTAGGTAACATCGCCCGCTACGTCGTACTGGCCTTTACCGGTCTTTTTGTCCTGAACACTTTTGGGGTCGAAACAACATCCGTGATTGCAGTGATCGGCGCCGCTGGTCTGGCTGTCGGTTTGGCCTTGCAGGGAACGCTATCGAACCTTGCCGCTGGGATCATGATTGTTCTTTTTCGTCCCCTCAAGCTTGGCGACTTTGTTGAGATCAATGACACGGTCGGCACCGTCAAAGACATCACGCTGAACTACACAGAACTTGCGAACCTGACGAACGTCAAAGTCATTGTTCCCAATTCAGAAGTGTGGGGCAATACGATCAAAAACTATTCAGAATACCCTAAGCGCCGCGCTCAATGGACATTTGGCGTGGGATACGGTGTGAACTTGAGTGATGCAGAGAACGTGATCCGTGACGCGATCATGGCTGATGCGCGGTCCCACAGCGACCCTGAGCCCTTTATTCAGGTTAATAATCTGAACAGCAGCAGTGTCGATTTTCTGGTGCGTGTCTGGTGCGATAGCGATGTCTATTTCCAATATCAGGCTGACATGAAGCGCAAAGTGAAAGAAGCGCTGGACAAAGCCGACATCGACATCCCGTTCCCGACGCGCACCCTCGTGCACGAAAACCCGATGCTGGAGGTCGTCGCAGATGACGAAACTGAGAACCAGCGCTTTGCCGCGGAATAGTACCGCTGCCTTAACCCAACCAGGAGGACCATCCCAATGGCTACACCAGAACGCCCGCAATACCCCGAACTTGACGGATCAGAACAGCATCACGACCTCAAAAACGACCCCGGTAAGAAGGGTGACCATGACCACACCAAGGATACCGATAACACCGACGACGCGCAGAAGTCCGACAAGGACTAGCGCATGACACAAACAGTGTTTGACAGCATCGTCATTGGCGGCGGGTCCGCCGGCATGGCGTTTGCAACTTCTGCCGCCAAGCTTGGCGCGCGCATCTTAATGGTCGAGCGCGCCGAACTTGGCGGCACCTGCGTTAATCGCGGCTGTGTGCCTAAGAAAATTCTGTGGTCTGCCGGTCAGATCGCACGTGCAACGCGAGCCGCGGCATCGCAGGACATCGCGACGCAGGCAGCCATTGATTATCAAAAATTGATTGCGAAACGTGATGCCCACATTGCTGGCATTCGCGATATATATGCGGGCAACCTTGGCGATGCAGGTGTCACGCTTCTGCGCGGAGAGGCCACGCTGAACGATGCGCATTCCGTCAATGTAGACGGGACGACATATAGGGCGGATCAGATCATCCTTGCCTCTGGCGGACGCCCCGCCAAGATGGATATTCCCGGCGCAGAGTTGCTAAGCAACAGCAACAATGTGCTTGCCTGGACGACGCGCCCGGACAGGATCACTATCATTGGCGGCGGCTATATCGGCTGCGAATTTGCCGCGATTTTTCATGCTCTGGGGTCCGATGTGACGTTGGTCCACAACGGGCCGCACCTGCTGGAGACTTTCCCCAAAGACCTCGCATTGCACGTCCAGAACGGGCTGGCAACATCCGGCATTCGTATTCAAACAGATGACGGTGTGTCTGCGATAAAAAGGGCCGGTACCTCGCTTGGATATACCTGCGCGTCAGGCTTGACTGATACGGCCGTCGCCGTTGTCGCGGCCGCGGGTCGGACGCCAAACATTGATCAGCTGGGCCCGTTTGCAGAAACGCTTGATACCGCCGAGAGTGGGGCGCTCGCTATCTCTGACCGGTTTGAAACCAGCCTGCCGGGCGTTTATACCATCGGCGATGTCGCTGACCGGCTGCCGCTAACACCGGTGGCGACGGCGGATGGGACTGCGCTTGCGCATATGCTACATGGAAATGGTGCCAAAGCGGCCGATCTCGATCTGGTCGCGACAACGACCTTTGTGTATCCGCCCGCCGCATTCGTTGGTGAAACGGGTGACGCGGCGCTGCGGTGTGGCAAGCTCACGCCGCTGGCGCAAAACGTGCTGTCAAACGCAGATCGCGACGAAGCTTTTTATCAGATCAACACCAAGAATGACATTCTGACAGGGGCTGCTATCGCAGCCCACGGCGCCGAGGACATCATCGCGATGGCGGCGGCCCTGATTGCGGCAAAATCACAGGCCAGCGCACTCACGAAGGCGACACCTGTGCACCCGTCATTCGCAGAAGAATTTTTCAGCGAACGTGAAAAATAGTGCTGGTGAACTGCACCTAGTTAGAGGGTTGGTAAAGCGGGATCGTGGAGATAGACATCTTTGCGCTGCCATCCTGCACTTCGCGCGCATGCGCCACGTAGATTAGCGTGCGGTTGGCCTCATCAAAGATGCGTTTGACGGACAGAGATTTCCAGATAATCGAGCGCCGTTCCGAAAAGATACCTTCACCCTCATCACTGCGATCGATATCACCGATCGTGATCGGCCCGGTCTGGCGGCACGAGATCGCAGAATTTGACGGATCCTCAAACCAGTTCCCTTTTTGCAACCGGTCGATCAGCCCACGTTCAAAATACGAGACATGACAAGTGACACCTTCGACCTCGGGGTCGGAAAATGCCTCGATCACGATATCATTGCCCAGCCAGTCAACATCGACATTCCCTACCTGTTCGGCGGGTGCTGCTGTTGCGAACAACGTGGCGCATGAGGCTGCGGCCAAGCGGCGTATGAGGGGCATAGTATCCATCCTTATAAAACACGAAAATGGCCCGCGAAGGACCATGTCGGGTGGGGGCAAGGCAAACTGCCTTACCCCCTGATTTGCGACTAGCCTTCGTATTCAGGCTGCTGTTCCAACGCCTCTTGGGACGCGTCGATATAGACGCGTACGTCGTCACCGTCGTCCATGCGCAGGATTGTCAGCGCGTCTAAGGATACGGCGACTTCACGTTCGCCCAAACCCAGGAATCCACCCACATCGATCACGGCACGATCAAGCGCGCCGCTGTCGGTGACCAAAAGCGCACCAATCTCGCCGACCTCTTCGTCATTCACACCAAACACTGGTGCCCCTGTCAGATCTTCGGTCGTCAGGTCTTCGGGCATCATGCGTGCAAAGCCGTCCATCGCAACGTCAGGGCCGGTCCAAGCGTCCATTTCCTCGCCATCGCCCATCGTGTTGGTCAACTGGTTGTATTCATAAGTTGGGGCGTCTTGCACGCCGACTGTGGTTGCTTCGATCACCAAGAAGAAGTCATTTGAAGCGCCTTCCTCTTCGACAAAACGCAGTTCGGACATATTGATCGCGACATCCTTTTCGCCGATCCCCAAGAAGCCACCGACTCCTACGATCACGGATTGTACTTCGCCGTCGCGGGTCAGCAGAATCTCATTGATTTCGCCGATGTCGTCCCATTCTGTTTCACCATTCGCGGCAATCGTCATGTCGTTTGCAATGCTTGCTTCTGACGCATAGACGCGCATGCCAACCAATTCGGTGGCGTTGATGTTCGTTGCCTCGTCAAACTGCATATCCGAAAAGACAGCGGTGTGTCCGTCGGCATATGCAGCGGTTGTAAGTGCCAGTGCGGCGGCGGTTGTGCTCAGAAAATTCTTCATTGTTTTCTCCTGTTTGCGTGACGGTTGGATTTGCCAACCTTTCTGCCGGATCAACACCGGGGCTTGCGGATCGTTCCGCCGGTTTTTCCTGAATGCCCCAACGGAATGCGCAAAGGGAACAGATCGGCCCCCGTCAGCGTTGGGATGCTACACAGTACAAAGCGGGGAAAATATGATGGATACGATCGATTTTGACAGGCCTTGGCGCAGTCAACTGCAGCCTGATCTGGTTCGGTACCTCAGCTATGGTGCGATTGCCGGGTGCATCATCTTTGCGATTTCTATCGTGATTGCGGATTTCGTTGTGCCAGATCACGACTGGCTGGCCGACACGATCAGCGACCTTGGTGCCGGACGATATGAATTCATCGTCGATATCGGTATCTACGCTTTTGCAGGCTCTTTATTGGCGACTGCGCTCTGTGCCGCACATGTGCATCTAGGTGGTCCACGTTGGAGCATCGGCCTGATCGGCATCGGGCTGATGGCGTTGATCGTGTTCCTGATCGGTGCGCGCAACGAATACGGCGACAATGACAACGAGGGGGTCGTGATACACGTCTACCTGGTTTACGCGCTGGGGATCATCATGACCCTTGCCCCTTGGCTAATGTCGGGCGGCGCATATCGGGTCGGGCGCGGGTATGGACACAGTCTGGTGGCCGTATCGATCATCTGGACGCTATCAGCACCATTCTTCTTTTTCTTACCGACAGGGATAGACGGGATCTATGAACGCTATCTTGGATTGATCGCATTTGCGTTTCTTGGGGTGCTGGCCCGCATGTATATTTCACTGGCCCGCAATATCGCGTGAACCAATCCGCGCGATATACGTTGGTGACTGTCAGGTATTACAAAATGGAGAACGGATTTGGAGCCGGTTGGAATTCTAATAGATCAGTTGCGCCAAATCGGCCGATCAGCGATTGAACTGACGCCACAGATCGTTGTGGCACTTATCGTCATTACTTTGACAGCGCTTGTCAGTAAAATTATCAAATCTGGTATTTCCAAACTGATGGCGCGGACAAAGCTGAGGCAAAGTCTACGCGAACTTGCAACGCTTCTGGCATCGATTTTGACTTGGGTTCTAGGGTTGATGATCGCCGCCGTTATTGTCTTTCCGGGGCTGACCCCTGCAAGCATCCTTGCGGGCCTGGGCCTTGGGTCCGTTGCCATCGGGTTTGCGTTCAAAGATGTGTTCGAGAATTTCCTTGCCGGGATCATCATTCTGTTCCGTCGGGAAATGCGGATCGGGGATCATATTGAATGCGTCGGTATTGAAGGCGAAGTGACACATATCGCTATTCGCGAAAGTCATATTTCGCGCACCGACGGTCAGCTGGTCATTGTGCCAAATTCCATGCTGTTCAAGAACCCTGTTGTTGTCCGCACAGACAAGCCGAGACGCCGTGTGACCGTTATTTGCGGTGTAGCGTATGACGTCGATGTAGATGAAGCACGCAGTGTAATCGTCGGTGCTGTCGAGAAATGCGAAACTGTTGTGAAAGACGACAAACCAATTCAGGTTTTCGCGCAGGAATTTGCGTCTTCTTCGATCAATTTCGAGGTGACCTGGTGGACCGGGTCAAAGCCCGTCGAGGTTCGCACATCGCGCGACGAGGTTGTCGCCAATGTAAAGCGCGCGCTTGATGATGCTGGTATTGAAATCCCGTTCCCTTACCGAACGCTGACCTTCAAGCAACCTTTGCCAATTGCACCCCAAGAAACTGGGGGGACGGATTAGAGTTGCGCGCCGTACCCTGCGTGACGTCACAGAATACGACGCACATGGGGTTAGGCGGCGATTGAACGGGCGCCGACAAAGTCCCACGCTTGGGTGATTTCGTGCGTGTCAAAGGCGCGTGCATCGACGGGAATGACCTTATCCATCAACGCGATCATCTTGGCCGCGCGATCCGGTGCACCGACGACAGCGTAGCGGGCAACGTGCCGCAGCGATCTGAAACGGGACTCGATGACGTCACCGTCTAGCATGCTGTCCCAATCGCTGCCTGTGAATTTGGTCATCTCCAGCAGCATGTTCACTTTGGGGTGCTGATCAAAGACACCATTCATGAATTTGGCCAGAGCTTCCGACGCATCGTCATTGATGTGACCATGGATTTGGAAGGCAAAAACCGTTTCGGTATCTGTTGGAATCTGTTGGATTGGACCGTGCGCAAAATGTGTCATCGTGACCTCGCGTGTGTGGTTGCATGAATGTTAGCAACCCGGCAACGCACCTTTGGTTCCGCGTACTGTCTGGCCCTAGAGCCGAACACTGCGCATCCTACCGCGCGGCAAGCAAATCATTTGCATCTTCTTCCAACCGATCATCTTCGGACTGTGGCGGCAGAAGATCGTTCTTCAAATCATCCTCAGCACTGGTTTGGGTAGGCTCTACCGGCGGCTGGTCAGGCTTTGGCAATGCCGCAACCGAAGCAGCGCTGCTATCGATATGTTCGACTTGGGTGTGCACTTGCACGCCATCAGGGAAAATCACCTCGCGGGCCTCGTCCGGCATGGATATCCCCGCTTCGGTCAAGTCGGATTTCACCATGCGCAACAGCGCTGATTTCAGTTTGATTGCCGAAATTTCTAGCCCGTCGAACCAGTAATAGGTCTTGATATTGATTGTGGACGCGCCCAGTTCATCGACCAGAACCATCGGTGCAGGATCAGCCAGAACAGCGCCATGCGCCTGAAGGCCGTTCATAACAACCTCTTGCGCATGAGCGACCACAGCATCGTATCCGATACCAACCACAAATTCGCCGCGCCGTTCGGGCGAAGAGGTGAAATTCTCAATCACACTTTTGAAAATGATGGCGTTCGGGACGTGGATCAGGTTGCCTTCGACCGACCTTATGATGGTGCTGCGAGTGTTCATACTGCGCACCGTTCCGGCGATACCCGCGACCTCAACATAATCGTCACGGCGAAACGGGCGGCGCACGCTTAGGATCAAGCTGGATAGAAAATTCTCCGCGATATCGCGGAACGCAAAACCAATGACGATACCCAGAACACCCGCACCACCGACAAGGGAAATTGCCAGTTGCGTCAACCCGGCAACCTGCAAGACAATGTATATCCCCAAGAGCAAAACAGGAAATGCGATTGCGCGTGCAACCACCTTGCGTAGAAATGGCGACTGAATACGGGTGGCGAGCGCTGTTTTTGCAAACCGAGACACCAGTCGGGCGACAAACCACGCCAAAGGCAGGACAAGCAGGGCAAGCACGACCAAAGGCATGACGGTGACGGCTTGTCGTACAAGTCGCTGTAGTTCCGCAATGGCTGGGTCAAACGACCAAACAACGGTTTCGTCGACTGTCATGCGATTGACGACCGCCACTACGCCGGTTGTCTTGGCTGCCAACTGCCGTACCCATTCCTTGCGGGCATCCGTGTCAGCAACTCCGTCTAAAAAAACAACGCCTTCCTGAACCAGAACTGTGACGTCCTCATACCATCCCGTGGCATCAACGATGGCAGAAATCCGGGTCTGAATGTCGGTATCAGAGCTAACCGGATCGATCTCAACCGGGGCTTGCGGTGTGAGAACGTCCGAAGTGTCTAAGTCTTGCGTATTGGTCTGCGCTTGTGCAGACAAAGCAAGGAAAATCGCAATACACGAAGGAAGAACGAGCGAAATCAAATGTCTAGGGAAGGGGGCCAAGGAGCTATGCCTCACTGTCAAACGGGGGGGGCAGAAACATAATGGGCCGCACAATGCGGCCCATCAGGAGGTAATGATTGCTTTCAAGCTTAGAGATCGGCCTGTACGTCACGGCTTTCTTCGCTGATCGCAGCACCGGCGTTCGAAATGTCTTCGCCGGCCCCTTGAACAGTTTCACAGGCGGCAAGTGTCATAGCAGCTGCGGTCGCGATGATAAGTGTTGTAATACGCATAACTCAGTTCCTTGTATTAGTTACTTGGCGATGGTCGCCCGATAGAAAGCAAACGTGCAAGAGCCTCTTTGGTTCCGGCGTCCGCTGAATATCTCGGAACGAAATCTGGTTTGATTGGTTATAAAGACAGGCCATACCCGCAAACCGAGAGGCAGGTTTCCCTAGTGCGCGCGACCGCTTCGATACACAGTCGCAATTAAGACGCCGCGTCACGTAACCCAGAGGAGCAGTCATGAACGAGATATTCGACGCACTGGATATCGGTATGACGGAGGCAGATTGGTTGATGCGGCTCATCTTTGCGCTGGTGGCGGGCGGTATTCTGGGACTTGATCGCGAAGTCAGACGGCGACGGGTTGGCGTGCGCACTTATATGATGGTGTCGCTTGGTTCCGCTATCTTTACGATTACCGCGATTGAAATGTCGCGCAGCATGGGGACGGCCGAACTGGCAGCCGACCCAACACGGGTCATTCAAGGCCTGATCGGTGGACTCGGCTTCTTGGGCGCGGGCGCGATCATACAAGGCGACAAAAACGTCGGCGGCATGGCAACAGCAGCAAGCCTATGGGTTGCTGGCGCCCTCGGCCTTGCGTCCGGCGTTGGTCTAGGGTTGTTTGCCGTAGTTTGCGCAATACTAGCGGCAAGCTTGCTCGCCGCTAGTCGGTTTATGGAGCACCGCGGCGCAGATGACCGCCCGGATGCTGATTAATCAGACAACTTCGCTGATCTTTACCCTTACTTAGCCAAATCCAGGCCGATTGTGGTAACTTGCATTGGGTGGCTCCTCTCATAAGCAGTTAACGACAACTGCACTATGGCGCATTGCGACGCCGGTTGAAGCAGGAGCCATCCACCCCATCCCGCAACTTTCCAGTTCATGCTGTCCGCAGCGAACGGCTGCGACGTCTAGATTGCCATCAGACAGGGATGTGCCCGGCTACAGCTGGCTTATCGCATAATCAAGGTTATGTTAAATGAGTCAGTATTCCTGACCTAGTATTTTGCCTATCGCGCAACCACCAGTCAATCAATCGTAGATGACATCTTCATGCGCTTCCGCTTTCCATCTCGGAACGAGCGCGCCAGTGTTCCACTCATAAAGCCAACCAACCAGCTCGCCACTCTGTCTGTCCAAGATGCGTTTGACTGCCCGCGCATGGACGCGCTTGGGCTCGGTTTCTGGTAAGTGCGCGTTACCGGCGCAAACCCTGGATGATTTTCGCAGAACGATCGGTCCAGTAGATATCATCTTTGTTCTCACAGATTTTGCCACGTCGATCCTCCTGAACTGGTGTTCATAGGCGGTCAAATGCACCCTTTAGCGGATGTCTGCTGGAAGCCGCTAAGGCTACTCGCAATAGTTGAGCAAAACTCTTCTGCGGTGCACGATAAGAAACGTAAGAAAGCGCATAAAAACGCAGAAAAGACGCGTAGGATATTGATAAAAAATGGTAAATACTTTGTCGCACCACTGAAATCGTCGGACAGTTTCAAGGTGCTGTTTGCTCGCCTCGCGGCGGAAGGTGCCGGTCGGCCGGTCGATCGGCATGGAATTGCCGACGGTCCGTGGGAGCCAGAGTCTTTAGCCGAAGCGATCTCGTGCATTGAAGCCAATAGCAAAGGTATCGAACTACGTGCCGTGCAGGTGTGGTTCCAGGACAATGACAACGGAATCAGCAATGCAAATATCCGATGGCTCGCCCGCATATTTGGGTGCAACGACCCGGAGGAAACGAGCAAGTGGCAAGCGGAATTGATGGCCGCTAAAGATCGTCTGACTGCTGAACGTCGTGAGAAACGGCGACGCGCTTGCGAGGCGGAGTCCTCAACAGAGCAACTTCAAGCGAAGGATTCTCTGCCCGAGGGCGAACCAATTGTTACTTCGACAGATCATGAAGGCGCAACCAGGTCTGAACCTTTGAAACGCACGGCGATGACTCTTGCCGAAAAGTGCGAACGGATGCTTAGTGGTTCGGCCTCCATGAACCTCTTGATCGTGTACTGGCTCGCTTTTTGCGGTTTGGGGTTGATGAATTACGTTCTGAACACACTCAGCGTCACCTATAGCCCTTTGGAAGGGCTCGAAAAACAAGTTGGGTTCATTTGGGCTCCTACACTGACTGTCCTGCCCCTGATCGCGCTCCCTTTGTACATATTTTTTGTGAGTGATTTGAACACTTACTGGAAGCGTGTCGGCCGCTCGAAGTGCACAGCGCGGAATGTGATGTCGATTGATGCAAGCAGCCATGCTGGGTGGTACGCAAAGGTCAATAATTTCTCATTCTCGTTTTGGGCTATTGCTCTGTTCTGCTTTCTATTCGTCTTCGGCTTTCAGTGGGCAGGGATCTACCTGCCAGCATACCTGTCTGGTGACCCTAACGGGGTCCAAATAGATCGATACCTGGTCGCGCTTGTCCGGCCCGAGATCATATCCATTCCCGAAGCCATGGTGTTGTCGTTCGTCGGCTATCTCTACACAGCGTCTTACATTGCGATTTTCATGTTCGGATTGCTTTTCCTCGTTATCATCGCTCTGGACTATCACGACATCTGCACAACCTTAGAACTCGAAGGTCTTCCATTTGAAAGCAACGAAATCCGTAAGGTGGGCCAGAAAATCGTCTGGGGTGGATTCAGGATTGTTGTCTTCGCCTTGTGGCTGGCTTCACTGGTTAAGCTGCAAATCACTTATCTGTCTTCCGACAGCCTAAACTTCGTTTCGTGGTTGGGCACCGACAGCCTCGCGGTGTTCGCCGCAACTGACATGCGAAACGGATGGTTAGAAAACAGTTCAATAAGCCACTTCACAACGTTTATGATGATGGTCGTGACGCTGACAATTTTCATTGTCAGTGCATTGAGAATCCAGAGTGTCTTTGAGCGACTATCAGTCTACGGCCAGGGTTATCCGTTTGCTCGCGATCAGCGCGCCATCGCCAAGATGCTGATGGTGCTTGCGTTGCTTTCCCTAAACTTGATGCTCGTTGGAAAGTTCACAGGGTTCTCGCTTCTTCTGGCATTTAGTACCCTCGCCTCGTTGCACGCGCTGTCGGGGCCAAGATTAAGAACATATTAGGTGGATGATGGAACACGCGAAATTCTACGGTGACATTGCAGACGGGCCAGCGTCGGGAAGCGCTTACTGGATGCAAACTGATGACAAAGTTCGGGTTCGGGTCGGCGTTTATGACTCAGAGGTTGAGAGCAAGGGCACGATATTGCTGATGCTAGGGAGGTTTGGCTACATCGAGAGATATGGCCGCGTGGCAAAAACCTTCGCTCAGAATGGCTTTTCAACAGCGGTCATTGATTGGCGCAGCCAAGGTCTTTCAGACCGCATGGCTGCTGATCTTCAAGCGGGCCATGTTGGACGATTTTCCGACTACCAGAAGGACGTCGCAGCCCTGATCCAAGCCGCAGATGAATTGGACTTGCCGAAGCCCTACTTTCTTGTTGGCGTTTCGATGGGCGCCTGTATTGGTTTTCGGGCGATGCTTGAGGGGCTTCCCGTCGCAGCCTCGGCATTTATCTCCCCAATGTTTGGCATCAAAATGTCCACTGTTCAGCGAACTGCTGCATGGCCTCTGTCCTGGGCGTTCCAACGATTTGGGATTGGCCACAAGTACGTGCCCGGCGAAAGCGCCGACATATACATCTTGGAGACACCCTTTGAGGACAATAATCTCACGCATAACAGCACAATGTACGACTATTGGGTGAAGCAAGCCCAAGCTGCCCCCGAACTACAAATCGGGGGCCCTACAATGTCTTGGCTATTCGAGGCCCTTTCGGAATGCCGACGGCTTTCTAAGGCTCCCTCCCCCAACATCCCTTGCATCACGTTTTGTGGCGAGCTGGATCAACTCGTAGACAATGCGTCGATCAAACGACGGATGGCTAACTGGCCGAATTCTAAGTTTTTCATGATCCGCAACGCAAAGCATGACGTGTTGACTGAGATCCCGGAGGTGGGTGGTGATGTGATGAGCCAGATTTTTGACTTCTTTACGAATGCGGACGCTGTTGTGAGGCCGTGAAGTGGTCGTTTGCCGGAGGCGGCGAAATTGTATCGCGAGGCATTCCCGACCTTCGCTGCGGGTGCGCCAATGGCCGCTCTGGATAGGCGTAGCCCACTAAACTACCCACTCAAATATATACCCCGCTGCCAACGAGCCCAGAATAGCCAAGGCGAGATACAGCAGAAAGGGCTTCAGTTTAAGAACCGGTGCAATTGCCATTGCGCCCCAAATGCTGACCACGCCGCCCGAGACCAGAAAGGCCATGGCAGCGCCCTCGGACATGCCGTTGTCAATCAGCCCGCGCGTCAGAGGGAGCGCGGCATAACCGTCGATATAGGCCGGAGCGCCAACAAAGACTGCAGTAGGTATGGCCCACCATTGATTCTCGCCAACATAAGCGGCAAGCGATCCGGGCGTCAGCGCTGCGTTCAAGGCATATTCAGCAGCAAATGCCGGGATCAGGCAGATCAGAATGAGCCGCGCGGTTGCCCAGAATTGTGTTCCGAAGGAGCGCCGACGCGTTTCTGTTCGCCAAACCCAGGGATCGAAGGTCTGATCCCCGCCACATCGTGCAGCACTCAGTTGGCGCGCGAGGCCATTGTCGCGAAGCGCGTTCAACGCCCAAGGTGTCTTGGCAAACAGCCCGGTGACAGCACCGCCGAAAATTCCCAACCCGAATGCCGCGAGCGTTTTACCAATCGCAAAGCTCAGGCCAAGCGTCGCGGCTGTTGTCGCGAGCATCGCCGGGTCGGTGATCGGGGATGACAACCAGAATGCCATGATCGGAGCCAGCGGCACGCCCGCAGCCAGTAGTCCGGCCATCAGAGGCAGCACAGTTACGCCACAGACGGGTGTGATCGCGCCGATCAACGATGCGGCCACTACGGTTCGTATTGTCCTGCCCTCGAACGCGCCAGCGATGTGTGTATCTGCTCCGCTGGCAATGATCCACGCTGCAAGAAGAATGCCTGGAATGACAATAGGGGCGACGACAACCAAACCCCAAAGAACGAACTTGGCTGCATTCATAGCGTGCTCCGTCCAGGCAAGACTGATGCCCACCAACAAAACAAGGGACACGCTCCACACGATAGTTTTTTTGTTCGATCGCTGATGGGAAATTGTTTGATCGGTCATGGGATACTCCTGTGATCTTGCAAAATAGCGATGGGTGAAGCATGTGTGAAACGAATAGTTTAAATCTCTGGTATTGGATAAATAGATGGAATGCTTGGACAGTGATCTGCTTCGCACCTTTGTTGCCGTGGCTGAGGCAGGGAGTGTGACAGACGGCGCAGCGCGCATTCACCGTTCGCAATCCGCCACCAGTCTTCAGGTCAAGCGCCTTGAAGCCATCCTTGGTCAGCCCGTTTTCGAACGGCACGGTCGCGGTGTCGTCCTGAGCGACACGGGCCGTCGGCTGTTACCTGTCGCACAGGACGTGACCGCGCGACTCGACGCGGTGCAGCGGGATATTTCCCAAAATGCCGTATCGGGTAAGCTGCGCATGGGTGTTCCTGATGATCACGGACGTGCAAAGCTCGCGGGGATCATCGCGGCTTTCAGCCGCCATCATCCCAAGGTCGAGCTGGATGTGAGCTGCGCTTTGAGCACGGGCTTCCCAGATGCGTTGGACAAGGGATTACTCGATCTCGCGATCTATGAGGTGGAACGTCCGTCGCAACATGATGAAGTGCTGTTCGAGGACCCAACGTGTTGGATGTCATCGGTGCATCGAGATTTCTCAGACGATGAAAGCCTGCCAGTGGCCTTGTTCGATCATGCCTGTTGGTGGCGTGATGCGGCCATCGCGTCTCTTGAGGCACGTGGAAAACCATATCGCATTGCTTACTCCAGCCAAAGTGTCTCAGGCGTAATCGCAGCTGTTGAAGCAGGGATCGCAATCGGTCTGCTGGGTCGCTCGTCATTGCATTCTGGCCTGTCGGTTGTGGGAAAGAATCTTAGCTTCGGGAATACGCCTGCCTCGAAGCTGGTGATGGGGGCAAGTGGGACCCAGAAGGCTGGGCCGCAGGACGCGATGAAAGAGGCTATCCGTGCCGCGTTTTTGGTCAAGGTCTAGCAAACGGCCATTCGTGCTCCGTGCAGCATATTTACATATGGGCTCTTGGCGAGCCCTAGCTGCATCATGAATAGACGGCTGCTTTGAAAGTTTGCGCCAAATTTGGCAAAAGTCCCTGCCCCGGCAGAGCATCGCTGACAGGATCAAATTCCCACATATTGACTATTATGCGTTTTGACCCTTTGGTAAAAAATATGCATAACCGAGCGCCCCTACTTCGAGGCAGAAATAATGACATGATCTGAATCGAACGCCGTCATCAATCGCGGGATTTTCGCTAAAGAAGCCGTTCGAGCTGGAAACGGCGAAGGTCTCGGGAGAGTCCAGAAGCATCGATGCTGCAAGCAGTCAAACGGCAACCTACGAAACTACTGTTCGCTTTTCTAACATTGACACCAAATCTCTCTCATCGTCAGTCCACGGTTCAGCATTGGCCAAGGACAGAATTTTCGTCATTTTGCTATCGACTTCCAGAAATGATGATGGTTCGGTTACTGAATGGTGCAAATAATAAGCAGAATAGGTACTTACGTCATTTCTGAGACTAAGACTTGGGGTGGCCTTATTGCATTCGTTGTTTCGTTCTTCATTCTAGTTACTGCGATCACAAACGCGCTTTATGGCATATTTGACTTCAAGCTTCTGCCGGTTTTTGAGAACACACTTGCTCATGTTCGGCTCTTTATACACGAGATTTTCGAATTGCTTCTGTATCGGCCGATCGGCTGGACAGTTAGTTTGATATCATCATGGACATTCCCACAAATCGTGCTTCCTGATCTTCGGCCTCCGAAATGGTATGCCGACATCGTCTTAGTTTCGATGATCCTTAGTCGAGCAGAGCGGGCGGCCATGAAGATGTCACCGCCGGCCGCTCACACTCCGGACGATGAGGGTGCATACAGTCGACTTGAGATTGCGAGTTGGTATCTGGTACTGCTTCTCTATGTGCCGACAAAGAAGTTGCTCACGCCGCTCCAAAAGTGGGCGCCAAATAGGATCGCGGAAACTGCCCGCGTTTTCCTAGATGGCATCACATGGCTCGGATTTTGGTTTCTTCTGCATGACGCAATGGTCGTTAGGTCCAATTGGGAGTCAGACCACGAGCGTGACGTGTCCCATAGAGCATTCGTTGCTTACTTGGTGCTATCAATGGTTGCCGCTTTTGTCGCAGTAGCAATTTTCTTTATAATGAACGGATACCTGCACGATCAATTCCTCAACGAAACGCCGTCTGGTTGATTTTGCCAGTACATCTCAGTGAGTTATCTTGGTGAGCCGGCGTCGCGATTAAAGCTATCTTTTCGAGCATTTGTGTCACAGAAAAGGTGTTAAAAAGCGAACGGTAGACTCGTGCCATAGAGCAGTCATTGTCCAAGTTCGGTCGACTTGTAGCTTCGTCCGCGCCCATTTTAAGACTCCTAATTACTGAGTTCAGTTTTCATCACATCTCGTATCGCTGTGACAAAACCGTCAAGTAGTTCTTGGTCGGCTTTGAGCATGTTCCGGAGCGATTTTGGTAGTTCGAATTGGACACCCCTCCCAGAAGAACAACGATTGCAGGTATTTCTTGGGTGGGATCCTGGAAATTTATGACCTTCTGAGCTGACCTTGAAGCCAACATCACGCAATGCTGGGGCAATGCTTGAGATCCGATCCCTATCTAGACCACCCAAGAAGATGGTCTCTGAATCTCCGTCGTTGCATCGACCATGAAATGCCAATGCACTGCGATGCTCGTTCAACAGTGAATCAAGTGCAGGCTCAAAAAACATATGCGATGTGATATGCAAATCTTTGTTCTTGGACTTCATGCAGCCCTCAAACAAATACAAGCTATGACTGACTCCTGCCACTCGCGCTGCTAGCTCAGAAGTTAGCGGTTCAATCTTCCCGCCGTGTGGTGCCATCACGAGTAAGTTGCTGCCTTCGACCGGTCGAGACATAATCGAAAAATCCACTCCTTTGGCATACACTTTGCTAAGCTCTTCATAGGAGCCAAATCGATCTGGCATTGTCAAAGATCCTTTTTCTCAAGACTGCGTAAGTTAGACCGCAAACGAGTTCTCACATCTTCAAGCTCACAACCCCAGATCTTTGCCAACTCGCTACATGCCGTTTCAACTTCACCAGGTAAAAGTGCCCTATTCTCAATCGTAGCAAATGGGCCATCAGTTTCGGTCAACAAACGGTTTTGTGGCATTGCCGATGCCAAGCGGCGACCTCGTTTTCCTCGAAGCATTGCAGGCCCTACGCTGAACCAAGCTCCTAGCTCAATTGCTCGTTCCAGTTCCCTTGATGTGCCCGAGAACCAATGAAGGATTGGGGTGCCACAGCCACGGTGCCTGTCCAATAGATCGAGAACGTCAGAGGCTGCTCTCCGGCTGTGGATTGATATCAACCGTCCGCCGAAGCGAGTGCATTGCCCTAATACGTGATCGAAAACCTCAACCTGTTGGTTCCATGAGTTTTTGTATTCAGGCGCTCCGTCCAGCCCGACTTCCCCAACATACATCACTTCAGCCAAAAGGTTATCAAATATCGCAAGCTCGGGTTTTCTTTGCGCCGCAACATGGGGATGAAATCCAATTGCAGTACGTATATTTTGGTAATCTTGTCCCACGCGCCGCGTAACGGTAAAGGCAGACGGTGTCGTCCCGACAGATAGCATTTCTATGCCGCGCGATGCGCACCGTTCAGCTTCTGCGACCGGATCTTCGTAGAGCTCCAAATGGCAATGAAAGTCTATCACTTGACGCCGAGGCTCGCATGCAATGCTGCCAATTCACTTATTCCGCGTCCGATCATATCTTGTAGTGGCACTCGATCTCCCATCTTGGGGTAGCTCAGCGCTGCTCCTATCCAACGTGCGAGGCCTTCAGTTTTGACCATCGCTGCAGCCGTGGAAGCTGAACGAACATCGTCGAAATGAGCGTGATCCTGATCTTCTTTGCCTAGTTTCTGGAAAATATAGGTAGTTGTGTCAGCCTCCCCCCAGCGAAGAAATGCTGCTCGTCGAATTTGGCAAGGGATGCATCGGCCGCAATGGGTGTAATTCCAACGCTGAAATCTACCGCAGCTCGTTGATCGAGGAGCCTCCACGCGCAATCGTTTTTGGTCAGCGCATTGAGACATCATCTCGCCTTTGGTCATGTGCTCATACGGGTTTTTGATTTTTACCCTCAATCCGGCAGTGTCCAAAATGCCCTGTAGCCGGTTAAGAAACTCAGGATGCGCAGTGCGAGTGCTCAAGCTGCCCACTCGTGCGCCAGTAAGCGGCGCGTTTATTGCGATGAAGCCGTTTTCGCAGACGAATAGATCGACATTTTCTCCATCATGATACAACCTCAACGACGTTGCCGCGATGATGCCAAATGCCATGAAAATTAGAGATCTTGCACGCTGCGAGTCATCGCCAGGGCCAGGGGTTTGGACAGTGTGATTGAGCGGCAGATGCTTCAATCCGTCTCCTGTACCGGCAGCAAAGTCCACTTGCTTCTCTCCGTCGCCGCGAACGATCTGGCTGACAGCGAGTGGATTTCTCTTGTGCGCAGATAGATCGATTGCACCAATCAGGCTATCAAGGCCACCCGATAGCAACATGACGCTGTCCTGTAGTGGATAGTTCGACTTTCGCGGTGGTTTCGGGTGCATGCCACCGGAGACAAATCGAAACTGCCATTGATCCGTGGTCAAAAACTTAAGGGCCGCTTCGAGCATCTTTGTTTGAGTGGTCCAGAACACAGGATCCACAACGGCCACGGTAATTTCAAATGTTCTGGTCCAGCCGTCAGCACTTTTCTTTCTCAATCCGGCTGTATCCGCTGCAATGACGGCTAGTGCGATTGAAAGGAAATCCCACGCTCGGGGTGATGGCACCAAACCCGCCTGTCGAATTTTATGCAGAGCGGCTGCCCCACCGCCGCCTCTGGCCGATCTTCCCGCAGTACTCGGTTGAGAGCGCCCGAAGAGGTTGAAATTTAGGCTACCATCTTCTCGGAAATCGAACCCTTTTGGCGCACAAACCAACCTCACAAAGCATACTCCTCGAATACTTCGAATGCTTCGCGGATAGCCGAGCGAACGACTGATCCGATCGAATTTTTGGAGAACGAACGATTGGTGTCACGTAGGTCCCTAAAAGCTGCTGCAACAGTTTGCTTGATGTAGTCGCGAGCCTGTCCCAGCCGCGTTAGCCCGGCCGTAACGCTTGGCGCTTTGTCTCGGATGGTTTTGCCAATATCGAGTTCAAAGCGCCTAAACACATCATTTGCTGCGTAATTTTCAATGATTTTTTCACGCTGTTCATCGGTAAGCCCGAATAGATCAGCATCAGGGTGTTCCGTCAGCATGTCAGACATGGCATCTCGGATCGACGCGCGAGATGCCTCAGCATCTTGCGTGCCATCCACCGGACGTGCCGCCTCTACAACCGCATCCATAACCGCGTCAGCAGACTTACCTGCCAGAAGAGTGGGATCAAGTGAGCTGCCGTCCTGCACTTGGGTATTGCCAGACAACTGCGAAAGCGCACTGCTGAGCGCACCTGCCGTAGTCGCCGTGCTTCCGAGTCGGCGGGTGGCCGTTCCAGCTCCCCCGTAACCCTTCTTGACATATTGCCCCACTCCCCTTTGCAACGCGTCCTTGTTCCCTGTCCGTGCGTAGTCTCCAAGGTTACGGCTACTCCCAGCGAACCTCCTCAACGGTGAGGGTTCAATCGCAGGCATAGTTGGTCTGGATGTTGGTGTTGGGTTCTCTTCTTCTGGTTCCGACCCGTCTCTCTGAGGACCTTCGTCGCCATCAGTCGGGCTGTCTGGCGTTTCATCACTCGGCGGATCATCCGCCCATGGTGGGACCATTGGAACACCGCCCCCAGGTCCAGGGTTTGATTGAGAAGTTCCCATCAGCTGCTTCCCTTCCCGATTGCTTTCTTAACAGGCCCGGACACGTCAACGTCCAGCCAAACCTTGAAGACTGAGGTTGCCCAAGGTTGGTCCCGAATTTTCGGAATGATGTTTGGTTCAATTTGAGATACTGGACGCTCTGTTAAGAAAGTTGCAAGTCGCGGTCCTTGTACTGGATCTGCTTCTGCCACGACCATGCATGCCTCGAGAATGTCTGGGACGCCCCAGTTTTGCTCCCGACGCGCCCGATCCAGCAATCGATCCATAATGACGGACATTTCAGACCTGCCAATACGCCCGATATCATCCATTGCTGATCGCGCCATTCTTGGCTCTGTGAGAAGCGCTTCGAGTACAGATGCAGCTTCAGACGACAACCTGTCCTCTGGCAGGATGAGTGGCGTATGCTCTCGACCGACATACAGCGCTCCCCGAATGTCTTGACCACCAAGTGGCGGTTGTAAAGCCAGCCATTCTAGAACGAACGGAGCCTCCCACGGTTTGTCGAGCTCCAATTCCTTTCCGACACGGATATCCTCTTCCCAACTAGACATGAACTCAGGATGACCCTGATCGTTAGCGGATGCCTTGCTGATGAGGTCAGCGTATGCAGTTGGATCCCCAAGTCGTTCAAACAATAGAAGTTTTGCCAATACAGCTTCATCGACGCCAACGCCTTGCGCCTTAGAAATTGTCAGTCGAATGGCCAGTGCATTTAAGAAGCGCTTAATTAGTCGAGGGTTCCCTTGAATTCCGCTTGCTGTTGCCATCAGCGGTGCCAACCTGTCTGCGGTCTCAAGCCGTGCTAAAAGTGCGGGAGGCATCTCGTCGTATAAGGATTCGACAAATGCCCGGTCGACGCGCTTACCTTGCCAGGACTTTTTGAGCTGCTCACATACACCAATTCGAATATCCTCTCGAACTTCGGCGTCGAGCCCACTGTTCTCGACATACAGCAACATCATGTACGCCCGAACTTCTTGTGTTCCCAAGGCCGGTACTTGGATGGGAACTTGGATCAACTTGTCGAAGTAGCTCGTGATTAGTTGGTCATCCGTGACCCCTTCGAAATGCCGCTTTACAGCATGCTTGATCATCTCATTGTCGGCAGCGACCACAAAAGCAGTGTTTCGAAGGAACAAGAATAGCCTAATCGCTTCTAATGTCGAAATAGTGGTCTCGGGTAGGCATCTATCCAGATCATCAACTAGCACCACCAACGTGATGCCTAGCTCTTCCAACGCATCTTCAAAGCTATCCCGCAATGCCTGTATCTCTTGCGGTGGCGAAGTATAGGGTTTTTCACCTATTATGCCCGTTGTGGCGTTTGATACATCGCCTGCAAGGGCTTGCGCCTTGTCCAGACTTTCACCATCAAACTCACCACCAGTGGCGGCTTTTCCGAGCTCTGCCACGCCACCGAACATGCCAGGCAACGGAACTCCAAGCGCCAAGGCCGCTGCCGGCGCAGCAAACAGTTTTGCTACACGTAGCCACTTAACCCGTGAAGCTAGGTCTTTGACCTTGTCGAGTCCTGTCGAGCGCGCCTCCGCTTCCTCTTGTAGCTTTGATGCAATCACGTCCATCAGAGCTGCTCTGGCATCATCGTAACCTTGATAAAGCCATGCATTAAACTCGACGAAAACGAACTCACGGTCATCGTCGTCTCTGGGCCGCTTTTCAAGAGCTCCTTGCGTCAGTTTGATCATCGACGACTTACCGATGCCCCATGCGCCAGATACACCTATTGAAATTGGCCTACCATGCGCTTGAACTATGATTTCAGCGACAGTTTCAGCAACGCCCGAAAAATTCAAAAAATCTTGAGAGGTCTCATTGTCTGGCCACAAGTAACAGGCTCCACATAAATTAAATTGAACAGTTGTCGTTAGCCTATGTAATGTAATCTGAATTTGAAACACATAATGAAATGACGGACGATCGAAACGACAATGAAGTTAAGACGTCGACCGCTGCTGGCAGCAGGTCGTCAGCCACAACGCGAGCCGCAGCTAGCTAAGATCTCTTGACGTTGATAGCTACTGGCCCGCGGCGGGAAAACTCTACATCAAAAGTCACTTCATTCTGCAAACTTAGCCTGTCCCAATCATCATCATCGCTGCCTGAAGCTGGTGCATAAAGTTCCCTTGGGCAGTCGCGCATGGATATAAAGAGGTAAGATCCAAATGAATTTTTTATCGTCCCACGTCGCGCTATGAGATGTTCGCTCAACCAGTTCTCTGTACGACCTAATCTTGGGTAAAAATCTCCTGGAGCACGTTTCTCAATCTCGTCGATCAACGCAAATGAGGCTGCGAAGTCATTTCGGACAAAAGCCAACGCGGACGAAACAAACCTCGCGAAATACTCCCGGTCTCCGTGGACGTAAGACTGTGCCAAATAGCGTTGCGCGTTTACGTCTTCTAGGTTTCCCGACAACGAAAAATTGATGTTTGCCAGAAGCAAATTGACAGATCTATCTGTTGGATCTCGCTCGATTGCTTCGCTTAAAACCTTTATTGCTAACTCTGGTTTTTTCGCGCTTAAGTAGCGCCTTGCCAGTCGTTTGGCTACTCCTGAGCCGCGTGACATTTTCTGCCATGCACGTTGAAGGCGATCAGTGGACGCTGCTGTATCTCCAAGCAACTCCTTCAGCTTTGCTTCAGCTTCGAGGAAATCTGGATCTGATGGAAACATATTGAAAGCTCGATGGAGCGCTAACTCAGCCTGATCAATCGCATCGGCAAGATCATCTTCATATACTTCACTGGATTGCTTTCTCAGTTTGTCTAGAGCGTCAGATACAGCATCCACTCTTAACCTGGCACGACTTCCCAAAACATATGCGTTCTTCTGATCATTGATCTTATCCAAGGTCGCTCGCGACTGTGATCTGAGAGATTGCCTTGCAAAATCAGACTTCGTTACAAGCGCTTGCCTCCGAAGAACCTGAGCTTGTGTGTGTAAGAACGAGTGGTTTTCTGGATCAGCTTCTAGTGCCTCCAGAATCGCATTCTCAGCGGCTTCCAAGCTTCCTCTCGAATGAGTATACTCAAATATTGTTCGCTGCTGCAGAATATAGGGCTTGGATGGATTGCGCCTGACAGCCACCTCATAAACCTGCCGCGCGAGAGAAACATCTTCAAACGTCTCAGCAAGGTTACGGCCCCGGATTAGTTGGGAAAGCGCCAGATCATCAGATCCGTAACTTGTATCTAGGCCGTCTATTAGTCTAACTATTTGATCACGACGATCTTCATCGGTCCGGCAAACCTGAGTGAAGACCATCTCCCCCACGATGGGGTGTCGTGAGCGATACTCCCAATCGCCGGTGATGGCATTCTGGTTGGTAAATACCAAATCTTGCAATGGCTCAAAAAGCTCTGTCTCAAAATCTCGGAATGAAATTCCGGAGATACGGGAGACGACACCAGCTCTCACTGGAACATCGAAGCGATGTAAAGTGCAGATGTCGAGATATAGCTTTTGCGCTTCTTCCGGAGTTATTCGAGAAAATTCATCAGCCACAATATCTTCGAACGAGCGACCACGGGTAATCTCATAAAGTGCAACTAAAAGCTGACGATCTAGGCGTTCAACGATCATCTGTCGCTGTTTTTCTTCAGTTTCACCCTTAAGAATCCCTTCGCAACCATGTACCCGAAGTTTCCCTAGAAGGTCTGTAACTTCACTTTCCGAAAGTTTCTTAATATCAAAAAATTCCGGACCATATTTTTCGAGCCGCTGGCAATACATCGACCATTCGTTCTTCCGCTCCGCCGATATGAACGTGACCGGAATGCTCTCCGCTTTCGAAAGGGCAAGTATCTCCTCTATTTTCGAACAATTGAGGCCAGCTCGGTCGGCAAAAATATAGATTCGTTTACCTAAAAGACTATGCAGCTCTCGGAGAACATCTGGTCGCAACTTCGAGTCATCTTCTAACCATATGACAAACTCACCGAAAGAAACTGCCAACTCCCAAGCAGCCCGTTTCAATGCTATCGACTTTCCATAGCCAGCAGCACCAGTGATCACGCCTAGTCGCGTGCCACTCTCCCCCTGGCTTCCAATGTATTCGAGAACTCTGTGAGATGCTCGGCGTTCAACATCAAAGTCGCGGGCGATATTCCCCCAACTCTGGTCATATCCGGCATAGAATCGGCCCGCGTCGACATCCTCAATCGGGAGGCCGGGATGTAGGAATGTAATCTCTTTTTGGAAAGCAAATGCTGTTTCGTCTGACTCCCTTTCAATTACCTTGAAGTGCTTTCTGTATGGTTCTTCGATGACTGCACTTGTCTGAGTGGGAACCCGCATCAGGGCGGGTAACGCAACATCGAGTGCTGACATCAAGTCAGCAAAAGTTCCGCTGATGGCATCAACCCGCTTGTCTGCCCACATCTTCCTTTCTTCATCTTCAAAGTCTGGTGAAACCAAATAGTACATCGGTCTTGACTGACTTTTTGGATTCTCCACCAATCGACGGATGTGAAGATCGTCTAAGCTGTGACCACAAAAAATGATTGGGTACTCTTTGCTAAGGCCCTCAAGCCTTCCATATAAGTCCTGTCGGTTTGCTTCATGATTATTATAAGAACTTGGTGTGAGAACGAGCGGGATTTCTTTATCATGAATATGTTCAATACATCCATGGAGCTTCACATACTCGACGGGGTGAGCGTATCTTGAAAGCATCCTTTCGATGGGCTGATCGTCTTTTACTCTAGTCACGAGGGTTTGAAGGCTACCAGCATCCGCCTTATAACTCCGTTCAACTAGCAAGTCATAGTTTGTAGTAAAGATCGCCCTCCACCTGAAATCGCCTAGATTTTGATGGGCATCTGTTGGCAAGAAAGGTTCAAAGAAGTCGCGAAGCCATTGATTGAAGATGTTGCTGCCAGCCTGTGACAGCGCGAGTTCGGAAACTCGCATCAGATCTTTCTTTCGAAACTTTGAACTTAAGAATTCATCTGCAATTGCTTCTGCAAGCTTCGTGGCTGTCGGCATCTTCTCGCCGGATGATGTCTTCGATCCCAAAGATGCACCAGAACCCAAAAAGAGTATTGCTCGCTGCTCTCTCATCGCATCGACGAGGCCATTGGGTAGTTGAATACGCTTTTTTGCCAAATTGTTAACCTCACAAATGATGCTCGCCGATCAATCCTAACAGGTCCTTCACGAGTGGCTAGCTCTTAGGCGCAATGTCTGGAGACAGCCTTGCGATTTGCCAACTCGACAAGTTGTTCAGCGCAATCTTGAAATTGTAGTGTGAGCGACACCCAGGTCCTTGGCAATCGCCCGGCAGGTATCCCCGTTGGCCATACGGGCAAGCGCAAATTGGCGCTGATGCTCGGTAAGCTTTGGTTTGCGTCCAAACTTGGTTCCGTTTGCGATGGCTATTTGGCGTCCCTCATTGGCGCGCCGGGTGATACGTTCTCGCTCGTCCTCAGCCAAAGCTGAAAGAAAGGCGAGAATCCCCTTACCCATAGGAGTCGTTAGGTCGAGCCATGGTTTGTCCAAAACTTTGACGGTCGCTGATCGGTCCGCGACGCGTTGGATGATATTGATCCCGTCCATCATCGATCTGGTCGCCCTGTCCCATTCGGCGATGACGAGGACGTCCCCGGCCCCCAAGGCATCGATCGCGCGTTCCAACTGAGGACGACCTTTCACTGTCCGGCCCGACGCAACTTCACGAAAGATTTTGTCCGCTTTGGCTGTGTTTAAGGCACCGATCTGGCGACTAAGGGACTGTCCTTGGCTGGACACTCTGGCGTAACCGATAAGCATGCGGATACACTAGATCATGTGGCAATATTGTGCACCTGATTTATGCACCAATCCAAAAGCCTTGTTTTTATGACCGCGTCGTGTCGTTGCAAATATCATGATTTTCGCGACAGCTCGCTCGTTCGGTTTGCGCCTATAGCATACGAGCCCCAAGTTCTGGGAATTGGAGGTTTGGACCGACTACTTTGCCCTTGTTATCCTATCGCTGCTGTTTCTTGATCCTTAAGCGTATCTGCCAGAAACTTAGCGAATGGCGCGATATCTTCTCGGACGCTCGCGGCTTCCAGCGCGACCATGTATGCGGCACGGTTTTCGACTTTTATCACCGTCCATGGTTGTCCTGCTGCAGCCAACATCACATTCATCAAGAACCGAGCCGTACGGCCGTTCCCATCTAAAAACGGGTGTATGAATACAAAGATAAAATGACCGAGTACTACACGAACCGCAGGATTGGTCTCCGCCCGTAGAAGTTCGAAAAACACAGGCATACATTCACGGACGGCTTCGACACTCATCGGCACATGCTGAGAGCTGCGGATGTAGACTGGCGCGTTTCGATAGCCCGCAAGCTGCGACGCCTTCAGTATGCCCGCCCCCACAGATGGCGTGAATAACGCCCGGTACCATGCTGTCAGATCACGCTCTGCGACTTCTCCAACATCTTCACCTTCAAGAACGGCGCGCACGCTTTCACGTACGCTTTGAAACGCCTCCCAATAGCCGCGTGCCGCAAGTGCATCTTTCATCGCAAGATCTTCTTTGTCCCCATCCGGGTTCCAACCTCCTGAGCGCACTTTCTCAATCAGTTCGGGTGAGACCCGATAGCCCTCGATGGACAGCGAATGATAGGCATCGGTCACATAGATTTCATCCATCGCGGTCAGATAGGCTTCGGCATCATTTGTGACCGGCTGAGCGGCAGGAAAATGCGCGATCACTGCTTCGCGCATGGCTTCCCACTTTAACCGGATGCGGTGCACATGCGGTGACGTTTCCCGCCCGGCATTGAGGACAGTCACGCTTTCCGCAAACGGATCGCTCATCCGCACATCATGTGACGCCGCTTTCATAGTTGAGACGATTTCGTCGGCAATTCTTGTCTTGCCAATACTTCGAAACGCCCCCGCCAATCGCCCTGCTGCACTGGTGTGCCCACCCTCCAAAAGTCGAGCCAAGAGGGCAGAAGCATCTGGTATAATCGCTAGGATCGTCCGCGCATCTGTCGCGTTCTGTTTGAAGAAATTTTCAGGAACGAGGATCAATGCCTCTTCTATTGAGAACAGGCGTAACCCATCTTTGACAACAAGCGCGTCTCCCCGCGCAAACGTCGCACGGGTCTCGAAGATGGAGGTCTTGTGTGGGAAGTCAGTTTTCATGTTGCCCGCCTTCGGCGCTCGGACGAGCAGCTGCACCGGGACTGCCCTATCGCCTGCATGCAACTTCAGGGACTGCTCGGGTGACAACGACCAATCCTCACCAAATCGATCCGAGAGGTATTGGGCACAGAACCCCCAGAAGGAGGTGTACCAAGCGGTGCTTTCACCGACGCGTTCGTCAGGCCGGGACATGATGTACCAGCCTTTGATCACTTCTTTTATAAATCCAGCTTTCAGCAATCGTTCCCGATGGGTTCTGGTCAAATTGGTAGACCTAACAGCGATGACACCCTTTGACTGAAGGTCGCTGATAACCTCCAAGGACTCCGCCAGTTTCTCCGCTGCACTTGCCATCTCACAAACCTTCCAACTGTTCGGTCGTTAGGGTTTGAAGCTGTATTATGTTTAGGTTTTCATGTCGATCACTTTTTAGGTTTTTGAGTTGTGCAATCTTTAGGATATTAAACCCCATCAAGAAAAAAACGGCACCTTAAATGTCATCATTGATGTACAGATATACGTTTTCTGCGCTGTGCAAACACACGTAATCTCTGTCGATCATTACCGCGCTTACCCTGCTTCACCTAAGATCCTATCAGATCGCGTGCCTTGTGACCCAGCAGGCATTATTCATCAATGACGCCCACTCCGGCATCGTCCAACTGCTCCCGATCTGGCAGATCTCGCAAGCTTTCGAGATCAAACGCCACGAGGAATTTCTCCGTCGTCACGAAGGTGTAAGGCGCACCTCTGCGGGGACTGCGCGGCCCGGTGGCAATGAGATCCCGCGCATGCAGCCGCCCTATCAAGTCACGGCTGATCTCTTTACCAAAAATGTCCTTCAGCCCATCGCGGGTAATCGGCTGGTTGTAGGCCACGGCCGCCAGAACGGCGACATCGAACTCGCGTAAATCCAAATCCTGTCCGCCCACATCCGCCGCAGCGCGGATCACAGCGGCATAGGCCGGGCGCGTCCGCAGCATCCACCCCCCAGCAACGGCCGCAACCTCATAGGGTCGGTCGGCCACATCCGCGATGAGATCTTCAATCAACAGATCAACTGAAGCCCCCCGCCCCACGACACGGGCCAAGTCTTCGCGCGGGACCGGCGAAGCACTTGCAATCAGAACCGCCTCGATCCGGCGCATCCATTCCCGCCAACGCAGTTCATGCGGCAGGTCTTCCAGCTCGCGGTCGATATCTGCGTCAGGCCGGTCCTTTGCCATCTCAGACCCCGTACAGCCGGAACGTGTCCCGCCCGGTCAATTCGCGCACCACGCCCAGATCCACCAACCGATCACAGAACCGGCGCGCGGCGCGGTCACTCATGCCAGTGCGACCAGTCAAAGCGATCGCCGGCGACAGCGCATCTTTCGACAGGAATAGCGCCACCGCGTCCCCTGCCCCCTTCGCCCGCAGTTTTGGGACAACAGACCGCAGGCAAGCTGCACGGCGGGTCAAGTCAGATGCGATTGGAAGCGCCCGACCGATCGACGAGACCAGCGCTTTATGACACACCAGCTGCAGCTCCTGACCCTGCATCCGCAGATCGCGCGATTTCAACCCGGTCGCCAGAAGCGGCAGAACGTGCGTCCATCCCAAAGACTGCGCCAAGACGGCATCCGCCAGGATCAGCGCCATGACCTCTTCACGCGGATGCGCGGCCAAAACCGTTTCCAGAACAGTCGCGGCACGCATGATCGGCCCACCCCGCCCCGTATCCAACCACGTGGCAATCTGTTCAGCGGTGGCCGCGGGCAAGGCCTTCTGTAAGGTCGCAACCGAGATCGGACGTGCGGTCGCCCGCTGCCATTGCAGATAGATCGCGCCTGCCGGCCCTGGCTGATCGCCCGGCCTAAGCAGATGCACTGCGTCCCGAATGTCCTCTGCCCTTTCAGGTCGACCCAACAGACGCATACAGGCCTCTGACGCGGTCAGGCTCAGCCTGTCCCGCAACAAGGCGTGGGGGACATCCGCGCGCCCCACCACAAGATGCAGCGTGGCCAGTGCCGCCCCTGACAAAAACGCCACATCTTCAAGGGTTTCCGCGCGCGCAGAGGTGACCCACGGCGGCATCCGGGGTAGCGTATCTGAAGTGTCATCAAGGTCTGATTGGGTAATTGCCATACCGCAACCCTATTTCAGCACGGCGCTTATTTCCAGAAAATAGTACTTAAACCGCCCCACCCTGCGGGTCTTTTCTATGTCCAATAAGTTTGCCTTATCGGACATAAAAAGATATGCTGCGAGGCAGTTCAAATTCATTGCTGGATTCACTGGAAAATGACCTCAGAGGACGAGAAACCGAGATCATCGCACTCTGATGCGCCTCATGATGCTCAGGACGACGAGAGAGATCAAGAAAAAAGTGATGGCATCGCCCTGCCCTCTCATGTCGCAGGTTCGGGTGCCCTTGATCGCCTTGTTGATACCGCGCGAGACTACGCCAAAGCCTCCACAGCCGAAAACACCAACAAGGCCTACGCGGCCGACTGGAAACACTTTGGGCGCTGGTGTCGGATCAGGGGCACGGACCCCCTGCCCCCGTCTCCAGAGATGATCGGACTGTATCTCGCGGATCTTGCTGCTCCAGTTGGTAAGACTCCAGCAATCACGGTCACGACCATCGAACGGCGCCTCTCCGGTCTTGCCTGGCACTACCAGCAACGCGGCTTCGCGCTTGATCGCAAGAACCGTCACATCGCCACGGTTCTGGCCGGGATCAAACGCAAACACGCTCGCCCGCCGGTGCAGAAAGAAGCCATCCAGCGCGATGACATTCTGGCCATGGTCGCTTGCCTGCCCTTCGATCTGCGCGGGTTGCGCGACCGGGCGATCCTTCTGTTGGGGTATGCCGGCGGCCTCAGGCGTTCTGAAATTGTCAGCCTCGACGTCCACAAAGACGACACCCCTGACAGCGGTGGCTGGATCGA
>Ga0316204_10001749_pt1 | contig 55149 bp, 47 predicted proteins | sample 6monrhotite_MG_2_FD_205661 | JGI IMG/M metagenome (GOLD analysis project Ga0316204, IMG submission 205661) | Microbial mat bacterial communities from mineral coupon in-situ incubated in ocean water Damariscotta River, Maine, United States -... | ecosystem: Environmental > Aquatic > Marine >... | reverse complement strand
CTTAGGCAGAGACCTCGCGGATTGGAGTTCTCAGCTTGTGGCCCGTGTAACAGTGGAGCCCGGATTGACGAAATGGTGGCTTCAATGTTGTCGCGCGTTTACCCAGACCTAGAATCCCGTGCTGCTCAGGAAGAAGTCAGGAAATTGATCAACTCGGTTAACAACAACGTACCGGGGTTGCTTGAAGAGATGTCGCCCAGTTTTCGTCAAAAGAAAATTCACCGTAAATACGCAGAAAAGCTTGATTTCGGCAGCGGTGTCCTTAATTGCCAAGGTCCAATTCTTAACCACGCCATTCATAGATTTGCGGCAAAAATTGGCTTTGCCCTCCACTTCGAGCTTACCCAGAAAGTGGTGCCTGCAGGTGGTGCCACATCTGTGTGGTGGTTTACAAATTACCAAGCAATGGAAGGAGATATACCCCAACAACTCATCGATATGATGGGTAACCCCAGAACTTTACAACAAGGACAAAAGCACGTTGGAGACCAGTTCCAATATTCAAGTATTGGAACTGAAGATGGTGCGATGACAGCACATTACGCAACTTTTAGATTCTCCTTTGCAGTGTGCGCCTTTACCGCTGAAAATGCTGAGATGATCACTCCTCCAGACGGTATCGATCATGTCTCAACTCACCGACCAGGATGGCTAAAAATTTAGGCCGCCAACAAGGGCTGGCGGCCTAAACAATATTTAGAATTCCACACTATTAGGTTAAAGGCGCGGTCGAAAGGCCCCGCTTTATTGTCGTCACCACACCACCTCCGTCGCCCGCTTTTTGGTCTTGTCCATGGCTTTGGAGTACAGCTCCCATTCGTCGCGGGGCAGGTAGCGTTGGGCGAGGAAGTGGTAGAGCTCATCCAGCAACCGTTCGGCTTTGGTGGAACGGTGGGGCGCAACGTCGCGCCAGTCTTCGATGATGGCTTCCCACGCCCACAGGCGGCGGTGTAGGTCGTCGCGGTTTTGGCGGATGAAGCGGCTGACTTGGGCGATGTTGGTCAGCGCGGACAAAATTTCCCCGGTTTGCGCGTCGAGCTGTAAGAACGAGTCATTGAAGCTGTCGATGACGATTTTCATCAAGCGTTTGAGTGGGGTGATGGTGTCGAGCACGCTGCGCTCGTGTTTGTAAGCTTTTTCTATGCTTTGCACGGTTTGGCGGATGCGCAGAATTTCGTGGAACTCGTCCCGTAGCGATTCGATGTAGGACAGTTCGCCCGCAAGGTTGGCGATCAGGGCGAGCACGTCTTCGCGGCGTTCCTCTTCGATGCCCAAGGCTTTGGCGGCGGCGCTGAACGCTTGGCTGATTTTTTCCTTGGTTTTGGGATCGTCGACCACTTGCGCCAATTGGGCGGGGTCGGTGATGAGCATCTCTTCGCCCGACATCCACGACACCAACTGCATGGTCACGCGGTTATGCGCGATGGCGCGGTGTTCGTCGGTGACGGCCCACGAGGCGCGCCCGCTGGTCATCTCGCTCGGCACTTTGTCGCCGATGCGCAGTTCGCGCACGTACTTGAGCCCCTCCGCCACGATATCGAGCATCTTGGCGTCGCAACTGCCGGCGTCGAGGTTCAGCTCCGTCTTGATGCCGGAAAATTTCAAAGAAACGTCATGCTCGTCGAGAACCGTAATCATCACCGGCTCGCGAGTGTCTTCCAGGGTGCGGAACGAGGTCGCTTCTATGGTGTGAAAAAACGCGTGTTCGAAGGCGATGTGCGACGGCGCCTCGCTTTCATCAGCAGATGCGTCATATTCAGCCTTTTTGATGGGTTCATCATTCATCGGGTTTAGCCAAAGTAGTGGTTGTTTACTTAAAGCTAGAGTATCTCAGCAGCTGTGAAGATCAATACCCGGCGTGATGGATCGATTAAGCCACAAATTCATCGCGGCGGTAGCCCTGGATAAAAAGCGCGCCGTTTAGGTTCGTGTGGTCGAGCCGAGCGCGGGCATTTTCGCGCGCCACCGGATGGCCGTGATAAGCAACGCCCATACCTGCAGCTTTCAGCATCGGCACGTCGTTGGCACCGTCGCCGATCGCAAAGGTGTCGGTCATGCCCAATTCTTGTTGCGCAGCCATGTCGATGAGCATTTCGAGCTTGGTGTCTTTGTCGACCACCGGCGGGGTCACTTTGCCGGTGAGCTGGCCGTCGATGATTTCGAGCTTGTTGCCCAGCGACATGTGAAAGCCGACCTGTTCGCGGATGCGGTCGGTGAAAAACGAAAATCCGCCGGAAATCAGCGCGGTGAAGGCACCGTGTTGGCGCATGGTGCAGATCAGCTCTTTTGCGCCGAGGTTCAGATGCACGCCGTTCATGGTCTCATCCAGAAAACTCTCGCTGAGGCCTTCAAGCATGGCGACGCGGGTGCTGAGCGCTTCGCGAAAGCCGATTTCGCCGTTCATGGCGCGCTTGGTCAGGGCGGCGATTTGGTCTTTGAGGCCTGCAAACTCGGCCAGCTCGTCCAAGGTTTCACCTTCGACGATGGTGCTGTCCATATCGGCAATGATCAGCTTTTTCTTGCGCCGGAGCGCGCTTTGCGCGATCACATCAATGGGCTGGTCGGTGAGGGCTTGGCGCACGGCGGCTTCCGCGTCTTTATGGTGGACGTCATCGAACGCGATATCCACCGCTTCATCGGGTGAGAGCCAGTCCGCAGCGGCGCTATGCCCGCCGACGCCATCGAGCGCCCGGCGCGCAACATCCACCCGATCGGCGTTTAGCGCGCCATCAGCGGAATTTGAAATCAAGGTGAGAACGTTGTCCATGCCGACTAAACAGGCCATACCGAAAAAGGGGCTGCGCTCAGTTCTGATCATCGCCGGTCCGACCGCCAGTGGCAAGTCGGCGATGGCGATGGACGTCGCCGAGCACTTTTCAGGTACCGTGATAAACGCTGACTCCATGCAGGTCTACAAGGAATTGCGCATTGTCACGGCGCGCCCATCAATTGAGGACGAAGGCGTTGTTCCGCATAAGTTGTTTGGCGTGCTTTCCGGGCGGGAAATGTGCTCTGTCGGACGGTGGTGCGCGATGGCGGTGGCCGAAATCGAAGCGTGCTTTGACGCCGGTCGCTTGCCGGTTTTGGTTGGCGGCACAGGGATGTATCTCAAAAGTCTGGTCGAGGGACTGTCGCCGATTCCCGATATCGATGCGAAATTTCGCGCCCAGGCGACGGCTTTGCATGCCGCGTTGGGCGCTGAACAATTTCGGGCCGAGGTCAAAAAGATCGATCCGGTGAGCGCAGCGCGCTTGCCCGCAGGCGATACCCAGCGTCTGTTGCGGGCTTGGGAAGTCACCACGGCGACCGGTCGTGCGTTATCCGCATGGCAGGACGAGCCCCGCGTTGCGCCGCTGCCCGACGTCAATTTTGCCCACATCGCCGTGGCGCCACCCCGCGATGTGCTCTACGCGGGCATCGACGCGCGCTTTTCCCATATGATGGAAGGGGGGGCGCTGGACGAGGTGCGGGCCTTGATGGCGTTGGATGTTGATCCCCGATTGCCGTTGATGAAGGCGTTGGGCGTGCCGGAATTGATGGCTTTCTTGCAGGGCGAGATGAGCCGCGAAGATGCAATTTCTCAGGCCCAAAAGGTCAGTCGCAACTACGCTAAGCGCCAATTGACGTGGGTGCGGTCGCAACTGCCGGATGCATATATTCTCCCTGCGCAATATTCGAAAAGCTTTCGCGATAAAATCTTTTCATTTGTTCATGAGTTTCTGTTGACCGGGCGTACGTGAACGTCTAGTTTCCCTTCTCTTGCGGCTGGGCCCGCCCTGGGGGATAACCCAAGGGGCGGCCCATATGCGTTCGGGCAGAGTTTTCACCTCATTTAAAATCTGGTGGTGACGCCTGTTTGGGTGATGCCGCGAACAATGATTTGGTGAAGTATAAACGCCGTCTTAGGGCAACGAGGACATCATGGCAAACGTCGAAATGAACGGTTCCGCAATTGTGATCAAAGCCTTGCACGATCAAGGCGTTGATGTCGTATTCGGTTATCCCGGCGGTGCTGTCCTTCCGATTTATGACGAAATTTTTAAGCAAAACAAGCTTCGTCACGTGCTGGTCCGCCAAGAAGGCGGCGCCGTGCATGCGGCCGAAGGCTATGCGCGTTCCACCGGCAAAGTGGGCTGCGTGCTGGTGACGTCGGGTCCCGGCGCGACCAACGCGGTGACCGGCTTGTTGGATGCGATGCTCGATTCCATTCCGCTGGTGTGCTTGTGCGGCCAGGTGCCGACCCACCTGATCGGCAACGACGCGTTTCAAGAAGCCGACACCACCGGCATCACGCGTCCGTGCACCAAGCACAACTATCTGGTCAAATCCATCGAAGACCTGCCGCGCATCATGCACGAGGCGTTCTATGTCGCGCGCACCGGTCGTCCCGGTCCGGTGGTGGTTGATCTGCCCAAGGACATCTTGATGGATATGGGCCTGTACTCCCCGCCGACCAAGGTCAAGCACAAGAGCTACAACCCGCAGGTCAAGGGCGACACCGGCGCGATCAAAGAAGCGGTGAAATTGCTCGCCAAGGCCAAAAAGCCGATCATCTACGCCGGTGGCGGTGTGATCAATTCCGGCCCCGGCGCTTCGCAGTTGTTGAAGCAGTTCACCCAGTTGACTGGTTTTCCCATCACCTTGACGTTGATGGGGCTGGGCGCGTACCCGGCGTCGGACAAACAGTATCTGGGCATGCTGGGCATGCACGGCACCTATGAAGCCAACATGACGATGCACGATTGCGACGTGATGGTGTGCATCGGCGCGCGCTTTGATGATCGCATCACCGGGCGTCTGGACGCGTTTAGCCCGAACTCGAAAAAAATCCACATTGATATCGATCCCAGCTCCATCAACAAGAGCGTTGCGGTCGATGTGCCGATCATCGGCGATGTTGGTCACATTTTGGAAGATATGATCAAGGTGTGGCGTACAAGCCAAGCCAAGGTTGACCAGAAAGCGCTGAAGAACTGGTGGAAACAGATTGACGATTGGCGCGCGAAAGATTGTTTGGCGTATCAAAAAGACGCCAAGATCATCAAGCCGCAGTTGGCCGTTCAGCGTTTGTATGAACTGACCAAGTCGCGCAAGGACGTCTACATTTCGACCGAAGTGGGCCAACACCAGATGTGGGCGGCGCAGCACTTCAAGTTCGAAAAGCCCAACCATTGGATGACATCCGGCGGCTTGGGCACCATGGGTTACGGCCTGCCCGCCGCGATGGGTGTGCAGATGGCGCACCCGGACGCCCTGGTCATCGACATCGCGGGCGAAGCTTCGATCTTGATGAACATCCAAGAAATGGCGGCGATTCGTCAATATAACTTGCCGGTCAAGGTGTTCATCTTGAACAACCAATATATGGGCATGGTGCGCCAGTGGCAGGAACTGCTGCACGGTTCGCGCTATTCGGAAAGCTACATGAATGCGTTGCCGGACTTCGTCAAACTGGCCGAAAGCTTCGGCGCGGTGGGCTTGCGGGCGACCAAACCCAGCGAGCTCGACGACGTGATCATGGAAATGATCGAAACCGACAATTCGGTCATTTGCGATATTTCCGTGGCTCAGGAAGAAAACTGCTTCCCGATGATCCCGTCGGGCGCGGCGCACAATGAAATGATCTTTGGTCCTGACGTTGATACCGAAAACGCCATTTCCGAAGACGGCATGGTGCTGGTTTAAGAGTGAGCTGAGGAGATTTAGACATGGCGACGACCAGCATTTACGGCGAAAACCCGATCAAAGAAGACATCCACACGCACACCATCTCGGTTCTGGTGGATAATGAGCCGGGTGTGCTCGCGCGCGTGATCGGCCTGTTCGCCGGGCGCGGCTACAACATCGAAAGCCTCACGGTGGCCGAAACCCGCCACCGCCAAGGGCTGTCGCGCATCACCATCGTAACGTCCGGAACGGCCATGATCATCGAACAGATCAAAGCTCAACTTGGTCGTTTGGTGCCGGTGCACAGTGTTTCGGATTTGACCATCGAAGGCCCCTCGGTCGAGCGTGAGCTGGCCTTGGTTAAAGTTGATGGCGTCGGTGAAAAACGCGTCGAAGCGCTGCGCATCGCCGATATCTTTCGCGCCCGCCCGGTGGACGCGACGACAGAATCGTTTGTGTTTGAAATCGTCGGCGATACCGAAAAGCTGGACGCTTTCATTGAACTTATGAAGCCACTGGGCCTTGTGGATTTATCCCGCACAGGCGTGGTGGCGATTGCTCGCGGGCCGGAAGGCATGCAAGGGCAGGACTAATCTTAATCTGGCCCCCCCAGGGGCTTTGTTTGGCATTCCAGATTTGATCTGAAGGAAAAATAAAATGCGTGTCTATTACGATCGTGACGCCGACGTGAACCTGATCAAGGGTAAAAAAGTCGCAGTTGTTGGTTATGGCTCTCAGGGCCACGCCCATGTGTTGAACATGCGCGACAGCGGCGTCACCGACGTCGTCGTGGCGCTGCGTGAAGATTCTTCAAGCCGCAAAAAAGCCGAAGGCGAAGGCCTCAAATGCATGACCGTGGCCGAAGCCTCCGCTTGGGCCGACGTCATGATGATGTTGACGCCTGATGAGCTGCAGGCGGAAATTTATTACGCCGACATGCACAAGAACATGAAAGAGGGCGCAGCCCTGGTGTTCGCCCACGGCCTCAACGTTCACTTCAACTTGATCGAGCCGCGCGCCGATCTTGACGTGTTCATGATCGCGCCTAAAGGCCCCGGTCACACCGTGCGCGGCGAATACCTCAAAGGCGGCGGCGTGCCGTGCTTGGTCGCCGTTCATCAGAACGCCACCGGCAACGCGCTTGAAGTTGCGCTGTCGTACGCATCCGCCGTTGGCGGCGGTCGTTCCGGCATCATCGAAACCACCTTCAAAGAAGAATGCGAAACCGATCTGTTCGGCGAGCAAGTGGTTCTGTGCGGCGGCTTGATGGAACTGATCAAGAACGGCTTCGAAACTCTGGTCGAAGGCGGCTACGCCCCGGAAATGGCTTACTTCGAGTGCTTGCACGAAGTGAAACTGATCGTCGATCTGATGTACGAAGGCGGCATGGCCAACATGCGTTACTCGATCTCCAATACGGCCGAATACGGCGACTACGTCACCGGCCCGCGGATCATCACGTCCGACACCAAAGCGGAAATGAAGCGCGTTCTGGACGACATTCAGTCCGGCCGTTTCACCCGCGATTGGATGCTGGAATGCAAAGCCGGTCAGCCGTCGTTTAAGGCCACCCGCCGTCGCAACGCCGAACACGAAATCGAAGAAGTCGGCCAACGCCTGCGCGCCATGATGCCCTGGATCGGCGCCAACCAGCTGGTCGACAAAGAAAAGAACTAAGCGTCTTTTCCAGCCGAAAATGAGAAGGGCGGAGCCACATGGCTCCGCCCTTTTTTTGTTCGCTGTGTCACAAAGGCGGGGGGCTCAATCGTCTCTTTCTTAGAACGCGCCGATTGCGTTTGTTGAAGACTATAGAAAGGAAACACGATGTTGAGCAAAGACCGGATCGATTTGAGAACCCACGTGCCGCTCGCTTTGGGAACGTTTGAAAAAGTTGAAGGCCAAATCGCGCAAAGCGGTCTGGATGTGATGCTGCGTCACTTGGTGAAGTTGCGGGTGTCGCAGATCAATGGCTGTGCGTTCTGTGTTGAAATGCACACACGCGAAGCCCGCGACGGCGGTGAAACCGACCAGCGCCTGGACCATCTGGTGGTGTGGCGCGAGGTCGATCTGTTCACGGATGCGGAAAAAGCCGCGCTGGCGTGGGCTGAGGCGTTGACCGTGCAAGGCAATGGCGTCAGCCTGGATGGATTGCATGAGCATTTGCGCCACCACTTCAGCGATGAAGACATTGCCACGTTGTGCACGGTGATCGTTATGATCAACACTTGGAACCGTTTGCAGGTTGCATCTCACAATACGCGTTTTTAAGGAATAGGTCCGATGACGCCACACAAACAAGATCGCATAACCGAAGTGTTTGAGCACAGCCGTTCGCGTTTGCGTGGCGTCGCTTACCGCATGCTCGGCTCGCTCGCCGATGCCGAGGATGCGGTTCAGGACGTCTATTTGAGGTGGCAAAGCGTAGATGTGGCCAATATCGAAAACCCCGAGGCATGGTTGGTGACAACCTGCACGCGTCGCTGCATCGATATGTTGCGTGCGGCGCACAAGACACGGGTTGAGTATGTCGGCCCGTGGCTGCCGGAGCCGGTGATCGGCGATACTCCGCTGGACGTTGGGGAGCAGGCGGAACTTGCCTCGTCCCTGACCATGGCGTTTTTGTTGCTGCTGGAACGCTTAGGCCCGGTGGAACGCGCCGCATATTTGCTGCGCGAAGTGTTCGGCTATACCTACAAGGATGTCGCCTTCGCCGTCGGACGAAACGAGGCGGCGTGCCGCCAGATCGTTTCGCGCGCGAAAAAACGCCTCGAAAACCAGAAGGTCAGCGAACCACCCGCGCCGCAACGCCGCGAAGGCTTGTTGAACGCGTTTATGGATGCGCTGCATTCGGGCGAAACCCAACACCTCACCAAACTGCTGGCCGACGATGTCGAACTGCGCGGCGACGGCGGCGGCAAAGTCATCGCCGCGCTCAACGTGATCCGCACACCACAATCGGTCGCCAAATTCTTGGCAGGGGTGTGGCAAAAGGCGTGGCGCAATCTCGATATCGAAGCGACAACAGTGAACGGCAACCCCGGCGCAATTTTGCGCGATGGCGAAATCGTTTACGCCACCCTGTCGCTGACAACGGATAGTGGTGGCCAGTGCTCAAGAATAGACATCATGCGCAACCCCGAAAAATTGCGGCATATTGGTGGTCCTAAACACTAAATTTAGTACGATAATCATGCGACTAGCTGCATTGCGTATGGACGCCGCATTGGCAACTACCTACAGTCTTCGTCAGAGTGAGGGGCTCAATCTGGTGGAGGGAGTTTATGCCTAAAAAAGGCATCACGCGGCGGGATTTTTTGAACGGCACACTCATCGGCACGGGGGCGCTGATGATGGGTGGCACGGCTTTGAACGCGCTGTTGCGCGCCGCGGAGGCGCAGGCGACTGAGGTCGAGGCCGCGCCGATGACCACAACCGGGCCCTATTACCCGCCCAAGTGGACCGGCATGCGCGGCTCTCACCCCGGCGCGTTCGAACGCGCCCATGAACTGGCCCGCGAAGGCCGCGAAGACTGGGGCGGGGTGACGGAAACCGGCGAAGAATACGACCTGATCGTGGTCGGCGGCGGCGCCAGCGGCTTGGCGGCGGCTTATTTCTTCCAACAAACCCAGGACGGCAACGCCAAAGTTTTGGTGCTCGACAATCACGACGATTTTGGTGGCCACGCCAAGCGCAACGAGTTCGAAAGCGCCGGCAAGATGCGCATGACCTATGGCGGCTCGCAAGGCTTCGACAACATCGCCAATTGGCCGGATGAAATGTGGACCTTGCTCGATGAATTGGGCATCGATCTCGATAAATTCGAAAGCGAATACTATGACCACAGCTGGTACAAGCGCCACGGCTTGAACGGCGGCGTGTATCTCGACGCCGCGACTTGGGGGCGCGATCACATGATGGCGGGCGATCTGGGCGGTATGGCTCCGGTGATGCCGGGTCTGGGCGAGGGCTCGAAAGACTTCAAGGCGCTGTTCGATGCCGCACCGATTCCAGATGCCGCCAAAAAAGAACTGGTGATGCTGTACAACGAGTCCAACGCGCGAAGCGTAATCGCCGAGATCGACGAAAAAGACCCCAACTACGACACCTATGCCTATGAGACGTTCCTCAAAGACTATTGGAACATCAAAGACCCGGCGACGTTTCAGTTTTTGCGCAAGCTGCCGACCGATGAAAACGGCGTCGGCGCGGATAGCCTGTCGTTGTCCGAAGCCATTGACGCGGGGATGCCGGGTGTTGTCAAAATTGGCAAAAAATACGGCATGATCGAAGACGATGAGCCGGGCGACCCTGGCTACGCCCATCATTTCCCGGACGGCAATGCGGGTTTTTGCCGCACCATCGTGCGCGCCATGACCCCCGCCCTTGCCCCCGATGTGGAAGAGGGCGAGGACGCAGAAGCCTTGGTCCAGGCCAGGTTCGATTACAGCGCGCTGGACGACGCCAAAAATAACACCCGCATCCGCCTCAATGCCACCGCCATCGAAGTCAAACACGAAGGCCCGGCGGACAGCGCCGAACAGGTCGCCGTGACCTACATCCGCGATGGCCAGCCGCACCGCGCACGGGGCAAAAACGTCATTTTGGCGTGTTGGAACATGGTCATCCCGCACATCTGCCACGAACTGCCCGACAAGCAAAAAGAGGCCTTGGCGCTGAACGTCAAGATCCCTTATGTGTTTGCCAACGTGATGGTGAAAAACTGGCAGGCGATCAAAAAATCAGGAGTCGCCGCTGTGTATTGCCCGACCAGCTATTATCATCTGATGCAGTGCGAATACCCGGTCAACATGGGTGGCTATGAGGCCACCGAAGATGCCAGCGAGCCGATGCCGATCACGTTGATCCGCGTGCCGGTGCCAGAAGAACGCGGTATGGAGCCGCGTGATCAGTTTCGCGAAGGACGCGGCGAGATTTTCGTGACCGAGTTCGAGGAATTTGAAACCGCTGTGCACGACCAGTTGAACGGCATGTACGGCGCGTACGGTTTCGACGCCAAGCGCGACATCGAAAGCCTGTCCATCAACCGCTGGTCCCATGGCTACAGCTACACCTACTTCACCATGTTCGACAAAGGGGCAACCCTTGAGGACGGCCCGCACGTCACGGCGCGCCAGCGTCACGGTCGCATCGCCATCGCCAATTCGGATGCGGGGGCGAATTCGTGGCTGGATGTCGGCGTGGTTCAGGGGCTGCGTGCGGTGAGGGAGCTGACGGAAGCTTAGGGCAAGTGCGCGACGACGAATGCCTTGGCGCACCAAACTTGATCGCCCGTGTTATAGCCGGTGTTGACGATCAGTTTTGGCACCTCGCCAAGGGTTTCAATGCGTCCGTCCATCAAACGGATTTGCACCTCGGCGCGCAACATACCGCACGGCTCTAGCGTGCCGTAACCGTTGTAAAGATAGACCGCGAGACCGCCCGACGCGGCGATGAGGGCGAGGGTGGTGAGGCTTTTGCGCACGCCACCCGGCCTTAGGCTTCGATCATGGCTTTGAAGGTTTCGAAAGATCCAACCCAGAACCATGCGACCTTGCCGTCAGACGTTTCCACACCCACGGTGCGGTGCTTCAAGCCGACGCGGAACGAATACACCGGCAAGCTGGGATGAATCTGTTTGAAACGCAATCCGGCGTTTTTGGGATTGTCTTTCCACAGCAGGTAATTTTTTTCCGCCAGCTTGCGCACGTCCTTAGGCAGATCGTCGAAGGTTTCCCAGTACGACCCTTCGCGCAGCAGGTTGTCGAGGCCCAGCGAGACGAACTTCATCGATAGCTTTTTGGCGATTTTGTCGTAAACCTTAAGCGCTTTTTTCGCGGACTGTTCCATCCACGCCTGCGCTTTGGGGGTTGCGATTATACGGTCCCATTCGGTTTTGTCCTCGACACGTTCAAGGATCTCATAAGCGATGCGTTCGCGGTCTTCGGCGGGTAGGGATTTTAAAGCCTCAAAGGCTTTGGTCAGCAACTCAACCATGGCAGGGCTCCTTCGCGCGTGCGATGCTTACTTGTTGTAACGCACCTGCGCGAAAGGTCAAAGTCCGATGAGGGCCTCAGTTCAATTCACGGCGTCCAAACACGGCACCGCAGGGGTGGCGTCGATGGTGCGTTCTGTGGGGAAATGCACGGTGATGCGTGTGCCGTGGCCTTTTTCACTTTCGATTTCCATGCGTCCATCGTGCAGTTCGACCAGCCCCTTGGTCAGCGGCAGGCCCAACCCGGTGCCTTCCTCGGTACGCGAAAAAACGCTGTCCACCTGACCAAACTGGGTCATGGCTTTGGCCACGTCGTGTTCGTCCATGCCGATGCCGGTATCGGTGACGGATAGCGAGATGGTGCGGGTACCGTTGCTTTTGGCACTGCACTGAGCGTTGAGCGCGACCTCGCCGCCTTTGGGGGTGAACTTGATGGCGTTGGTCAGCAAGTTCAGCAATATCTGTTTGATGCGGCGTTCATCGGCGTGAAGCCACGACAACGCACTGGGAACGTTTTGGCGCAGAAGTACGCCCTTGTCTTCGGCGCGGGTGCCGACCAGACGCCAGGTCAGATCAATCACCGCGCCGAGGTCCAAGGGCTCTTCGTTGAGTTGCAATTTGCCGGCTTCAAGCGCGGACACATCGAGGATGTCGTTGATCAGCTCCAAAAGATGCTCACCGGAATGGTGAATGTCTTCGATGTATTCCTTTTGCTTGGCATTGGCCAAGGGACCGAACATTTCCGTGCGCAGGATGTTGGAAAAGCCGATGATGGCGTTCAGCGGGGTGCGCAGCTCGTGGCTCATGTTGGCGAGAAAATCGCTTTTGGCGCGGTTGGCGGTCTCTTCTACGCGCTTGGACGTTCTCAGTCGGGCTTCGGTGCGTTCGTGACGTTCAAGTTCTCGGCTCAGTTCGCGGGTGCGCATACCGACGCGCTCTTCCAGGTGACGGTTGAGCTGATCGAGGTTGTCGCGCGATACTTCCGCTTCGCGGCGCGCGGCTTTGACCTCGTCCAGGTGCCACGTCAGATCGGCGTTGCTGTCCGTCAGGCGCGTCAGCGATTTGCGAAGATGTTTTTCCAGGGGGCGGAAAATGAACAGCACTTCCGCGCTCAAGATGACAAGCGCCGCCAGCCACAACACGGTTTCAAGCTGCTTGATCCATTCAATGGCATCTTGGCTGGCCGTCTCGTATTCGTCGGTGGCGGCACCGAACATGGCCTCCAGAACGTAAGGTCCATACTGAAGCACAAAGACGTAGGACGCCGAATTCCAGTTCAGTTTCTCTTTAGGCATGCTGTAGATGGCGCGCGCGTGGGTCAGGTACCGCAAAATGGCGCCGTCCAATCCGACCGTGGGATCGAAATAGATGGTCTGTAGGGCGGGGGTCATGACAAACGGGATTTCGCTGTCTGGGTCGCCGTTCAGCAAGGTGCGATGGGCGGTTTCCATATGCGATATGGCGCGCCCCAGTTGCGCTTTGGCGACGCCGTAGTCTTCGCTGTCGCGCGCTGCGACCATTTGGGTGGCGAAATGGGCGGTGCGCTCCGACAGGCCGCTTTGCTGCCCGGCGATGCTGATCAGTTTTGAAAAGTTGCGTTGCTGCTCGACGGTGATGCGCATGCCCAGCCACGCCCCCGTGACCAAAATGGCGATGGCGCTCAGCGCGATGATATAGCGCCGACGTAAGCTTTGAACGTCGCTAAATTCAGGCATGACACGTCTTGTCCATCGTTGGTGTTTCGCGCACTGTGTCCGCAGGTGGTGGCGCAAGAACCTTAAAAGGAACGTGTTGCAGTTCTATGTCGGGAGCTTTTGGGCTGTGCTTGAACGCGACACCGCCTATATAGAGGATATTGAAACCTGTTGACGCCACGCCACCTGCAGGGTTAAATCCTTGATCTCGGCATCGTGCCGGGTTGTAGATAAAGGGCTTTAGTTGATGACGGCACCCGCCGCCAGCTTTGAAATGTTGAACGGAACCGTATTGCGGTCGCCGGTAAACGCGCTCGATCTGCTGCTGCCCACGCTGATCCTAGACGGGACCCTGCTTCTTAGGTGCCCCTGACGCCTGCGGCTCTGTTTCATGCCGATGGTGTTTAGGGGAAACGTATCGCGTTGCGCCCATTCGTGAATTGCGGCGCACACTTAAGAATTTACCCGAAGGACAAGACCCATGAGTACATCTGTTACAAGCCGCGCCGACAACCGCGACGACAATCGTGTGGTGATTTTCGACACCACCTTGCGTGATGGCGAGCAATCGCCCGGCGCGTCGATGAACCTGGATGAAAAGATCCGTATCGCCACTGTTTTGGAAGAAATGGGCGTCGATGTGATCGAAGCCGGCTTCCCGATCGCATCCGAAGGCGATTTCGAGGCGGTCAGCGAGATCGCTAAGATCGTCAAAAATTCCACCGTATGCGGCTTGGCCCGCGCCACCAAAGGCGATATCGAGCGTTGCGCCGAAGCCATTAAAGCCGCGCCTCGCAACCGTATCCATACGTTCATATCCACCAGCCCGCTGCACATGAAATACAAATTGCAGATGGAGCCGGACGCGGTGTTCGAAAAGGTCAAGGAAAGCGTGAGCTTGGCGCGCAACTTCACCGACGATGTCGAATGGTCGGCTGAAGACGGTACCCGTACCGAGCACGATTTCTTGTGCCGGTGCGTCGAAGCCGCCATTGATGCCGGGGCCACCACCATCAACATTCCCGACACCGTGGGCTACACCATGCCGCATGAATATTCGGCGCTGTTCGAGATGCTGTTCAACCGCGTGCCCAATGCCGACAAGGCGATCTTCTCGGTCCATTGTCATAACGATTTGGGTTTGGCTGTCGCGAACTCGTTGGCCGCCGTCGGTGCGGGCGCACGCCAAGTCGAATGCACCATCAACGGACTGGGTGAGCGCGCCGGCAACGCGGCGATGGAAGAAGTCGTCATGGCGTTGAAGACCCGCCACGATTTGATGCCTTATGACACCGGTATCGTGACCGAAGATATTATGAAGGCTTCTCGCTTGGTTTCCGCCGTTACCGGCTTTAGCGTTCAACCGAACAAGGCTATTGTCGGCAAGAATGCGTTCGCCCATGAAAGCGGCATCCATCAAGATGGCATGTTGAAAAACGCCGAGACCTACGAAATCATGACCCCGGAATCGGTGGGGTTGACGGAATCAAAATTGGTTTTGGGCAAGCATTCCGGCCGCCATGCGTTTAAGGAAAAGTTGAAGGACTTGGGCTACGACATCGGCGACAACGCCGTCGAGGTCGCGTTCAAGGGCTTTAAAGACCTCGCCGACAAGAAAAAAGACGTGTTCGACGAGGACATCATGGCCTTGGTCGACGACCAGGTTTTGCGCGTCAACGACCGCATCCAGCTGGTCAGCTTGGAGATCTTGTGCGGCACCAAGCACCAGCCGCCTAAGTCCGAATTGGAACTGTCCGTCGATGGCGAGGTGAAAATCTGCAAGTCGACCGGAGACGGGCCGGTGGACGCGGCGTTCAACGCGATCAAGGAGTTGTTCCCTCACGAGGCCCGTTTACAGCTCTATCAAGTGCATGCTGTGACCCAGGGCACAGACGCTCAGGCCGAGGTTACGGTACGTCTGGAAGAGGACGGCCGCACGGTCAACGGACAAGCGGCGGACACCGATACCATGGTGGCCAGCGCAAAAGCGTACATCAACGCTTTGAACAAGTTGCTGGTGAAGCGCGAAAAAACCGCGCCGTCTGCGCTTTCGGCCTAGCTTTCCTAGGCGCGGGTTGAGTATAAATAGAGTGCCGGGGCGATTCTCTCGTCGATTCTCCGGCACTCTTTCTATCACGTTTCCGAAGACGACCCGCTATTTGGCCGCTCACAGGCCGCGCATCTGGGGGGGATCGAAGCGGAAACCGGCACATTCGCGGGGTTTGACAACCAATGCTTTCGAAACTTTTTGGCTTCCTGTCGGCCGATATGGCCATTGATCTTGGAACAGCCAACACGCTTGTTTACGTCAAGGGCAAGGGCATCGTGCTGAACGAGCCCTCCGTGGTGGCCATAACGGAATTCAAAGGCAAGAAGCAAGTTCTCGCCGTGGGCAACGAAGCCAAGCAGATGCTGGGCCGCACCCCGGGCGACATTCATGCCATCCGACCACTGCGCGACGGCGTCATCGCCGACTTTGAAGTCGCCGAGCAGATGATCAAATACTTCATTCGCAAAGTGCACAATCGTCGCACCTTCGCCAGTCCCATGGTGGTGGTTTGCGTGCCGTCCGGCTCCACAGCCGTTGAACGTCGCGCCATCCAAGAAAGTGCGGAAAGCGCCGGTGCACGCAAGGTGTTCTTGATCGAAGAACCGATGGCCGCAGCCATCGGCGCGGGTCTTCCGGTGACCGAACCCACCGGCTCGATGGTCGTCGATATCGGTGGCGGCACCACGGAAGTCGCAGTGTTATCGTTGGGCGGCATCGTTTACGCGCGCTCCGTTCGTGTTGGCGGCGATAAAATGGATGAAGCCATCATCGCCTACATCCGTCGCAATCATAACCTGTTGGTGGGTGAGGCTTCGGCTGCGCGCATCAAAGAAACCATCGGCAGCGCCTGCCCGCCCGAAGACGGCGAAGGTCGCACCATGGACATTAAGGGCCGCGATCTGATGAACGGCGTGCCTAAAGAAATCGTCATTTCCGAACGTCAAATCGCGGAAAGCTTGGCGGAACCCGTCGGCGCGATCATAGAGGCCGTTAAAGTGGCCCTGGAACACACGGCCCCCGAATTGGCCGCAGACATCGTCGATAAGGGCATTGTGTTGACCGGCGGCGGCGGCTTGCTGGGCAATATCGATCACGTTTTGCGTCATGCCACAGGCTTGCCGGTTTCCATCGCCGACGACCCGTTGTCGTGCGTGGTGATGGGCACGGGCCGGGCGCTCGAAGAAATGAAGAAACTGCGCAACGTTTTGACCACCATGTATTAAGCGTCATGCGTATTTTAATTTTACCAACACCCGTGCATTCGATGCGCGGGTGTTGTTGTTTTTGCGGCGTATAGCCTATATTAACTAAAGTCTTCCCATACTTGGTTGTAGGTATGGGACAATCAGTAGGGAATGGATGCGGTGAAGAACCGCCAACATCTTGGACACCATCTGACGCACCCTGAAAAAGGGATGGCAGGCCGCTTCGGTTATCTGGGGCTGGTCTTGGCTGCGTTTGCGCTGATGCTTTTGGGCAAAGCCGATATCTTGGTGATGGAACGGGTGCGCGCGTCGGTGTCCGATGCGGTTGCGCCGGTTCTCGAAGTTCTGTCGCGCCCGGTGTCGTCGATGGACCGCGCCGTGGATGAGTTGACCGCCCTGTCGGCTGTGCGCGTCGAGAACGCCCGCTTGCGCGAAGAAAACCAGCGCTTGATCGAATGGCAGTCGACGGCGCGCAAGCTGTCTTCGGAAAATCAGCAACTCAAGGGCTTGCTCAATTTTGCTCCGGGCGCGGAACCCGGCTTTATTTCGGGGCGCGTTATCGCGGATTCCGGCGGTGCGTTCGTGCATTCCGTGCTGCTTAGCGCCGGTGCGCGCGACAGTGTCGCCAAAGGCCAAGCGGTGATCACCGGTGACGGTCTGGTGGGCCGCGTACATGGGGTCGGCTCGCGTTCAAGCCGCGTTTTGCTGATCACCGATTTGAACTCGCGCATTCCGGTGGTGGTCGAAGCCACCCGCACACGGGCGATTCTTGCCGGTGACAACTCTGATCGACCGCGTTTGATCCATATGGCGCCGGGGGTGATGGTCAGCCCCGGTGATCGTATCGTGACGTCCGGCCATGGCGGCGCGTTCCCGCCGGGTATTCCCGTGGGCGTGGTGGCGCATGCGAGCGAGGGCGGCGTCATGGTCAAGCCATACGTTCATCGCGATCGTCTGGAATTTGTGCGCGTGGTCGATTATGGCCTGCAAGGCATTCTCGATTCTTCTTCAGCCGCCGAGGGCGCGGGTGTTTCCAAATGAATCTGACGTTCTGGCAACGCCTGGACCTGATTGTGCGGAGCATCACGCCGTTTTTTTTGACCTTGGTATTGGTGATCTTGGGCCAGGTGCCGTTGCACATTCCGGGGTTTGCCGAAGTGGCACCGCTGTTGCCTTTGATGGCGGTCTATCATTGGGCCATTTACCGCCCCGACCTGTTGCCCGCGATTGCGGTGTTCGTCGCGGGCTTGTTGCAAGATGCGCTCAGCGGTATGCCGTTCGGCATCAACACGGTGGTTTTCGTGGTGGTGCATATGGCGGTGATGAGCCAACAGGTGTTTTTCATGGGCAAGTCGTTCCTCATCATCTGGCTGGGCTTTTCGATGGTGGCGGCGGGCGCGACGGTGCTGACGTGGCTGCTGACGGCGCTGTTCTTTTCCGCCTTTTCCACGCCCGAAGCCGCGTTCGTGCAATACTTGGTGAGCGTCGGTGTGTTCCCCGTGTTGGCGTGGTTACAAGTGCGATGGCAGCAATCTGTTTTGGCTCAGGTGTAGTGAAAGCGAAAAGCTATGCATAGGGATTCAGAGCGCCACAAACTCTTTTCCCGCCGCGCCCTGATGTTGGGCGGCGGTCAGGCCGCGCTGTTGTCGGTTTTGGTCGGACGGATGTATTACCTGCAAGTGATCGAATCTCAGCGTTACGTCACCTTGGCCGATGAAAACCGCATCAACTTTCGTTTGTTGCCACCGCCGCGCGGTCGGATTGTCGACCGTCACGGCGAGCCGATGGCGGACAATCAGCAAAATTACCGGGTGGTGATCATCCCCGAACAGGCGGGTGACGTTGAGCGCACGCTGGATCTGTTGTCGCTGATCGTGCCGTTGAGCGGCGGCGAGCGTCGCCGCATCCGCCGCGAGGTCAAACGCAAGCGCGCTTTTGTGCCGATTACGGTGCGTGAAAATCTCGATTGGTCCGCAGTGGCGCGCATCGAAGTTAACACTCCCGACCTGCCGGGTATTTTGATCGATGTGGGGCAAAGCCGCAATTATGCCAAAGGCGCCGAAACCGCGCATGTGTTGGGCTATGTGGCGTCGGTGTCGGAAAAAGACCTCACCGGCGATCCGTTGCTGGAACTTCCCGGCTTTCGCATCGGCAAAGCTGGCGTCGAAAAAATTTACGATTTGTCCTTGCGCGGATCGGGCGGCAGTTCACAAGTCGAAGTCAATGCGCTGGGGCGCGTCATCCGTGAGCTGAACCGCCAAGAAGGCCAGCCCGGCAACGAGGTGCGGCTAACCATCGATTCCCAGTTGCAACATTTCGTCAACCAGCGCCTGGGCAATGAAAGCGCCACCGTGGTGGTGCTCGATGTGCACACCGGCGAGGTTCTGTCGCTGGTCTCTTCACCTTCGTTCGATCCCAATTCGTTCAACACCGGGCTCAGCCAGGCGGAATGGGAATCGCTGATCAGCAACCCCAAAGCGCCGCTGACCAACAAAGCGATTGCCGGGCAATATGCGCCGGGTTCGACCTTCAAGCCCGTGGTCGCGTTGGCGGCGCTGGAAAAAGGCGTGATCACGGCGGATACCAAAATTCATTGTTCAGGTTCGACCAAACTCGGCACCTCTGAATTCCATTGCTGGAAAAAGGGTGGCCATGGGACTTTGGACCTACAGGGCGCAATTGAACATTCGTGCGATGTCTACTTCTACGATGTCGCAAGGCGCACCGGGATAGATCGCATCGGCGCGATGGCGCGCCGGTTCGGTATGGGCGCGCGTCTGGGGCTCGACCTGCCGGGGGAAAAAACCGGCTTGGTGCCGTCGAATAAATGGAAGCTGGGCGCTATCGGCACGCCGTGGCAGCTTGGCGAAACGCTGATCGCGGGGATCGGGCAGGGCTACATTCTCACCACACCATTGCAGTTGGCGGTGATGACCGCGCGCTTGGCCAATGGCGGCTTTGCGGTGACGCCGCGTTTGACCATGGATAAGGTCACCGAAACCGGGCTTGAGCCTTTTCCGGATGAAGAAGCCGCGCCGTTGGGGATCACGCCGGAGCATCTTGCCCTGGTCTTGCAAGGCATGGATGACGTGGTCAATTCACCCACTGGAACCGCGCGCCGTTCACGCATAAAAGAACCCGGTTGGCGCATGGCGGGCAAAACCGGCACCGTCCAGGTGCGTCGCATTTCTAAGGCAGAACGCGAAACCGGGGTGCTGAAAAATAAGGATCTGCCGTGGAAAGAACGCGATCATGCGCTGTTTGTCGGCTACGCCCCGGTCGACAGCCCACGTTTCGCGGTATCCGTGGTGGTGGAACACGGCGGCGGCGGCTCATCGACGGCTGCACCGATTGCACGCGATGTGTTGCACGAGACCCAGCGTCTTGCCGCACTTCGCCCCGCACCGGGATTTGGACCGGGACGCCAAGAAGCCCAACACGACGACCATAAGGGGGACAAGGCTTAATCATGCTTTACCATGACGGTTTGCTGTCCCATCCCAAAGTGAGCATCGGTCAGAAGCTTTTGCACCTGCATTGGCTGTTTGTGATTTTGTTGACGTTGACCGCCAGCATCGGCTTCGCGATGCTGTACAGCGCCGCCGGTGGCGACTTCGATCCCTGGGCGTCGCGCCAGATGGTGCGTTTTGGCGTCGGCATGCTGGGCATGGTGGTGATCGCCGTAACCGACATTCGTCTGTGGCTGCGTTACGCATATGCCTTTTATTTCTTGGTTTTGGCCTTGTTGATCGGCGTGGAAGTCGCCGGTTTCGTCGGCATGGGCGCGCAGCGCTGGATCAGTCTGGGCTTCTTCAATGTTCAGCCGTCTGAATTGATGAAGGTCGCTATGGTGTTGGCGTTGGCGCGCTATTTCCATGGCGGCAGCATCGAAGACGTTGGCCGCATGATGTTTCTGGTGCCCCCGGCGATCATGGTGGCGGTACCTGCCGTGTTGATCATTCGCCAGCCCGATTTGGGCACCACCTTGATGCTCGGTCTTGCCAGTGTCGCGATGTTTTTTGCGGCGGGCGTGCGCATGTGGAAGTTTATTCTGGCGGGGATTTTGGGCCTGATCAGTGCGCCCGTGGCGTGGTTCACGATTTTGCGCGACTATCAAAAGCAACGCATCTTGACGTTCCTCAACCCCGAAACCGATACGCTGGGTTCGGGCTATCACATCATTCAGTCGAAAATTGCCCTGGGTTCCGGTGGTATGTTCGGCAAAGGCTTTATGCAAGGCACGCAGAGCCACCTGAACTTTCTGCCGGAAAAGCAGACCGATTTCATCTTCACCATGTTGGCCGAAGAGTTCGGTTTGGTCGGCGGGCTGACGTTGATTGCGCTCTATATTCTGCTGCTGGCCTATGGGTTCGTGATCGCCATGTCGTCGCGCAACCACTTTGGCCGCTTGGTGGGCATCGGCGTGACGGTGACGTTTTTTCTCTACATCTTCATCAACATCGCCATGGTCATGGGACTGATCCCGGTGGTCGGCGTGCCGCTGCCGTTGGTGTCTTACGGTGGCACCGCGATGTTGACGATCTTGTTTGGCTTCGGATTGCTGCTGTGCGTGCATATCCATCAAGACCTGACCATCGGACGACGCGACAGCGGCGATGAATACTAGCCAAAGGGGCTGGCGTGAAATGTGTAAATCACAAAGCCGTCAAAATGGCGCTTGCGCTGCCCCCATTGGGGCTTTATATCAAGCCATTCCATACGGACATCGCAGTATGTCCACATATGGGCGCATAGCTCAGTTGGTAGAGCAGCTGACTCTTAATCAGCGGGTCCACGGTTCGAGTCCGTGTGCGCCCACCAATTAAAACAACGCCTTAGCGGGAAACTGCTGAGGCGTTATTTTGTTATAGGCAGCGCTTCGTCGCATTGCAGTAGTGTTGTAACGCCTCACGTCCCTCAGGGAATATATAGCCAACCAGCCCCCCGGGGGAGGAGGGTCAGGGGCATTATTCCCACTTAATATTGAGTGCGCGATTGCGTTTCGGCGCAGCGGCGCTATATGCCTGAGAAAGCCTGTTATCCCATCTGCAAAATGAGTGTAAGAAGCATGACCGTTTCCCTATCCCCGCGCGCACGCATCGGCACCATTGTCGAGCACCCTCGCGTTCAGTATTTCATCATGACGATCATTGTGCTCAACGCGGCGAGTTTGGGGATGGAGACGTCGGGCGTCATCACCGCCAAATATGGTGAGATTTTGCATGCCTTCGATCTGTTTGCGCTGACGGTGTTTTGTATCGAAATCGGCGCAAAGCTGATCCACCGCGATATCCGCTTTTTCAAAGACGGCTGGAACGTGTTTGACTTTCTGGTGGTGGCGGTTGCGCTGATCCCGGCATCGGGACCCTTGGCGGTGTTGCGTGCCCTGCGTATTTTGCGCGCGCTGCGCTTGCTCACCGTGGTGCCCGCGATGAGGCGGGTGGTGGGCGCGCTGCTGGCGGCGCTGCCGGGTATGGGCAGCGTGTTTTCGATCATCTTTTTGGTGTTTTACGTCGCCGCGGTGCTGGCCACCAACTTCTTCTCAGACACCTTCCCGCAATGGTTCGGCAGCATCGGCGGATCGCTATACACCCTGTTTCAGGTGATGACCCTGGAAAGCTGGTCCATGGGCATTGTGCGCCCGGTGATGGAAGTGCACCCCTACGCGTGGTCGTTCTTCGTGCCGTTTATCATGATCACCACGTTCGCCATCGTGAATCTGTTCATCGGTATTATTGTCGACGCCATGCAGTCCCAGCATACCGTTGAAAAAGACAGCTTTGAGGCTGGTAACAAGGAGCTGCTGGCAGGTGAAGATGCCATTTTAGCGGAAATCAAAGCCCTGCGTGCAGAGGTCCGGGCGTTGCGCGAAACCCCTTGATAGGAATGATGCTGTGAAAACCACCCGAAGATGCGCATGGCCCGCACTTGCTGTGGCGACCGCCTTGATCGTGCCGCTTTCCAGCATGGCTGAAGACGACTTGATCGTCGGTGATTTTCTGGCGGGCAGCTTGACGGGCTGGCAAGAAAAATCCTTTAAGGGCAAAACGCGCTACGAGCTGATCGATCACGGTGCGGGCAAGGTCCTCAAAGCCGAGAGCCGGGCCAGCGCATCGGGCCTGTTTCGCGAAATGAAGATCGATTTGCTGAAAACGCCCTGCATGACGTGGTCGTGGAAAGTCGATGGCATTCTGGATGGCTTGGATGAGACGACCAAGGGTGGTGACGATTATCCCGCCCGCGTCTATGTGGTCTTTTCCGACGGGTTGTTTTTCTGGCAAACCCGCGCCTTGAATTACGTCTGGTCCAGTGGCCATGCCGAGGGCGCTGCGTGGCCCAACGCCTATACGGACCGCTCGATCAATGTCGCCGCGCAAAGCGGCTCCGCGCACGTTGGTCAATGGGTTGTGCAAAGCCGGAATATCCGCGATGATTACAAGCGTTTCATCGGTGGCGACATCAGCCAGGCCGATGCGGTCGCCATCATGACCGACACGGACGATTCCGGTCGATCCGCCACCGCATATTATGGTCAGGTGCGGTTCACCCCATCGTGTTGATTCTCTTTAACGCATTGAAACAATCCCCCCAGATCTGGCCCTTAAGCCGCGTGTTTCTGGCGTTTGGCGGCGAGCAGCATAAGCGCCTTGCGCCGGTTGGTGACAAGCCGTAAACAGCATAGGTCTATGACGGTTTTCCAGGAGAGATACGTGAACACAATCGCGCAACAAATTGCAGAAGAACTGGGCGTTCGCGACGCTCAGGTCACCGACACCATCGAACTGTTGGACGGCGGATCGACGGTGCCGTTTATTGCGCGCTATCGCAAAGAAGCGACCGGTGGCTTGGATGATATCCAGCTGCGCACCCTGGAAGAACGTCTGCGTTACCTGCGTGAAATGAGTGAACGGCGCGACACGATCCTCAAAAGCATCGATGAGCAAGGCAAGCTGGACGATGTGCTGCGTGGCAAAATCAACACCGCCGACACCAAGTCGCGGCTGGAAGATTTGTATTTGCCGTTCAAGCCCAAGCGCCGCACCAAAGCGCAAATTGCGCGCGAAGCGGGGCTGGAGCCTTTGGCGCTGGGGCTGCTGGAAAACCCAGGGTTGGAGCCGCGGGTTGAAGCCGAGGCTTATGTTAAAGAAGACATTGCCGACGTGGATGCGGCCTTGGAAGGGGCCAAGCAAATTCTCATCGAACGCTTCGCCGAAGACGCCGAACTGGTTGGGCGTTTGCGCGACACCATGTGGAACGAAGCGCAGCTGACGTCCCGCGTGGTTGAAGGTAAAGAAACGGAAGGAGCCAAATTTTCCGACTATTTCGCTTATCACGAAGCCTTGAAGACCGTGCCGTCGCACCGCGCCTTGGCCTTGTTTCGTGGCCGCAAGGAAGAGATTCTGCGTGTTGCGTTGGTGGTCGGCGATCCCGATAAGCCGCCCTATCCACACCCGTATGAAAGCCACGTCGCCGCGCATTTTGAACTGCGCGACGAAGGCCGTCCCGCTGATACGTGGTTGATCGAAGCCGCACGGTGGGCGTGGCGGGTGAAAATCTCGCTGCACATCGAGTTGGATTTGATGCAGCGCCTATGGTCCGACGCCGAAGAAGAAGCCATCCGTGTGTTTGCGCAAAATCTGCGCGATTTGCTGTTGGCCGCGCCCGCCGGACAACGCGCGACCATCGGTCTCGATCCCGGTTTTCGCACCGGGGTGAAGGTCGCGGTGGTCGATGCCACCGGCAAGCTGGTTGATACCGCGACCATTTTTCCGCACGAGCCGCAAAAACGTTGGGACGAAAGCGTCGCCACGGTGGCGGCGCTGGCGCACAAACATGGTGCCGAACTGATCGCCATCGGCAACGGCACCGCGTCGCGTGAAACCGACAAATTGGCTGCCGAAGTCATTGAGCGCTTCGCCGATTTGAATTTAAAGAAAATCATGGTGTCGGAAGCGGGCGCGTCGGTGTATTCGGCATCGGCCTACGCCTCACAAGAATTTCCCGACGTCGATGTGTCGTTGCGCGGCGCGGCGTCCATCGGGCGGCGTTTGCAAGACCCGCTGACCGAACTGGTGAAAATCGAACCCAAAGCCATCGGCGTCGGTCAATATCAGCACGATCTGTCCGAACATCGCCTCACCCGCGCGCTAGAAGCGGTGGTGGAAGATTGCGTCAACGCCGTCGGTGTGGACTTGAACACCGCGTCTCAACCGTTGCTGGCACAGGTGTCAGGGCTTGGCGATAGCCTGGCGGCCAACGTGGTGGCGTATCGCGACACCAACGGCGCGTTCAAAAGCCGCAAGCAACTGATGAAGGTCCCGCGCCTGGGCGATAAGGCGTTTGAGCAGTGCGCCGGGTTCTTGCGCATCAAAAACGGCGACAACCCGTTGGATGGCTCGTCTGTGCACCCGGAAAGCTATGCGTTGATCGAAAGCATCATGGCGAGCACCAAAACCGATCTCGGCGACTTGATGGGCAACGCCAAGGTGTTGCGCGCGCTCAACCCACAAGACTTCGCCAATGAAAACTTCGGCCCCACGACGGTCAAAGATATTTTGGTTGAGCTGGAAAAGCCCGGCCGTGATCCGCGCCCGGAATTCAAGACCGCCGAGTTTAAAGACGGCGTGGAAAAGCTCAGCGATCTCAAACCCGGCATGCAGCTTGAAGGGGTGGTCACCAACGTCGCCAATTTCGGTGCGTTTGTCGACATCGGCGTGCACCAAGACGGCTTGGTGCACGTGTCGCAATTGGCCGACAAGTTTGTCAAAGATCCGCGCGAAATCGTTAAACCCGGCGATGTGGTCAAGGTGCGCGTGCAAGAGGTCGACCCGGCGCGCAAACGCATTTCGTTGACCATGCGCAGCAAAACGCAAGACGGTGATGGCGCGCAGCGGCCAAGCTCATCTGCGCGTTCTCAGCCTAAACCAGCCAAAGCGAAACCGCCTAAAATGCAAGCCAAGGCGCCGGACACATCGGGCGGGGCGCTGGCCGAAGCCTTCGCCCGGGCGCGTAAAACGTAATCCGCGAATACCTTCGACCAATCGTCATAAGTGCTTTATAATTCTATGAGAATTTACGCTAGCTGCGTACATAGGATGGGGACTTATGAGCACTTCTGACAGCTCCCAGGTACACGTGTCCCAGGCACGTGTAATTGAAGCCACCAGGCTGGACAGCCTGGTTAAGGCGTTGCGCAAAAGCGGCTACACGACCATCGGACCCAAAGCCCGAGACGGCGCGGTGGTGCTGGAAAAATTTTCCAGCGCCGATGAACTGCCTTTGGGGCTGGTTGATGATCAGCAACCCGGCGCATATCGCCTTTCCAAAGCCAAAAAACCCGCCTATTTCGATTTCACCCACGGTGCGCAAACCTGGAAGCGTTACCTGTTTCCGCCCAAAGAAAAGCTGTGGACGGCGCAAAAGACTGCGGCGGGCTTTGAGGTTCAGGCCGAGGTCGATGCGCCCAAATACGCTTTTATCGGTGTGCGTGCGTGTGAGTTGGCCGCCATACAAATCCAAGACAAAGTCTTCGTTGACGGTGAGCATACCGCCACCGGCTATAAGGCACGACGCGACAAGGCCTTGATCGTGGCGCTCAACTGTCGCCGGGCGGGGGGTACGTGCTTTTGCACCTCCATGGATACGGGGCCCAAAGTCAAAGACGGCTTTGATCTGGCGTTGACGGAGCTGACCACAAAAGACAGCCACACGTTTTTGGTCGAGGCGGGATCGGAGCGGGGCGAGAAAATTCTTGCCCGGCTCGATGGCCGTCTAGCTACGGGTGATGATTTAAAGGCCGCGAAAAAAGCCGTCAACAAAGCGGCCAAATCCATGGGCCGCGATATGCCCAAGGATGCGGCAAAAGTTCTCGCCGATAATTTGGAAAGCCCGCGCTGGCAAGAGATCGCCAAGCGCTGCCTCGATTGCGCCAACTGCACGATGGTGTGTCCGACGTGCTTTTGCAACACCACCACCGACACCACCAGCTTGGACGGCCAGACTTCTGAGCGCTGGCGGCAGTGGGATTCGTGTTTCACATTGGATTTCAGCTACATCCACGGCGGCGCGATCCGCCGCGACGGGGCCCAGCGCTATCGCCAGTGGATGAGCCATAAACTGAGCACCTGGCACGATCAGTTCGGTGTGTCGGGCTGTGTCGGCTGCGGGCGATGCATCACCTGGTGCCCGGTCGGCATCGACATCACCGCCGAAGTCCGCGCCATGGCGCCCAAGACAAAATGAGGGATGAGGAGCACTTGATATGGTGAAAGTGGAAGGTCTCGACAAACTGATGGCGGAACATCCGTTCTTTCAAGGTATGGATGAAGCCTCGCGCAAAACCTTGTCGGGCTGTGCGCGCAACGAACGCTTCGATGACGGCGATTACATCGCCCACGAAGGCAAAGCCGCCGAACGGTTCTATTTCATACGTTCCGGCACGGTGGCGTTGGAATTTCATATGCAAGGCCAAGACGGCTTGATCATCGAAACCTTGCACGACGGCGATGTGTTTGGCTGGTCGTGGATGGTGCCGCCTTACGAATGGGCTTACGACATCCGCGCGGTGGGGCTGACCCGGGTGATCAGTTTGGAAGCGACCTGTTTGCGCAAGAAGCTCAAAAAGGACAATGCGCTGGGGTTCGAGCTCTACAGCCGCTTCGTGCCGGTGATGGCCAAGCGCCTCTACAGCGCGCGCCAGCAGCTCACCGACATGTACGGCAAGTCCTGAAGGGGGCGAGATGAGCACCCAGCCGAAACCAGATCCCATGACACCAGTGCCGTTCACCATTGTCCGGCGCAGACAGGAACTGAAGGATACGTTCACCGTGGAACTGACGCCTGCGTCAGCAAACAGGTTCGCCTTTCAGCCCGGCCAGTTCAACATGCTGTATGCGTTTGGCGTGGGCGAGGTGCCGATTTCCATCAGCGGCGATCCGGGCAACCCTGAAAAGCTGGTGCACACCGTGCGCAATGTCGGCGCGGTGACGGATGCACTGTCGAAACTGAAAAAGGGTGCCGAGATCGGCGTGCGTGGCCCGTTCGGAAGTCCATGGCCGATTGTGGAGGCCGAAGGCAACGACGTGGTGATCGTTGCGGGCGGCATCGGCTTAGCCCCGCTGCGCCCGGCCATCGAACACGTGCTGGCGAACCGTTCGAAGTACGGACGCTTTGTTATTCTCTACGGTGCGCGCTCGCCCGCCGATGTGTTGTACATGAAGCAGTTGCAAAACTGGCGCGGGCGGCTGGACACTTATGTGGATGTCACCGTCGATCACGCCGGGCGCGATTGGGCGGGCAACGTCGGGGTGGTGACGCGTCTGATCGGGCGCGCCAATTTCGACACTCACCATGTCAAGGTGTTCATCTGTGGGCCGGAACTGATGATGCGCTTCACCATTAAAGAGCTCAGCGACCAGGGTGTGTCCAAGGACGATATCTATGTGTCGATGGAACGCAATATGAAATGCGCGATTGGCCATTGCGGACATTGTCAATTCGGCGGTCATTTTATTTGTAAAGACGGCCCGGTGTTCCCTTATGCGCGCATTGAAAGTCTGATGCAGGTGAGGGGGATGTGATGGTAATCAAGAAACCGAAACTTGCGGTGTGGAAGTTTTCGTCGTGCGACGGCTGTCAGTTGAGCTTGCTCGACTGCGAAGATGAGCTGTTGGCCGTCGCGGACAGTGTCGAGATCGCTTATTTCCTCGAAGCCACCCGCGCCCAGGTCAAAGGCCCTTACGACATTTCGCTGGTTGAAGGTTCCATCACCACCGCGGATGAAGAAAAGCGCATCCACAAGGTGCGCAAGCAATCGAAGATGCTGATTACCATCGGCGCGTGTGCCACGGCGGGCGGTATCCAGGCGCTGAAAAATTTCGCCGATGTGGACGATTTTATCAGCGCAGTTTATGCGCATCCCGAATATATCGAGACCTTGAAAAAATCCACCGCCATTGCCGATCACGTGCCGGTGGATTTGGAACTGCGCGGTTGCCCGATCAACAAGGTGCAGTTGTTGGAAGTGCTCGGTGCGACCTTGGCCGGGCGCAAGCCCAACGTACCCGATCACAGCCAGTGCATGGAATGCAAAATGTCCGGCACCGTGTGCGTGATGGTCGCCAAGGGCCAAGCGTGCCTCGGCCCCGTGACGCAGGCGGGCTGCGGCAATGTGTGTCCGGCGTGTGACCGGGGCTGTTACGGCTGTTTCGGCCCGCAAGAGTTGCCCAACACCCGCGCGCTGGCTGAACGGCTGGGTGAGCTGGGTTTAAGCGATAAGCAACGCCGCGATCTGTTTCGCACGTTTAACGCCGCCGCCGCACCGTTCGCGAAGGAAAGCTTGAACCATGACTAAAAAAGCTGCTTCTCGCATCATCAAAGTCGATGCCCTGTCGCGTGTCGAAGGCGAAGGCGCGCTGGATCTGCACATCCAAGACGGCAAGATCAAAGACCTCAAATTCCGCATTTTCGAGCCGCCGCGTTTTTTCGAAGCCCTGTTGCGTGGACGCGATTTTTCCGAGGCCCCCGACATCACCTCGCGCATCTGCGGCATTTGTCCCATCGCCTATCTGTTGGGCGCTAGCCAAGCCATGGAAGACGCCTTGGGGGTGACGGTCACCGGACCGCTGCGCGATTTGCGCCGCTTGATTTATTGCGGCGAATGGATCGAAAGCCATGTTCTGCACGCGGCGATGTTGCACGCGCCGGATTTCTTAGGCCTCGATGACGCTCTGCAAATCGCCAAGGCCAATCCCGAACTGGTGAAAAACGCGCTCAAGCTTAAAAAAATCGGCAACGACATCTTGGACGTTGTCGGCGGGCGGGCGGTGCATCCGGTCAACCTCAAGGTCGGCGGCTTTTACAAAGCCCCCACCAAGGCCCGCGTGCGCGAACTGATCGAGCCGTTGAAATGGGCTATTGAGACCTCGCGCGAATTGGCGCTGGCGTTCGGCGGATTTGAATTTCCCGACTATGAGTATGATTACACCTGCGTGTCGATGCATCATGCGGATGAATACGCCATTCAAGATGGTGGTATCATTTCCAATCGTGGTCTCGACATCGCGGTGAATGCGTTTGCCGATCACTTCTTGGAAGAACACGTCGCCCACTCCAATGCGCTGCACGGTATGACCAAGGATGGCGGGGCGTATCTGGTCGGCCCGCTGGCGCGCTACAACAACAACTTCGCGCAATTGTCTAAGCTGGCCAAAGCCACCGCGAAAGACGCGGGTTTGGCGGCGACCTGCATCAATCCGTTTCAAAGCATCGTGGTGCGCATGATCGAAACGCTGTATGCCTGTGAAGAGGCGCTGCGCATCGCTCAGTCCTACGAAGAGCCCGATGCATCGTGTGTCGCACTCACGCCACGTGCGGGCACGGGACACGGCTGCACCGAAGCCCCACGGGGTATTTGTTATCATCGCTATAAGATCGATGCGGACGGACTGATCGAAAACGCCACCATCGTGCCGCCTACGGCACAAAACCAAAAACAGATCGAAGTCGATCTGCGCGGCGTGGTCGAGCGCAACATGACGTTGGCGGATGAAAAGCTGAAATGGCGCTGCGAGCAGACCATCCGCAACTACGATCCGTGCATTTCCTGCGCCACCCATTTTTTGAGGTTGAATATCAAACGTGACTGAATACACCCCCTGGATCATCGGCGTCGGTAACGCTTTGCGTGGCGACGATGGCGCGGCGGCTGCGGTCGTAGCGCATTTGCACAGCGAAGACATTCCGGCTTTTGCCTTTGACGGCGATGGGGCGGAGCTGATGGAAATGTGGCGCGGCCAGGGCCGGGTGATCGTCATCGATGCGGCGCTTTCGGGCGCACCACCGGGAACCTTGCATCGTTTTGAGGCCAATCTTCAAGAGCTGCCGCGCAACTTTTTTCGCCATTCCACCCACCAGTTCGGTGTCGCCGAAGCCGTGGAAATGGCCCGCACCCTGGGCCGCTTGCCGGGCGAATTGATCGTTTACGGCATCGAAGGGGCGGATTTCAGCTTAGGCGCCAAACTGTCACCCGACGTGGAACTGGCGGTTATGGATACGGTGGAACAGATCAAGGCCGATATTGCCCAAGGAATGGCATAAGGTATGGTTTAACGCCTTGCTCCCAGAGGACGGGCGCGCTACATACGGCGCATGGCCGCACCACTTCTCACCCTTCGCGATATTCACCTGACCTTCGGCGGCACGCCGTTGTTGGAAGGTGCCGACCTGACCGTGGCCCAAGGCGAACGCCTGTGCTTGGTCGGGCGCAACGGCTGTGGCAAATCGACTTTGTTGAAAATTGCCGCCGGTCAGATTGAGCCGGACAAAGGCGAACGGGTTTTGCAAACCGGTATTTCGGTGAATTATCTGCCGCAAGAACCGGATTTGAGCGGTTTCGACACCGCGCTTGAGTATGTCGAGGCAGGCCTCGGTCCGCACGACGATCTCTATCGTGCGCAGGTGTTGCTGACCGATTTGGGTCTGACGGGCCAAGAAAACCCGGCGACGCTTTCGGGCGGCGAAAAACGCCGTGCCGCGTTGGCGCGCACGCTGGCGGCCAAACCCGACATTTTGCTGCTGGACGAGCCCACCAACCATTTGGATTTGGTGGTGATCGAATGGCTGGAACGCGAACTGAACGCCCTCAACGCCGCCTTGGTGGTGATCAGCCATGATCGGCGCTTTTTGGAAAATGTATCCCGAGCCAGCGTATGGATTTACCAAGGCGTGACCCATAAGCTGCCTAAATCTTTCGCCCACTTTGAAGCGTGGCGCGATGAAACGATTGAGCAGATCGAGCTGGACCGCCATAAGCTGGACCGCAAGATCGTGCGCGAACTGCACTGGCTGCAACGCGGCGTCACGGGGCGGCGCAAGCGCAACATGGGCCGTTTGCGTGCGCTCGATCAATTGCGCCAAGACCGCCGCGATCAGCGCGCCATGACGGGAACGGTCAATCTGACCGTTTCCCAAGGTGCGGCGTCGGGCAAGCGGGTGTTCGAGGCCGAAGCCATTACCAAGGCCTATGGCGACAACGTGGTGGTGAAAGACTTTTCCACCCGTGTGCAGCGCGGCGACCGGTTGGGCATCGTCGGGGCCAATGGGGCGGGCAAGACAACGCTGCTCAACATGTTGATCGGCAAACTGGAACCCGACAGCGGCACCGTGATGATGGGTTCCAAGATCGAATTGGCGAGCCTGGATCAGATGCGCGACGCGCTCAACCCCGATTGGTCGTTGGTCGATGTGCTCACCGGGCGCAACGGCGACAGCGTCACCGTCGGCGGTCAGCAAAAGCACGTCATGGGCTACATGCAAGATTTCCTGTTCGCCCCCGAACAGGCCAACACCCCGGTGCGCGCTTTGTCGGGGGGCGAGCGGGGACGGTTGATGTTGGCGCGCGCGATGACCCAACCGGCCAACGTGCTGGTGCTGGATGAACCGACCAACGATCTGGATTTGGAAACCCTGGATCTGTTGCAAGAAATGCTCGCCGATTTCAACGGCACGGTGATCTTGATCAGCCATGATCGCGATTTTTTGGATCGGGTAGTGACATCGGTGATCGTCAACGAAGACACCACCGCAGGTGCGGGCGCGTGGCGGGAATATCCGGGCGGCTACACGGATATGCTGGCGCAACGCGGTTTCGGCATTGGCGTGCGGCCCGTGGCAAAAGCCGAAGAAAAGCCCGCGAAAGGGAAAAAACCCAACACAATCGCGCCGATTTCAGGCAAACCGAAACTGTCGTACAAAGAAAAGTATGCGCTGGAGACCTTGCCCGGTCGCATGGAAGAACTGAGCGCCGAAATCGACCGGCTGCAAGCGATTATGGACGCCCCCGACTTCTACAGCCGCGACCCGGACGCGTTCAACAAAACGGCGGGCGAACTGGAAGCCAAAGCCGTCGAGTTGCAAGCCAGTGAAGAACAGTGGCTGACCCTGGAAATGCTGCGCGAAGAGATCGAAGGCGCTTAAGCTTTCGTTCTTGCCGGTGCCGTCTGCAACACCACCGTCGCGCCCAAAACCAATATTAATCCCGGATAGATGAGCGCGGGCGGCGCATCGTGGCCCAGCAGCAAGCCGATGATCAACACCAACACCGGGTGGATGTAGATGTAAGACGATACCTTGGTCGGGCCGATGATTATGGTGCTCCACTGAAGCAAGAAAAACGTGATCAAGGTGGTGAAAAATGCCAAGTATAAAACACCCCAATACACCATGTTCGGCACGGCCACCCAATCGATCCCGCCAAGGCGCGGCAACGCTAACAACAACAGCCAACCGGTGCCGGTGGCGAAGATCCAAAAGCTCATCCGCGCCATCGGCTCGTCGCGGTGCAGATACTTTATCAGGGGGCCGAAGAATCCGATGGCCACCGTTCCGGCGAGGAAAATGGCGTCGCCACGGTTGAGGTCCATGGCGATGAGGTTTGAAAAATCACCGCGAAAAATTACCCATACGGCCCCAACCATGCCAAGGCCCAAGGCCACAAACGAGCGTGGTTTTAAGCGTTCCTTTAACAACACCGCCGCCACTACGGCGGAAACCGTCGGCGTCAGGGTGAAAATCGTTGCGGTGTTGAGCGGGCTGGTGAAGCGCAAGGCTTCGAACATGGCCCAGAAAAAACCCACCAAGCACGCACTGAGCAGGCCATAACGGCCAAGGTCTTTCACGGATGGCATGATAAGGCCGTATTTCCACGCCACAAACGGTCCGAAAAACACCGCAGCAATGGAAAACCGCAGCAACGTCAGCACCACGCTGTCGAGCCCCTGGGTGATGGCCGCGCCAATGGGAAACGAGGTGGATACCAAAATCGTCGCAAAGATGGTCCACAACTGGGCGCGTTTTTCGAGGGGGCTCATGGTAGGGGGCAAGCTCGCGACATTGGGTTCAAGTCTGAACTAGCTGTACATCAATTGCGCAGCTGGCCCAAGGTTTAGCACTTTTCTCGGCAATATTTTCCGGGTGTGGTCGGTTTTGTCCTCTGAATGTGGAGTTTGGCAAGGTGATGCTGAAATAAGGTCATGAAATCAATTCGTTGGCGCTTGTGATCTATGGCGCGCCGATTGCATGGACCCTTGCACACGATTTGAAAGGACGGCCCATGGCTATGACGTTCGCGCCGCTTCAACTGCCCTATTCGACCGCTCGGTTGGCGGAAAATAAAACTGTGACGCCGCCAGCCGAAGACCTCAGTGGTGATCGGATCAGGGACTATATCATCCAACGCATGACCGCGCGGATGAACGGCTATCAAGCTGAGATGACGGATTTACAGCGCTTTTCAATGGGCTTGACGCCGATGTTCGGTGCGCAGGGAACGGATACGTTCGCCTCGCCCTCATCAAGCCTGTCGTCGTTGCTGAATATGCACTTTGACCTGAACACGCTGCAAATGTTGAATAAGACGTGAGGTAGGGCTTTATGATTAAAAGCGTTTTTAAGAGGTTAGGATAGTTTGAGGATTTCCCGAACTGTATTTAATAAATTTTCCACTTGAATGGGCTTGGTCACGTAGGCCAGGAAGCCTTTGTCCATTCCTTGTTCAATTTGATGCGGCATAGCCGCAGCCGTCACCGCAAGAACGGGAATGTCGCGCGTGCTGCTATCCGCTTTGAGTTGTCCCAATGCCTCGACCCCGTTCATTCCTGGCAGGTTGATGTCCATCAAAATGATATCGGGCCTCTGGGTGCGCGCGATCTCGATGCCCAGTTCAGCGGTGTGTGTCGAAAGAAGAGTCAAGTTGGGCACCATGTCGAAGATTTGTTCCATAAGCCCAAGGTTTGCCGGGTTGTCTTCGACGTACAAGGCGACATAGTTCTTTGCTTCGTTGCCAAGGGGGGTGTTCAATGTGAATGCATTCTCGACGACGGGACTGCGGGGCGACGCAGGCGCTTCGGTGCCGTGCGCCAGTGGGACCGTGATCCAAAACGTAGACCCTTTACCGACTTCGCTTTCAAATCCAATCTCGCCGCCCATGAGGTGAACCAGTTCGCGGGTGATGGTCAGGCCAATACCCGTGCCTTCAATATCCGAAGCTTCTCGTCCGAGGCGCTCAAACGGTAAAAACAGTTTGTCTTGCACGTCCTCTGGGATGCCCAGTCCCGTATCGGTGATGGCGACCCGAATTTTGTCGTCGCCCGTGATCTTAGATGAAAGAGAAATCGACCCTGCGTCATGATTGTACTTCACGGCATTTGACATTAGGTTCAACATAACCTGTTTGAGGCGTGTTTGATCCGCGCGAACCATAATATTGGGATGGGTTGAGCATTCGGTAACCAGCGTAATATTTCGCTTTTCCGACATCCCTTCGATCAGTGGCACGCACTCGTCAAAAACATCGCAAATCGATAAGTTTTCCAAGCTGACGGAGATTTTGCCCGCCTCGATCTTCGCCAACTCCAGCACCTGATCGATCAGTTCCAAAAGATGGTTGCCGCTTTTGATGATCTGGTCGGTTTTATCCTTTTGGCTGGCGTACAGAGGAATTGAGGGGTCGTATTCAAGAAGTTGAGCAAAGCCGAGAATGCCGTTCAACGGGGTGCGCAATTCGTGGCTCATGGAAGATAAAAACTCAGACTTGGCCTGGTTCGCCCGGTCCGCCTCTTCCTTGGCCTGTTGCAGTTCGTTTTGGGTCTGTACGCGTTCGCTAATGTCCATGATAAAAGCGAAGGCTGCATGCGATTTGCCGTTGGCATCGCGAATGGTTGAGGCCTCAAAGTGCGTGGGGACCTTGTTGCCATCCTTTTTCGTCAGTACGATATCGTAGCTGCGATGATCGGTGACGTTGATCTTGGCCATCTGCAGTTTGAAAACTTCGGCGTTTTCGGCATCGACGAAATGAAGGGGTGTCCTGCCCAGTATTTCGCCTTCGTCGTAACCAAGCATACGGCAAAGCGCCGGGTTGACCTCAAGCATTTCATGGGTTTGCGGATCAATCAGCCAATAGCCTTCCGTTGTGGTCTGGATGATGCTGCGGAACTTTTCTTCATTTTGACGCAGTTCTTCGGCGATGGCTTTGCGCTCGGTGACGTCTTCGCCGCTGCCGCGGTAGCCGCGAAAAATGCCGTTTCCATCGAAAATCGGCACGCCGCTGATACTGATGGATATGAGCCCTTCGCCGATGTCGGGCAGAATATCGTATTCAAAATTTCGGAATGGCCGGTGCCCTTCAAGATCTCGAAAATGTTCGTTCCATTTTTCAGGCTCGGCTTGCATCGCTTCGGGGGCCGCCAATTCGCGCCGGGTCTTACCCAGTACGGCACCGATAGGGCGACCAGTGACATCTTCAAAGCGATCCGACAGATAGCTGATGCACAGGTTTTCATCCATCTCCCAGAACCAATCCGATGTGGATTCCGCAAAGCCGCGAAAGCGCTCTTCGCTTTTGGTCAGTTCTCGGGTGCGCTCTTCGACCAATTCTTCCAAGTGATCACGATGGCGTTGAAGTTCTATCGTTCTGCGCTGAACGATTTCGCCCAACTTGTCGCGGGACACCGCAATTTGAGATAGATTCTTGGTCATGGCGTTGATTGAACGCGCGAGGTCACCAACTTCGTCCTGGCTATCGTCGTTGATGACGACGTCCCAATTGCCATCGCCGATTTGTTCTGCGGCCGCGCTTACCGCCACCAGCGGTTCGGCGATCCTGCGGCCTAAAAAGAAGGCCGCGATGACGCCGAACAACAGCGCCGGAACAAGCACGATCAGTTGATTGATCAGGCTGGTTCTGAGGTGTTCGTCCAGATGCGATTGGGTATATGCCACAACGACGTAGCCAATCACCGTACCATCACCCAACGCAACCGATTGCCCAACCCAGTGATACGACGGATCCATGAGCTCTGCCGTGCCTCCGGAGCCGAGCAATTGATCGACAAAGGGAACGGACGGTTTTTGATTGCGCAAACGGGGGGCCGGATGGCCATCCGTGAGTAGGCGCCCGTGTTCGTCCAGTACCCAAATCAGATCAATGCCGCCCCCCTGCATGATGGTGGCGACCGTGCTGCGCAGTTTTCGAATATCTAGGTTATAAAGGTCATTTTCAATGTGAGTTGCGGTTCTTTGGGTCAGCTCGTGGGAGGCATCCATGCGCAAGTCGTGAATTGCCACGCGTTCTTGATAGATCAAAACACTGGACAATCCCGCACCGATCAAAAAGATCAATGCAGACATAAGCGCAGCGATTTTGTGACCTAACCCAAATTTCATGAGACCGTTTCCGCTCTTTAAGGAGACAAAATCAAGGAAAGGAACGGCGTGAGCACCGTTACATGACCGAGCAATTGTTCGGGAATGTCGTCGAACTTGGCAGTGCGCTCAAAGTTCTTAAGCATGCTTTGCCCCGATTGGGTTTCATGTGCAGATTTTAGCACCTTTTTGATGCCCTGGACCAACTTATGGTCCAGGTCTGGGCGATGGATCACGACGTGGTAGGGGACGTAGGGTGTCGTATAAAGGACGCGCAGAGGGTTAAGCGCCGTCTTGGCGAAAGTGTGAAAATCTTCTTCTGCCATTGCGGCCGCTTGCACTCGCCCGCGTTCCACCCAACTGGATTGGGTTTCATTGTCGAACGCCATGATGGAACCGATTGTTCCTGCGGGGGGGCGTACGTGCACGGCTTGCACGGCAGCCAGTTTCATGCCTTCACGCTTAAGCGTCATGGCCGGAAGCATGAAGCCGGACGTGGAGAAGGGTTCTTCAAACGCGATAACTTTGTTTTTGAGGTCATCCAGGGTTTTGATGTCGCTATCGTCACGCACAAAAATAACGCTGCGGTACTGACTGCGGCCTTTCTTCCAGCGCCGCAACATGTACTGTGACCCGCTCAGCGCGTTAACAGCCAGGGCCGTGACGGAACTGTCTATGTACAGATCAACAGCACCGCTTTTGAGCAATGCGGCCATGTGCTGAATGTCGGTGGCGATCACCACTTTGGCATCGTCGATGCCGTCCTCAGCCAAGCGCCCGGCAAGGTCGTCGGCGAAGGGCTGAAAAACACGGGTTTCTTCCACCGGGCTCGTGCTGATGGTGCCGATGGTCATGGTCTTGGCGAAAGATGGCACGGCCAGCGCCAGCGTCACAACGGCGGACGAGAGCGACACAACAGCCCGTCTTTTCGTCGGCAATATACGCCATAAAGAATGATGCAGAGCGATCATGGGGGTCGCCTTTGTGAACATGGCGGAGACGCTAAAACTTAATATTTCACGCGTTCTCGGTTGCGCGTCGATCCAACATTACTTACATAACATAGGAAGCAGGAAGCGGGGCTTCAATGACTATGCACCCGTGATGCCCTTACTCAAGATAGACAGCCGAGCGTTGTTTTGGTCCAGCTCTGACAGGTTTGGCGGCGGGCATAGAACCATGGCGTCACTGGCGTTGAAGTGATATGAGGGCGCATGACACACAACACGACCGCTCACCGATCCGAATTGCTGATGCCGGCAGGCTCGCTTTCGAAGCTTAAAACCGCGATCTTGTACGGCGCGGACGCCGTTTATGCGGGCACGCCCGATCTGTCGTTGCGCACCCAGTCGTCGTTTACGCTGGAAGAGCTTCTGGAAGGCGTGCGCTTCGCCCATGAACGCGGCAAGCGCATCTACCTGACGCTGAACCTGTTCACCCACAATCGCGACATCGAAAAGCTGCCGGAATTCGTCAAAACCGTGCGCACGGTCAACCCCGACGGGGTGATCGTTTCGGATCAAGGGGTGTTTCATTATTTGAGGGAGCACGCGCCGGAGCTGGACTTGCATGTGTCCACCCAGGCGAATGCGTGTTCGTGGCTGACGGTGCAAAGCTGGGCTACGATGGGCGCCAAGCTGTGCGTTCTGGCGCGCGAAGTGAGCTTTGAAGAGCTCACCGAAATCCGCGAAAAATGCCCCGACATCAAGCTCGAAGCGTTCGTCCACGGGGCCATGTGCATGACCTATTCGGGGCGGTGTTTGTTGTCCAACTATCTGGCCGAACGCGGCGCCAACCAAGGCAATTGCGCGCAGAGCTGTCGGTGGAACTACAAGGTCCGCGCGCGCCGTAAAGACGGCGAAGAGGTCGATATCACCCCCGACAATAAGGACGATTTCGACTTTTATCTGGAAGAAGAGTTCCGCCCCGGCGAGCTGATGAAGCTCGAAGAAGATGATCGCGGATCGTACATCCTCAACGCCAAAGATCTGTGTTTGATGCCCAAGCTGGACGATTACCTACGCATCGGCGTCGACAGCCTTAAAATCGAAGGCCGCAACAAAAGTGAATATTACGCCGCCGTCACCGCGCGGGCGTATCGTCTGGCCATCGATGCATGGTACGCGGACCCTGAAAACTGGTCGCCGGACCCTTATTTGCGCGAAATCTACACCCTGCAAAATCGTGGTTATTCGCTGGGCTTTCACGACGGACGGCTGAGCAATTTGGCGCACAATTATGAGCGCACCGACACCGTGGGGGGATGGCTGTTCGCCGGCGTGATCGAGCGCTGGGACGGCGACGACATAATTTTTGGTTTGCGCAACACGTTGAAAGTCGGCGCGGTGATCGAGTTTCTTGGCCCCCAAGAGATCGAGCCGATCCGCTTGCGTTTGTATGAGTTCGAAAACGCTGACACGGGTGAGATTGCCGATAAAGCCAACCCCGGCCAAGGCCGCGCCATCCGCATTCCCGCGACATTGTTTCACAACGAAGACGACGTCCGCCTCAAAACCATGCTGCCCGCCCTAACGGTGGGGCGCACCGAAGCGGTGCTCAACGAAGAGCGCCAAGCGTTGTTGCAAGGCAACTTGATGAGCATGGACGTCGAGCGTGGCTTGCGCGATGGCAGCGAAGCGCGGCCAAGTCTTAAAGGCCGCGCGCACACTGGCAAGACCCCGGCGTTGGGGTTGGACAGCTGTTGCGGACTGGGCTGTAACGGTTGTTTGATGTTTTGGAACGACGACAAATACGAAAAAGCCCGTGAAACCTTAAAAGCCAAGAAAATCGGCCAAATGCTGGTGAAGACGGATGCTTCCTAGCTGAGCTCACGATTGCTCAGTTGGCAGGATCAATCGTTCTGATGATGCGGACGCTCATCGGCACTCATCCCCGCAAGATATTGTCTGTGCAGGCCGAATTTATTCGTGTCCTTCACCGTGCGGCTGATGTCGGACACCGGGTAACCACCAACAAAGTCTGCACCGGCACATATGGCCGCCGTATTGAGGCTCACGGTGCGGATGCCTGTAACGTATGTCAGCAACCCTTCTTGGTGGGCGAGGTCGCAAAAACGGTTCAGCAACTCGAAAAGTTGATGCTCGCTGCGGAAGTCATCGTATAGGTCAATACTCACCCCTTGCACCCCAGAAATCCGCAGGTCCACAAAATCGGGGTGATCGATCAAAACACGCGCACAAATGTGCTTCGCGGCGGACCGCAACTGCCACACCAAGGAGCCGAAATTGTATTCGGTGAGCCGTTCGGGCAGCCCAAACAACTCAAAGCTCATGGCGTTGGTTTTAGGCGTGAATAGGGCCCGGCATTTTTCGATATACCCCTTTCCCTGTGCGGAATGTGTCAGTGTTGCAAAGTGTACAGGCAGGATAATTCGGCTGTGCGATTGGGTGCTCACCAAGCGATCATATTCCGTTGAGCTGTGCTCAAGTGCAAGACCGTCAAGTTCCGCAATGTCTTTGGGATTGTTGGGGGTGCTCAACACGTCGTAGCCGGCACTGAAACCGACCGTACGCATCGCTCGCACGGGAAGACACTGATAAGCCGAGATGGCTTTGTCGTGGACCGACATGAGTGGCCGGTAGATGAATTGAACGCCACTTGGCGTATGAAGGTCAGGTGCTTCGAGCGCGGGGTCGAGAATCTGGAAACCGGTGTGCTCTCCGTCCTTATACACCAACGTATAAACTTCTATGAGGCCTGTCGGGGCCTCGGACCCCAGCAGTTTTTCGAGTATCTCTCGACTGATTTCTTCAGATCTGAGTTGAGCTTTTCTGGTGCTGCCACGAAATGAAAAGACCAGATAGGATTCATCATCATAGGGGAAAAAGGCCATGTTGCCCACGGCGTGTGCCTTGAGGATGGAGCGAAATGTACCGTGCACACTTTCTGATAGGTGTGCCCATTGATCACCAAAATGCTCACGAAGACGGTTCAGCTTAAACAGGTGTATCCGGCCAACCAACTGCTTCCCGTGTGACTTCAGTCTGTGGGTTAGGGTCTGAAACTCTTCTTTTTCATATTCATCGATCGACATCGCGATGGGCCTTCGCGTGGTCATGGCTCGGTATCCTTGCTACGGTGAGATGCTTTCGAGTAACTGTTTATCCGTGAACGGTTTATGCAGACTGCTGTGTGCACCAAATTTTTGAGCATACTTCAAGAAATCGAAATTGTGGCTACGTCCTCCACCCGATATGGCAACGATTTTGATCGTCGGATATTTGCGCCGAATTTCGATGGTTGTTTCAACACCTTCCTTGTTGGGCATGATCATATCGACCACGGCAACATCAACGGCATGACTCGCAAGGATGGATAGCGCTTCCACGCCATCGCGGGCCTCAAAAACGGTATGTCCCGCGCGCTCTAGAATCGTGCGCAAAGCATATCGGACGATGTCTTCATCATCTGCGATCAAAATATTTACCATGGTCTGTCGCCCAGTCTTGTCGCCAAGTCTCATTGTCTGAATCCAAGAATACTTGATTCCTGAATTTCTAACTAACATTAATGGTGCCATCTAGAGTAGGTGTTTTCCACTATAAATTATGTACAAGACAGCTACTGAGAATCAAGCGCTGCCTTTTGAGCTTATTCGACAAGAGACCACTTATAAAGTATGGATATTAAAAAGTGTGCGGGGCTGACGTCAACGTCAAGTTGTGGCCGAATATACGTCGTTGGCAGCTGAAAGGGGTAAATAAACATCTATTGTCGCCCCACTTTGGGGCGTGCTGGCCGTAGTGATTGCGCCGCCTCGACGCGTCACGATGCTGTAAGCCGTTGATAGGCCAAGCCCAGTGCCGTCACCAACGGCCTTGGTGGTGAAAAAAGGCTCGAACGCCCTGTTGAGGGTCTCCGAGTCCATGCCAACGCCTGTGTCGCGCACCACAAGATGGGCGTATCGCCCTTTGGGAAGCGTAGGGGTGGCGGTGTTGGCATCGTCATCTATTTCAGCAGGTGAAAGAGCAACCGAAAGCGTACCTACATGTCCATGCATGGCGTCGACAGCATTGGAGATAAGATTCATCAACACCGTCAATGCTTCCGTTGCATCAACAAGGACGGTGCCTGTGTTTTCATCAAGGTCAGCATTCACGGTGATGGTGGAGGGAATGGTCGATGACGCCAGTTTCAAACCTTGTTGCACAACCGCATAGATATTTTCCCCTGCGATGCTCCCGTCGTCTTCGCGGGTGAAAAGAGAAATTTGCTCAACCAGGTCGGCGCCTCTGTTGCAAGCCTCGATCATCACGTCGAGATCATTTCGCTCCGGGCTGTTGTCGGTAATAGCGTTGCGCAACGATAATGACAGCATCAAAATCGGTTGCAGTAAATTGTTGAAGTTGTGTGCGACGCCTCCCGCCAAAGTTCCCAGCGCTTGAAGCTTTTGCGATTGAATCATCGCCCGGTCCATTTCATGACGCAACATTTCTTCGTGCAAGATACCTTGCGATACGCGGTTCGCACGTGATACGGCAAGGTACACCAACCCACCCATTAGCAAAAACAACGCGGCGATCACGGGAGCCATCCATTTCAGCATCGCCGTTCCGGGGTGGTCGGTCTCCCACAGCAACGTGCCGATATGCTTGCCGGTCCCATCGTTGATCGCCAAGGCTGTTTTGGCTTGAGGCGGTTGGGAAGAAAGGTCGAGGTGGAAATTCGTCAAAAGGTAACTGGCCCCCAACTCGTCAAGGAGTTCAGCATTGATATCTTGGGTCATCACAAGAACGGACCTCGTCCCCATGGTTATCTCTTCACCATCAATATTAGCGTAGGTTGTCAGGCGCGTTGCAGAAACGAGAAGAATGCGATTGTCGTCGCGTACAAACCCCGATACCGGAGTTGGCACCTCATCCAAAGGGCTCGAAATTCTCGCCTTTTCGATCAGGATTTTGAACGCTTCGCCCATGCGTTCGACAGGGTTGTCATCTATGCGCTCTCCTTCGACCATACTGTACGTGGCGCGGTTTTCAGGGTCGATGGCATAAGATGAGTATGCGTCAAAACTTTCGTACAAAAAATTGCCGATGTTATCAGTCGCCCAAACCGGATCGAAGTTGTAGACCAGTTTTTCAACAGCTTGATCCCAATAGGCTGTATCGATGTTCAGTCTGTTGAGGGTGTCTTCATGCGAAGCGATAACCGATCCCGCCAAGTGTACGGACTTTTCCTCGGAAATTCGGTTGAGGCTATTGGCTGCAATAAAGACCAACGCTGAAATAATGATGACGCTAATCGCGAAAACCGATCCGACGGGAAAAATTAAATCCCGCCGCGTTTTAGCGGCAATGGAAGGCACGTCGTCTTTAGGTGTTTGGGGCACGATACATTCACTTGGCTAGAGGAAAATATAATTCAAATCATGACAGACAAACCGTTTGTTTGTCATGTCATTCTTAACACAATAAGTCCCGTAAGAGATATGAGACGGGAACACAAGGATAGCGCAAAGTAAAGATTGGTACGACATTTGAAGCATTGCTCGAGAAGCAGCCCCATGGTAGATCAGCGCAAACGATACCGGGTGCAACAATTTGAATGTGTTGCAAAAAAAGCGGGTAGGCTTGGGTGAGTGGGGGGGCAACCATGGACATAACGGAAAACGAAGCGGCCCAAATGCGCCAAGCCGTCGTCGATTTTAAAAAGGCGATGGAACTGCGCAGCGAGCTGAACTTGCGCGTGGCGCGACGGGTGACGTCGATCTTGCGCGTCGGCATGTTCAGCTTTGCCGTGGTCACGGTGCTTTTGGTGGTGATGCTGTACGCGTTCACATCAAGCGTCGGAAATATGATCTCGGTCCTCGACACCATGCGTGTGCAATTCAGTTCAATGTCTGCAGATATGCGTCAAATGCGCACGGTCATCGCCACTATGGATCACGACCTGGCGACGTTCCCCGTTGTCGTGGGCGAACTGGACACCATGCGCAGCACGGTTGCGAAAATGAACACCAGCGTCGCCACCATGTCGGGCAGCATGACCAGTGTGGAAAATAAGATGCGTGTGATCACCACGGACGTCGCCAACATGAACCAGTCTTTCCGTCATCTCGAACCGGCGCTGGTGGGCATCGGCGCCAACGTCAACCAGGCGTCGGAACCGATGAAAACGTTCAACAACATTTTCCCGTGGTGATGACATGAGTGAGCACAAAAACGACCTCGTCGCCATCACCACCGAAAGTATGGAAATTTTTCGCGTTGAGATGGAAACCATCGACCGTATATCGCGAAAAATCAGCAGCAAAACCAGCCGGATGATCCGTGTCGTGCTGGTCTTTTTGACGGTTATTTCGGTATATTTGATGTTTTTGACGTACTCCATGAGCCAAGATTTGTCGTCGATGATTGATAGCTTGGATGAGATGTATGTGGAATTCGGTTCCATGTCGACGGAGATGCGCCAAATCACCACGCATGTCAAAAGTATGGGGCAAAACGTTCGTGGCCTACCGTCAATCGGTGAAAACATGCAGTACTTGAACGGTGACGTGGGCGATATGCAGCTATCGCTTGAAGGTGTCAGTCGCGATATGGGGGCGGTCGATGCCAACGTCGGCTACATCGGCAATGGCACGTCGGAGATGTCTTATCGGTTCGCAAATGTGCAAAGGACCGTTAAGGTGATGCAACACGATATTCACAATATGTTGCGCCCCATGAGCATGATGCCGCGCTGATTGGACCTTGCCGATGCCGTTCACAGATGACCAAGCCCAGGCACACTTGATCCAATCGGGATTGGTTGCGGGTGAATTCGCGACCCATTTCCAACCTAAATTCGACCCCGACAGCGAAGACATCGTCGGCTTGGAAGCTTTTTTGCGCTGGAACCATCCGACCGAAGGCCTGGTGGAAGCGGGGCGCTTCATGCAGGCGGTCGAGCGCGACCCGGACCTGGTTGAAAGCGTCGATGCCTGGGTGCTTCAAGATACAATGCGCCAAGCGGGCGCGTGGCTGGACCAAGACTTGTCGTTTGGATTGTTGAGCGTCAACATTTCAGCCTGGCCCAATGGCGAAATGCTGGTGAACGAAGTCAAGGCTGCACTTAAAAATAGCGGTTTTCCGGCCAAGAAACTGGCTTTGGAATGTCCTTGGCGCATGCTGGCGGTCGACGCCGACGGCATTTCACAAACGATGCGGGCGTTGCGCGCCTTAGGCTGTGTGATCGTTTTGGATGGCAATCCGCTGACCCAAGACTGTCTGGACGTGGTGCGTCAAACGCCGGTGCAGATCTCCAAGGTCTGTATCGAACACATGCAAGACCTTGCCGATAATGAAGGCATGGGCGTGCTGTCCAAGCACATTAAAACCTGGCAAAAAACCAAAGTTCAGATCGTATCCATGGGGGTCGAAAGCGAAGACCACGTGGCGCTGTCGCACAAAGCCGGGTGTCGACTGTTTCAGGGCAGCCGCTTCAAGTCAGCGCTGCCCGGCGACGAGATTTCGTTTTTGCTGAAGATGATCGCGCAAACCAAGAAAGCGTTGAGTTTTATCTAGTTCAATCAACGATACGGGTTGCCGCGCGAAAACAGATACATCCACCGCGCCGGGACTTCAAAAGGCGTTGCCCGACCGCTCATGGCGTCGTCGGCGATGTCGCTCCACATCAGACTTTGCTTGACCGCCCAACCGCCGGGATCGTCGCAAGGCGTCATTGCCAAGGCGTCGGACATGGCCCGCGCCCTGAGGAATACATCTTCGTTGGGGTACGGAATGTGGCGCAATTCGCGCATGAATGCGACGTCGCATTCGCACGCCACCGATCCGGTCGCCACGTAACAGATATCGTGGCGCATGCAGGCCGCATCCAGCGGGTCCAGCGGCGGGCCGCTGTTGAGGCTGGTGCCGGGACCGCACCAGTTACCGTAAAGGGTCACGCCAGATTGGGCCTGAACGGTGCTCGTCAGGCTGACAGCGAAAAGAAAGATCGAAAAGACGGCGAAACGCTTCATGGCATGCATCCGATTGAATGTCGTTCGCCGGAGGCTAGCGCCCTCCAGTCCTTATGCCAAGCCAAACTTGCGCATACGCCGCCACAAGGTGGTGCGATCTATGCCCAACGCCTTGGCGGTCGCCGATTTGTTGCCGCCCGCAGCGTGCAGCGCTTGGCGAATGACTTCAATGTCCGCGGTTGCATCGGGCAGCGGGCTACCGGCCCCAACGACAGGCGCATCGCCCTGGCGTCGATTGTACGCGGTTGGTAGATCGCCAAGGTTCACATAGGAACCGCCGATGGCATGGTAGCGGATGTCTTGGGGCAGGCTTTCGGGCAGCACCGCCTTGTCGATGGCGCAGATGTAGGCGTGTTCGACGGCGTTGATCATCTCACGCACGTTGCCGGGCCACGGGTAGTCCATCATCATGCGCATCGCGTCGGGCGTACAGGCGACGTCGTTGGGATAACCGCGCGCGGTCAGATCGGTGCAAAAATGCTTCAGCAGCAACGGGATGTCGCCGACACGATCACGCAGGGGCGGAATTTTAATCGGCACCACAGCCAGGCGGTAAAACAGATCGGCGCGGAATTTGCCCGCATTGACCATGTCGCGCAGGTTCTGATTGGTCGCGGACACGACCCGCACATCGACCTTGATGGTTTCGTCCGAACCCACCGGCTCGAACCGCTGGTCTTGAATGGCGCGCAGCAGTTTGGCTTGCAGGTGCAGCGGAATTTCGCCGATTTCGTCGAGCAGCAAGGTGCTGCCGTGGGCGGCTTGAAAGCGCCCTTTGCGTTTTTGCGTGGCCCCGGTGAAGGCCCCTTTGACGTGGCCGAACAGCTCAGACTCAAGAAGCTGTTCGGGGATCGCCGCGCAATTGACTTCGACCAACGGCTTTTTCGCCCGCGAACTGTGTTCGTGGATCATCCGCGCCACTTGGGTTTTTCCGGTCCCGGACTCGCCCATCAACAGCACGGGCGCGGTTGAATCCGCGATTTGTTCCAGCCGCGAGATGATCGACAGCATTTCGCGGTCGTTGGTGATGAAGCCTTGTTCCTTCAATTCGGGAACGCTGTCGGGCCCCTTCGCTTGGGTGCGGTCTTGGGAAATGACGACGTTCAGGCGGCGGTCGCCTTCGGGCAGGGTGATGGTGCCGAGGAAAAGCTCAAGATCGCGGGTCGAACCGTCCGTTTCAAACTGTTCTTTGACGCGCACAAAGTTATCCAAAGGCGAGCCGCTGGAGGCATAGGAAAACGCCGCGCAGGTGGACCGTTTCGCCAAATCGAAAATGCGATCAAGTTCACGCTCTCCAGCCGCACCGCCGACGGCGCCCATGTGGTTTTGGCCCAACATCTGTCTGGAGGCTTCGTTCTGGCACAGCACCTCACCGTCTTCATTGGTGATCAAGATGCCATCCGAAATGCACGTGATCAGCGTTTCGAACAGCGGGTTCACGGCGGCCAGATCGAGCTTGTGGTCGATTATTCCCATATCAGCGTTTCTCCCACGACCTTTGCGGTCATTGTTGGCGATTGTTGCAAGGGGATGCTGACATGAAACGAAGTGTTGCGCAACATGTTGCAACATGTTGCATCGAAAAAAGTTCAATATTATCAATGCATTATATAGCAACCCTCTAATATAGGGGTGTTGCAGGGGAAGTTGCCTTACCAACAATTTCAATGTGGAATTTATTTAATATCAATGGACTACAGGGAGTTTTACTTGAATGGCATGGCGATTGCTTAATGAGGGGTTAACGAAATGATTTTCTCAGGCTACTCTGGGGTTCCTTAGGGGGTGAAACAACCAACCGGGGCGTTCTTCGGGAATTCTGGGGCTCGGTACGTAATGATCAAGGGGGAGTTTGACCATGGCAGATATGTTTTCGGCTGATTGGATGGCATCGTTTCAAAACGTTTGGAACACGGAGCCCGGCCTGTCGGATGAGTTGGCGAAGATCGGATTCACTTCGACCATTGCTTATGGATTTCTCGGTGCAGATAGCCCGCTCGGGGTGCTTGTCGTGGAAAACGGCAAAGCCGTATCCGGCGGCGCATTTGATGGCCAGGAACTGAACTGGGATATGCGCGCCAGCGAAGGCGACTGGGGCAAATGGATGAAAAAGCCGCCGGGCATGATGGGCCTCGGCATGGCCTATACGTCTCGCAAGCTGCAGTTTCAGGTCGGCGATTACGGTGCGATGGTCAAGGACCCGCGCATGGCCGGACCGTTTGTGAAAAGCTTTGCGGCGATGGCCAAGGCCTAGGTACCCACACATATACGCATACATATGCAAAAGAAAATTTGGACCATATCGGGGAGATTTGGGAATGCTGGGGCGGAATACATTGACAAAGACGGGAGTGTTGCATGGCGTGTTGCACGGTGCTGTTGCATTCGTGCTAGGCGCTGCAACATTTGGCCTTGCGCCGTCCGCTCAGGCATCCGAATACCAGACCGCGACCGTGGCCGTCGAGCAAATCGGCGAAATGACCACGCTGGCGGGAACCGTGGTCCCTTACAAAGAAGTCAATCTTGCCGCTCAGTCGCCGGGACGGGTGACCTTCATTTCCGGGGCCGAGGGGGATTCCTTCACCAAAGAAGAACTGCTCGTCACCATCGACGATGACAGCATTCAAGCCCAACGCCGCGCTGCATTGGCCGATATCGCCAGTGCCCAAGCGGGCATGCAGAACGCCCGCGTGCAGTATTCGCGCGAATTGATTTCGCCGCGCACCAATTCGGTCACCGGCATGCCGGGTATGGGCATGCCGACCATGTTCGATCAGTTTTTCACCCGTGGGTTTTCCAACATGGTTGGCAATTCCAACACCGGGGTGGAGCGTCAAGCTGACCTTTACAACAGTTACAGCGGCATGAACCAAGCGCAAAGCCAGTTGTTGCAGGCGCATGCGCGTCTGGAAACGCTGGACGCCAGTGCGCGTGATACTCGCACCCTGGCACCGTTCGATGGCGTGATCACGCAAAAGCTGGTGGAAGAGGGCGATACCGTTCAGCCCGGCCAGTCGTTGGTGCGCTACGCCTACACCAAATACCTGCGTTTGGAAGTCGAGGTTCCGGTGCGTCTGGTCTCAAGCATCGATAAAGGCATGATGTTGCCCGCGCGCCTAGATGTGCGCGGTCCCGAAGTGATGGCGCGGGTGGCGCAGATTTTCCCCATGGCGGACGCGTCCGGCCACACCGTGACGGTGAAGTTCGATCTGCCCGAAGGCACACCCGGCGGCCCCGGCATGTACGCCGAGGTTCGGGTCCCCGATGTCTCGTCCGCGTTCCGCACCGCACCGGTGGTGCCGACGGAAGCGTTGGTGTGGCGCGGCAGCTTCCCCAGTGTGTTTGTCGTCGATGGCAACAACAATATATCGCTGCGTTTGGTGCGTTTGGGCGTCAACTTGGACGACGGGCGCATGAGTGTGTTGGCAGGCCTAAAAGGGGGGGAACAGGTGATCTTGAACCCGCCCGCAGGACTATCGTCCAGCTCCGCTTCAAGCTCGGTTAAGTAACCGGGCACCGGGGGGAGGACACACATGACAGATCAAGACAAACAGAGCACCGAGACCGCAGCCGGGGGCCGCCATGGCTTAGGCATTGCGGGCGCGATGGCGAAGGAATTCATCCATTCGCCGTTGTCGGTGCTGTTGCTGTTGGCGAGCCTTGCCATCGGCATCATGGGCCTTTTGTTCACGCCGCGCCAAGAAGACCCACAGATTTCCGTGCCCATGGTGGATGTGTTCTTCAGCTATCCAGGCGCATCGGCGGAACAGGTCTCAAGCCTCGCCATCGATCCCTTGGAACGCTTGATGAGCGAAATCCCCGGGGTCAAACACGTTTATTCGGTGGCGCGCCACGGCGGCGGCATGGTGACGGTGCAGTTCATCGTCGGTGAGGTTTTGGAAACCTCGCTGGTCAAGCTGTACGACAAGCTGATGTCCAACATGGACAAGATTCCCCCCGGCGTGTCCCAGCCCCTCGTTAAACCTAAGGGCGTCGATGATGTGCCGGTGGTGACCTTGACGCTGTGGTCGCATGAAGTGGACGACGCGGCGTTGCGCTTGGTGGCATTGGATGTGATGCAGCGCTTGAAAGAAGTGCCCAACACCTCGCAAAGCTACATCGTCGGCGGGCGTGCGGAAGAACTGCGCATCGAAGTCTTCCCTGAACGCTTGGCCGGTTACGGCGTCAGCGTCGGCCAGTTGGCCAAGACCATCACCAGCGCCAATTCCGAAATGGAAGCGGGCCAAGTTGAATCGTCTGGCACCAACCTGCAAGTCTTCACCGGATCGTTTCTCACCAAACCGGAAGATATCGAACGCTTGATCATCGGCGTGCACAACGGCAGCCCCGTGTATGTGCGTGACGTCGCGTTGGTCAGCCAAGCCCCACAAGTGGCGGAAAACCTGGTGCAGTACTTTACCGGCCCGGCGTATTCGGCTGGCGACATGCTCGCCCCGGTCGGCGCACCGGCGGTGACCATCGCGGTGGCGAAAAAAGTCGGCACCAACGGGGTGACGGTGGCCGAAGGCGTTTTGGATCAGGTCGAGTATCTCAAAGGCCGCATCATTCCCGATAACGTCGAAGTGTCGGTGACGCGTAACTACGGCAAGACCGCCAACGACAAAGTCAACGAGCTGATCTTCAAGCTGTTCGTCGCGACCGGCGCGGTGACGGTGTTGATCTGGATTTTCTTAGGCTTCCGCGCCGCTGTGGTGGTGTTGATCGTGATCCCGGTGGTGATTTTGGTGACCGTGTTCGCGGCTTGGATCATGGGCTTCACCATTGACCGGGTGAGCTTGTTCGCGCTGATTTTCTCGATCGGTATTTTGGTCGATGACGCCATCGTGGTGATCGAAAACATCTACCGCCATTGGCTGTTGAAGGGTGAGGTCGATACCGAAACCTCGATCGAAGCGGTGGCCGAGGTCGGTAACCCGACCATCCTTGCGACCTTCACCGTGATCGCGGCGTTGATGCCAATGGGTTTCGTGTCGGGCATGATGGGGCCGTATATGGCGCCGATCCCGGCCTTGGGCTCGGTGGCGATGATCTTCTCGTTGTTTGCCGCGTTTATCTTCACGCCGTGGCTGGCGATGCGCATTCGCCCCAGCATGGCCTCGTTGCAAAAAGCCCATAAGAAAGAAGAAAATCAGCAGAAATGGCTGGACGGTTTTTTCCGTCGCATGCTGGTGCCGCTGATTGAAAGCAAAGTCAAATACCGCATTTTCCGTCTCACCATGCTGGGTGTCTTGTTCGCATGCTTCGCGCTGTTTTACACCACCTCGGTGACGGTGAAGATGCTGCCGCTGGACAACAAGCCGGAATTCAACGTGGTCGTGAACATGCCCGAAGGCACGGCGCTTCCGGTCACCGCCAACGTCACCCAGGCGCTCACCGATCAGCTGTTGACGTTGCCCGAAGTGACCGCCGTTCAGACCTATGCGGGCACCGCCTCGCCGTTCAACTTCAACGGGCTGGTGCGCCATTATTATCTGCGCCAAGACGCGTGGCAGGCCGATATCCAGGTTCAGCTGTTGGAAAAAGGTGATCGCGACCGCAGCTCTCACGAATTGGCCGTGGCCGCGCGTGACATGCTGACGCCGATGGCTAAGGAAATGGGCGCGAAAATCCAGGTGGTGGAAATGCCGCCCGGACCGCCAGTGTTGCAGACCTTGGTCGCCGAAGTCTACGGCCCCGACGCCGCGACCCGTCGTCAGGTGGCGCAAGATCTCACCGCCGTGTTCGCCAAGGCTGGCAACGTGGTTGATGAAGATAACTTCATCCAGGACCCATATGAGGCTTGGCATTTCGTGGTCGACCGTGAAAAAGCCGTGCGCCGCGGGGTGTCGGTCGAAGACATCAACATGCAGCTTGAAATGGTCATGGGCCGCTACAAGCTCGGCGATGTGAAAATCGGCAACATCTTGGAACCGCGCTTCATCGTGATGCAAATTCCCATCGCGCTGCGCGACCAGTTCAGCCGTTTGGGACAATTGCCGGTTCCGTCATCGACGGGCAAGATGATCCCGCTGTCCGAATTGGGCCGCTTTGAGAAGGTGGCGCAAGACCAGCTGATCTTCCACAAGGATTTGCGTCCGGTCGAATTCGTCACCGGTGAAGTGGCAGGGCGTCTTGCCGCACCCATCTACGGTATGTTCGCGGTCGAAGATCTGCTCGCTGATTACACCACACCCGATGGGGTGAAGTTGGAATCCAACTATCTCTCGCCGCCCACCGACAGCTTCACCAGTGCGTTCGAATGGACCGGTGAGTGGACGGTGACCTATGAAACCTTCCGTGACATGGGGCTGGCCTTCGGCGTGGCGTTGGTGTTGATCTACATGCTGGTGATGTGGGAGTTCGGCAATTTCAAACTGCCCGCGATCATCATGGCGCCGATCCCACTGACCTTGATCGGCATCATTCCCGGTCACTGGTTGTTCGGTGCGGAATTCACCGCGACGTCGATGATCGGCTTTATCGCGCTGGCGGGCATCATCGTGCGCAACTCGATCTTGTTGGCCGATTTTTCCAAGCGGTTGGTTGATGACGGCATGCCAGTACAAGAAGCCGTGATCCAGGCGTGCCGTGCACGTACCCGTCCGATCATGATCACCGCGCTGGCCCTGGTGGCCGGTTCCAGCGTGATCTTGTCCGATCCGATCTTCCAGGGCATGGCGATTTCGTTGATGTTCGGTGTGATGGTTTCGACTTTGTTGACGCTGGTGGTGATCCCGCTGAAATGCGCCACCATCGATCCGAAAAAGGTTTATGGCTGCGCGTCGGGCGCGCAGACGTTCAATGCCTCGCTTGCCGGTGGGCCCGTCGTGGCTGTGGCCGATGTGGGCATTTCTTTGAATGCGCCGAGTGCCGAACAGAAAGATTGGACCCAAGGCAAAATCCGATTGCTATGGGTGATCCCGGCGATGATCGGCATCTTTGCCTGGACCGCGCTGATCACCGTTGTCGATTGGGTCAAGCGTTGGGGCTGGGTGCAGAAACTTGTGCCGGTGTTGACGATGGCGGGCTACGCGTTGCGGGCGCTGCCGTACTTTATGATGCTGTTTGTCAAAGACACGTATATGCGCTGGCGTGAAAACCGTGCGCAGCAGCCAGAACCTGCTCCTGCACCGGTAGCGACACCTGCTCCAACGCCTGCTGCTCCAACGCCTGCTGCGCCTGCGCCGCAAGCGAAGCCTGAGCCCAAACGGGAAGCGGAAGTCGTCAAGGTGACGCCTGAAGTGAAAACGGCTCCCGTTCAGGACGCCCCGGCCCAGAAAACACCGGTCCAGAAAACACCGGACCAGGAAGCTCCAGCTCAGAAAACCGAGGCTAAAAAAGCCCCGGTGAAAAAGGCCACGGCTAAGAAGACAGCGCCCGTGAAAAAGGCTCCGGCTAAGAAGAAGGCGACCGCGAAGAAGGCCCCTGCTGCTAAGCCGGTTGCGCAGCCCCAGCCGGTAACGGAAGCGAAAACACAGGCTAAGGAAGAGGCCAAACCCAAGGCCAAACCCAAAGCCCAGACCAAAGCTCGGCCCAAAGCCAAGCGGCGCGGTATCCGCTTGAAAACGGTGGAGAACGGTTCTCGCCAAGATCCAAAAATGACTCCGACCAAGGATCAAGGGCCCAAGGATTCAGGGGATGAAACATGACCTATGAGAGCAAGGAAAGGAATCGGATCATGCACACGAAGCTGATGGTCGGTGTGATGATACTGGCGCTTCCCTCTGGTGCGCTGGCGGCAGACGCTACGACGCCTGGCACCATGGCGTCAAATAACGGCGTTTCCCAACCGGCGGGACAGGCCACGGCCTCTGTTGTTCCGGCACCGCAAGGTCCGTTTTTCTCGCGCCGGATGCCGCCGAACCAAGATGCAGTGGGCCGGAGCGGTTTCCCGCCGATGGGCTTTGATCCGATGAATCCGGCCAGATCGGCAAACCCGGCAAGTCCGGCAAATGCGAATTCAACGGTGGCGCAAAACACCATGCCACCACAACCGGGTCCCGGCATGATGGCGCCACGTCCGGGTAATGGGTATGGCAATGCATTCGCCAACACCATGAACAACAACATGGGCGGCGGCACCGGCGGCGGCACCGATGTCCAAGTGGAAGTACGCGGACGGATCGGTCTGGGCGGTCGGGGGGCAGGCCAGGGATTAGGCCGGGGCGGTAACGGCTTCGGCAACAATGGCTTTGGCAACTTCATGCAAGGCATGCCCTATGGAATGCCCTACGGTCAGGGCTATGGCGCGCCTTACGGTACGCCTTACAATCACGCCAATCCCGCGCCGCAATATGCGCCTCAACCGACCCGGCAGCCGGCACCGAGCGAGGGTGACGTATCTGCTTCGGTTCCGGCTCAGCCACAAGAACCGCAATGGGTGAAGGACAGCCGCGCCGAGGCCGAAAAGATTCGCGCCGAGGCCGAGAAGCGCATTGCCGAAATGCAGAAAAACAACCCTTACGCTCAACCTTACCGTCCTTACGGACAAGGCGCATACGGCCAGGGATATGGTGGCCAACCTTACGGCCAGGGCTACGGCGCACCTTATGGGGCTCCGTATGGCGCGCCCTATGGACAGCAGCCTTACGGCTACGCCCCGCAACCGCAACAGCAAGCCGCACCGCAAGGTGGCAACGGCGGAGGGAGCGCGCGGTGATGAGCAATCGTTTGGCACTGGTGGGAGTTTTGATCGCGGGGATGTCCGTCGCGAGCCCGTCCGTGACGGCAGCTCAAAATCCATGGCGTGCAGACCCCCAAGCCAGTGGTCAGTACATGCCTCAGGCTACCCAGCAGTCATTACAGGTTCTCAATCCGCCCGCAGCGCCCAAGTACGCCCCTTTGGACGGCAAACTGGATGACGCGCAGAGCGGTTACCCCGGCTATCCGCTTGGAAACAAGTTCGTGAACGGCTTCGGTTATGGAGGCGTTCCTTATCAAGGTGGCGCTGGATATCCCGGCGCTCGATACCCCGGTGCTGGATATCCCAGTGCGGGATATCCGGGCGTTGGCTATCCGGGGTTGGGGTCTTCCGGTCTTGGATACCCCGGTCTTGGATATCCCGGTATCGGCACCCCCGGTCTGGGATGGGGTAGATACCCCTACAGCGGCGGGGGAAATGGTTTTGGCGGCCCTATGTCTTGGACCCCGTTTTGGTAACAGGGACACTGGATAGGGCCACAAAAAGTCGGGTAGATCACTCGACAGAGTTAATGGGTTGAATACCCAATGCGGGTTTTTGGAGCATCCCCTCTCCTGCATCCGTCTTCAAACTAGGGGGCTAAAAAATGAAGCACAAGGAGTACTGGATATGAACGCGACCAAAATGATTAAAGTCCTGGCAGTTGCCGGTGTTGCAGTTG